>Ga0209040_10001606_pt1 | contig 17937 bp, 14 predicted proteins | sample BogFormECP12_OM3_FD_188240 | JGI IMG/M metagenome (GOLD analysis project Ga0209040, IMG submission 188240) | Bog forest soil microbial communities from Calvert Island, British Columbia, Canada - ECP12_OM3 (SPAdes) (version 2) | ecosystem: Environmental > Aquatic > Freshwater > Wetlands > Bog ...
GCATCGAGGAATACGAGCTCGAGAGCGGGCTGGCGCGCATGGGCCCGATCTTCCGTGAACGCGTCCTTTCGCCCCCAGCGGCGCCGCTCATCATCTCGGCGGCCGACGCGCTCGCAGTCACCCTCAACGAGACCGGGCGCGTCGATCCCGAGCGCCTCGCCGAACTGCTCGAGTGCGAACCGGAGACGGCACTCGCACAACTCGGCGCCGCCGTCTTCCGCAATCCGATTCCGCCATACGGAGGTTCGAATCCTCCCGCCCCAGCCAGCCTACTCCGGCGCCTTCTGGCGGAAGGTCGGGGATCTTTGCGGTCACGGCTTCGGAGGTGGTCTCCGCCACTTCGATCCTTCCCTCACTCCGCCGGCGCGGCGGCGTGTTCTTTCCGGCCGAAGCTCGGCGTGTCGGTGCGGTCGACGAGCGCTTCGGGCCCCTCGGTCGGCAGGTTTTCGAGCCAATTGATCCCGCCGTCGATATCGTTTTCCCACATCTCGCGCGGCAATTCGTAGAGGAACTCGACGCCGTAGCCGTTCGGGTCGTTGATATAGACGCTGTGCGTTACGCCATGGTTGACGCGCCAATTGAACTTGACGCCCCGGCTCTGCAGGAAGGCGAGCTGCTTGAGCCACGCCTCGCGGTTCGGCATCGTCAACGCCACATGGTTGATCGCGACCTGGCTGTTGGCCAGCACCCAGTCGGCGGGCGGCGGCAGGTTCCGGCTTTCGACCAAGGCGACAGTGTGGTGGGTCAGCTTTCCGTCATCGACGGCGCTGTAGAAGCGCATCTTCGGTGGGGTAGGCCGGTCGGGCCGCGACCGCAGTTCGCCGACCTGCTTGAAGCCGACGATCTCGGTCCAGAACCGGTGCGACTCCTCGATGTCGCGAACATTGAGGACCAGGTGATTGATGCCGGAGGGGCTCACGGCCTCGGCCGGAGCCTCCGGAACATCGGAAATTCGGTCTGACATCGCAGCGCTCCCAAATCTCGGTTGGTATTTGGTACTCCCGAGAAATGGATCGCGCAACCCCAACCCGCAAGTTGCGGAGCGGAAGTCGCCCCAGCCGAGTCGGCACCGGTCAGCGGCCGTAAAAGCCGTTGTCCTCGTTGAAGCGGCGATCGTCGTGAAAGGCGCGGCGGCGTGCATCGAGGTCGCGTTGCTCGGCATCGAGCCGATGCTGCTCGTGCCAATACGCCCGTTCACGCTCATTCTCGCGCCATCGATAGTCCGGTGGGGGCGGAGGAGATTCACCATTCATGGCTCTGCCGATCCCTTGCAAGACATCACCCGGGCCCTCCGCATGAGAAGGCATCGCGCTCAGCACGAGAACCAAAGAAAATGCCAAGACAGACCACTTTACCATTTTACCCTCCCTTGCGCGGTCAATCAAAAACGAGTCTGCGCTGCTGTATCGAACACAGCGGAGAGGGCTTCTGTTCCTGTGGCTATTCTAGTCCCACTCGATGATGCCCGGGGATCTGCGAAGGGATGTCGCAGACCCGGTTGATGCCCGCGCACTTCGTTGATGCTGCAGGTCGCCGGCCAAGGTGCCGGACCTGGGAGAGCGCGCCTTCCTCGAAGTACCGTCACACCCTTATTACGCCGCAGGCAGCAACGTCTCCGTTCTTGTTATGGCTCGAGCCGGGACCGATTCCCGAATACTATTTTTATCGCGGCTCGCGTCACCTTTCGCACCTTCCGTCTGAAATCAAGACGTGCCTGGACAACATCGCGAATGGCCATGAGGTGATCGTCGGCGACGCCTGGCGCGACTGATGCGTGCCGGCCCAGGCTTGCTGCGTCACGTGACGCAGCGGCGAACTCGGGCGGCCATTCGCGGCACGGCGTCGATCTACGAAGCGGAGCACCTGGCCGCGGCTCGCTCAAGCGAGCCTCGCGTCAAACCCGCTCGCATCCCAGCAAACGAGCGACCGAAGCCAAAGTTTAAGTGCACTATCACCGTAACCCATATCGCGTGTCTGGACGTGGGAGGCCTGTCGGCTCAATTCTCCGGCACGGTGAAGACGGCGCATGGAGATGCGATACCGCGCAGCGCATGTGTTCCGAGCGGTATCAGCGATACTCCGGTTTCGGCCGCGAAGGTGCCCGAGACAAGGACGGCCTTGTCGAGCGGCCGGCATAGCCCTTCCAGCCGGCTGACCAGATTGACGGCGGGGCCGATCGCCGTGAAATCGAGCCGATCGGCAGCACCGATATTGCCCCAGAGCATCTCGCCGAGGTGCAGGGCGGCGCCGAAGGGCAGAGGCGACAGCCCCTGCTGTCGTCGCGCATCATCGAGATGCGCCATTCCGGCCCGCGCGGCGGCGACCGCACGCAGGGTAGCGTCGCAGGCGCCACGGGGCGCCCCTCCGACGACCGGAAAGATCGCCAGCACGCCGTCGCCGATGAATTTGAGCACTTCGCCGCCGAAGGCGTGGACCGAGCCGGCGATGCGGTCGAACCAGGCATCGAGAGCCGAGATGACCGCCGCGGGGGGATTGCTCTCGGACAGGGCTGTGAAGCCGCGCAGATCGGCAAAGAGCAGCGCTGCCTGAATGGTCTCGCCGATATCGCGCCGCAACGGACCCGCCAGCACCCGCGCTGCGCTGCGCCGGCCGAGATAGGCCTCGAGAGCCGCCGTCATGGTGGCGCGCGCCGCGACAGCGGCGAGCGGCGCCGCGGCGAAGCGCGCGGCCTGGCGCAACTCGTTGGCCTCACCGGGCGTGAACGGACGCGGCCCGATCCAGCCGAGCAAAGGCCCGTCCTGCCTCGACCCGACGGCGTCCTCATGCACGAGGCCGGCCGCTAGTCCAGCGAGCCAGCGCCGGCCGGCATCGCCGGGCGGGCTCGCCGCTCCCACCGCCTCGAGCCCTCCCGCCACGAACCCTCCCGCTACGAACCCTAGGGCCTCGATCACTTCCCCGCTCTCGGCCCGCCAGAGCCAAGTGCGCCGAGCAATGAGTGGATGCGGCACGGCCAGTGTCAGAGCGCCGCCCGCGAGCGGCAGGCCATCCGCGACCAGACGCGCGCCGAGCTCGGCGAGCAGCCGGTCGGCGCCCGGCGTCTCGCCGGCCGCGTCGACGAGCCAGGAGAGCGTCGAAGAGAGCTGCTTGGACCGATCATGGGGTTGACGCAGCTCGCTTGTCACGAGTTACTCTCGCGAGGACTGGCTCCGGCGCTGCCATCCGCGCAGCCGCAATCAAGGAGATTCCGATGACTGAACCGCTCGTGGTCCGGCGTGAGACCCATATCGCGGCCCCGCCCGCCACCGTCTTCGCCTTTCTGACCGATCCCGAAAAGATCCTGAGCTGGATGGGCACCGAGGTGGAGACCGAGCCTCATCCGGGCGGGCTCTATCTCGTCAAAGGTATCAGCGGACGCGTGGCGCGCGGGGCGTTCCGCGAGGTCGTGCCGGTCCACCGACTCGCCTACAGCTTCGGTTGGGACGGGGATGAGGAGGTGCCGCCGGGATCGGGCCTGGTCGAGATCGACCTGATCGACCGGGACGGCGGCACGTTGCTGCGCATGACCCATAGCGGTCTTCCCAACGCGGCGAAATGCGCCGGCCACGACAAGGGTTGGGCGCATTACCTTGGCAGGCTGGCGATCGCGGCCACCGGCCGAAATCCCGGCATCGATCGTGGCCCAGTGCCGCCGTGAGGCTTAGCACGACACCCGCCCCGAGCTCATCAACCGCACACCCGAAATCCTCGCCCGCGCCGGCGCGCGATCCGGGAATTACGGTGACACTGCACTTAATTCCTTCTGTCGCTATCTGTCGCTCTGATTTCACATGGCGCGGCCGATACGTGCAGTCTCAGGCTTGTCACCTCACGTGACGCAACGCCGCAAAACATCGGGTGGCCATTAGCGTCGATCCGCGAAGATGGGGCCCCCCGTGAAGGTGGTCTGGACCCGTGAAGAAGACATCCGTCACGACGTCTATCGCCCGGTCTACCGCGATACAATCGCTGCAACCTTGTCGGACGGCAAGATATCCGGCCGGAAATATCGCATCGCGGGCTCGGCGATCCTCGCGCGCTGGCTGCCTCCGGCGTTTCAAAAAGGAATCGATATCGACGCGGTCGACCGCGCAGTAGATATTCCTTACGACATTCCGCATCTCAGGTCGAATACGTGCGTGCAGAACCCCCTGCGGTGCCGACCGGATTCTGGCCTAGCGTCGGCCCCAACAACAACGTTTTTGCAACCGAACGCTTCATCGAAAGCTTCATGGATGAGCTCGCGCGAAAGGCGGGCTTACTCTACTCGTCATCCCGGAAGGCCGGGATCGATGGTGCCGCCCCGGTCACTGCAGTGCTGCATGGCGCGCTTCCGTCGCGCAATCGGGCCGCGGCGCTGCTATAATGATCCCTGGAATGCACGGCATCAGTCGAGCCCGCCCGGTGTCCGAAACAGTCGATCGTCTTATGCGTAAGGCGCGTTCGGATCAGCCGGCCGCCTCCCGCTCTTCGCCGAGAGTTCCGGGAAGGCCACGGCGCAAGCTGGGTTTGCGCGGCGCGCTGACCGCGCTGGTGCTGGGGACCGTGGCGCTGACCGCATTGCTGATCCATCTCTTCTGGTCGATTGCGGCGCGTCACAATGTCGGCGATGTGGTCGGGCAGCTCAATCGGCAGATCGTCGAATCGATCCATCATGAATTGCACGGCGTGCTCGACGACGCCTCGTCGATGGAGGAGGCGGTCCGATCGATCTTCTTCCAGGGCACGATAAAGGTAACGGACGAAGGCAAGCGCGAATTCGTCTTTCTGGCGTTGCTGCGCTCGCAGCCGAGCCTCTCGTGGATCTCGCTGGGTTTTCCCGATGGCGGCTTTTTCGGTGCCCGGAAGGCCAGCGACACCGAAATCGACATGATCGAGGTCAAATGGGACGCGGCGGCCGGAACCGCCCGGCAGCGGACCGATTACTACACCCCGGAAGTGGGCGACATCATCTTCAACAATCGGGAGTTCGAGCCGAGCACCTACAATGCGACGGCGCAGGCCTGGTACCGCCGCGCCGTCGCGGAGAACGTGCCGGGCTGGAGCCGGATATCCGAGTTTCCCGGCGGCAATCGACAGGCCATCAGCATCTCGACCCCGCTGACGGTCGACAATCGCTTTGTCGCCGTCATCAATGTGGTCATCGATCTGGCGCGGCTGTCGCAATTCCTGTCGAGCCTTGAGGTGGGCAAAACCGGTACGGTTGTCGTGCTCAATCGGAACGGCAACGTCATGGCGTCGCCGGATCCGAGCGCGATCGATCAGCAGCAAAATGGAGAGATGCCCCACCTCCGAGGCCTGAGCCAGAACAACAACCTCCTGAGGGTCGTCAGCGAATATCTCAGTCGGAGCAGCGTGAATCTGACCGCGCTCTCGGAAACGAGTCAGGTCGAGTTCACGTCCGCCGTGGACGGCAGCGGCTACTTTCTGACTTTCGCGCCGTTGCATTTCGACGATTGGGTGGTCGCCACGGTCATTCCAGCCAACGATTTTCTGGCGACGATCGAGCGCAATGCAAAGCTCCTGCTCGCGGCCCTGGGATTGCTGACGCTCGTCATCGCTGCGCTGGCGATCTTGTCGGCCAACCGGCTGATCGGCGCGCCACTGCTTCGCATTGTCGGTCAACTGAAGCACATCGAGAGTTTCGAGCTCGACGCGATTACCCGGATGAGCTCGCCGCTGCGCGAGCTCGACAATCTCTCGGCGGCGCTGACGCAGATGAGCCGGGGTCTCGCGTCTTTCCAGAAATACATTCCGATGGCGCTCGTTCGTACCCTGGTCGAGCGCGGCGTCGAGGCTCGCCCCGGCGGCCGTCAACAGGTTCTGACCGTGCTGTTTACCGACATAGTAGGCTTTACCGGGCTCTCGGAGCGGCTGGGCGACGCGATCGTGCCGGTGCTCGGCGAGTACCTAGAGATCGCCTCGTCGGCAATTTCAGCGCGCAACGGAACCATCGACAAGTTCATCGGCGACGCGGTAATGGCTTTCTGGGGCGCTCCGGCGCCGAACGACCGGCATGCGGTCGACGCTTGTGCCGCGGCGCTCGAATGCCAACGCCGGTTGCGTCAGCGCTGTGCGGAGCTCGACGGCAAAGGCGTGCTGCCACTGCGCATTCGTGTGGGCATCAACACCGGGCGAATGCTGGTCGGCAATATCGGCTCCAGCGAGCGACTGAGCTACACGGTTATCGGTGATGCCGTCAATGTCGCGAGCCGTCTCGAAGCGGTCAACAAACTGTATGGAACCGAGATACTGATCGGCGAGGACACGTGCGCAGCCGCCGGTGACGCAATCCTGGTCCGGCGTCTGGACAAGGTCGCCGTCTATGGCCGTGCGCAAGGGCTTGCCGTCTACGAGCTGCTCGGCATGGCCGCCGGCAACGCTTTGCAGATCCCGGAATGGGTTGGAGCCTACGAAGCCGGCCTGGACGCCTATGCGCGCCGCGATTGGGCGAGCGCGATCGAGCTGTTCGAGACCGCGATCGCTATTCGCGGCGACGATCTCCCTTCACAGATATTCGTCGAACGCTGTCGAAGCTATCTTGCCTCTCCGCCCCCTGAGGATTGGACTGCGGTGTCGATCCTCGCCGAAAAGTGATTTGCCGACTCCCGCCGCGCGCTGCAGAACGGAGTCCGCTTTCGAAGGAGATCCGTATGAAACCTTCCGTGCTTATAGCTGCCGCTGTCGCCGCCGCGGCTTCTCTGCCATTGCCGGCGAATGCGGGACCGGCGCCTGCTCCGCCCTTCAAGGCGGAGAAATGCTTCGGCATTGCTGCCGCCGGCCAGAACGACTGCCAGACCGCAACCCATTCCTGCGCTGGCGAGGCCAAGACAGCCGCCGCAGGCGATTCATGGATTTACTTGCCGGCTGGTACTTGCCTCAAGATCAACGGTGCCAGCTTGACCGCGAAATAAGAGCCCTGATGGTTCACCTGCTCTCTGGCAGACCACCCTTCGTCCAGTCGTGAGATCGAATCGCGCGGATAAAGGTGGTCACCGCCGGAGAGAAGCGCCGGCCGGACATAAAAACCAGCGAGATCTCGCGAACGACCTCGGGATCGGTCACCGGTTGCGTGCGCACGCCGGGGATGGTCGGCGAGAATTCGGGTAGGAAGCAGACCCCGAACCCAGCCGCAACCATCATCTGGATCCAATCCTCGCGCTCACTCTGAAACCCGACCCGCACGTTGAGGCCGAGCGCCCGCAGCTGGTCGGCGAGATAATCGCGATATTCGCAATTGATCCGCCGGAGGTAGGTTTCGCCGGCGACGTCCGAGATCTCGACGCGATTTTGCTGGTCCAGCCGATGTCCGATCGGAAACGCGATGCAGAAGCGCTCGTGGTATAGAGAAAGCACGTCGAGCCGCTCGTTGAACTGCTCGGGCTGCGCCATGACCGCGAGGTCGAGCTCGCCCTGCGTCAGCATCTCCGACAGCCGGGCCGGGACGCCCTCGACAAGGGTGATATCGCAGCCCGGGTTGGCGGCGTGAAAGCTCGCCAGAAAGCTCATGAAGCGCGCCGGTCCGACAGTGCACATGACGCCGAGACGGATTTGCGCTTCCTGCAAGCTCAGAAAACGCTTCGCGGTCGTCTTGGCCGCTTCGGCGTCGGAGAAAAGTTGGTGCAGATGTGGCTGAATGAGGCGGCCGAAATCGGTCAGATGCGTCAGCTTGCGCTCGCGCCTCAGCAACAGCCCGCCGAGCTCCTCTTCGAGCTGCTGAATGGCGCGGGTCAGCGCCGGCTGCGAGACGTTGCACAGTTCCGCCGCCCGCGTGAAGTTCAAGGTATCCGCTACTGCGAGGAAATAGCGGACCTGGTGCATTTCCATAATCGGAAATTGCCTCCCACGATCGTCTGACACAAGTCACAACGGCGCGAGGGCCAGACCCGCGAAATGGTGGGCTCGGCTCCGAGGGGAAATCGCAATAATCCGCGGAGATGGAACGAGTGTTCCTCGGCATCGACAAAACTGCCGCCGCCGTGCGGGACGCCGAAACGAAGATTTATCGAGCGAGGCGGTTATTATGATGCGTGCGGCAATCGGCGGTTCGGCCGGTCTGATGATGCACGATCCCGATGGCGACGCTTTGCTGGTAGAGTCGCGCCGATCCAGCGGCGCAGAGGGGAAAATGCGGCCGATTTCCCACGCTCGGTCCCTAGAGGCGGGCGGGACCCCGGCTTATGGAGCGGCATTTGCGGGGCTGCGCTATGCCCGAATGTCGGTTTCGTTCGTTTTTTTTGCAAACGGCTTCGTCGTGGCGAGCTGGGTGCCGCACATTCCCGAGGTCAAGGAGCGGCTCGGCCTGGGTGACTCACTGCTCGGCGTTGCCCTCTTTTCTACGGCGGTCGGTTCGGTGCTGGTGTTGCCGTTCGCCGGCTGGTCCGCCGGGCGGTTCGGCAGCGATGCGACGACCCGGGCGGCGGGGCTGGCGCTGTGCCTGTTGTTGCCGGCGCCGGTCGTGGCGCCAAATCTGGCGACGCTGATCCTGGCATTGCTGCTCTTCGGCGCCGCCAACGGCATGCTGGACGTGTCGATGAATGCGCAGGCAGTGCTGGTCGAGGATCGCTATCGCCGCCCGATCCTGTCCTCCTTGCACGCGCTGTACAGCACGGGTGGACTCGCCGGCGCGAGCCTTGCGGCACTCGCCGCCTCGGTCGGCATTCCCGCCCCGGCCCAAACGCTCGGCCTCACGGTTGTTGTGGTGCCGTTGCTGCTTGCCGTATCGCGATTTCTGCTGCATGGCGAGGCTCGCGGCGATGACCGGGGCGCCGTGCTGGCGTGGCCCTCCCGCGCGCTGCTGGGCCTGGGCGCTTTGGCGTTCTTGGCGCTGATGGCCGAGGGTGCGATGGGCGATTGGGCCGCGGTTTTTCTGCGCGAGTACCGCAGTGCCGGTATGGATGGCGCCGCGACCGGCTTCGCCGGCTTTTCTCTGGCGATGGCCTCCGGCCGGTTCGGCGGCGACTGGGTGCGGCGGCGATGGGGTGCGCCGATCCTGCTGCGCGTTGGGGGGTTCGCGGCCGGTATCGGCATGGCAATAGCGCTGATCGCGCCCGGGTTGGTCCTGTCGGTGCTCGGGTTTACCCTTTTCGGCCTTGGCGCTGCCAACATGATCCCGGTCCTGTTTGGCGCCGCCGGCCGGACTCAGGGCATGACGCCAGGCCTCGGCATAGCCGCGGTTGCTACCACCGGTTATGCCGGATTGCTCGCCGGCCCGCCGTTGATCGGAATGACCGCCGAGCTCGTCGGCTTGCGGCTGGCTTTGGTTGCGATCCTTTGCAGCGTGCTGGCCGTTGCGGTCTTCGCGGGAGTGGTCCGCGACAAGACGGCTAACGATCGAGCGAGAGGAGAGCCATGATGCCGAATATGGTCCGCTTCGGCCGGGCGATCTGCGGCGATCTGGATCAGGCCGAGCGCCGCGAATGGTGGTTCGCCAACGGGCGCGGCGGCTATGCGGCCGGCACGATCGCCGGCAGCCTGACGCGGCGATATCATGGGCTGTTGGTTGCGCCGATAGACCCGCCGCTCGGGCGACGGCTGGTCTGGGCCAAAGCCGACGCCGAGCTCGTCGATAACGAGCGGAGTTGGCCGCTTTTCACCAACCGGTGGAGCGGCGGGACGATCAGCCCGGCCGGTCACGTCCATATCGAATCTTTCCATCTCGATGGCGGCATACCGGTCTGGCTGTTTGCCGTCGGGCTCATTCGCATAGAGGCACGGATCTGGCTCGAACCGGGCGCCGATACGACCTATGTCGCCTGGCGCCTCTTGCCCGGTCCCGAGCAGGGTTCGCGCAAGCTCTCGCTGCGTGTCCGGCTCATGGTCAATGACCGCGACCATCATGGCCAGACAGTGGCAGGAGAATTCGCCCCAATGCTGGAGGCCAAGGAAGCTGACTTGCGAGTGTGCCGCCCCAACTTCACACTGACCTTGCGCGCCTGTGGCGGCGTGATTACGCCGGCCCGGCAATGGATCGAAAATTTCGATCTGCCGGTCGAGCGCGAGCGCGGTCTATCCGACCGGGATAACCATTTGCAGGTCGGGGAGGCTCGGCTCGATCTGGTTCGTGGCCAATGGGTCGGCGTTGTCGGCAGTCTTGAGGGCGATCCGTCACCGGATTTAGAAGCAGCGCTGGAACGCCGGCGCAAATGGCAGCAAGGTGTGCTCGACCAAGCGGCGCGGTATGTTCCCGAAATGGCGGCGCCGCCCGACTGGATTGCGCAGCTGCTGCTCGCCGCTGACAGCTTTATCTTCGCCCGGCCGCTCCCTGGACGGGCCGACGGAAAATCGGTGATTGCCGGCTATCCCTGGTTCGGCGACTGGGGACGCGACACGATGATCTGCTTGCCCGGGCTCACATTGGCCACCGGCCGGCGGGAATCGGCATGTGACATCCTACTGACTTTCGCGCGTTTCGTCGACCGCGGCATGCTGCCCAATGTCTTTCCGGGTGCCGGCGACAAGCCCGATTACAACACCGTCGACGCTGCATTGTGGTTCTTCGAGGCGTGGCGCGCCTATGTCGAGGCGAGCGGCGACCGCGAAAACCTCGCCCGGGTCTTTCCGGTTCTCGCCGAGATCGTCGACAGGCATCTCAAGGGCGCGCGGTACGGCATCCGCGTGGATCCCGGCGACGGGCTGCTCGGGGCCGGCGAACCAGGTGTGCAGCTGACCTGGATGGATGCCAAGGTCGGCGATTGGGTTGTGACGCCGCGCATCGGCAAGCCCGTTGAGATCAATGCGCTCTGGTACAACGCGCTGTGTACAATGATCGGCTTCGCCGAGGTGCTCGGCCGGCCAGCCGATGCTTATCGCAACCTCGCCGAACGGGCCCGCGTCAGTTTCGCTCGCTTCGCCGACGAGCGGACCGGGGGGCTCTACGACGTGATCGACGGCCCGGCCGGCAATGACGGCTCGATCCGGCCGAACCAGATCCTGGCAGTCAGCCTGCCGCACTCCCCGCTCGCGCCGGATCAGCAGAAACGCATTGTCGCGCTGTGCGGTAGCTTGTTGCTGACCTCCTACGGGTTGCGCTCGCTTGCGGCCGGTGACCCCGACTACAAGCCGCATTATACCGGCGACCCGTGGCATCGCGACGGCGCCTATCATCAAGGCACGGTCTGGGCCTGGCTGCTCGGCCATTACGCGCTGGCGGAATACCGCGTGCACGGCGATGCCGATTTGGCTGTGCAGCACCTCGCCGCCATGCGCGATCACCTGTTCGATGCTGGGCTCGGAACCGTCAGTGAAATCTTCGAAGCGGAACCGCCGCATCTCCCGAAGGGTGCGCCCTCCCAAGCCTGGTCGGTCGCTTGCGTGATCGAGGCGTGGTGGCGGCTGCAACGCGCGCTCGCCGCATCGAAACGATAACCGAACGAGATTTTGATCGAGCGGCAACCGCAACTACCTTTAAGAAGGTTTAGGAAGGAATCAACTGAGAGGTCCGTCTGATGAACCACAACCCGATCTCCGACGCGGTCCAGTTTCTGCTGCAGCCGGGCTGGACCACGGCGATATTTTGGCTCCTCCTGCTCAGCAGCATCGCCGTCGCGGTTTATGTCTATCGCACAATGCCGGCGCAGCGCACGATCGAGCATGTCAGCAACTGGGCCTTTCGGTTGCTGATCGGCTGCATGTGGTGGCAGCAGACCTTGTGGAAATTGCCGCCATTTTATACCGACCATCCGGGCCAGCCGTTCGGCGAGACCGGCTTGGCCTATTGGATGACCGTGATGGGGAGGTCCGCCGCGATCCCGCTGCAGGCCGATTTCGTCAACAATATCGTGTTGCCAAATTTCTATCTGTTCGCACCGATGGTTTACGCTCTCGAAGTGCTGACGGCGGTGTCGCTGATATTGGGGATTTTCCTGCGCTTCTGGGGATTGATCGGCGCGCTGCAGATCCTCAATCTATGGCTCGGGCTCTACAATGCCGAGGGGGAGTGGCCCTGGACCTATTTCTTCCTCCTGGTCCTCCAGCTGATCTTTGCCGTCCATCACTATGGCCGCAGCCTCGGCCTCGATGCTCTGATCGTCGCGCGGTGGAAAGGGCGCCGGAGCCTGATTGGAATCCTAGCGGCCGAAGCGACCTGAGACATCCGACCAGCCGACCGACCTGCCCCAACGATACGGCCCGCCGCTCTCCGAGCGGCGGGCCACAAGCCGTCTCGGAGTGGGTCAAGCCGCTTCAAGCAAGTCGCGCACCTTGATCCACGGATCGGGCTCCAGGTTACGGAACGGAGCAGCGTCCGCATCGGTCATCCGGCTGAAGATGGCCTCCCCTGTCGACGGCCGCTGACGGATCCGCTCCCACCAGGTCGCAACGCCCGGATACCTGTTCCACATCGGCGAGAGCCGGAGCAGCTCGAGCCTCAGGATGTACGGGATGACCGCGATGTCGGCGAGGGAGTAGCTGTCGCCCACGAGGTATGGCCCGACGCTCATCGCGTCGTCGATCCACGACAACAGCTTTTCGTGGTGCTCGATCGCTTCCTGGACAAAGCCGGAATCCAGGCCGTGGGCTACCACATCGCGCTTGTATTCCGAGCGCTTCTTGCTCGGCGCCTTGGCGAAGCCGGCCTCCCGTTGCTCGGGGCTCAGTTTCAGCAGGCCGGGGCGAAATGCCGTGGCGAATGTCAGGATCGTGCATGAATTGTGAACATATTCGTCGATCAGCTTGTTGAAGAGGCGCACTTTGGCTCGGGCGAGCGCCGCCTCCGGCATCAGTGGTTTCTTCGGGAACGCTTCGTCCAGGTAGTAGAGGATCACCGAAGATTCGATGATCGGCTGGCCGTCATGGATCAGAGTAGGCACGACGGCGTTGGGATTGAGTTTCATGTAGGAGGGGTCGAACTGATCACCCCCCAGCGTCATCAGGTGCTCCCTATATGAGAGCCCCTTTTCCGCGAGGGCGATCCGCACCTTCTGTGCACAGACGGAATTGATGCTGTGGTAAAGCTCGATCATGGGTTCTCATCCATCGGGTTATAGAGGTTTTAGATCGCCGAGCAGTGTCGGAAGCAGTTCCGAGACCGTCGGATGGATCGGCATTGTCCGATGCAGCATCGTGCAGGGCGCTTTGGCGTACATGACGTCGAGAATGCCATGAATGACTTCGTCGCACCCGGTCCCGAGCAGGGAGGCGCCGAGGATTTGCTTGCTCTCCGCATCGACCAGCACCTTCATAAACCCGGCCGTTTCGCCTTTTTCGACGGCACGACCGACGCGGGTCATCGGGCGCGTGGCGACAAGGGCGGGCTTGCCGCGCTGTTTTACTTCGCTCTCGGTCATTCCCGCTCTGCCGAGCGGCGGATCGATATAGAGCGCGTAAGCGCTAATGCGGTCGCTGATCCGGCGCAAGTCCCCGTCGAGAAGGTTTGCTGCAACGATCTCGAAATCATTGTAGGCGGTGTGGGTGAAGGCGCCTTGGCCGTTGCAGTCGCCGAGCGCCCACACCCCCGATATGTTGGTGCACAGCTGATCGTCGACGATGATGTAGCCGCGCTCGTCCCGCGCGATACCCGCCAGGTCGAGCCCGAGATCGTCGGTGTTCGGACGACGGCCGACCGCGAGGAGCAGATGTGACCCGCGAAGTTCGGGCGGTCCGTCTGTGCAATCGAGGCCTACCAAAACATCGTCGTCGTCCCTCGCGACGCGGATACATTCCGCTTTGACGCGCAGGCCTATGCCTTCGCTCTCGAGAATCTCGCCTATCGCGGTAGAGATGTCGCGGTCCTCGCGGTGCACCACGCGCGGTGCCATTTCCACGACTGTGACCTCGCTGCCGAAGCGCCGGTACATCTGGGCGAACTCCAGCCCGACATAGCTGCCGCCGACGACCACCAGATGGCGCGGCACGAAGTCGACCGCCATCATCGAGCTGTTCGTCAGATAAGGGACCTGATCGAGGCCAGGAAAGTTTGGCACCACAGCCCGGCCGCCGACATTGATGAAGACGCGTTCGGCGGCAAGGATTGCATCGCCGACCTGAACCTCATGCGGCGCGACGAAGCGGCCGTGGCCCTGATAGACAGTGCAATTCTCGAGGGTCCTCAGGCTCTGCTCGACACCCGCGCGCGACTGTTCGGAAATCCCGTCTTTTCTGGCTTTTACCCGCGGCATGTCGACATGTACCGGACCCTCGAGGCCGACCCCGAAATCGGCGGCTCGGCGCGCCATATGGGCCGCGGAGGCGCTGGCGACCAATGTCTTGGTAGGAATGCAGCCGGTGTTGACGCAGGTGCCGCCAAACGCCCCGCGTTCGATAACCGCAACGGTCATGCCGGCCACCGCGAGCCGCCGCGCCAGCGAGGGTCCGGCCTGCCCGGTGCCGATGATGATAGCGTCGTAAGTGGCTACCGAAGTGTTCGCTTTTGCCATGCATGCCCCCTAAAGCCTTTGGTCATCCGAGAGCGGAGATATTAGCCTGAGGCACCGTCGGAAGGGAGCTGAGACGATGCCAGAAGGTTTGCACAGCACAATTCGCACCGCCGAGGCCTTGCGCCTCGATGAAATAAGGCACGGCAAGCATTGGCGACGGTGGGGGCCGTATCTCAGCGAGCGGCAGTGGGGCACCGTACGCGAGGATTACAGCGAGTACGGCACCGCCTGGGAATATTTCCCGCACGATCATGCGCGCAGCCGGGCCTATCGCTGGGGCGAAGACGGGATCGGCGGCTTTGGCGACGACCAGCTGCTGCTTTGCCTCGGGCTTGCTCTGTGGAACGGCCGCGACCCGATCTTGAAGGAGCGGCTGTTCGGGCTGACCAACTCTGAAGGCAACCACGGCGAGGATGTCAAAGAGCTGTACTACTACCTCGACGGCACACCCACTCATTCTTACATGCGAATGCTGTACAAATACCCGCAAGCCGCTTTCCCCTACACTTGGCTGGTCGAAGAGAACCGGCGGCGCGGAAGAAATGAACCCGAATTTGAATTGATCGACACCGGCGTCTTCGCCGACAACCGCTATTTCGATGTCGAGATCGAATATGCCAAGGCCGATGTCGACGACATTCTGATGCAGGTGACGGTCCACAATCGTGCGGCCGAGATGGCCTCGTTGCACGTGTTGCCGCAGCTCTGGGCGCGGAATACGTGGTCGTGGAGTCCCGATTCGATAAAACCCCTGTTGATCGCGCGGGCAGATGATTCGATTTCGGTCGATCATGGACACTTCCCGCATTTGCGGTTTTTCTGCGACGGCCAGCCAGAATTCTTGTTTTGTGAAAACGAGACGAATGTGCGGCGGCTATGGGGCATGGACGCGCCGGGCCAACACTTCAAGGACGGCATCAACGACTACGTCGTCGATGGCGACTCGGCGGCGGTGAACCCGGAGAGTCAGGGAACCAAGGCCGCGGCGCACTACCGACTGACGCTGCCGGCGGGAGGAACCGGCCGGTTGCGCTCGCGGCTCACGCTCGACCCCGCAGCATCCGGTCTCCTCGGTTTCGACCGCACGTTTCATGACCGCCGCGCCGAGGCCGACGAATTTTACGCCGAGCTGCAGCGAGACATCGCCGATCCCGATGCCCGGCTGGTGCAGCGCCAGGCCCTCGCCGGGATGCTGTGGTCAAAGCAGTTCTACTACATCGATATTCCCGAATGGTTGAGGGGCGATCCGCTGCAGCCCGAACCGCCGCGGTCACGGCGCCAGGGACGCAATTCGGACTGGCCGCACTTGAACAACGCCGACATCGTCGCGATGCCGGACAAGTGGGAATATCCGTGGTACGCCGCCTGGGATCTCGCCTTTCACGCCATTACCCTGGCGCTCGTTGATCCGAGCTTTGCCAAGAGCCAGCTTTTGCTGCTGACTCGCGATTGGTACATGCACCCCAATGGCCAACTGCCCGCTTATGAATGGGCGTTTGGCGACGTTAATCCGCCGGTCCATGCCTGGGCGGCGTGGCGTGTCTATGATATCGATCGCGAGCACCAAGGCGGCAAAGGCGACAGGGCTTTTCTTGAACGCGTCTTCCACAAGCTGATGCTCAATTTCACCTGGTGGGTGAACCGCAAGGACGTCGAAGGGCGGAACATCTTTCAGGGCGGATTTCTCGGCCTCGACAATATCGGCATTTTCGACCGCAGCGCCCCGCTGCCGACCGGGGGGTATATCAACCAGTCCGATGGCACCGCCTGGATGGCGATGTACACCCTCAACCTGATGCGCATCGCGCTCGAGCTCGCGCTCGAGGACCATGTCTACGAAGACATTGCCTCCAAGTTTTTCGAGCATTTCCTCTACATCGCCGAGGCAATGACCAATATCGGCGGCGACGGCATCGGCCTGTGGGACGAGCAGGACGAGTTCTACTACGATGTTCTTCATCTGCCCGACGGCGAGCGGATCCCGCTACGGGTGCGCTCGATGGTCGGGCTGATCCCGCTTTTCGCGGTCGAGGTGCTCGATGGCTCCGTCATTGCGCAATTGTCGCATTTCAGCGCGCGATTGCATTGGTTTCTCGAGCACCGTCCGCACCTCGCGCGGCTGGTTTCGCGATGGCATGACGCCAGCACCGGGGAGAAGCACTTGCTGTCACTGCTCCGCGGACATCGGATGAAGCGCCTCCTCAACCGGATGCTCGACGAGACGTTGTTCCTATCGGATTTCGGTGTTCGCTCCCTGTCTAAGCTTCACGAAGAGCATCCCTATGTCTTCGAGCATGCCGGCACCCGGTTGAGCGTCAGCTATGTCCCGGGAGAGTCGGGCTCGGGGATGTTCGGTGGCAACTCGAACTGGCGCGGTCCGATCTGGATGCCGGTAAACTCTCTGATCATCGAATCGCTGCGGAGGTTCCACAGCTATTACGGCGACGATTTCAAGATCGAATGTCCGGTAGGATCCGGAACGATGTTGCATCTCGGCGAAGTTGCTGCTGAGCTTTCCCGCCGGATGTGCCGCATCTTCCTGCGCGGCAAAGACGGATATCGACCGGTCTTCGGCGACTCGCCGCTCGAGCAGGAGGACCCGAACTTCCGCGACAATGTGCTGTTCTACGAGTTCTTTCACGGCGATACCGGCCGTGGCCTCGGGGCCTCGCACCAAACCGGCTGGACCGGTCTGATTGCGCTTATGCTGCGCTCATACGCCCCAGCCGGAAAGGCTCACACCGCGGCGATGGCGCCGGAGCCCGCCGATCTCGTTCCACTTCGCGCGGAGTGACGCGGCCGGGCCGAGGATGACCAGGGCGAGGCGGTAGATGCCGCAGAACCTTCCCGATTTCTCGATGGCCGGTCGTGAGCCGCCCCAAATGGGTCCGATGGTCCACGGGTTTGCCGCACTGGGCGAGGCGGCCGAGCGTGCCGTCAGCACAATTTCGGCCCTTGCTGCGGACGCGATGCAGGCGCCGGGCCGTCTCGGTTACGCCGCCGCCCTGCTCACTGCCGATGGCAAACTCGGCACTGTCTGGCAGGTCACCTTGCCCTTCGCCGGTCTCCTGCTCTGTGCTGTTGCGGGCGCGCTCATCGTAAGGCGGCTCCTAGCGCCTCAGCGAAAGGCGCTTGCCGCATTGCAGCCGTCCGGTGCTGCGTCATTCGCGCTCGGCATGTTCCGCTCGATGATCGTCGATGCCGCACCGGTCGCTGCCTTTGCCGCGATCGCCGGCGGCGGCTGCTTTTTGCTGTTCTGGGACCGCGGGCTCGTCTTCTCCGGCACCGAAACCTTCCGGATGGTCGCGAGCACGGTGATCAGCATGTCCGTGTCGGCCTGGCTCGCGGTCGTGCTTCTGTCGCTGCCGCTCGCCGTGGACCGGCCCGGCCTGCGCAGCGTTCCGCTCGACGGTCGGGAAGCCGCCGCGATCCGCCGCTTTATCCGGCAAATCATCGCCCTCGGGGCAGCAAGCTGGGTCGTCGCGGCCAGTTTCTACATGACCTGGATCGGCGAGGGCCTGCCGCGCCTGCTGCTGATCTTTGCCGGCATAGTGATCTGCGCGAT
>Ga0209040_10001607_pt1 | contig 17924 bp, 19 predicted proteins | sample BogFormECP12_OM3_FD_188240 | JGI IMG/M metagenome (GOLD analysis project Ga0209040, IMG submission 188240) | Bog forest soil microbial communities from Calvert Island, British Columbia, Canada - ECP12_OM3 (SPAdes) (version 2) | ecosystem: Environmental > Aquatic > Freshwater > Wetlands > Bog ...
TCGTTGGCGGGCCTTTCGTCGTCCGGCATGGGCGGAGGCTTCGGCTTCTCCTGCTTCGGAGGCGGCGGCTCGACCACCACCTCGACGGGAATCTCCTGCTCGGCCGGCGCGGCGACCGGCGGCCACAGCGCGTAATAGGCCAGAATTCCGAGCGGGACTGCCAGATGGAGGACGGCCGCGGCGACGAGGGCGAGCGCGAGCCCCCGGCGCTCGGCGGCGCTCGGCGCCGCAGGCCCAGGCTGATGATCGAGCGGTTCGGCGCTGAAGGAAGCGTCCGACGACGACATGACGTGTAGAATGGGCTCCGCCCGGGAATCGTGAAGGCTCTCCTTGGTCCATTGACGCCGGCCCGGTCAATGGTCTGGTTTTGCCGCGCGGATCACTTTGGCGTATGGGGGCTGGCGACAACCGGCGAGAAAGGCGCGCTCGAGCGTGGAACGAATTGCGGAAATGGCGGCCTTGGCGGAGCGCGCGCCGCGAGCGGTCGTCTTCGATTCGGGGCTTGGCGGCCTTTCCGTGCTCGCCGAGATCCGACGCCTTCGCCCTGACGTCGACATAGTCTATGTGGCTGACGACGCAGCGTTTCCTTACGGCCGGCTCAGCGACGAAGCCCTCATCGCCCGGGTCGAGGCGGTGATGGCCCGGGTTGTCGCCGAGCAGAAGCCCGACATCGTCGTCATCGCCTGCAGCACGGCTTCGACCCTTGCGCTTCCTCATCTGAGGGCCGCCTATCCACGGCTTCCTTTCGTCGGCACGGTGCCGGCGATCAAGCCGGCGGCGCGCGAATCGCGCTCGGGCCTCGTCAGCGTTCTTGCGACGCGGGGCACGATCGCGCGCGACTATACGCACGCTTTGGTGCGCGACTACGCCGCCAATTGCGAGGTGACGCTCGTGGGTTCCGCCCACCTCGCGCCCATCGCCGAGGGCGCCATGCGCGGCGAGGCAGTGGACGAAGTCGAGATTGCGCGTGAAATCGCGCCTTGTTTCGTCGAAAAGAATGGCCGGCGCACCGATTGCGTCGTGCTCGCCTGCACCCATTTCCCTTTGCTGATCGACACGCTCAAGCGGCTTGCGCCGTGGCCGGTCTTGTTTGTCGACCCCGCGCCGGCGATTGCGCGGCGGCTCGACGCCCTGCTGGGCGAGACCCCGAGGGGCTCGGCGCGCCGCCGCCCGGGCGCCGCCATTTTCACCAGCGGCGCGCCGCCGGGGGCGGCCTTGCAAAAAGCCTTGCTTCGGTACGGTTTGACGTTTACGCCCTCCGCGGCGATCAGCTTGGCTATGGCCTGAGCGGCCGAGCCGCGGCGCCATTTTCTCCGCGAGTCTCGGCGTCACAAGAAAAACCATTCTCATCCATCGAAAAGGCCCGCGCCCATGCGCACATCGGTCGGTCAGCCCGTTCGTCTCGTCGATTATCGCGTCCCGGACTACCTCATCGACGCGGTCGAACTCGATATTTCGCTCGATCGCCATGCCACCCGCGTCACATCGACTCTGATGGTCAGGCCCAATCCGGCGGGCGAAGTGGACGTCGCGCTCGATCTCGACGGCGACGAACTCGTCTTCGTTTCGGCGGAACTCGACGGCGCGCCGCTGGCGGCCGCCGATTTTCAGGCGAGCGCCTCGCAATTCGTGCTGCCGCGACCGCCGCGTGGCCCGTTTACGCTCAAAATCGAAACCCGGCTCGATCCGGCCGCCAACACCAAGCTGATGGGGCTCTACCGGTCAGGCTCCGCCTATTGCACGCAATGCGAAGCCGAGGGCTTCCGCCGCATCACCTATTTTCTCGATCGTCCGGACGTGCTCTCGACCTATCGGGTGCGGCTCGAGGCCGATCGCGCCGAGGCGCCGGTCCTGCTCGCCAACGGCAATCTCGAAAACTTCGGCGAGGCCGATGACCCCTCGCGCCATTGGGCGATCTGGACCGACCCGCACAAGAAGCCATGCTACCTGTTCGCGCTGGTGGCGGGCGAGCTCGCCCATATTTCCGATTCGTTCGTCACTGCGTCAGGCCGAAAGGTCGCGCTCGGGATTTACGTGGAGCCGGGACGCGAGGAGCGCGCCGATTACGCCATGGACGCGCTCAAGCGCTCGATGGCCTGGGATGAGAGCGTGTACGGGCGCGAATATGATCTCGACGTTTTCAACGTGGTCGCGGTGTCCGATTTCAACATGGGCGCCATGGAGAACAAGGGGCTGAACGTCTTCAACGACAAATATGTGCTCGCCTCGCCCCAGACCGCCACCGACGAAGACTACGCGGGCATTGAGGGGGTAATCGCGCACGAATATTTTCACAACTGGACCGGCAATCGGGTCACGTGCCGCGACTGGTTCCAGCTTTGCCTCAAAGAAGGCCTTACGGTCTTCCGCGACCAGGAATTCTCGGCCGACATGCGCTCCGCCCCGGTCAAGCGCATCTCCGAGGTGCGCGTGCTGCGCTCGGCGCAGTTTCCCGAGGACGCGGGCCCCCTCGCACACAATGTACGGCCCGAAGTCTACAACGAGATCAGCAACTTCTACACCGCGACCGTGTATCAAAAAGGCGCGGAAATCATCCGCATGCTCAAGCGCCTGATCGGGCCGCGCGCGTTCCGCGCCGGCATGGATATCTATTTCCAGCGCCATGACGGGACCGCGGCCACGGTGGAAGAGTTCATCGCCTGCTTCGCCGATGTTTCCGGCCGCGATCTTGGCCGCTTCATGCGATGGTACAGTCAAGCCGGGACGCCGAAGCTCACGGTCCGGAGCAAGTATGACCCGGTCGAGCGGACCTATCGTCTCGAGATCGTCCAGTCGATCGCCCCGACGCCTGGCCAGGCGACCAAGCTGCCAATGACGATGCCGCTCGCGCTGGGCCTCGTCGATCCGCAGGGCGGCGACATGCCTCTGATCTCTCCCGACGCGTCACCCGACGAGCTCGAGGAGGGGGTGATCGAACTCAAGGATTCCGAGCGGACGATCGTGTTTCACGACGTCCCGCGGCGGCCCGCGCTTTCCTTCCTGCGAGGCTTCTCCGCGCCGGTCCGGGTGGAGGACGATCTCACCGAGGATGATCTCATCGTTCTCTCGCGGCGCGACAGCGACAATTTCAACCGCTGGCAGGCGTTGCAGAGCCTGGCGACTCGCGTGCTGTTGCGCGGCGTCAAGGCGATCCGGGCCGGACGGGCGCCCGAACGCAACGCGGGGCTCATCGCAGCGTTCGGCGCCTTGATTGAGGACGCCCGGGCAGGACGGATCGACCCGGCCTTCGCGGCGCTCGCGATGACGCTGCCGAGCGAGGCGGACATTGCGCGCGAAATCGGCGAGGACGTCGATCCGGACGCAATTTATGCGGCGAGAAAGACGTTGCGGGGCGGACTTGGCCGCGCGCACGGCGACGCGCTGGTCCAGCTGCACAGGCAGCTCGCCGTTTCGTCGCCGTTCAGCCCGGACGCGGCCGCGGCCGGTCGGCGCGCGCTGCGCAACGGAGCGCTCGCGCTATTCGTCGACGGCGACGTGATCGACGGTCTTGCGCTCGCGCACGGGCAGATGCGCGAGGCCGACAACATGACGGAGCGCCTCGGCGCGCTCGCGACGATTGCGCTCAAACCCAGCTCGACCCGCGAACACACGCTGGACGCCTTCGAGCGGCGCTACGCGATGGAGCCGCTGATCCTCGACAAATGGTTCGCCCTGCAGGCGCAAATTCCCGAGCGGGAGACGCTTGAGCGCGTGCGGGCGCTCATGAGCCACCGCGGCTTCTCGATGTCCAACCCCAACCGGGTGCGCGCGCTGATCGGCGGGTTCTCCGCCAACCATACGCAATTCAACCGGGCCGACGGGGCGGGGTTCGCGCTGCTCGAGGAGGTGGTCGTGACGCTCGACCCTGCCAATCCGCAGATTGCCGCGCGGCTCCTGACAGCCATGCGCTCCTGGCGCTCGCTCGAGGATGAGCGCCGGCGGCAGGCGGAGGCGATGTTGAAGCGAATCGCCGCCCAGCCGACGCTGTCGCCCGACGTCCGCGACATCGTGACCCGGAGCCTGGGATAAGGCGCCCGGCGACCCGCCAATGGCCCGCGTTCTGCATGCGTAGCACCGGACGTTGCGACAGCCGATGTCCGACTGCACGGCGGCGACTGCCCGCCGGCCGCGTCCTTAGCCCCGCCGCGAGATTTTTCGATCTGGCCCCTGTCAAGGCTCTGGACAAAGATTCACACAAGGATTCTTATCGTACTGATTCGGACGGGGCGGCGGTTGCCCGAGTAATCTTGTGACGAGGGCTGGCTATTACGATGACGCGTGCAAGCGCGGCAAACGCGGACGATTGCCAAGGCGGACCGGTCCTGCAAATCGGCGGCTCGGTTTTCTGGCTGGCGATGGCGCGGCTTCGCGCGGCGGTCAGACGCTGGTTTGCCTCCGCCGCTTCGATCGGCGTCGCTCTTGGGATCGTCGGCACGATAGCCGTGACGCTTCAGCATCTGCGATTCGAGCGTGATCTCGCGCTTCAATCCGCCGCGCGCGAGGTCGACATGCGCGCGACCATTCTCGCGGCCCGCCTCGACGCGGCCTTGGCCGCCGCCCCGCGGGCGTCGCCGGCCGGGGTTCTCCGCCAGGTTCTCGACGCCCATCCCGAGGAGCGGCTCGCCGAGGCGATCGTGGTCGATCGCCTCGGTCAGCGCCTCGCGATCGATCCGCCAGAGGCAATGATTGCGGATGAACTGGCGCGGCTTGGATGGAATTGGAGCGATGGCGGCGACCACGGCGGGGTGCAACTTGTCGACTCAGGCGACAGCGGGGATCGGTTCACGGCGGTCAGGGCGCTGCCAGCGGCGGCTGCGAGAGTAGCGTTCGCCTCGCCCGTCGACCCGCATCTCGCCGCCTGGCGACGCGCTGCGTTCGCAACCGTCGCTCTTCTCGCCTGGACGCTGGCGCTGATCGCCGCGGCGGGCCTTCTCTATGGCGCCGAACTGCGATGCAAGCGTGCGCGCGTACGGGAAGAGCGGGCCCGTCGAGCGCGCATCGATCTGGCGCTCAATCGCGGTCGATGCGGCTTATGGACCTGGGATTTGCCTCACGGACGCATCGTCTGGTCGCCCTCGATGTTCGACGTTCTCGATCTCGCCGAGCGCCCCGGCTGGTGGACGATCGCCGAACTGCGGGCGCTGATGCATCCCGAGGACGAGAGCCTCGAGGGCATCGCGCGGCTCGCGGCCGAGCGTCGGGGCGAATGCGTCGAGGTCGAATTTCGCATGCGCGCCGCCGACGGGCGTTGGGTCTGGCTGCGCAAGCGTGCGGAAATCGTCGAGGACGAGGAGAGCGGCGACCTGAGCCTTGTTGGGATCGCGTTCGACGTGACCGAGCGCAAGCGCGAGGCTGAGGCCTCGGCGACGGCAGACCAGCGGCTGCGCGAGGCCATCGAGGCTATTTCCGAGGCTTTCGTCCTATGGGATTCCGGCAATCGGCTCGTCCTTTGCAATTCGAAATATCAGCGGCTGCACAATCTTTCAGGTGAAGCCGTGCGGTCTGGCGCTGACTACGGCGAACTGGCGGCGCTCGGCGGACTCGAGCGCCCAGGGGCGGGCGCGGCCGGGCCTGCGGCGACGGGATTGCGGTCGCGCACTTACGAGGCGCGCCTGCCCGATGGGCGTTGGCTGCAGGTTAATGAGCGGCGGACCCGCGACGGCGGCTATGTCTCGGTCGGGACGGACATCACCGCGCTCAAGGAGCACGAGGAGCAACTGATCAATTCGGAGCGTCTCCTGCTGACGACCGTGGCGCAGTTGCGCCACTCCCGCCACTCGCTCGAGGAACAGGCTCAGCAACTTGCCGATCTCGCCGAACGCTATCATGAGCAGAAGGCGCAGGCCGAGGCGGCCAATCGCGCCAAAGCTGAGTTCCTGGCCAACATGAGCCACGAATTGCGCACGCCGCTCAACGCCATCATCGGCTTTTCGCAATTGATGGGAAGCCAGACCTTCGGTCCGCTCGGATCGGAGAAATATCGAGACTATTGCGGGCACATCCTTGCGAGCGGCGAATATCTCCTCCAGGTCGTCAGTGACATTCTCGACATGTCCAGACTGGAGGCCGGGCGTGAGCGTCTCTGCTATGGGCGCTTCCGGGCGGAGCAGGCGGTCAGCCGGGCGGTGCAGGACATCGCCCCGACAGCGCGTGAGAAGCGCATCGCGGTGACGGTCGATGTCGACGCGGACGTGACGATCGAAGCCGACCCCGCAGCCGTCGAAAGGATTCTCACCACGCTGATGCGCAACGCAATCAAGTTCGCGCCTGAAGGCGGCGCGGTCGAAATCGGCGCGCAAGCCTTGGCGGAGCAGGTCTGCTTTTATGTCGAGGACAACGGCCCGGGCATCGCCGCGGAGGACATCGCGCGGATTGGACGGCCGTTCGAGCAGGGCGCCGTCGTGATGGCCAACGGCATGAAAGGCTCGGGGCTCGGCCTCGCCATCGCCAATTCGCTCGTCGAACTGCACGGCGGAACGCTCCGTCTCGGCTCGCGGGCAGGCGAAGGCGCGGTCGCTGTGGTTACGCTGCCGAGAGTCCAGCGCCGCGCCCGCGCCGTCGCGCTCGCCAAGGTGGCATGATCCTCGCTGCTTGCGGGCCGCTGGAATTCCGACCACATTGAGCGGGCGCATTTGGGCCGAGTCCGCGCGCGAACGACGTTCAGCCTCACCTTGCTGTTGGCGACGGCGGAGATCGAAGAATGAGCGATGCGCAGATCGTTCACGTGATCGATGACGACGACGCCCTTCGCGATTCGGTGCGGCTCTTCCTGGTGAACGAGGGGCTCAACGTCAGAACCTATGCCTCTGCGACAGAGTTCCTCGCCGCAATCGATGACGCGCCGGTCGGCTGTGTGGTGACCGACATCCGCATGCCCGGCATGAGCGGAATGGAGCTGCTCGCGCATTTATCGGCGCGTTCGCTGGCTCTGCCGGTTATTGTCGTGACCGGCCACGCCGACGTTCCGCTCGCCGTTCGCGCGATGAAGCAGGGCGCAGTCGACCTTCTCGAAAAGCCGTTCCGCGCCGACGACCTCATCGGCGCCATTCGTAACGCCCTTGATTCCGGCAAGGAGTCGCAGACGAATGGGGCCAATACGCAGAAAGCGCAGGCGCGACTGGCTACGCTCAGCGCGCGCGAAACCGAGGTGCTCGACCGTCTCATCCGAGGACAGCCCAATAAGATCATCGCCTACGAAATGGGGATCAGTCCAAGGACGGTCGAAGTCCACCGGGCCAACGTGATGAAGAAAACCCAGGCCGCAAGCCTGTCCGACCTTGTCCGCATGTTCCTGAACGTCGAGCGAAGCTGAACCTTCGCTTCGAGGGTCGCCGCCGGTCAGACCGCTTTGTTCTGGCGCCTGAGCCGGTTCGCCAGAACCCGCATCACTTTGAGGGCGAAGTACGGCGTATGGCGGACCAGGAAGAGATACTGCTTCTCCGTAATCGGAGCGACGGTGACGTCAGTATCGGCGGCGACGGTTGCGCTTCTCGGCGAGGAGTCGATCAGCGCCATCTCGCCGAAGATCTCGTTCTCGCCGAGCGTTTCGAGCAGCCGGTTTCCGGCAAGGACACGGACGCGGCCCCGCTTAACGACGTAAAACTCCGTGCCCGGATCTCCCTCGCGGAAGATCGTCTCGCCCGCCTTGTAATCGCGGGTCGGGACGTCCGTCCCTAGGAGCAGACTGAAACTGTCGGCGTCGTCGGTCATGTCGCCATCCACGCCCATCGAATCGACGCGCGTCCCTTTGTAAAACGATGAAACGGCAGAGTGATTGCACAATTGTGACAGGTCGACCCAAGCTCTGCGCCGGCTCGTCTGCCGCCGGCTGCGATCTCATAGTGGAGGGGCGCCGTCCGCTCAAGTGGCGAAGCGCCAGGTTTTAGGCTATCCGATCGTCACGACGAGCCGCCCGCGCGTCTCGCCTTTCAGAATGCGGCGGCCGGCCTCGAACGTCTCGTCGAACGGGATCGTTTGCGTCATCGCCGCGAGCTTCTCGCGGTCGAGGTCGCTCGCGAGTCGGCGCCACGCTTCGAGCCGACGCGCCATCGGACACTGGACGCTGTCGATGCCGAACAGGGTCACGGCGCGCAGGATGAAGGGAGCGACCGTCGCGGGCAGATCCATGCCGCCTGCGAGCCCGCAGGCCGCGACGGCGCCGCCATAGCGCGTCTGGGCCAGCACATTGGCGAGCGTCTGCGATCCGACGCTGTCGACAGCCGCCGCCCACTGCTCCTTGCCGAGCGGCTTGCCAGGCGCCGAGAGGGAGGCGCGGTCGATGATCTCGGACGCCCCCAAATGCTTGAGATACTCCGCTTCGCTGGATCGGCCGGTGGAGGCGATCACCGTCCAACCCTTGTCGGCCAGCAGCGAAATAGCGGTCGAGCCGACTCCGCCCGCAGCGCCCGTCACCAGCGCCGGTCCCGAGGCCGGAGTCAGGCCGTGCCGCTCGATCGCCATCACCGCCAGCATCGCGGTATAGCCGGCGGTGCCGATCGCCATCGCCTCGGCCCGGCTGAGGCCCGCCGGCAGCCTGACGAGCCAGTCGCCCTTCACCCGCGCCTTCCCAGCATAGCCGCCGAAATGGGTCTCGCTGAGCCCAAAGCCATTCACGATCACTTCGTCGCCGGGAGCGAAGTCCGCTCGGGCGGAGGTTTCGACGACGCCCGCGAGGTCGATGCCGAGCACCATCGGAAATCGGCGGATGATCGCCGACTTGCCGGAGAGCGCGAGCCCGTCCTTGTAGTTGACGGTCGAATGCGTGACGCGGACGGTCACGTCGCCGTCCATGAGCTCGGAGTCCTCCATCTCGACGAAACGGACGTCCTGCCCGGCGTCGGTCTTGTCGGCTCGGATGGCGCGAAACGTCATGCGGATTTCCTCGAGGAGGGCGCCCTCACGTCCGACCGCGGCGCCGATGCAATTGGCGGGGAGGAGTGTATTGGCCCCGTCCATGGACGGTCAAATCGCGCGGGGAATGCGGCCCCTATTGCCGTCGCGAGACCGAGAATTCGCCGGCCGCAGCGCGGTCGGCGAGGCGCCCGGCGATGAGCGCGGCGTTGTCCTCGCCATGGATCGCGACGAGTTCGCACATCGCCGCGCAAAGGGCGGCCTCCGCCAGGTCGTCGACGCCGATTCCGTCGAGCGCCGCCAGGGCGAAGGCCTCCCCGACATAGGTCAGGGCCGCCCGGCGCGCGTCCTCGTCGCGGCGATCCTCAAGCGCGATTTGCATGGCGATCGACATCGCCGGCATACTAGAACCTCGCGCCGGGGAAGGCGACGCCAGTTCTTTGTAAAGGTTAATTGGCGCCAGAGCTGACGTCGGCGCGAGGGTCAGCGTGGCGCGCGGCGCCGTCGGGAGCAGCGCCATGTGCGGACGCTATGCGATCACTTTGCCCCCCGAAGCGGTGCGCGCCTATTTCGGCTATCGGGAGACGCCGAATTTTCCGCCCCGCTACAACATCGCCCCGACGCAGCCTATTCCAGTGGTCGCCGCCGAACCCCGGAGCGCCGGCGCCGTCCGGCATTTCCAACTCATGCGCTGGGGCTTCCTGCCGGGGTTCGTGAAGGACCCGAAGGGCTTTCCGCTCATCATCAACGCCCGCGCGGAAACGATGGCCGACAAGCCCAGCTACCGCGCGGCGCTCCAGCGGCGACGGTGTCTCGTCATCGCCGACGGGTTCTACGAATGGCGGAAGGGCGCCGCCCCGGGCGGACGGCGCGAGGTCAGCCGCCCCTTTCTCATCCGGCGCGTGAGCGGCGAGCCGATGGGGCTTGCCGGACTTTACGAGACCTGGTGCGACCCGACCGGCGGGGAGATCGATACGGCGTGCATCATCACGACCCCGGCCAACTCGCTTGCGGCCCTCGTACACGACCGCATGCCGGCGATCCTCGAGCCCGGCGACTTCGTTCCCTGGCTCGACGTCGATGGCGTCAGAGCCGCCAGGGCGCTCGCGGTCCTGAAACCTGCGCCCGACGCGGCGCTCGAGCTCGTCGAAATCGGCCCCGCCGTCAATTGGGTCGCCAACGACGATGTGCGCCTGCAGCAACCGATCGCGGCGCCGATCCGCGCAGCCGGCGGCGAGCTGCTTATCTGATCTTGCCCGCCGGCGCGCGACGCGCGATGAGGGCGAGGCGAGGAGTCACAGAGGAACGTATGCCGGATCGAGAGAAGCCGCAGCGAGTCGTCACCGCCGTGCCCGGCGCCGATGGACTCATGCGTTGCCCGTGGCCGGGCGCCGATCCGCTCTATCTCGCCTACCACGACGAGGAATGGGGAACGCCCGAATATGACGACCGGGCGCTTTTCGAGAAGCTCGTCCTTGACGGGTTTCAGGCGGGCTTGTCGTGGATCACCATCCTGCGCAAACGCCCGGCCTTCCGGAGCGCCTTCGACGGGTTCGAGCCGGAGAGGATCGTGCGCTGGGATGCGGCCAAGAAGGAAGCGCTGATGCTCGATCCGGGAATCGTGCGCAATCGCGCCAAGATCGAGGCGACGGTCGCGCTAGCGCGCATCTATCTCGACCTCGCCGAAAGGCAAGGCTTTGCGCGGCATTTGTGGAGCTTCGTCGATGGGCGGCCGATCCAGAACGCGCGCAGGAGCCTTGCCGAGATGCCCGCCGAGACCGAGGTCGCGCGCGCCATCTCCAAGGACCTGCGCGCGCGGGGCGGCAACTTCGTCGGCCCGACCATCATCTACGCGTTCATGCAGGCGACGGGCATGGTCAACGATCACCTGGTCGACTGCTGCCGGCACGACGCCTGCAGGGCGCTCGCGCGCGACTTCGGACAATGAGCGAAAGCCGAACGCATCGCGCTTGGCAGCGCATGCTGTCCGGGCGGCGGCTCGACCTGATCGATCCGTCGCCGGTCGACGTCGAGATCGCCGACATCGCCCACGGCCTTGCGCGCGTCGCCCGCTGGAACGGCCAGACCCGGGGGCCGGAGATTTTTTCCGTCGCGCAGCATTCGCTACTCGTCGAGGCGCTGTTTGCTGCCTCCGCGCCAGGGTCGCCGCCGCAGGCGCGACTGGCCGCGCTGCTGCATGACGCGCCCGAGTATGTGATCGGCGACATGATCTCGCCGTTCAAGGCGGCGGTCGGCGGCGACTACAAGCGGATCGAGCAACGCCTGCAGCGCGCGATCCACATCCGCTTCGGTCTCCCCGCCGAGCGGACGGCCGACCTCGCCCGCCAGATCAAGGCCGTCGACCGGGCCTCCGCCTATATCGAGGCGACGGCGCTCGCCGGTTTCACTATCGCCGAAGCGCGGAGGCTGTTCGGCGAGCCGGAACTGTCGATCGGTGAATTCGCCGCCTTTCTCGAGCCGATGCGCCCGCAGGAGGCGGAAGAGCGCTTCCTCAGCCGTTTCGCCGAACTCGACGCCGCCGCGGCCAAGCTCTAAGCAAAGCGCGTCCGCCAAGGAGACGCTCCCATGCCGCGCCTTCATGTCTGCTCGCTGGCCCTGATCGGGGACACCGTCGCCCGGATCGGCGCGCGCTCCCTCGTTACGCTGCTCAGCCCCGGCACGGCGGTCGAGCGCCCTGCCGGGATCGCGCCCGAGCGCCATCTCTATCTCGCCGTTTCGGACATTGTCGCGCCCGTGCCCGGCCAGGTTCTGCCGGAGAGCTCGCATCTCGACGATCTGCTCGGTTTCGTCCAAGCTTGGGATCGCCGCGAGCCGATGGTGATCCATTGTCTCGCCGGCGTCAGCCGCTCGCCCGCGGCGGCCTATATCGCCGCCTGCGCGCTTGCGCCTGCGCGCGACGAGTTCGCCGTCGCCCGCGCCTTGCGCGCCGCTTCGCCAACCGCGACCCCCAACGCGCGCCTCGTCGCGCTCGCCGATTCCGCGCTAAGCCGCAACGGGCGCATGAATGACGCGATTGCGGAAATCGGCCGTGGCGAGGAGTGCTTCGAAGGAACGCCGTTTACGCTGGAGCTGGCTTAACCCCGCGGCTTATTTCACCGCCTTCGCCATCGCGTCCTGCTCGGCTTGCGAGGGCGAGCCGAAAAAGGCCGGGTCGTTGTCCTTGCCGCCGAGCGCGCCATAGGCGTGCGCGCCGCCCGCGTCGAACATCACCACGAACTTATGCTGCGCGCATTCGTTCGGCTTGCAGACGAAGGATAGCGAATAGGGCTTGCCGTCGATGGTGAGATCAGTGACCTGGCCGGCGACGCCGTCGAAGTTCTTGTTGAACTGGGCGAGCCAGTCTGGCGTCGGCTGGACGAGCTTCATCAGCCTGTCCCAGGAGGCGCGATAGCCTGTCTTGCCGTGCAGCGCGTCGAACAGGAATTCCGTTTCCGCGGCCTGAGCGGCGCCGGCGAGCGACCCGAATGCGACCGTGAAGGTGAACCACACCGTCATCGCGAGGAGCCATAGGGCGTCTGGAAGGACGCCGGTCTTACGACGGGCTGTGGCGACGCGGCGATCCGGAGCCATCGCCGAAGCCCCACGTTCTCCTGGATTGCTTCGCTCCGCTCGCAATGACGGGCTGGACTCGCGTTGATGGATCGCCACGCTAGAAGGCCTTGAAGGTGATGATCGTACGGGTGTCGACGATGCCCGGAATCCCTTGCACCTTGTGGCCGACGAAATGGCCGATGTCGACGTCCTTCTCGACATAGAATTTGGCCAGAATGTCGAAGTCGCCGGCGGTCGAGTAGATCTCGGACGCGATCTCCGCCTCCGCCAACGCACTCGCCACCTCGTAGGTGCGGCCGAGCGCGCATTTGATCTCAACGAAAAAGGTCTGCATCGGATCACGGCCCCTCTTTGGCGGCCTCTTCTGCAACAACTTCGACATCGTGGTCCAGACCCGACTGGACCTCGAAGGTCGACTGGTAGGTCTTGGCGTCGTGGCGCGCGATGACGACATATTCGCCCTCGGCGAGCACCAGAGAGGGAAAGGCGCCGACGAGTTCGCGGATGACGTCGCCGCCCGGGGTCAGCACGGTGAAAGTCGTGTTGGCGAGCGCCTCCGCCCCCTGCTTGTTGACGAGCTTGAGCGTCAGCGTCGCGCAGCGATGGCGCAGCGTCACGTCGACGAGTTTGCCGGATGGGACCTTGATGTCGGCGTTGACGATCGAATTGGTGGGCAGGATCGCCGGAGGCGCAGGAGCCGCAGACTTGCCCGTATTGGCCGCGAAGGTGGGGACGAAACGTCCTCCGACGGTGTCGAGGTAGGTCGAGACGATGTGATAGGAGCCCTCCGGCAGTCCGATAATGTCGCCGGCCTTCGCCCTGGCGTAGACGAGCTTGCCCTGGGGATTGCGGTTCTCCGGCACGTAGATCGCGAGCGACAGTTTGGACGGGTCGATCGGTGCGTCTACGAGTGTGCCACCGATCCGGATTGCCCCTGCCGAGAGGCCGAGCTGTTCGGACCGAACCTCCGGGCCAAGCGTCAGCCGGCGAGTCGCGCTCGCGAGACCAAAGGCGACATGCACGACATAATCGCCGGGCGGCAGCGTCAGGGTCGGCTGGGCGAGAGCGGATTCGACGATCAGCGGATGCGCGCCGACGGCATCCGGCTGTGCGCCGAACACGCGCCAGCGCAGGCCTCCGGTGAGAGCGGCGCCGGCGCCGCCGTTGAGCGTCGCGGAGAGGCTAAGTGTGGCCTGCCCGTTGGGCGCCGCCGGGTCGGCGTGCGCCGCGCCGATCAGCATGCCGATAGCGACGAGGACGATGGCCCTTGCCAGAATTCGCAAAATCGCTCCCATTCCGCCCCGCCCGCCGCGAAACGGCGGCGTCCGTTCAATCAATCCGGCGCCCCGGGCAGCCGGCGGGCGCGGGTGGTGAAGCCCCAATGAGGCGGATCGAAGGCCGTTTACAGGCTTCGCGAATTGCGTCAAGCAGCGCCCGCGCCTCTCAGGGACATGCCGATGAATGACACGATAGCGTTGCTTCAGCGACGCCGCTCCGCGCCGCCTGCGATCATGACGGGTCCCGGACCGTCGGCGGAAGAGCTCGCCACGATCCTGACCATCGCCTCACGCGTGCCCGATCACGGCAAGCTCGCGCCATGGCGCTTCATCGTGTTTGAGGGGGAGGCGCGCCATCGCGCGGGCCGGCTTGCGCTCGACATCCGCCTCGAGGGGCAGCCGGACCTGGATGAGGCGGGCAGGGCCGAGGAACTGAACCGGTTCGCCCGCGCGCCGCTCGTGGTCGGCGTCGTGTCGCGCGCCGCTCCGCACGTCAAGATCCCGGAATGGGAGCAGGTCCTGTCCGCCGGCGCGGCGTGCATGAACCTAATCGTGGCCGCGTGCGCGCTCGGCTTCTCGGCGACCTTGCTCACTGAATGGCCGGCCTATGACGCCCGGTTCCGGGCGTCGATCGGGCTTGCCGAGCACGAACGCATCGCCGGCTTCATCCATATCGGCCGCGCGCCGGCGATCGAGGACCGGCCGCGTCCGCCGCTCGAGGACATCGTCACGACCTTTCCCGCCTGAGGAGGGCGCCCATGTTCTACGAGACGCGCCGTCGCGACAAGGCAATCCTTCCGCATGATCCGTTCAAGGCGATCGTCGCGCCCCGTCCGATCGGCTGGATCTCGACGCGCGCGCTCGACGGGCGAATCAATCTTGCTCCCTACAGCTTCTTCAACGGATTTTGCAGCGCGCCGCCGATCGTCGGTTTCTCCAGTGAGGGATGGAAGGATTCGGCTGCGTTCGCCAAAGAGAGCGGGGAGTTCGTGGTCAATCTGGCGACGCTTAGCCTGCGCGATCCGATGAACGCGACGTCGGCGCCGCTGGCGCGCGGCGCGAACGAGTTCGACCACGCTCGCCTGACGATGGCCGAATGCCGCCTCGTCGCGCCCTGGCGCGTCCGAAGGGCGGCGGCGACATCTGAGCCGCGCCGCGCTCCGCGGCCCCGCGCCGCTCCCTCACAGCAGCGCGTTGGTCGCGCGCAGCCTTGAGCCGAACTCCCCGAGAACGAACCAGACGAAGTTCGGCGCCTCCTCGATCATGAAACGGAACTTCTTCTTGTCGAGGAGAGCGAGTTCGCACGGCTCCAGCGCCCGCGCAGCGCTCGTCCGCGGCATGTCGTCCAAAAGCGACAGCATGCCGAAAGCCTTCCCCCCGTGAGCGATCTCGACGACCTTGCCCTTGCTGGACATCTCGACCGAACCCTTGAGAACGACATACATGTATCGTGGCGGGTCTCCCTCCCGAAAGATGAAGTCGTTCGCGGCAAATTCCAATACGGTTCCGACCGCGCGTGCGATCGGACGGAAATCGGTTTTTTCTTCTGAACTCATGATGATGCCCCGGCCGCGAAAAGGAACGTTCGCTGCTGACATTGGGCGTCGCCCGTGAAGGATATGTGACAGCGCGCAAGAGGTCGCGAGGTCCGGCCCGCCCTCCCTTAGCGTCATGCCGCTTCTCGTCAATGCGCCAGGCTGCTGAGATCGCCCGTGATCACGCGTTCGACCTCCGCGACCGATGTCGCTTTCGGGTCGATGTCGTCGGCGACGATCTTGCCGCGGCGCATGACGACGATGCGGTCGACCACCTGGAACACATGATGGATATTGTGGGCGATGAAGATGCAGGAATGGCCGGAATCGCGGGCGTTGCGGACGAAGCGCAGCACGCCTTGCGTTTCCGCAACTCCGAGATTGTTCGTCGGCTCGTCGAGGATGATGAGGTCGCTGTCGAAATACATCGCGCGCGCAATCGCGACGGCCTGGCGTTCGCCGCCCGAGAGCGAGCTGATTGGCGTCGAAGCCGGAATGGCCTTGCCGATGCCCACTCGCCGGAGGAGATCGCCGGCGACCTCGTCCATCCGCTGGGAATCCATCCGGTTGAGGAAGCGCGGTCCCCTGATCGGTTCGCGGCCGAGAAAGAGATTGCGCGCGATCGACAATTGAGTCACGAGCGCCGAATCCTGGTAGATCGTCTCGATGCCCTCCGCGATCGCGTCCGTGGTGCTGCGCATCTCGACCCGCTTGCCGCGCACATAAATGTCGCCGCTGGTCACGCGTAGGGCGCCCGAAAGCACTTTGATCAGCGTCGACTTTCCCGCGCCGTTGTCGCCGAGCAGCCCGACGATCTCCTGACGCTTGACCCTGAAGTTCACGTCGTCGAGCGCCTGGACCCGGCCGAAAAACTTGTTGATGCGCTCCATCCGAATCAGGTCTTCGGCCATCGCGGTCACGTCCCCGCCTGGTGCCGGCGCTCAAGCCAGGAATGGAGCGCCATCATGCCGAGGATGATCGCGCCGATGAAGATGTTGTAGGCGAGACCAGGCACCCCGATCAGCACGATGCCGTTCCGCATCACGCGCAGGATCAGGATGCCGAGCACCGTGCCTAGGATCGTGCCGCGCCCGCCGGTCAACGCCGTGCCGCCGATCACGACCATCGCGATCACCTCGAGCTCGTAGCCCGATCCGCTGTTCGGATTGGCGGCCGAGGTGCGGATCGAACTGATGATCCCGGCGAAGGACGACATCACGGCGGTGAGGATGAACAGGGCGACCTTGACGGTGGACACGTGCACGCCGCGCGCCTGCGCCGCGACAGGATTGCCGCCGGTCGACTGGATCCAGTTGCCGAATTTCGATTGCGTCAGGACATAGCCGAGGATGACGGCCGCGGCGATGAACCAGAACAAGGAAGCGTAGACCCGGAGCGGTCCGAGGTAGAAGTCGCCGACCAAGAGACTGGCGATCCATTGCCCGCTCGCGCTCCAGGTGCGCTGGGGAAAACCGTCCGTGACGAAAAGAGCTGTCCCGCGCACGACGAGCAGCATGCCGAGGGTGACGAGGAAGGAGGGGATCTTGAGCCGCGTCACGAAGAGCCCGTTGACGAGCCCGATCAGCGCCGCGATGACGAGGCTGATGACAAAGGCGACCCCGAGCGAGGTCCAGCCGGCATTGAAGAGCGTCCACATCACGACCGGCGCGAATCCGAATAGCGAGCCGACGGAGAGATCGAATTCGCCCGCGGTCATGAGCAGCGTCATCGCCAGCGCGATGAGCCCGAGCTCGACCGTGAAGGTCAGCGTGTTGCCAATGTTGAGGACGGACAGGAACTCGGGATTGATCGCGTAGAAGACCGCGAGCTCGAGAACGAGCAGCACAAACGGGCCAAACTCCGGCGCGGAGATCGCGGTTCGCAGGAACGAGGCCTTCTGCACGGGCAGTCACCGATGGGAAGAAGGGGCGCGCGCGGGACCCGCGATCGACGCTCCGTTGAGGCGCGGCGAGCCGCGTCCCGGAACGAAGGTTCGGCCGGCGGCGACGAAGCCCTCATCCCGCCGTGCGAGTCAAGCTCGCGTCTCGAAGGATGAGGGCGTCATGCGCGAGGACGCCGCGCGTCTATTTGCCCGACAGGATCTTGTCGTAGATCGAGGCGGTGTCCTTGCCGTACAGCGCGCCCGTCGTGATGTTGAATCCGGGCGGGATACCGTCCGTCGCCATATTGGCGACCGAAAGCGCCATGTAGCTCGTCGCCTGGGGGTCCTGCCACATGCCGGCGTTGACATAGCCCGACATCACTTCGCCCGTGGTGTCTTGCGAATTGCCCCAGCCGACCACCGGAATTTCGCCCGGCTTCACGCCGACCTGATCGAAGACGCGCTTGATCGAACCGGTGACGAGATCGCCGAGTCCGATGATCGCCTTGATCTTCTTGCGGTTGGCCGTGAGGTAGTCGCTCATGCGGGAGATGACGTTCGCCTGATCGAGCGTGGAGTCGGTGACTTCCCAAGTGATGTTGAGCGGCTTGAACACCGTCGCGATCGCCTTTTCCTCCTCGACGCCGTAGCTCGCGCCGGGAACCTCGACCGGCATCCAGACGAAATCGCCCGATTTCACCAGGCCGTGGTCGACGAGATACTGCGCCCAGGCCTTGCCGACCACCGCGAGATCGACGCCGACATAGGCGTTGAAGTTCACTTTCGCGTCCGGAGTGTTGAAATTGA
>Ga0209040_10001608_pt1 | contig 17920 bp, 12 predicted proteins | sample BogFormECP12_OM3_FD_188240 | JGI IMG/M metagenome (GOLD analysis project Ga0209040, IMG submission 188240) | Bog forest soil microbial communities from Calvert Island, British Columbia, Canada - ECP12_OM3 (SPAdes) (version 2) | ecosystem: Environmental > Aquatic > Freshwater > Wetlands > Bog ...
TCGAGCGCGGGTGGAATGACGCCGCCGCTCGTGCGCGTGACGCGATCGAGCACGCTCAAGAAGCGCTTGCGATAGCTCTCGTATTCTCTGCGCCACTTGGCGGCGAGATCGCGATGCCCCGTTTGTTGCGCCATGTCGATGCAGACGCGCAGGCCCGAGAGCGCGAGGAAGTTGTAGCCCGTCAAATGACCGGGAACCATCTCGTTGTCCTGGACGTCCGATGCCGGCATGATTTGCAATGGATCGTGGGCCCTCGCCGCAATCAGCCAATCGACCGCGCGGTCGATCCTCGGTAGCACCTGTTCGGCAAACGAACGATCCTTGGTCATGCGAAAGTGCTGGCCATAGGCCCAGAGCGCCTCGCCCCAGCCGTCATACTGCTGTTCCTGCGATAGAAAATTGCCGTCCGCCCGCTGCGACTTCGCGTAGAAGCCGAGCACCTTGCCGGCGATGTCGGAATGGCCCGTGACGTCGTACATGTGCACGATGTCGGCGCTGTCGCGCAGCCAAAACGCGTGGTAGTGCAGCTTGTTGACGGTCTGGATCGTGTCGGGGCCGATCTGATCGATCGCGATCAGATCGTAGACGAGGCTCGCGTCGAACAGCTCGACGGGCTTGGCTTCGGGCAATGAAATCTGCATGCCCGAGGCCAGAATTTGCGTCCAGGCCGCGCGCACCTGCGTCTTGGCCTTGTCGAAGGCGCTGTGTCCAATCGCGGCGATCGTCTCAGGATCGCTCGGCGGAATCACGGGCATCTTGAAGTCGAGGGCCCGCTGCTCGCCCGGCGCGAGCAACGGCGAGTAGCGTGCGATCCCGGCGGGCGTATCGGGCAGAATGCCGAGCTTGCCTGGCCCCAACTCGTCCGGGAAGTTGTAGAAGGCGCGCAGCGTCAGGGAGCGCTCGGCCCCCGGCGGAAAGAAATACAGCGCTTTGCCGTCGCGCATGAAGCGATTTTCCTCGAAGCCGTAGACCCAATCGGCGCTGAAATCCTCGCCAAGCTGTCGGTAGTCGCCTGCAAATGCGCCCGCCGCCGGACGATCGAAGCGATTGTCGCCGTGGCGCGTGCTCGCGCTCCGGCCCGCATCGTAGCGAATGCCGGCGGCGAGAATTGCGCGTGTGGGTTCGGAGTTGGTGTTCGCGACGACGACGCGCACGAAGTTGACCGGCACCAAGCCGGACCGCGCCGCGATCGGGGCGGCGAAAATGGTGAATTCGTAGCGAATGCCGGCATCGGCGAACGCGTAGTGCACGATTGGAAGGCGCCCTTGTTCGAGCGTGTTGATGCGGACCGCGACCGGCGCAAGCTCCGGACCCTCGAAGAACATGAGTTCGCCGTAGCCCGTCCGAAGGTAGCCTTCGGGCGTGATCTCGGTCGCGGCGTCGCTACCCATGACACCGACCTCGCCGGTCGGTTTGCTGAAATACGAAAACGGCTCGCCGGGAACATCGATCGACGGCGAGACCATCTGGGCGCGCACAGCCAGCGCGCAACCGCAGAGCAAGCAGAGCGGCAGCAGCTGTCCGTCGGCGAGCCGTTTGAGGCGCATGGTTCGATCCTCGCTGCCAACGCCGGACGTTGGCTCCGGGCCGGAATGCTACCAGGTGCGTTGCGGCGATGCCGTCGTTTCCCGGCTCGACTCCTGTGCGCCGATGTAAATGCAGATGTAAAAGTGCAATGCCGAGCGAAGCTGCGATAATCGCGCGTCACGAGGTGCAGCGGTATGCGGATCATCATCGGTCTCTTGGCTTGGCTGCCCGCGGCACTTGCAATGGCGGCCGCCGCGCCGGGCATCGAAGCGCCGGGCGCCGCGGCGCCGCGCTCGACGCCGCTCAATTTGCGCGGCATCGACGTGCTGGCCACCGGCAACGAATGGATCGCACTGCCCGATATTCGCGCTGCCGACGGTGCCCTGACGACGTTCAACGCACTCTCGATGCGTGACCGGGGATTGTTGCAGGCGAGCGGCGAGGCGGCGCGTCCCGTGCTCGAACCCTATTTCATCGCCGACGAAAAGAAACTCCCGCTCAATGATCTCGCCTGGAGTCTGCTGGAATACTGGATACCGCAGGCTCGCCAGACGTCCGACGGCATCGAGCTCGGGCTGACCTACTGCGCGCCGAACGGCTATCGCGCGGCATTCATTCGCCTGCGCGCGACCAATCATCGCGCCGAGCCGGTTGCAATGACGCTCGGCATGCGCTCATCGTTCGGCGCCTTGCGTCGAGTCACCTATGTCCCCGTGAATTTGCGCGGCGAGCGGACCATCGCGCCCTCGACCTGGGTCGATCCCGGTGAGGTTTACTCGTTCATCACCGACGACACGCACTTCGCATGGGCGCTCGTGCATCCGGGATCCCGAGCGACCTTCGGCACGCCGCCGGTCACGCTCGGTCCCGAGGCGGATGCGGCCCAGAAGCTGAACCTGCGGCCCGGCGAGTCGGCCGAGGCGCTGTTCGTGCTCGCGGTCGGAATCGAGGAATTCAGCGCCTCCCACAATGCCCGCGCGCTGCGCGAGATGCTCGATCGCTCGGGCTCCGATGCGATGCTCGCCGCGGCCGCGGCCTGGGCCCGGGCTCGCACGCGCACCACGGGACGTGCCGATCTCGACCTGCTGATGAACCGCAATTTTCTGTTCACGGCGCTCTATGCCTGGGGCCGTACCATCGATACCGAACAGCTCGTCGGCGTCACCTCGCGCAGCCCGCGCTACTATGTGTCGGCCGGCTATTGGGACCGCGATGCGATGCTCTGGAGCTTCCCTGGGCTGCTCGACATCGACTCAGGGTTGGCGCGCGAGGCGCTCGACTACGCGCTGACGGTTCAATTGCGCAATACCGGGACTCATAGCCGATTCATCGACGGCGTCGTGCTCGAAGATGGATTCCAGCTGGACGAAGCCGCGGCACCCATCATCGCGCTCGCCTCCTATGTGCACGCGAGCAATGATCTTGCGTTTCTGAACGCGCATCGCGCCGCGCTGCTGCAGCTGCGCGACCGGCTCGTCGGCCGCTTCGACCCGCAAATCGGGCTTTATTCGTCGTTGCAGGATTCGCAGGACGAATTCCAAAAGCTCCCCTATCTGACCTATGACAATGCGCTCGTCTGGCGTGCGTTTGAGGATCTGGCGACTCTGTTCGAACGGCTCAAGGAGCCGGCGAGCGCCGCCGAAATGAGCCGCCGCGCACGCGAGTTGCACGCCGCGATCCTCGCGCACGCGCTCAGCAAGGCTCCCGGCGCGAGCGGACCAATATTCGCCGCGGCGACCGACGGCAAGAACTTCGTCTTGACCGACATTCCGCCCGGATCGCTGCTGAAGCTGCCCGCCTTAGGGTTCATCGCCGAGTCCGACCCCTTGTTCGCGCGCACCTACGACTGGTTGCACTCGCAGAATTACGCCTACTCTTATGCCGGCAAGCGCTTCGGCCTGCCGGGCAGCTACCGCCTGCCGTTCACGACGTCCTGGGTCATTGCGGACGAACTGCTGCTGCAGCGTTCGCACGAGCGCGCGCAATCGATTCTGCTTGCGAGCCCCTGGGACGGTGGGATTATTTCCGAGGGCATCGATCCGGATACCGCGGAGATGGATTTCAACGGCCGTGCCTTCGCCACTGCCGCCGGTTATGTCGCGCATGCGATCTGCTCGGCGGCTTGCCTTCCACCACCACATCCATAGGAAACCGCCGAACCATGCTGCGTATCGACCTGCGCTTGATCGATCTGCGTCTGCTTGCCGCCGCCGCCATCGGCGTCGTCGTAGCTCACGGCGCCGCGCGCGCCCAGTCGCCTGCGCCCAGCGGCACCGCACCCGTCGAGATCCGCGTGCCAGCCGACGATCCGGGCACGCCCTTTCCGCACTTTTGGGAGCGGATGTTCGGATCGGGCCGTGCGGTGCTCGCGCTGCGCGACAACTACCGCCAGGACTTGCGGCTCGTCAAGGGCATCACGGATTTCCGCTACGTGCGCTTTCACGCGATTTTCCACGACGAAGTCGGCCTTTACGACCTCGATAAAGAGGGAAATGTCGTCTACAACTTCTCTTATGTCGATCAGATCTACGACGGCTTGCTCGCCGACGGGGTGCGCCCGTTCGTCGAGCTGAGTTTCATGCCGCAAAAGCTCGCGGCGCATCCGAATCGCATCTTTGGATTCTGGTACAAGCCGAACATCTCGCCGCCGAAAACTTACGCCCAGTGGGACGCGATGATCGACGTGTTCACGCGCCACCTCGTCGAGCGCTACGGCATCGACGAAGTCGCGACCTGGTATTTCGAAGTCTGGAACGAGCCCAACATCGGCTTCTGGGGCGGTAAGCCCTACCAGTCGACTTATTACGAGCTCTACGACCACACCGCCCGTGTGATCAAGAGCGTGAATGCGCGCCTGCGCGTGGGCGGTCCCTCGACCGCGCAGGCCGCCTGGGCCGGCGATTTCATCGAACATTGCCGGCAAGGGCGCGTACCGCTCGATTTCGTCTCCTCGCATGTCTACGCCAACGACTCGACGCAAGACGTGTTCAAGAACGACACTCCGGTCTCCCGCGACAAGATGGTCTGCCGGTCGGTGCGCAAGGTCAGCGAGGAGATCCGGCATTCGTCGATGCCGGATCTGCCTTTGATCTTTTCCGAATACAACGCAAGCTATGCGAACGAACCGAACGTGACCGACACGGTCTACATGGGCCCGTGGCTCGCGACCACGATCAGCCAGTGCGACGGTCTGACGGAGGCGATGAGTTATTGGACGTTCTCCGACGTCTTCGAGGAAGGCGGCGTCGTCAAGACGCCGTTCTTCGGCGGTTTCGGCATCGTCGCCGAAGACTCGATCCCGAAGCCCGCGTTCAATGCCTTTGCGCTGCTGCATCGGCTCGGCGAGCGGCGCCTGCACGCGGACTCCGATGCGGCGCTCGTCACGAAGAGGTCCGACGGAACGCTCGTGCTCGCACTATGGAACTACGCGCCGCCAGACGGCACCGGCGCAAAATATACGCCGCCGGCACCGGCCGGCGCGCCCAAAGTCTTTTCGCTCGATCTCCCCGGCATCGCACGCGACGCCCATGCGACGATTTGGCGATTGGATGCGGATCATGGCAACGTCGTCAAGGCTTACGACACCATGGGCAGGCCGCCGTTCCCGAGCCGCGAGCAAATCGCGAGTTTGCGCGCGGCCGGGAAACTCGCGTCGCCGGAAACAGCGGCGCTCGTCGACGGAAAAATTTCTGTGAGCATCCCGACGCACGGCCTCGCGGTCGTCGAGGTGCGCTGATCGGGGCGAAAAAAAACCTCGGCCGGCCGCAGAGCGCCGACCGGCAGCATCACCATCGAATAGCGGCACATGCCATGCATGAGCCGGCGGGCATCGAAGTGTCGGCGCATCTGCGCCGCGAGGAAGTTGAGGATGCCCGGCCCGGTTCGATGCGCGGATTGGGTTTGAACCAAGGAACTCCCGATCGGCCGCGGCTCACTTGCGCCCGCGGCCACGCGATTGCGCGACGCGCGCACGCACGGGCTTGGCGGTCAAGATGAGGGTTTCGACCAATAAACGCGATCGGTCGGCGCAGGGCCCGACGAGTATCTCCACCTCGCCCGCTTCGAACACGGGCGTCAGATCAAGTCCCAGGAAACGCAGTTCCGCTGCCGACAATGACAGACTGACGGTCCCCGTAACTCCGGGCTGCAGCGCAATTCTGCCGACCGCCTTGAGCTCGAGCTTTGGACGGGAAACGCTCGCCAACTTGTCGTGGGTGAACAGGAATACGGTCTCCTCCGCGGCGCGCGCGCCTTCGTTCGTGACGTCGACGCGAACCGCAATCGTGTCGGATTCCGCGACTCGATCCGGAGTGACCCGCAGATTCTTCAGCGTAAAGCGCCCGTAGGAGAGCCCGTGCCCAAACGGATAGAGCGGCGCATTGGGTGCGTCCAAATATTTGCTCGTGTAGTGATCCTGCGAGTCCGCGGGCCGGCCGGTGGGGCGTTCAGCATAGAACATGGGCACTTGCCCCAGCGCGCGCGGCCAGGTCATCGGCGTGCGCCCGCTCGGCGATGCGCGGCCGGTCAGTACGTCGGCAATCGCGTTGCCCGCTTCGCTGCCCAAGAACCAGGCGGCTGCGAGCGCGTCGGCCTTTTCGGCGAGCCAAGGGACGATCAGCGGTCTGCCCGAAAATAAAATGACGACGACGCGCAGCTGCAGCGTGCGGGCTCGTTCAAAAACGGCTTCCGCGAGCTCGCGCTGTCGTCCGGGCAGATTGGGAAACGCCCGGCTCGCGGCCTCGCCGCTCATCGTCGCCGATTCGCCGAGACACAAGAGAATCGCATCCGCCCCATCGCAAAGGTCCACGGCCGCCGCGATTCCGCCGCGATCATCGCCGGCAATATCGACTCCAGGCGCAAACACGATCTGGGTTCGAGGCAATCCCTCGCGCAGACCCGCGACGACGCTGACTTGGCCCTCCGGCGCCGCCGCTGCCGACCAACAGCCGCGCATCTCGGCCGCTTCGTCCGCGAGCGGGCCGATCACGCACAGGCGCCGCAAGGCGCCGGACAGCGGCAGCGTCTCATGGTCGTTCTTGAGCAGCACGATCGCGCGCGTCGCCACGCGGCGCGCGAGTCCGCGCCGGCTCGCGAGCGCTTGGGGTTGCTCGGTGTTGGAGCCTCTGCGAAAGGGATCATCGAACAGACCCAGGCGTTCTTTGAGACGCAGGACCCTGCGAACTGCAACGTCGATCTCGGCGATCGAGATCAGACCGCTCCGCAAAGCAACCGGCAGGCCGTGGCGGTAGGCGTCCGACATCATGTCGATATCCACGCCCGCCTTGAGCGCCAAAACGGCCGCCGCGGGCAGATCCGCGGCGATGCCGTGGCGGATCAATTCGCCGATCGCGTTGTAGTCGCTGATGAGCACGCCGTCGAAACCGAGCTGATCGCGCAAGTAATGGCGCAATAGCGCCGCATTCGCGGTCATGGGAATGCCGGCAAGATCGGTGAACGCCGGCATGATCGTGGCAACGCCTGCCGCGACCGCCGCAACGAACGGCGGCAGGTGCACTTCGCGCAGCGTGCGCTCCGAGATATCGACCGTGGCGTACTCTCGCCCCGCAGTCACCGGTCCATAGGCGCAAAAATGCTTGGCACAGGCCGCGAGCGCCTCGCTCGAGGCGAGACTCGCGCCCTGAAAACCTCGCACCTTGGCTTGCGCGAACTGGGTTCCCACCCAAGGGTCCTCGCCCGGACTCTCTGCGGTGCGACCCCAGCGCGGATCGCGAGACACGTCCAGATTGGGGGCGAATGTAATCGCGAGGCCATCGCTGGCCGCCTCTTTGGCCGCTTCGCAAGCCGTGAGCTCCCAAAGCTTTGGATCAAACAGACCCGCCTCGGCGAGCGGGATCGGAAACAAGGTGCGGTGCCCGTGGATGATGTCGAGCCCGATCAGCAAGGGAATGCCGAGGCGGGATTCCTCGACCGCGAGCCGCTGCATTTCGCGGACCGGGCCCGGACCCACGAGATTCAATAGATTGCCGATTGCACCGGACCTGATTGCGTCGGTCGAGTCGCCCGCGATGATCGGACCGGTCACAGCATAGCCGGCCGCCGTCATCGTGAGCTGCCCCAGCTTCTCCGCGAGTGTCATTTCGCCGATCAACTTGTCGATTCGCTTCATCCCCACCGGGTCCTCATCAGCGCTCGTATCGGCGCTTTCATTCAATCGCGGCTGCCGCGAAACACGAGGCACATGGAGCGGCTCGAACCACGCTCAGCCGAAAGCAATCGACGGCGCGTGCTTGCGGCCGCACGAGCTGCGCACAATGACCTCCGTGGCGAGGATCTGGCTGGAAACCTTGTCGCGACCGGACTCTGCGATCCCAAGCAGCAGCCGCTCGAGCGCGAGCTCGCCGAGCTCGGCGATGCGCACGCGCACGGTCGTCAGCGGCGGACTCACGCAGCGGGCAATCGGAATATCGTCGAAACCCGCGATCGCGATATCGCCGGGTACGGCGACACCGCCTTCGTTGAGCGCGAACACGCAGCCGATCGCCATCATGTCGTTGGCCGCGAATATGGCGTCCGGGCGCTCAGGCATCGAGAGCAGCAATCGGCCGGCGCGATACCCCGACTGTTCGCTGAAATCGCCGCGCAGGACTTGCGGGCTTTCATTGGGAACGAGATCGCTGAGCGCATCGAGCGCGCCGCGAAGACGTTCGGCCGCGTCGAAGTTGGCCTCCGGACCGGTAATCAATGCGATGCGCTCGTGCCCGCCTCCGACGAGATGCTCGATCATCGCGCGCGCCCCGCCGTAGTTGTCGACCGTCAATGAGGCGTAGCGCTCGCCGTCATGGCGCGTATTCATGAGCACCGTGGGAGTCGAGCGAGGAATGTTGGCACTGAGCACCTCGGCATCGACGTGCGGCGACATCACCAGCAATCCGTCGACGCGTCCTTGCATTGCGCGCAGTGCGGCGGCGAGCTCATCGACGTCGCTATGCGAACACGACAGCAGCAGATGCATGTCGTGCGAGCGTGCGACGCGATCGATGCCGCGAATGAGTTCGGAGAAGAACTCGCCGTGCAGGTCGGGAAGGACCGCGCCGACGCAGTTCGTCTGGCGCATGCTCAGGCTGCGAGCACCGCCATGCGGGATATAACCGAGTCGCGCCGCAGCATCAACGACTTTGCGCCGCGTTTCCTCGGTCACATTGCCGATGCCATTGAGCGCACGCGAGACCGTTGCAATCGATACCCGCGCCGCGTCTGCGACATCCTGAATCTTTACAGCCACCAATGACCCCTCAAGGACAGCCATCCTATGGATGATCGGCCAGCTCGAGCCGTATGTAAACGCTTTCCATTTACTCAGTCAAGCGCAGACCCGGTTCGGTCGCTCGAGCAATCGATGGCCCACGCAGCGCGGCGAGCACAGCAACCCGGCGTCCGCGAGTGCCGCCGAGCGTGCCTTCCCCGCAACAGCCGGCGGCCATGGCACGGCCATCACGGTCTAAAATAAACAGTTCTTGACAACCCTCGGGGGACAAGGCGTAGTCTTAGCCCGACGCCTCAGAAAACGTTTACTCGCGGGATGTAAGCGCTTTTTCAGGCGACCAGGGGGAGGGAAGATGGCGCTGACCATCGTCAAGCTTGCGCATGGGATGCCGGTGCGGGTTACTACGCGGGTGCGCGTCGGCGGCGGACTACAACCGCCACAGTTCGTTTTTCTCGCATTCCACGCCGGGAAACGCCCCGAACTGATATGACAGAATCCAGATTCGATCGGCACTTGAACACAAAAACGACCAGGGGGACGGGAATATGAAAAGGCGTTTAGACACCAGCAAGTTGTTTTGCCGGTCGCTGATCGCGACCGCCGTTGCGGCCGCACTCGCGGGACCGACGATTACCTGGGCGCAATCCGCCGATGCGGCCTTGCGCGGCAAGGCAGCCGCCAACAGCGAAATCACTGCGAAGAACGTCGCGACCGGCGCCATACGGCATACCAAAGCCGGCTCGGACGGCAGCTATGCGCTGGTCGGCCTGCCACCGGGCACCTATCGTGTCGATGCCGGTCCCGGCACCGAGACCGCGGTCACCTTAAGCGTCGGTACAACCAGCACCCTCGACCTGTCGGCGGGAGCCGCCGCACTTGCGCCGGAAGCTTCGATGGCCGAGATCACGGTCAGCGCCAGGCGCCTGTACGAAGTCAAAACGTCGGAAGTCGCCGAGCTTGTGTCGCTGCACGACATTGCTACCGTCCCGCAGCTCACGAGGAACTTCCTCGAGTTTGCCGACCTCGTGCCTGGCATGTCATTCACCGTGGACTCGAACGGCAACACGAGCCTGCGCGGCGGTGCCCAACTCGACTCCGCCATCAACGTGTTCCTCGACGGGGTCAGCCAGAAGGACTATGTCGCGCCCGGCGGCGGCACGGTCGGGCAATCCGGGGCCGGCCAGAATGGCGACCCGGGCAACCCCTTCCCGCAGCTCGCGATAGATCAATACAAGGTCGTGACCTCCAACTACAAGGCGGAATATGGCGAGGCCGCCAGCGCCATCATTGCGGCGCAAACAAAATCAGGAACCAACGAGTTCAAGGGCGAGGGGTTTGTCGATTTTACGAACCAGAATCTTCGGGCGGAAACCCCTGCAGAAATAGCGGCCGCTTCCGTCACCGATCCCAAGGCATCCTCGCCGAGCTACGAGTTCGGCTTCGCTGAAGGCGGCCCGATCATTCAAGACAAGCTGCATTTCTTTGCAACCTGGGAGCACAAGTCGCTCTCATTGCAGCAAGTGGTCTACCCGGGAGGCGGCTTGACCAGCGCGCAATTGCAGCCGCTGCTGCCGGCCGATGTGTTCTCGCAGTTCGGACCGACGAACAACCCCTTCAAGGAGGATCTGGGCTTCGTCAAGGTCGATTTTGAACCGACCTCCGAGGACCGATTCGAGCTCAGCGGGTTCATACGTGAGGAGACTCAGGTGTCGGGCGGGTCCGGTCAAGCCGCGGCCTCGGCTGAATCGCAATACAAGAACAACAGCCTTCGCTGGAATCTGCAATGGCAGCACAGTGCCGATAACTGGGTCAATCTGGCGCGTGTGTCCTATCAAAACTCGAATTCAAGCACCGATTCGACCAATGTCAGTCCCCAAGAGCAATATATCTATTTTCAAGCCGCGCCGGCAGCGAGCCCGAACTCGACAGCCATCATCGTCGGTGGACCCGGAGACGGTGTGGGGTTCCGATACGGCCAATCCGGCACCGAAATTGACGATGATTTCACGCTGCCGAACCTGCAATGGTTGGGTGACCACACCGTGAAGTTCGGTGGTCGATTTGCGGACATTGACCTGGTCGCGCAGAATGCATCGGCAAACTTGAGCACGGCAACCTACTACTGGGGTGTCACCAGCGCCGGCGTTCAACCGACTCCGTTCGAGGTTCAATTCCCGCAGACGGTCGCCGGAGTCAATTCACCGCGTGTATCCACGCCCGACCAACAGTTCTCGCTGTATTTGCAGGACGACTGGACCGTGGATCAGCACCTGGCCTTGAATCTCGGCGTGCGCTGGGATTACGAGAAGGTTCCCTCATTCGACGACTTCGTGACGCCTGCCGCCGTGGTTTCCGCAATCAATGGACCATTCCCCGGTCTGGCGGGTGAGAGCTATGCGCACGTCCTGTCGCTCGGTGGGCCCAATTATCCCGGCATCGATATCGCTAATTACATCAGCACGGGTTCGAACCGAAAACCGCAGACCGATGAATTCCAGCCGCGTTTTGGGTTTTCCTACGACATCAATGCCGATCAGCAATACGTCATATTCGGCGGCTTTGGGCGCTCCTACGACCGAAATTTGTTCAGCTCCTTGGGCTTGGAGACGACGAAGATCGCTCTGAATACCAATCCGCAGGTCTATTTCCCCAATGTTCCAAATCTCGATGCCTTCGGAGCATGCGGAACTGCGGCGGATATCAACACTGCCAACCATTGTTATGCCTGGAGTCCGTCGTACCTGACCCCCGCGGGTTTGTCCACCCTGGTAACGAATTCGACTTCGCATGAAGTCGACATGCTCAACAACAATATCAAGGCCCCGTATTCCAACCAGTTCAGTATCGGCTTCCGCACGCATATTTCGGACTGGAATACCGCGGTCACGCTGTCCGACATCAAGAGCTACAACACGATCCTCGGGCACTGGGGCGGTCGCTACTCCAACGGTCAGATCTATCAAAACGGCTCCCAATGGGGGGCGCAAGGCGTCCCGGGTATCGGAAGTCTGATCCTGTGGGATAACGGCGGTAGGGACCAGAATCTTCAGTTGGGGATTTCGGCGACGAAGCCGTACACCCGGGAATCCGGCTGGAGCGCGACGATCGCTTACACCTACACGGATGCCTGGCAGACCAATACCTCCGGGAATTCGGCCGACTACAACGTCAACTACAACCAGTATCTGTTCGATTACCCCTATCCGTACCAGTATCCCTTTCAGCCCTCGAATGCGGTTGCGAAGCATCGAATCGTGGCGACCTACAGTCACGACGCGCCATGGGGGCTCGTGATCGCCGCCAAGTTGACTCTGGAAACTCCGATTCCGGTCGGCGGCGCGGCCGGGTGTCCGACGGTCTGCACTCCCTACGGCGGGCAGACCCTCGACGTCACCGGGATCCCTCGCGATCTATGGGGCTATCGCGATCTCGATATTCAGGTCACGAAGAACATCAAATTTAACGATGGCCTATCGATGTATCTGCGTTTCGACGTGCTCAATGCGCTGAACATCTACAACTTCGATTCCTCGGCCGCCAATTGGAATCAATCGTCGACACCGCCGGTGTACAACACCACGGGGCCGATCATCGGCGTTCCGTTTACGATCAAGATCTCGACCGGCCTCAAGTGGTAAGCACCTGACGTCGCGGCAAATTGGAGGAACGGCAGCCATGCCGTTTCCTCCTTCTTTGCTTTGCTGACAACCATGCAATCCAGCGCGGAAGGCAAAACGAACCGCATCCAGTCGGTCGCCATCGTTGGTGGCGGGACGGCAGGCTGGATGGCCGCATCGGCGCTCGCCAAATCCTTCGGCCGCGAGCTGACCATCCATCTGGTTGAATCCGAGGAGATCGGCATAATCGGCGTCGGCGAGGCCACGGTGCCGCACTTGAGCGCGTTCAACAAGCTGCTCGAGATCGACGAGGCGGAATTCGTGCGCCAGGTGCAGGGCACGTTCAAGCTCGGGATCCAATTCGTCGATTGGAACAAGATCGGCGACACCTACATCCACGGGTTCGGAACGATCGGGCGCGACCTCGGTCCCCTGCCGTTCCACCAGTATTGGCGTAAGGCGCTCGGGACCGGCAGGGCCAAAGATATCGGCGCCTATTCTCTGAATACCGTTGCGGCGCCCGCCGGCAAGTTCACGGTTTCTCCGGTGGATGCGCCGCGCGATACGCCGCTCGCCGAAATCGCCTACGCTTATCACTTCGATGCCGGTTTGTACGCCCGCTATTTGCGCGGCTACGCCGAAGCGCGCGGCGTCAAGCGCACCGAAGGCAAGATTGTCGAGACCCGCTTGCGCGCCTCGGACGGGTTCGTCGAGACCTTGGTGCTCGATAACGGCGCGCGCATCGAAGCCGACTTGTTCATCGACTGCTCTGGTTTTCGCGGACTGCTGATCGAGCAGGCGCTGCACGCCGGCTACGAGGACTGGACGCACTGGCTGCCCTGCGATCGCGCAGTCGCAGTGCCCTGCGCGAGCGCCGGCCCTCCGACTCCGTACACTCGCTCGACGGCGCGTGCGGCGGGCTGGCAGTGGCGCATCCCCCTGCAACACCGCATCGGCAACGGCTACGTATACTCGAGCCGCTACCTCAGCGACGACGAGGCCACGGCGACTCTGCTGAGTCACCTCGATGGCCGAGCACTAGGCGAACCGCGGCTGCTGCGTTTCACGGGCGGAAGACGCCGCAAACTCTGGCACAAGAACGTCGTCGCGCTCGGCCTCGCGGGCGGCTTCCTCGAGCCTTTGGAATCGACCGCGATCTACATGATTCAATCTGGCATCAACCGGCTCGTGCACTTGTTCCCGCGCAAGGACTTCAAGCAAGTGCTTATCGACCAATACAATGCGCAAGCGGCGTTCGAATTCGAGCGCATCCGCGATTTTCTCATTCTGCATTATCATGCGACGCAGCGCGACGACTCGGCGTTCTGGAACTACTGCCGCACGATGCCGATCCCCGCGAGCCTGCAGGAGTACATTGATCTGTTCCGCGAGTGCGGCTGCTTCTTCCGCAACGGCACCGAGATGTTCGGCCAGACAAGCTGGGTCCAGGTCATGATTGGCCAGGGGATCATGCCGCAGACTTATCACCCGGCGGTCGATTGGGTGCGCGACGAGGATCTCTACCAGTACGTCGATCACGTCGAAAAGGTCGTTGCCAGCTGCGTCGCTGCAATGCCGCCACACCAGGCATTCATCGATCGACACTGCAAGGCGGCCGCGACCGGCTGACCGGCTGGCCGGCAGGGACTTGTCCCGGCAGCGCCGTCGATCCGATCTAGCGCAGCTTCCAATTCGGCCGAACGAAATGGCAGGTATAGCCGTCGGGATAGCGTTCGAGATAGTCCTGATGCTCGGGCTCCGCTTCCCAGAATTCCCGCGCCGGCGCAAGCTCGGTCACGAGCTTGCCGGGCCATAGACCCGATGCATTGACCGCCGCGATCGTTTGCTCGGCGACTCGCTGCTGATCCTCGTTCGTGTAGAAGATCGCGGACCGATAGCTTGCGCCGCGGTCGTTGCCCTGACGATCCCGGGTCGTCGGGTCGTGGATCTGGAAAAAAAACTCGAGTATCTGGCGATAGCTCAACTTGGCCGGATCGAAAATGATCTCGATCGCCTCGGCATGCGTGCCGTGGTTGCGGTAGGTCGCGTTGCTCACCTCCCCGCCCGTGTAACCGACGCGCGTCGAGATGACCCCGTCGTAGCGGCGAAACAGATCCTGCATGCCCCAGAAGCAGCCGCCGGCGAGCACCGCGCGCTGCTCGCTCATCGCCGATCCTCGACTTGGCCCACATAGGCACCGTAGCCTTCAGCCTCCATGTCATCCCGATGGATGAACCGCAGCGAGGCCGAGTTGATGCAGTAGCGCAGCCCGCCGCGATCTCTCGGCCCGTCGGGAAACACATGACCGAGGTGGCTGTCGCCGTGCGCCGAGCGCACCTCGGTGCGGACCACCCCGAGCGTCGCATCGCGCAGCTCCTTGACGTTGGCGTGTTCGATCGGCTTCGTGAAGCTCGGCCAGCCGCATCCTGATTCAAACTTGTCGGACGAGGCGAACAGCGGCTCGCCGGAGACGACGTCGACGTAGATGCCCGGCTCCTCGTTGTGAAGATACTCACCGGCGCCGGGCCGCTCGGTACCGCTCTGCTGGGTCACCCGATACTGTTCCGGCGTCAGTTTGGCAATGGCTTCGGGGGTCTTTTGATACTTCTGCATTCGAACCTCCTCGCGACAGCTGGAGCAAACGCTTCGGCTGGAGCACCACGTTTGTGCCGGTCGCGCGCGATTTCAAGCGGCGCTCGCCGGATTATCGCAAACTCTCGGCGGCCCGCAGCGGCCCAGCCTGCGCATGGCGTTCATGGGGCGGTCGCGAATGGCTGAGCCGACCTCCACAGCGCATCGGCGCCCCAGCGAATCGAATCGTGCCCTTGCAGATTGACGCCGTCGCGGCGTCGACGCACCCCGGGCTGCTGACGCATAATGTCTGCAAACGATCGCGACGTCGTTTCAAGCACGGCGACGCTTCCAACGCTGCCACCCAAAGGATAGGAAGTGAAATCACTAGTCACCACGCTACTGTTGCTGGCCGCCGTTCCGGCCTTGTCCCAGTCGTTCGCGATTCGTGCCGGAACGCTCATCGACCCGGCGCGTGGCAGCACGGAACGCAACCAGGTCATTCTCGTCGAGAAGGGATTGATCACGGAAATCGGTCCCAAGGTCGTCATTCCGGCCGATGCTAGGGTCATCGACCTGTCGTCGGAGTGGGTCATGCCCGGCCTGATGGACGCGCATACCCACATGACGCTGACCGAAGTCGAGGGTGATGCGCCATTCGAATCCTTCTACATCAAAGAGAGCACGGCCTACCGGGCGCTGCGGGGTCTGCACAACGCGTCCACGCTGCTCGACGCGGGTTTTACGACCATACGTGACGTTGGAAATTCGGGCGACTATGCAATGCAAGACGTCCGGCGGGGAATCGAAAAGGGCTGGTTCAGCGGGCCCACGATCATCGACGCCGGCAAGATCATTACGCCCTTCGGTGGCCAGTCGCACGAGATACCGCCCGAGCAGGGATCATTTTGGAAGTACGAGTACCTCGACGCCGACAACGTCACGGAACTGCGCAAGGCGGTGCGAACCAATATCTATTATGGCGCTAGGGTCATCAAACTGGTGCTCGACAACTCCCCCTATCATCCGTCCATCGAGGATCTGCGCGCAGTGGTCGACGAAGCGCATCGCGCGGGCGTCCCCGTGGCGGTCCACGTCTACGGCGGCGAAGCCGCCGACAACGCGATCGAGGCGGGCGTCGACTCGATCGAACACGGCTTTTTCCTGACCGATGCTCAGCTCAAGAAAATCAAAGACAAGGGCATTTTTCTCGTCAGCACGGATTTTCCGCGCGCGCACCTCGACATCATCGGCACATCGGGCGGCATCTTCCCGGAACCCGCGGTGCTCGCACCGAAGATCATCGATCGGCTCACGCGTGCGTACCGGATGGGGGTTCGCCTCGTATTCGGCACCGATACCGTCATGGAAGTCGCCGGTCGCACACGCGCGGACCTGATGTTCGATTATCTTGCGGTCTGGCGCGCGGCCGGAGTGCCGCCCGCCGACATTTTGAAGAGCATGACCAGTGAGCCGGCACAGCTGCTGCGTGTCGACAAGGCGCGCGGCCGGATCTCCGTTGGCCTCGCGGCGGATGTCATTGCGATGCCGGCGGATCCGCTCGGCGACATCGAGAACCTGCGGCGCGTGGATTTCGTCATGAAGGATGGCCGAATCATCCGCCAGGGGACCTTGCGATGAGCACAGGGAGTCAGGCCATGAATGAATCAAAATTCGGCCTGCGGTGCGCGCTGCTGCTGGGTCTCGCAGCGTATTCGACGGCCGTGCCGGCACAGCAAGATGCCGCTCATTCGGTGGTCCTGCATGCCGCGCGGCTGCTTGAAGTAGGCACCGGCCGCCTCATTGCACCGGGCGAAATTCTCATCGATGGCGAGAGAATTTCCGCGGTCGGGTCGACGGTGGCGCATCCGTCCGGAGGGCAATTCATTGATCTTGGAAATACCACGCTATTGCCCGGTCTCATCGACGCCCACGTTCACTTGTTCCTTCACCCGGGCGCCGAGGACCTGCAGACGGTGCAGGAATCCGTTCCGCAACGGACCATCATGGCCGCGCTCGCTGCAAAGGAAGACTTGATGGCCGGCTTCACGGCCGAACGGGACATGGGTACCGAGGGCGCGGAATCAGCCGATACGGCCGTGCGGCGGGCCATCGATGCCGGCCTGATCCCCGGCCCGCGCTTGCGCGTCAGCGGCAACGCAATCGACATTCTGGGCGGGCACGAGGACGCCGTCGGCTTCAATCCGGCGCAGCACATTCTATCGAATGCGACCTACGCCAATGGCGTGGATGAGCTTGTCACCGCCATTCGCGCGCAGCACAAGGAAGGATCGGATTTCGTGAAGATCTACGAGACCGGCCTTGACGAGATGCGCGACGGCGTGTTGCACGCACCGTACCTTTATACGGTCGCCGAACTGAAAGCTGCAGTTGAGGAGGCGGCGCGCCTCGGCGTCGTCGTTGCCGTGCATGCCACGGCAGAGCCCGGCACGATGTACGCCGCGCGGGCCGGTGTGGCGTCCATCGACCATGCGACACAACTCAGCGACGAGACCATGCAACTGATGAAGGAAAAGCACATTCCGGCGGTGCCGACTTTCAGTTTGTTCGAGTACCTTGCCGAGCACGCGGCGAACCCTGCCGAAGCGCAGCAAGCCAGGGCGCTGTTCGAATACAAAGCCAGGGAATTCAGGAAGCAGATCAATGCCGGCATTTCCTTTGTGGTCGGGTCGGACGTCGGGCCATTTCCCCATGGAACCCAGGCGCGTGAATTCGAGCTGATGGTGAAGTACGGCATGAGGCCGCTCGCCGTCCTGCAGGCGGATATGCTCAACGGTGCCAGACTTCTCGGATGGGAAGGCCAGATCGGCGAACTGAAACCCGGCTACTACGCCGACATCGTCGCAGTGCCCGGCAATCCGCTCGAAGACATCACAGCCGTCGAGCACGTCGTGTTCGTCATGAAGGGCGGAATTGTCGCGAGGCGCTCGCCGCCGATCGGGCCATGAGCGGCGCACGC
>Ga0209040_10001609_pt1 | contig 17912 bp, 18 predicted proteins | sample BogFormECP12_OM3_FD_188240 | JGI IMG/M metagenome (GOLD analysis project Ga0209040, IMG submission 188240) | Bog forest soil microbial communities from Calvert Island, British Columbia, Canada - ECP12_OM3 (SPAdes) (version 2) | ecosystem: Environmental > Aquatic > Freshwater > Wetlands > Bog ...
TCTCAATACACGAAAAACGCGTAGCGCAACGGAAGCCGTCGCGTTGGGGACCGCTGAGCCAAGCCGAAAGCAAGGAGAAAGATGATGCCCTTTTCAAGTTTCCTGGCGGACGTTCTCGCAATCTTCCTCTTCGTCTTTTGGCTCTGGCTGCTCATCACTGTGGCCGGGGATCTGTTCCGGCGAACAGATGTTTCCGGTTGGGGAAAGGCGCTCTGGGTGATCGTCTTGATCCTGATCCCGTACCTCGCCGTTTTTGCGTATTTGATCACTCAGGGTCGAGGCATGGCGGAGCGCAGCGCCCGCCGGGCTGAGAACGCTCGCGAGGAACTGCGAAGCATCGTCGGGTTCAGCGTCGCGGACGAGATCGGCAAGCTCGAAGCGCTCAAAAAAGCGGGATCCATTACCGATGCTGAATTTGCGCGGCTGCGGGCCAAGTTGGTGCAGTAGGGCGCCGGACCGCGTGTCGCGGTCTAAACGGGTCTCTATCGTCTCACTCCATGCTTGCAGCAAGGTCCCGCAGCCGGGACGACGCCTTGGCTGATCTTCATGCAAACCGGCCGTTGGCCGCCGATCGCGTCGCACCAACGACGCAGGAGCGACAAGGAGGATGAGCGAAAAGGTTCAGCCTGCATCTGATCAAAATACCGCACGCAACGAGGGGGGCGCTTCGACCGGGGCGGCCGGCGGGAAGCGCAGGCGCGCGTTCCCGGCGCCCGTCACCATTCTCGCCTTCGTTCTTGTCCTCGTCTGGATCGCGGCCTTCTTCATCCCATCGGGCCAGTACAAACTGGACGCCGGCGGCAGCCCGATCGCCGGCTCCTTCAGGCACGTCGTCCCTCCGCTCGATTTTGGAGGCCGAGTCCGGGACCTTCTGCTTGCGCCAGTAAACGGCATGTCCGGAATCCGAGACACCGAGACCGGAATGGTCGGGCCCTTCAACAAGGGAACCATGTTCGGCTCCGTCGAGGTCTTTCTGTTCATTCTGTCGATCGGCGGATTCATGACGGTCGTGTTCGCGACCGGCGCGCTTGACCTCGGCATCCACCATTTGTCCTATCGCTTCCGCGAGCATGGACCTGCGCTGATCGCCATTCTCGTCGTGCTGTTCGGGGTGCTGGGCTCGATCAAAGGTTGGAGCGACGAGACTCTCGGCCTCTATGCAATGATGGTTCCGCTGATGATCGCGCTCGGTTACGACCGCCTGGTCACCGTCGCGGTTGTCACCGTGGCCCCCTTCGTCGGCGCGCTTGCCTCGACGATCAACCCTTTCGCTACCGGAATCGGCTCATCGAAGGCAGGCGTTTCCATCGCCGACGGCCTGGGCCTGCGCCTGCTGCTGTTCGTGCTGACCATGGCGGCGACGGTCGTCTACACGCTTTGGTACGCGAGGCGGGTGAAGGCCGACCCGACCAGGTCCATTTGCGGGATCAGCGCGGAAGACGCAGAGATCGCGCGAGCCGACACGCGCGCTCCGGAACCTCTGACCGCCACGCACGCCCTGGTCATCGGGCTCGTGTTCTTTACCTTTGCGCTGCTCGCTTTCTCCATCGTTCCCTGGGGCGCTATCCTCAACAACGCTGCGGTCGACCCTGAGACGGACAAGACGATCAACTCCTCGCTGTGGTGGGAGCTGGGGTGGTGGCTCCCGGAACTCTCCGCCCTCTTCTTCGTCATGGCGATCGTGGTCGGCGTCGTCGGCCGTCTCGGCGAGGAGGTCATCGCCAAGGCCTTTGTCAAGGGCGTCATGGATTTCACCGGTCCGGCCTTTCTCGTGACGCTCGCGCGCAGCGTTTCGGTGGTCATGACGAACACCAAGACGATCGACACGGTGTTGCACGCCATGGAGGGGCTTGTCGCCGGCGCCTCAAGCGTCCTGTTCGTCATGTTGACGTTCGCCGGCAGCCTACCCTTGTCCTTCCTCGTCGGCGGCGGGGCCGCAGGCACGGCGCTGACGATGCCCGTTCTGGCGCCGCTCGGCGATTTCGCCGGGGTCGATCGAGCGCTGGTGATTACGACGTGGTCTGCGGCCGCGGGCTGGCTCAGGCTCATCCTGCCCACGAACGCGATTCTCATCGCGGGCCTTGCGCTCGCAAAGGTCGGCTTCGACCGATACCTCCGCTTCATGGCGCCCCTGATGGGGATTTTGTTCGTGATCGTCATAGCGGTGCTTCTGTTTGGCGCGCTTCTTTGAGAGCGCAAACCCAGAAGGGAGACAAGTCATGCTCACAAACCGCAATTGCGGCGGGACTTGCGGCGTTGCCGCCGTCATTGGCTGGCGCCGGCGTCCAGGCCATCCCGATTGCGGCGATTTCAAAGTCATGCTCGACGGTCGAGCGATGCAACTCACGGTCCTGGCGACAATGGCGGCGCGATCGATCGGGACGCATTCGGCGACGGCAAGTGACGGATGATCGAAAGGGGACAAGCGATGTTTGACAGGTCCAACGGAGGCGAACAACACCCGATGCAGGTTCGCGTGATTCTTGCAGCTCTAGGAGTCTGCGCGCTGTCTCTGGTTTCCTCCCGCAGTCTGGCGGAGGACTTCAAAGTGGATCGGAGATGCGAGGTTTTCACAAGCCCGAGCGACAGGGCCGGTTGCGCCTGCGCGTTGCAGCAAGGGGGATGGGTGACCAAGGTTCACGGAAGGTGGCGCTGGATTTATCCGCGCCGCCACCAGGAGCGCCATTGCCACGGCGTAACCGCACCGCGCAATCCGAGCCAGAGCTAGGCGCCGCGCCATTCGATGACAAGGTCGCCTACCGCACTCATCAGGATCTGAGTTCCGATGCACATCAGCAGGAACGCCGACAGCCGAGCAATGACCAGGCGCGCGGCGGGCCCCATCGACCCGGTCACGCGGTCCGAAGATCGATAGGCGAGCCAGACGATGACGGCGTTGGCGACGGCGGCGAGGCTTCCCCCGACGAAGAAGCCGAGGAAGCCCGCGCCGTTTGGACGCTCGGCGCCGAGCGTGATCGCGACCGCGATCGTGCCCGGCCCCGTGGTGAAGGGCAAGGTGAGCGGGAAGAACGCCAATTGAAGCGGATCGATGCGCGCCTCGCAGGCCGCGGCACGCGCGCCGGGGGTCTTTCGGTCTGCGCGCCGGTCCTCGGAGGTCAACAATCGCCATGCGCTGAGCGCCACCACCGCTCCGCCTGCGATGCGCCGCGCCTCGAGCGAAACGCCGAAGACTCTCAAGACGTAGGCCCCGCCCCACAGCGCGCCCAGGATGGCCAGGAGGGAATAGGCGCCGACGCGGGCGGCGACCGTTTTCCTCTCCGCCGAGGTGAAGCCTTCGCGACGCCGTCAAGGATGAGCGCCGCGCCGATCGGATTGATAATTGCGAACAGGGACGGAAAGGAAAGCAGAAAGGCGAAACTCAATGTCGCGAGAAATCCCGCCGAGTTATCGAGAACCATGGTCTTCGCGCCCCCTTTCGTGGAGCTCGGACGCGATATTGGCCCCCAAACGCATGCCAGCGATCTGGATAGCGTTGCCTCCTTTTGCCTTAACAACCGAAACCTGCGGCGTAACCCGCCCGACGGGGCCGTTCAGCTCATCCGGACGCTTTGCGGTTGCGATCGATCGGCTTCGCTTATGTCGCTTGTCGCTGTGAAACTTCGACGCCAGGTCGCGCGTCAACGCGCCGTTTTGTCGCGGGAATGTCCGAAATGTTCAGCCGCCATTCATATCGCAGGCTTTTTTATGGCTAAGGGGAGAAACCTTGGAGGTTGGGCCATGAACGAACCAATCAAGTCAGAGTTGATCTCGCGCCGAAAGGCGATTTTGCTGCTGGGATTGGGAGCTGCTTTCACTCTTGCTGACTCGCCGGAGCTGCCGGCGCTGGCCCAGGAGGCGGCTCCCGTAACCGGAGGAACCGCGGGAGCGGCAGCACCCGCAGGAAAGGAAGCGGCGCCGGCGACCGGAGGAACTAAAGGAATGCAGCGTCGCCACGGGCGTCGCACGCATCGACATGAGCGGCGCAACGCGCGGCGCAGGCATCGCCACGGCGGAACAGCGCCTGCCGGCGCGCCGCCTGCCGGAACGGCGACTCCCCAGTAGTAATCCTGGCAACAGCGCCGCACGGCGGCGGTTGCGGCGGCCTCACCCAGGGCCGCCGCTTGCGCCGCTCAAGGGCTGGACCGAGACACCGAGCGCAGCCTCGCTTTGCCTCGCTAGTTCGGCCGAACTGACCTGCCGATCCGCCTCAGCGAGCGGTGTGGTTCATCTCAATATCGATCGGCGGCGGGAGAGGCCATGAACGCCAGCGCCGCCCTGCAGCGGTCACTTGCCTCGCCGAGATGCGGCTGCATGCAGCTGGAGACGGTGCCGAATGTGGCGTCGGGGCAGAATTGCCTAATGTCCCCCGCGCATTCCCTGGCGGTCCAGATGGCCTTCGACAGAATTGTCGAACAGCCCACGGAGAGTTCGCTTACATGGGATTGCAAACAGGCGAGGAGCGTCCCCCGCCGGGCTTGACGCCCGCGCACAAGGAACCGACATCGGCGGCGCAATCCCGCTCAGAGGTGAACAATCCCTCCTGAGCGCCCGCGGTTCTCGAATCGGTAAGCAACGCCATTGCGCAGAGCGTGGTCGTGGCAACGCTGAGCGCAATCATCGAGGATGCTTTCGACATGATCGCCCTTCCTTTGCGTTAGCCTCCCAGCCCATCAAATGGCTAGTCCGTTCTTTTTCCTCTTTTTTGCCCTGTTTTCCCGCTGCAAGTCAATAATCAAGACTGCCGCTTTCGGCGAGTACGGCCGTCAGCCTGGGCAAAGGGAGTGCGGCCCGTCACGTCGACACAGCGGAGTCGCGCACCCTCTATGCAAACGCCTCACGCCGCGTCGGGGCGCGACTGCGCCTGAAATTCCATCACCGCTTGCGGTAAAAGGGGCGGGGACAGAGGCTTTGCCCTTAGACTCGGCGTCAAAGAACCGATGATCCGCGCGCTCATCGCCGTCGACTGGGCTCCTCGCGCTTCCGGGCCTATCTCTTCTCGCCCAAGGGCGACGTCGTTGGCGAGATCGAGTCGGCGGACGGGGTGGCGACGGTTCCGCCGGGCGGGTTTCCCGAGACGCTCATGCGCCTCATAGGCGAGTGGCTCGCCGCCTGCCCGGATGCGCCCGTCCTCGCCTTCGGCATGGTCGGCAGCTGGCACGGCTGGAGGGAGGCGCCCTATCTCCCTTGCCCCGCCGAGCCCGCCGCGATCGTGGGAAAGCTGGTCGCCGTCGCGGCCGAGGGGCGCCGCGTGTGGCTTGCTCCCGGCCTTTCATACGAAGACGAGACCGGGCAGCCCGACGTCATGCGCGGCGAGGAGGTGGAGATCCTCGGCATCGCCGAAGTGGGCGCGCGCCTCGTCGTACTGCCCGGGTCTCACTCGAAGTGGGCGGCGATGGACAAGGGCCGCGTACTGCGCTTCCGCACCTTCGTCACAGGCGAACTGTTCGCCGCGATCCGCGACCATACGCTCGCCGGCGCGTTCGCCCGCGGGGCAAAGTCGGGGCCGATCGGCGCAGCCTTCGCGCTCGGCGTCGCGCGCGGGGCCGCCGCCGCCCGCGGCGACAAGAAAAGCGGCCTCCTCGGGTCGCTTTCTGGCGCGCGCAGTCTTCCGCTCATGGGCAAGCTCCCCGACGAGGATGCGGGCGACCATCTGTCGGGGCTCCTGATCGGCGCGGAGATCGAAGAGGCGCGGCGCCTGTTCCTTAACGCGGAGCCGTATGTTGCGGGCTCGGAGGCGCTGGTTGCGCGCTATCTTGCGGCGTTCGAGGCGCTCGGGCTTCAAGCGCGCGCCGGGCCGGCGAAGGCGGCCGCGCGCGGCTTGCTTATCCTGGCGCGCGCCGCCGGATTGATCGAGGCCTGAGCCGAAAGCCGCTTTGGCGCGGGACCGGGTGTGGTACCATGGAGCAGGGAATTCGAGGGGAAACTTCGATGCGCACGCTAATTACGGTCGGTGCTTTAATTGCCGCACTCGACGTCGCCGCGGTTTCATCCCCCGTCCCGAGTCCCTCTCTCGGTCCTGTCCTGCTCCACGCTGCGGATGGACAAGGCGTCCTTATCGCCCGCGGCGGCATGGGAGGCGGAGGCGTGCGGCCAGGCGGCGGAATGGGAGGCGGAGGCGGCGGGGGCGGAATGAGCGGCGGCGGGGGCGGAATGGGCGGCGGCGGAGGCGGAATGGGCGGCGGGGGCGGAGGAATGGGGGGATTTGGCGGGATGATGGGTTCAGGGTTCTGGGGGCGCGGCCCCGCCGCAGATCCAAATTGCGGTCAGGGGGCACACAAATCGAAAAACTCGAAGAAAGCGCGCCGAGGGACGCCCAGGTGCGACGTCGATTATTAGCGTCCGCCTCGCCCGAGTGAGCTGCTTTAGGTGAGCGGAATCTTCATCAGCTACCGGCGCGGCGACGCGGAGGGGCAGGCGCGCGCGCTCTCGATCGAGCTCGCCCAATACGTCGGCGAGAAATCCGTCTTCATGGACGTCGACAGCATCGCGCTCGGGCGCGACTTCCGGCAGTCGCTGCACGAGAGCCTGGAGTCCTGCGACGCGCTGCTCGCGCTGATCGGTCCCCATTGGTTGGACAGCGTGGACGCCTCGGGGCGCCGCCGGCTCGACGATCCGGCCGACTTCGTGCGCCAGGAAATTGCGACCGCGCTCAAGCGCAACATTCCCGTCACGCCCGTGCTCCTGCAGGGGGCGACAATGCCGCCGCAGGACCGACTGCCGGACGAGCTCAAGGACCTCGCTTTCCGCAACGGCTTCGAACTCAGCCATACCCGCTGGCGTTCCGACGTGCGGGAAATGCTGCAGCGGCTCGGGCTAGGGAGCGCGGCGGCCTCGCCCGATCCCGCGGCGGCGAAATGGATTGAACTGCCGCGGGCCTCGGCGCAGCCGGAGGCCCGGCCCCACAAAGCCCCGCGGTTTTCCGCGCGGTTGACCCGCCGGCGGGCGATCGCCGCGGGGGCCGTTGCCGCTGCGGCGGCTGGAGCCGCGATCGGGTTTCCGGCCATACGGCGCTGGGCGACGAAACCGCCCGCCCCATCCCTGCGGCAAATCGCATTCGACACCGCCGCCGTCGACGGGAAAGGCGCGCGGCTCGCGACGCCGAAAGCGACAGCCGCCGTTTTCACCGAACCCCTGACAGCCGACGCCGGCCTCGACATGGTCGCGGTCCGGGGCGGCGAATTCGTCATGGGCTCGCCGCTGTACGAGCCCGAGCGGCGCGCCAACGAGGGGCCGCAGCACCTCGTCAAGCTCGTCGACCCGTTCTTCCTCGGCGCCTCGCCGGTCACCCAGGCGCAGTGGGCGGCTGTCGTGATGGCGCATCCCGAAAAGATCGCCCGCGGCCTCGACCCGTTTCCCGCCTTCTTCAAGAGCCCGAATCTGCCCGTAGAGAGCATAAGCTGGAATGAGGCGGACGAGTTCTGCCGCCGCCTCGCCGAGATCACGGGGCGCGCTTACAGGCTGCCGACTGAAGCCGAGTGGGAATACGCCTGTCGCGCCGGGTCAGCCGCGCCGTTCAACGTCGGCCCCACCATCACCACCGACCTCGCCAACTATTGCGGGACGGGCGGCGCGGTCTGCGGCGAGAGCGACGGCCAGAGCGTCGCCTCGAACGTCTATGCCGGCGTCGCCTACGGCTCGGGCGCCTACGATCAGGGCCCTACCGGGATTTTTCGCGGCAAGACGACCGCGGCGGGAACCTTCCCGCCGAACCGCTTCGGCCTCTACGACATGCACGGCAACGTCTGGGAGCATTGCCTCGACGCGTGGAGCCGGAACTATGCCGACGCCTCCCCGACCGGCGCCGCAAACCTCGCCGGCGGCGGGGAGCGCGTCCTGCGGGGCGGCTCGTGGTCGCACAACCCGGCCATTTGCCGCTCGGCTTACCGCGATCCCTTTCAGCCCGACAATCCGGGCTGGCCGGGCCGGGTCGGGCTTAGGGTGGCCTGCACGATCTAGCTGGACCAGGCGGGCTAATCCGCGGTCGGCAGCCGGCGCATGACGAACTCGATCTCGCCGTCGGCGAGCTCGCGCCAAGACTCGATCTCGGTCATGTAGGCGGCCTTTGGGAAGCGCTCGAACCACTCGCGCGCTTTCTGGCGAGCTTCCGCGCGGGGCAGCCGGAAGGTCTCGCGCCGCCACGGACCCGGGGCGCCGTCCGGGCGCACGCTGCGCCGACGCGCGACGCGCGACGCGACATCGGCGGGCTTCTTGGTCTCGATCGCCATCCGTGCCCCTAACGCCGCAAAACTAGCGCGGTTCCTCGCCGATGAGGAGTCGAAAATGACTTGACCCGTCACGACGAGTATGCGGAGTTGGTCACGGCGTCAACTTCCCAGGCATAAGTGTCGAGATCAACAATCGCGTTGCAAACATTTTACGCCTTGAAAACGAAACTGCTATGCTCCCACTGGGTCGCGATTCGAAGCGGATGTGGTCGAGAAGGATAAGCGCTGTGATAGGCCGTTCGCCATGACGAGTGCGGTCGCAACCCTCATCAACGATCTTCGAGTGCGAGGCGGGCTTAAGGGAAGCGACGTCGCGAATATCGCCGCCGTTTCTCCGGCGACGCTGTTTCGCTGGGCGATGGGGAGGTCTCTTCCTCACCCAAAAACCCAGCTCCTTATTTCGGACCCGCGCTACGTCGTGGACCGACTGGCCGAGTCCTGCGATCCAGACGAAACGCGGCTGTGGCTCTATTCGAAGCATCGGCTGCTGAACGGCGAACGCGCGATCGACCTCATTTATGCGGACGCGCCGCCGAAGTCTTGGCGGCGATCGAGAGCCTCAGCGAGGCGACGCGCACGTAAGCCATAGCGGGCCGCGATCCGTTTTCGCGGATCGAGGTTCTTTAGGAACGTGGCGATCTTCATGGGATCGCGCCGCGTGGGCGGCGCTCGAAGCGAAACGGACGATTTCGGTGGACGGGTCGAACTGGCGCAAAAACAGCCGCTGACGCCTGATCGCAATGATGATCGCGCTCTTCACCGATTTCGGCCTCGCTGGGCCATATACGGGGCAGATGAAGGCGGTGCTGCACGCGATCGCGCCGGACGTTCCCGTCGTCGACCTGTTCGCCGACGCGCCGGCGGGCGACCCCAAGCGCTCGGCCTATCTCCTTGCGGCCTACTCCGCATGGTTTCCCGAGCGGACGGTCTTCCTTTGCGTGGTCGATCCGGGCGTGGGCGGCGAGCGGCCGGCGATGATTGTCGAGGCGGACGGGCGCACCTTTGTCGGCCCAGGCAACGGCCTCTTCGAGCTCGTCCTGCGCCGGGCGGCGCGGGCGCGAAGCTTTGACATTACATGGAAGCCGAAAACCCTGTCGGCGAGCTTCCACGGCCGCGACCTTTTTGCGCCGGTCGCCGGCCTGCTGGCGCGCGGCGAGCCGCCGCCGGGAAGGCCGCGCGAGGATAGCGCGGACCGCCGCCCGGACTGGCCGGACGACCTCGCCGAGATCGCCTATGTCGACTGCTACGGCAACGCCATTACGGGCCTCAGGGCCTCTGTCCTGCCGCCCGGCGCAAAACTCAAGGCGCGGGGCCGCGCGCTTGGCCGCGCGCGCACCTTCAGCGACGCCCTAGCGGGCGAGGCCTTCTGGTACGAGAACTCCAATGGCCTCGCCGAGATCGCCGTCAATTCCGGCCGGGCGGATACGGGCCTCGGCCTTGCCGTAGGTTCGGCCGTCGAGGTCGCGGGGTGAACGATCCGCGCTCTTCGCTAGACACCCCCAAGGGGGTCGTGTCAGATTGCCTGCACCATCGCTATTGGGACCCGCGATCCGTTGCTGCGCCTCGATGGGGAGCTAGGAAGTGAGGCGGCTGCGCGGATAGGAGAAGTAGGTCCGGGAAATGGTTTGAGCGCGTTGCGCGCTGTAGTCGGGAGGAGACCGCTGTGGTTGCTTCGAAGGGTGAGCCACAGGCCAATTCAGTTGAACGTTCAACCAGCGGGCGCGCGCTTCATGATTCGACGCTCGTACGGCGTCGAGGCGGTCGCGGCCCGGTCGAGCAGGCGCTTTTTCTTCAACGCACAATTGGAAATCAAGCAACACTAAAGCTTCTGGCGCGACTGGGTTCGGCTGACGTCGGAAACGCCGCCGCGCCCGTCCCCGTCGCCGTCCAGACAAAGCTGGCCGTCGGGCAGGCCAATGACCCGCTCGAACAAGAGGCGGATCGCGTAGCCGACCAGGTGATGCGCATGCCCAATCCAAATGTCTCATTCGCCTCCGGCGCGCCGCAGCTTCGCCGTAAGTGCGCCGCTTGTGAACGGGAAGAGGGCGAGATCGCGCGTCCAAAAGCGGCCGCGGCCGCGAAAGCGGGTGCCGGCGAGGCGCCCGGCATCATCCACGAGGTGCTGAACTCGCCCGGCCAGCCGCTCGATGCGGAGAGCCGCGCGTTCTTCGAGCCCCGCTTCGGCCGGGATTTCGCCCATGTCCGCATCCATGCCGACGATCAGGCGGCGCGATCCGCCGAAAGCGTCAACGCGCTGGCCTACGCCGCGGGGCCGCACATTGTTTTCGGCCGCGGGCAATACGCTCCCGGCACGAACCCCGGTAAGGCTTTGCTGGCGCATGAACTCGCCCATACCGTGCAGCAGTCCGGGCGGAACTCTATTGGAGAAGTGATTTCACGTCGGGTTGCGGGCGTGAACTGTCGGCTCAATCAGTTCGGCGCTCCCGACGATCCGCGCGGCGAACTCGAGACCGCCGACCAGATCGGGATCGATCTCGCCAATGAGATGGCGCAGGGGTTGGCGGCCGACGCGGAGACCGTGCGCGGCGGCATCCCGGATGCGCCCTCGGCCACGCTGCAAGCTTATGAAAACCATTTCGGCCTGCCCATTGCCTCAGGCGCCGGGTTCCTCAACCGGATGACGGGGGTGGTCCGGCCCACCCAGGAAATCGCGCTGAGCGAAGAACTCGCCGTCGTATCGCGCCGGTTTGCGCTCGTCGCGCGCCTGATGGGCCAGGGGTTCAGCTACGCCTGCCCGGGGAACGCGCCTTTGACGCTGGTCGGATGCGCCGCCGGGACCTGCAACGCGGCCGACGCGTTCTCGTGCCCGGGCAATTCGCTGATGGCGCTCTGCGAGAGTTTCTGGGCCTTCGACGATACCGGTCGGGCGCAGGTCGTCATCCACGAGGGATTGCACATCGCGCTTGGCAATATCGGCGTCGGCAGCATCCTCGACGCCACAACAAGAGGGCCAGGACGGAATTTCAACATCGCGGGCTGCTACGAAGCCCTGATCGTCGACCAGACCGGCGTACAAACAGCGACGTGCCCGGACCCTCCAGGCGCGTGATCCGCCGGAAGCAATTCGCAACCCGTCCCGCCGCCGATGGACGGACTTAAAATCGGGCTACCTGAAATCTAGTTTAATTACTACTTAAGCATGCAAATAGAAAGCTAGGTCGTCCGGCCGGCGCCATGACCGGGTTGCGCGCAAGCGCCCTGCCGTCCGGAGCTAAGCTCAGGGCCGCGGGGCGAGTGTTGGAGCGCGCGCGCACCTTCAGCGACGCCCCGGCGGGCGAGGCCCTCTGGTACGAGAATTCGAACGGCCTCGCCGAAATCGCGATCAACTGCGGCCGCGCCGACGCAAGTCTGGGCCTTGCCATCGGCTCGGCCGTCGAGATTGTGGTCTGATCCGATGAGCGTCGCCGCCGCTGCTGTTTCCGCGCGAAACTTCGAAGTCAAACACTTCCTCCCATTTCACCATCTTTTTGTTTAGGTATTCCGAATAACTAACTGTTTTAGCTATGACGCCCAGGCGAAAAACGGCGCGCCCAGGCGACCGGTCGGGCATAAAAGGCGCCGCAAGCCGTTGATAAGTCCCAATTCGCGGACAAAAATGGCACGCCCGCCGGGGCCTCTCAAGTCACGACGTCCGGGGCCGTCCGCCCGGTGCGCTTCTGGATCTCGGCGAGGCTTTTCGAGAGCGCGATGAGGTCGGCGAGCGCCGCCTGCGGCGCCTCGTCGAGGTCGCCGGACGGCGGGACGTAGCGCTCGATATAGACGCGCAGCGTCGCCCCGACCGTGCCCGTCCCCGACAGCCGGTAGACGAGCCGCGAGCCGCCCTCGAACATGACCCTGATCCCCTGACGGTCGGAATGCGAGTGGTCGACCGGGTCGCGGTATTCGAAGTCGTCGGCCGCCTCCACTGTAAGCCCGCCGAACGTCTTGCCGGGCAGGGTCTTGATCGCCTCGCGCAGCGCGCCCACGAGCCCGTTCGCGGCGTTGAGGTCGATCTCGTCGTAGTCGTGCCGCGTGTAGTAGTTGCGGCCATAAGTTCGCCAGTGCCCGCGCACGAGGTCGGCGACCGACATGCGGCGCTTGGCGAGGATGTTGAGCCAGAAGAGCACCGCCCACACGCCGTCCTTCTCGCGGATGTGGTTCGAGCCGGTGCCGAAGCTCTCCTCGCCGCAGAGCGTGGCTAAGCCCGCGTCGAGCAGGTTGCCGAAGAACTTCCAGCCCGTCGGCGTCTCGAAGGCGCGCACGCCAAGCTTCTCGGCGACGCGGTCGGCGGCGGCGCTGGTCGGCATCGAGCGGGCGACGCCGGCCAGGCCCGCGGAATAGCCGGGCGCGAGCCCCGCGTTGGCGGCGAGGATGGCGAGCGAGTCGGACGGCGTGACATACATGTTGCGGCCGACGATCATGTTGCGGTCGCCGTCGCCGTCGGAGGCCGCGCCGAAGTCGGGCGCGTCCGGCGACATCATGAGGTCGTAGAGGTCCTTGGCGTAGGTCGGGTTCGGATCTGGGTGGTGGCCGCCGAAGTCTGGCAGGGGCGTTCCGTTGACCACCGTGCCTGCGGCCGCGCCAAGCTCGCCTTCGAATATGGCGTGGGCGTAAGGACCGGTGACGGCGTGCATGGCGTCGAAGCGCATGCGGAAGCCCGAGGCGAAGAGGTCGCGGATCGCGTCGAAGTCAAACAGGGTCTTCATGAGCGAAAGATACTGGACGACCGGATCGACGATCTCGATGGTCGCGCCTTCGACGTTCGAGACGCCGAGCCGGTCGATGTCGATGTCCGGCGCATCGGAAATCTTGTAGGCCTCGATGGTCTTGGTGCGGGCGAAGATGGCGTCGGTGATCTTCTCGGGCGCCGGGCCGCCCGCGCCAATATTGTACTTCACGCCGAAGTCGCCGTTCGGGCCGCCGGGGTTATGGCTTGCCGAGAGAATGATTCCGCCGAAGGCCCCAAGGCGCCGGATGAGGGCGGAGGCGGCGGGGGTGGAGAGGATGCCCCCTTTCCCGATGACGGTCCGCCCAAATCCGTTGGCGGCGGCGATTTTGGCCACGATCTGGATGGCCTCGCGATTGAAGAAGCGGCCGTCGCCCCCGAGCACGAGAGTCTCGCCCGCAAATCCCTCGAGGGCGTCGAAGATCGACTGTACGAAATTCTCAAGGTATTTTGGCTCCTGGAACACGGAGACCTTTTTGCGCAGTCCCGACGTGCCAGGCTTCTGGTGGGGGAATGGCTTTGTGGGCACGGTTTGGATCATGGACGGCGTTCTCCCCGGGGCGTCGTCGAGCGGACGCGACGGCCGCACTTTAGGCACCGCCGGGCGCCTCGGCAATCTGGGTCGAACCTTGACCAAAAGTTGAACCGGTTTAAACCAATTGTCAAAGCTTCCCGGCGGATAGTCAGCTATTAATTCTGTTTGCGTCCAACTGTAGGGGCCGCTGATGGCGCGAAAGTATTTCGGCACCGACGGCATTCGGGGCCGAGCCAACGGCAAGATCACCGCGGAAATCGCGCTGAAGGTCGGGCAGGCGGCCGGCCTTGCATTTCAGCGCGGCGACCATCGTCATCGGGTCGTCATCGGCAAGGACACGCGCCTGTCGAGCTACATGATCGAATACGCTCTCGTCGGCGGCTTCACCTCGGTCGGCATCGACGTCCTGCTGCTCGGACCGGTGCCGACGCCCGCGGTGGCGATGTTGACGCGCTCCATGCGCTCCGACCTCGGCGTCATGATCTCGGCGTCGCACAATCCGTATGAGGACAATGGCATCAAGCTGTTCGGGCCGGACGGCTTCAAGCTCTCCGATGAGGTCGAGGCGCGCATCGAGGCGCTGATGGACGGGGATGTCGCGCCGCTCTTGGCTCGCTCCGCCGATCTCGGCCGAGCCAAACGCATCGAGGACGTGCAGGCCCGCTACATCGAATACGCCAAGCGGACGCTGAGCCGCGACGTCTCGCTCGAGGGCATGCGCATCGTCATTGATTGCGCCAACGGGGCCGCCTACAAGGTCGCGCCCGAGGCGCTTTGGGAGCTTGGCGCCGAGGTGATCAAGATCGGCGTCGACCCGAATGGCCTCAACATCAACCTCGACGTGGGATCGACCGCGCCGAACGCGGTCGTCCGCAAGGTCCGCGAAATGCGGGCGGACGTCGGCATCGCCCTTGACGGCGACGCCGACCGCATGATCATCGTCGACGAGAAAGGCCACATCATCGACGGCGACCAGGTTCTGGCCGTGGTCGCCGAAAGCTGGCGCGACGACGGCCGTCTCTCCAAGCCCGGAATCGTAGCGACGGTGATGTCGAACCTGGGGCTCGAGCGCCACCTCGCCTCCCTCGGCCTCCAGCTCGAGCGCACTGCGGTCGGCGACCGCTACGTGATCGAGCGGATGCGCGAGCAGGGATACAACGTCGGCGGGGAGCAGTCCGGTCACGTCATCTTTTCCGACTATTCGACGACCGGCGACGGGCTCGTCTCCGCGCTTCAGGTGCTTGCGGTTGTGCACAAGCTCGGCCGGCCGGTGAGCGAGGTCTGCCGGCGTTTCCAAGCGCTGCCGCAAGTGCTGCGCAACGTGCGCTTCAACGGCGGCGCGCCGCTCGAAAATCCGGCCGTCGCGAAGGCGATCGCCGACGCGAAAGCGCGCCTCGGCGAGCATGGGCGCCTTCTGGTGAGGCCGTCCGGAACCGAACCCGTCATTCGCGTCATGGGCGAGGCGGACGACAAGGCGCTGGTTGATCGCCTTGTCGGCGACGTTTGCGAAGCCGTCGCGGGCGCGGCGGCCTGAAGGCCCACGTGGGATTAGACCTCGCGCCCCGCCCAATAGGCGAAGGTCCGAACGAGCTGCTCGACGCGATAGTAGTTGGATTGCTCGACCATGACCTGATCGACGGCCGACGGGTAGTAGTAGGACGTCGCCCGCAACGGGTGCGAGACGCCATTGACGATGACGTCGCCGATCATCTGGTCGGGCGAGGATCCGGCAGGACCGACGCCGCCCGCGCTTGGGCCGAGCATCACGTAGTCGACACGGACTGTAACCGGCAAGCCTGCCGCGCCGCGCGCCGCGAGCGCTTGCGCCATCGCTCCCGGAAGCAGTTGAGCGACCCAAGCCGCCGTCGGATTGCCCGAGTTTTCGAGCACTGGCGTTACGTCGACCCGGACGCCGCCTTCAACCCGGCGGGTCCGCGCGATGCCTGGAAAGACGGCCAGCGAAAGCGCCGCGGCGAAGGACACGAGCGTCGTGCGCCGCGTCATAACTGAGATAGACATTCGAGAGCTCCTTCGGCGCGGGATCGCGCGCCGCTTCATGTCCGCCCGGCTTTCTTAACGTTATAGCCGGCGGTTCGGATCAGCATGTAGGAAGCCCCGCTAGGATTCCCTCATCACCCCTTCTCGCCTTCTTGGCGCGCTGGTCGGCGCCTTTGGGGCTGGTGGCGCGGGCGATGCTCGGCTACGTTTTCATCGTCGAGGAGGCTGGCAAGATCGGCCATTACGCCGACGTCGCCGGCTACATGGCCCGCGCACGGCGTCGATGCGCGGCTCCTGCCGCTTCGGCTGCCTATGTGTACTCTTCGGCTTCAAGACGCGCTGGGCGCCGATCGACGGGCTCGGGCGCCTGATCGGGCGACGGCTGGCTCAGGCGCGGTCTGAGAGGCGGGCGCGGCGGCACGTCAAAGGTTCCCTAGCGAGGGGGCGCGTTTCAAGGCTTTGCATGCCGCTGGTCAGTTCCGCCGATTAAAACAACAGAAGGGACCCTGAGCGTACCTTCGTCTTTGATCTCTGAATAGTTAGGAGCGCGCCAACAGGTGTCGTCAGCGGTCTAACCAATCCTTCCGTGCTGTGAGATCATGTCCGAAAGTCTCCTCGTTGAGAGAGAGCCAGACTGCGGCCTCGAAAGAGGGCGAGACCGGCCAGCGCCAGACTGCGGTCTCGAGGGAAGGCCAGACTGCGACTACCGCGCGAGCCCGTACACGCTGCCCGCGTAGTCGGGAACGTATATGCGTCCGCCATCAATCACTGGCGGATTGAACTTGTTGAACACGAACGGCAGTCCGGCGCTCCGCGAATCCCAGATGACCCGGAGCTGACCGTTGGGGACGTGAGCCGCGTCGTAGACAAGCAGCCTGCCTTGGACCACGTGTTGATTGCCGTCGCCGTACGGAATCGTGCAAGCGAGGATGGCGGTGTCCGGGTCGGCGCTATTGCTCGATCCAGCGCAGAAACCGCCGGGCATGCCGCCGAAAGGAGCGACGCCGCGTACGTCGTCGCTCGCCGGCTCGGCGCCCGCCCCTACGAGCTTCAGCCCGTCCGAAGGCGACACCGCCCACTTGCGCAGGACCCCGTTTTCACCCCAAGCGAATATCGTCCAAAGTCCGAGGAGCGGGTCAAAATACTGTACAGGCGTCATGTGCAAGTGCGCAGTCTCGCCCTGGGGCAGGAAATTGAGGTCCTTGGGATCGGCGGGGCAAGGGTCGATCGCGCCAAGGTCGATCGTGAGCCAGACGGGCGGGAACGCAAGCTTGCCGCAATTGGCTTTCGCATTGGCAAGGTCCGCCAGGGTCGTCGAGCCTGGATTGCTCGCCCTCACCGGATATCCGATGCCGTCCTTGCCTGCGGCGACGCAGATATCGATTGCGAACAAGCAGGCCGGGCCTGCGGAGCCCCAGTCCTCGTCGGACCAACGGCCGGGGTCCTGCGGAAAGACGAGCAGGAGCGGCCGACCGCGGCTGTCGAAGGCGGTTCTCAGAATCGTGTCCGGAGTCGGCGCCATGGTCATCATGGCGCCGGATGGGTGGTGTTTCGTTGCTCCAGCGTGCGCGGCCATGCCGGCGCCGCCGCCTGGGCGTTCCGAGGGGGTCCGGGGGCCGGATCTGTCCAAGGCGTCCAATGGCCGACGACGGACAGGGAGGCTTGGCGGTCGGCGGTCGACGGCTGGTATTTCAGCTTCACGAAGGACTCGGCGAAGTTGTCGACGCCGTCGAACCCGCCATTGCCCGTGATGAGATAGAGATCGCCGGCCATGTCCGCCGCGACGCCCTGGCCGCCCATCCACACGCCTGCGCCGCTTCCCTTGCTGAGCGCAAGCACGGCGGTGACGCGATTCGTAGCGACATCGAACGCGAAGCAGAAACCGGCGGCGCCTGTTTCGGCCTCGAATATGGTCCCAGCGCAGCCGAACACGGTTTTCACGCCCTCGACATTCGTCTCGACGAGGGAGGAGCGCTGTTTGCGGGGCATGGCGTTGAAGTCCACGCCCTTGCTCACGCCCTCTATCAGGACGGGGGGGACCGCCAAACTGCCGTCAGCGAGGTTGAGGACGAACATGTGCCAGCGCGCGGCGTTTGCATCGGTTGGATCGGCGGCGCTGGACGGGGATTTTGTCGTAGACCATGGGGAGAGCGGCGAGCAGACCCGAGCCTCCGTCGACGCAGATCATGTCGCGGCCCTCGCCTGTGAGGCCGCGTTTGTAGAGGTCGTCGAGAAAGCGCTCCCACTCGGCGGCGCTTTCGCCGCGCGCCAAGCGAAAGTCGATCGCCTCCTTCTTCCCGTCCTCCCGCCCAAGGCCACCAGAACCGGGCGGCGCAGCGCGCCCGCTCCGGTCTTGCGGGCGAGCACGACGCCGTCGAGCATCAGCGCCTTGTAGCGGTTCCCGAGCGGGCGGCCGTGGAACGCCGCC
>Ga0209040_10001610_pt1 | contig 17910 bp, 16 predicted proteins | sample BogFormECP12_OM3_FD_188240 | JGI IMG/M metagenome (GOLD analysis project Ga0209040, IMG submission 188240) | Bog forest soil microbial communities from Calvert Island, British Columbia, Canada - ECP12_OM3 (SPAdes) (version 2) | ecosystem: Environmental > Aquatic > Freshwater > Wetlands > Bog ...
CTCCACCTCGATCGGATAGACGTTCTCACCGCCGGAGACGATCATCTCGTCGTCGCGGCTCACGACGAACAGCCGGCCGGCCTCGTCGAGATAACCCAGGTCGCCCGTGGCCATGAAGCCGTCGTGGCTCTCCTTGGTGGCCCCCGACGTGTATCCCTCAAATCGCGTGGTGTTGCGGACGAAGATCTGGCCCACTTCACCGGTGGGCAACTCGTCGCGCTGGTCATCGAGGATGCGCACCTCGGCGCCCTCGACCGGCCGGCCGGCAGTGTCCGGCGCCGCGCGCAGGTCCGCGGGAGTGGCCGTGGCAACCATCCCTACCTCGGTGCCGTTGTAGTTGTTGTAGATCACGTCCCCGAATTCGTCCATGAAGGCCAGGACCGCGTCGGGGCGCATCCGTGAGCCTGAGGCCGCGGCGAAGCGCAGCGAGCGGCAGTCGTAGCGCGCGCGGACATGCTGGGGCAAGGCCATGATGCGGTCGATCATCACCGGCACCACCCCTAGGCCGGTGGCCCGGTACCGGTCGATGAGCGCCAGGGTGGCCTCTGGGTCGAACTTGCGCCGGGTGACCACAGTGCAGGCCATCATCGCCGAGAACACCAGCTGGGAGAAGCCCCAGGCGTGGAACATCGGCGCGACAACCACTGTGGTCTGTTCGGCGCGCCACGGCGTGGCGCGCAGGATGGCCAGCAGCGCGTCGATGCCGCCGCCCGAGCGTTTTGCGCCCTTGGGTGCGCCGGTAGTTCCCGAGGTCAACATGATCAGCTTGCCGCTGCCGGCACGTGTGGGCCGCCGACCCAGGTTCGCGTTGATCAAGTTCTCGACGGTCAGCTCGTCGGCCGGCGAGGGGTCATCGGTCCACGCCAGGATCCGGGTGACGTCGGGAGCACCGGTCAGCGCCTGATCGATGCCACGGGTGAACTCCTCGTCGTAGATGACCATGTCCACGCCTTCGCGGTTCACCACGTCGGCCAGCGCCGGGCCGGCGAAGGCGGTGTTCAGCAACACCGCGTCGGCGCCGACTCGGTGCGCCGCCACCAGAGCCTGGACGAAACCGCGGTGGTTGCGGCACATGATGCCGATTGTTCGTGGGTTCCTTCGGGCGTCCGACTGGTCGAGTGCGGTGAGCCCGGGCAGTGATTGCAGGGCGGCGGCGAGGGCGTCGATCCGCTCCTCGAGCTGGCGCCACGTCAGCGTACCGAGCTCATCGATCAAGCCTGCACGATCAGGGCAGCGCTGGGCAGCGATCGCGAAACCCAGCGTTTCGGTGGCCCCTTCGCGGCGGGCCGCCGCGGCGATCCGCAGGTATCTGTCGGGCCGCAGCGGGGCGATGAGGCCCGCCCGTGTCATTGCGGCCAGTAGGTCTCGGGTGTGACCGAGCCGGTTCGTGATCGTCATGGGCTAACCGAGCACCGGCAGCCGGCGCTTGCGGGCCAGATCGTCGAGAGCGTCCTGCATCACCGAACGGACGTGGCGATCGACCTCGTCGATGTCGGGCTCCTGGCCGAACACGGCGACGATGTCGATGGGGTCGAGAACCTGGGTGACGATTTTGGTGGGCAGCGGAAGGTTCAGCGGCAGAACGACGTTGAGCCCGAAGGGGAACCCGAAAGTGATCGGCATCAGGTGGGTGCCGAGCCGCCGGCTGATCCCCAACCGCTTAGCCAACCATTCGCCGCGGCTGAGGTACAGCTGGTTTTCCTGACCGCCGATGGACACCGCGGGTACGATCGGCACGCCGGCCTCGATGGCGACCTTGACGTAGCCTTTGCGCCCGGCGAAATCGATCTTGTTGGCCTGACCCGTGGTTCGGTAGGCGTCGTAGTCGCCGCCGGGAAAGATAACGAGAACGGCCCCCGACCGCGCCGCCTCGGCCGCGTTGCCGGGGGTGGCGCGGATGAAGCCGGCCCGAATCAGCCGATCGCCGAACGGGGTTTTGAACAGGATGTCGTTGGCCAACGTGTAGATCGGCCGGTCGTAGCCGAATGCGTCGTAGAAGTCGACCGCTAACACGAAGGTGTCGATCGCATATGCTCCGCCTGAATGGTTGGAGACGACCAGGGCTCCTCCGGGCGGCACTGATTCCAGCCCACGGACCTCGGAGCGAAACCAGCGCTTGACCAGCGGCCGTACCACCTCAATCAGCCGAGCGGTGAAAACGGGGTCCCATTTGCTGGTTTCGGTTCGAGCGGGGTCGGGTGCGTTCACGTCAGTCCTTTCCTTCGTGAACGTGTTCGAGCGCCGTCTGCGACGGCGCCTGCGCACACAGGTCTTCACCCGGTTTGACGATGACCGGTGCCTACCTGTCGCGCCTGGGGGCCAACTCTAGGAAGCGGTCAACCGGCGGTGAGTCGGTGTTCTGCTGAGTGGACGGTCGCGTGCGTGCCGTTCGCTCCGAGGGGCGTGCCGATTGAACATGCAGTGCGTGGTGGCTGTGTCAGGCCTGCGACTGCACGGCACGCGAGTTCGCCGGCAGGCTGCACAGAATCATTTCGATGCCGGCCCGCTGGGATGCCTCGAGTTGGGCGAAGTCTCCGGTCTCGACCCACTGCATGTACGCCAGGACGACCGTGTGGATGATCAGCCGAGCGGGCAACGTGCGGATGAATACGTCGTCGCCGAGGTCGAAGCGGCTGGCCAAGAAGTCCGTGATCGGCTCCCGCAGGTCCTCACCCCAGTCCAGCCAGCGCAGCCGGTATTGCGGGTTGTTGACGATCAGCGTCATGAATTTCCGGTCGGCCTCTTCGAGGTGACGTTCCGCGATCAGAGTGGTGAAAGCCCGCACAAGCGTGTCGATCGGTTCCGCATCGGCGTCGGCCTTTTCGAGGACGTCCAGACCGACTGTCCCGAATACGCGAAACAGCGGCATGATGACGTCTTCTTTCACCGGGAAGTGACGGTGAAAGGTCCGTGGGTTGATGCCGACTGCTTCGCAGATGCGCTCCACCGTCGCCGAGGTGTCACCGTCGGCGATGAAGAGGTCGCGCGCGGTCTCGGCAATGGCGACACGCAGTTCTTCTGCGCGTCGCTCCATCAATGAGGGTCTGGCCGGGTTGGTCACTAGGGACGTTCCTCGCTTCATCGGATGCATCTCAGCCTATCGCCGCTGGCGGCAGCGCTTGGCGGGCACAGCAGACGCTGTGGCGGCCTTTACAGCCCAGTGAAGATGTGGTTACACTCATGTGTGTCATAATATGACATATAGTCAGAATATGGCAAGCGAGCCCCTGTTGGGGGTGGAGGGCCCAGATGGCAACGATGCAGCGGATCTCAGAAGCGCCGACGGCGATGATCGACCGGGTCTCTACCGTGCTCGAGTCCTTTGTTGGACAGCGTTCTTTGACCCTGGCCGAAGTGGCCCGGCGGTCGAGCTTGCCGCCGTCGTCAACGCATCGCATCCTGCAGCGGCTGGTGGAGCTGGGCTGGGTCGAGCGCTCGAAGTTTGACTACGCGCTGGGACTGCGCATGTTCGAGCTAGGAGCGCAGGTGATGCGTCAGCGTGGTCTGCAGGAGGCGGCGCTGCCGGTGATGACTCAGCTGCATCGGCAGACCGGGTGCACCGTGTACCTGAGCACGCTTGCTGGCGCCGAAATTTTGCACCTCGACCGGGTGGGCCTGTGGCCGACGGGCCAGTCGTCGTGGACCGTTGGAGGGCGCCAGCGCGCTGAACTGTGCGCACCCGGCCACGCTTTGTTGGCGTCGGTGGATCCTGCGGAGTGGCCCGCACTGACTTTTGCGTCGGCGCCGACGTGCTACAGCGTGCGCTCGCGCGCCCAGCTGGACCGCGAACTTTGGCGGGTGCGCGATCGCGGCGGCATCGCGGTCGACGCCCAAGGCTATGCGCTGGGCGTCACCGTCGTCGCCGCGCCGATCGAGGTCCATGACGACCGCGGCCCTGTGGCCCTGTCGCTGTGCGGGCCGACAAAGTCGGTCCGCACCGACACGATGATCGCGGCCGTGCGCACCGGCGCTGCCGACATCTGGTACGCGGTGTCGGGACTGCCACGGACCCGCGGCCGCTCGATCCGTCCCGCCACCGCGGTCGGATTTCGATGAGCGAAAGCGGGCGCCGCGAAGGCGCGGACTTTCAGACGGAGGTGAGATGCCGCCCGTTCGGCGGTGACCCTGTGCGACGACCTACAGCGGAGGAGTGATGGCGTCAACCGAATCTTCTGGGGTACGGGCGATCGAAGCCCAAGCCCCGCCGGATCGCTACGCCCGGGGCTGGCACTGTCTCGGCTTGGCCAAACCGTTTCGCGACGGCAAGCCGCACGCGGTGCACGCCTTCGGAACCAAGCTCGTGGTCTTCGCCGACAGCGCAGGGGCGCTCAATGTCCTCGACGGGTACTGCCGGCACATGGGGGGCGATCTCACCATGGGGAGCATCAAGGGCGACGAGGTAGCCTGCCCGTTCCACGACTGGCGCTGGTCGGGGTCGGGCCGGTGCACCCAGGTTCCCTACGCCCGCCGCGTCCCGCGGCTCGCCAGGACGAAGTCGTGGACGGTGCTGGAGGAGAACGAGCAGCTGTTCGTCTACCACGACCCGCAAGGCAACCCTCCGCCACCGGGGGTGAGCATCCCGCGGATCGACCAGGCGTTCTCCGACGAATGGACCGACTGGACGTGGAACTCGGTGCTCATTGAGGGCGCCAACTGCCGAGAGATCGTCGACAACGTCGTCGACATGGCGCACTTTTACTACGTGCACTATTCATTTCCGCTGTACTTCAAGAACGTGTTCGAGGGTCACCTGGCCAGCCAGTACATGAAGTCCAGGGGCCGCGACGACATCTCGTTGGGATCCGCCGTCAAGGCCGCCGGAGAAGAGGCGCCGGTCAACCGATCCGAAGCGACCTACTACGGCCCCTCATACATGATCAACTGGCTGCACGGCGCCCACGGAATAGCCCAAAGCGAGTCGGTGCTGATCAACTGTCACTATCCGGTCACGCCCACGAGTTTCGTCCTTCAGTGGGGCGTGATCGTCAAGAAGCAGCCCGGTCAATCGGAGGAGCTCGTCCGAAAGATCGCCGCCGGTACGGCCAGGGGCGTGGAGATTGGCTTCCTGCAAGATGTCCAGATCTGGAAGCACAAGACGCGCATCGAAAACCCACTCCTGACTGAGGAGGACGGGCCGCTCTACCAGCTGCGCCGCTGGTATGAGCAGTTCTATGTCGACGTCGAAGCGGTCACCGCTGATATGACGGACCGCTTCGAGTTTGAAGTCGACACCGAGCGCCCGAACGAGTTCTGGCAGAGGGAAGCTGCCGAGAACCTCGCGCGCCACGGCGGACGTCCGGTGAAGGCAGCCGTGCCGGGAGCCAGCCGGGCCGACATTGCCGCGCCCGCTTCAGCGGCCGCCGCGGGGGACTAAGGGGTCGAAGGTGGGCCGGGACGGGTCGTTGCTGCGAGATTTCCGGGTGCTCGAGGTGACTACGGGCATCGCTGGCCCGTACGCAACGAAGCTGCTCGTGGATGCCGGCGCCGATGTCGTCAAGGTGGAGACACCGGCGGGCGATGATTATCGGCGCTGGAGCGCATCCGGTGTCGACCTTGGCGGTGCAGACGGCGCGATGTTCGCCTACCTCAATGCTGGTAAGCGCTCGGTGATCGGCGCGGTAGGCGACGCGTACGTGGGTGAACTGCTGGCCGGTGCTGACCTGCTTGTCGAGGGCGGCCTGGATGATCGCGCGTTGGCTGCCATCCGCGCGGATTTTCCCGCGCTCGATGTGGTGTCGATCTCGTCGTTCGGCCGCACCGGGCCTTGGCGACACCGACCGTGCACCGAGTTCACGTTGCAGGCTACGGCGGGATCCACCGGCGGACGCGGCTTTCCCGACCGCGCACCGGTTCATGCCGGCGGCCGGCTCGGCGAGTGGATAGCCGGCAGCTACGCGGGGGCGGCGGCGCTGGTGTTGCGCACCTCGGCTCGACGCCGCGGTACGCGTGGTCACCACCTCGACATGTCGATGCTGGAGTGCATGAGTATCGCCATGGCGCTCTACGCGCCGCTGACCGCCAGCCTCTCGGGCGCGGCGCCGCCCGCGCGGACGGTCGAAATCCCCTCGGTGGAGCGCAGCGCCGACGGCTGGGTGGGGCTGTGCACCATCACTGGTCAGATGTTTCAGGACTTCCTGCTGATGATCGACCGTGCCGACCTGCTCGACGATCAGACGATCATCGATCCGAAACTGCGGCAGGGCCGCTACAGCGAGTTCCAGAAAATCATCGAGGAGTGGACCACGACGCTGCCCACGGCGGCGATCGAGGAGATCGCCGCCGCAATGCGCATTCCGGTCTCGCCGCTGGGCACGCCCGAAACGGTCGCCGCCAACAAGCATTTCGCAGCGCGCGGAGTGTTCGTGGACAATCCGGCCGGATTCGTGCAGCCCCGCCGGCCGTACCTCGTCGACGGCGAGCCCGGCGGCGACCCGCAGGCGGCGCCGACGCTGGGCGCGGACACCGGCCGGGTCGACTGGCCCCCGCGCGCGCAGGACGCGCGGGCCGACGGCGCCCCGCTGGCCGGTGTGCGAGTGATCGACTTGACGGGATTCTGGGCCGGCCCGGCGGCCACCCAGGTGCTGGCCGCCTTCGGCGCCGACGTTATCAAGGTTGAATCCACCCAGCGCCCCGACGGCATGCGGTTCACCTCCACCAGACCACCCTCGGTCGATGGCTGGTGGGAGTGGGGTGCGGTGTTTCAGGGCGCCAACGCCGGAAAGCGTGGCATCACCCTCGATTTGAACCGAGCCGAAGGGCGAGACGTACTGCTGGCTCTCGTCACCCAGGCCGACGTGCTGATCGAGAACTTCTCTCCACGGGTGCTGGACAATTTCGCGCTCACCTGGGACGCGGTACAAGGCGTGAATCCAAAGGCAACGATGGTGCGGATGCCGGCGTTTGGTCTCGACGGTCCCTGGCGAGACCGCACCGGCTTCGCGCAGACCATGGAACAAGCCACCGGCCTAGCGTGGATGACCGGCTATCCCGATGCGGCACCGATGGTGCTAAAGGGCCCGTGTGATCCGGTGGCTGGATTGCATGCGGTGGTCGCCACACTCGCCGCGCTGGAGAGAGCCGACACACTCGGGCGCGGCGTGTTCGTTGAGGTTCCGATGGTGGAAACGGCCCTGAACATCGCCGCGGAGGTAGTGATCGAAAACAGCGCGTACGGAGCCGAACTCGTTCGTGAGGGCAATCGCGGACCTATCGCCGCGCCGCAGAATTTGTACCGGTGTGCGGGCCCGGGCGACGATGCGTGGCTGGCGTTGGCCATCGCGACAGACCAGCAGTGGCAGGTGCTGCGCCGGACACTGGGAGATCCGGACTGGGCAACGGCGCCTGATTTGGCCGACGCGGCGGGCAGGCGACGCGCACACGATGAGATCGACGAGCGGCTCGCAGCCCATTGTGCTGGCCGCGACGCGACCGCACTCGCCGAACTGCTTGTCGCCGAGGGCATCCCGGCTGCGCACGTTGCGTCACCGACCCAGGCTTTCGACAATCCGCAGTTCGCTGCACGAGGTTTCGTTGAGATGGTCGAGCACCCGGCCCTCGGCGCGCTCAGCATCCCCGGACTGCCGTTCCGCTTAGCCGGGCGGACCCGACCGTGGTTTAGCCGGCCTGCCCCTGTTCTGGGTCAACACAACGACGAGGTACTGCGCGAAGTCGCTCGGCTGGCCCCGCAACGCATAGCTGAGCTCCGTCGTCTCGGTGTCATCGGTGAACGACCGGAAAACATATGAGCAATCATCCTTTTCGCGACGTGGCGATTGTCGCGGCCTACAACACGGAGCAGGCGCGGGTGCTCGAAGTCCACAACGCCTTTTCGATCACGCTGGCCGCGGCGCGCGGAGTGCTCGCCGAAGCAGCCATCCCTGTCACCGACTTCGACGCCGTGTTCAGCAAGCACGCCCCCGAGCTGATCTACGCGTTGGGCATCGGACCGGTGTGGAACTCCAACTCCAAGGCAGGCATTGCCGGGGTGCTGCAGGCGGCCAGTCTGGTCGCCACCGGCCTGGTGCAAAGCGCGCTGCTGGCCGAGGGTGAGGCCGGGGTGTACACCCAGCGGCACGCGACCGCTCCATGGACCCGGCCCGCCAACGAATTCGTCGTTCCGTTTGGTCTTTACACTGCCGCGGAATTCGCGCTCATCGCTCGGCGCCACATGCACCACTACGGCACGTCCGAAGAGCAGATGGCCGAAGTCGCCGCGACGATCCGCAACAACGGTCACGTCAATCCGGACGCCGTGTACCACGGGCGGGGCCCGTACACACCGGCCGACGTGCTGGCGTCGCGGCCGATCACCGAGCCGTTTCGTCTGCTGGACTGTGCGATGACTTCCGAGGGCGGGTGCGGGCTGCTGATCACGACCGCGGAGCGGGCGGCAGATCTTCCGGGCACGCCGGTCTACATCCTCGGCGGCGGCCTCGACTCGCTCGGACCGGCTTACCGGCACGCCCCCATGTGGGACCTCACCGGCCGCGGCAGCGACATACCGAACGGGTACGTCGGACGCCGCGCCGCGCGCAACGCCTTCGCCATGGCCGGGCTGCGTCCCTCCGACGTCGACGTGTGTGAGCTGTACGACCCGTTCTCTTTCGAAATCATCCGCCAGTTCGAGGCTTTCGAGTTCTGCGGCGATGGCGAAGGTGGTGACTTCGTCATGGACGGCCGGATCGCCCCGCACGGTCAATTCCCGATCACGACCGACGGCGGATTGATGTCCTACAGCCACGGCGGCGGCGTCGTGCAGCTGTCCCAGCGCGTGGCGCGCGGTGTCCACCAGCTCCAGAAGCAGTGCCGCAGCCATCAGATCGCCGACGCGAAGGTGGCGTTGTGCAGCAACGGTGGCGCCGGGGCGTTGTTCACCGACGTCGTGTTGCTCGGAAGCGAGCGACCATGACGGTCCTGCAGCCCCAGCAGCCGGGCATACCGCTGCCGGGGCCCACGCCGGTGTCGGCTCCGTTCTGGGATGGCTGCGCCGCCCACGAACTGCGCTATCAACGCTGCCGGGACTGCGAACACGCGCAGTTCGACCCAGCGTTGACATGCCGCGCATGCGGCGGCGACCGGCTCGTATGGCAGGTGAGCAACGGCCGGGGCGAGGTGTACAGCCATACCGTGGTGTGGCGGCCGCAAGCACCCGAATTCAGCTGTCCGTACGCGGTGGTGATTGTGGCGTTCGACGAAGGTTTCACCCTGCTCACCAACCTGATCGGCTGCACTGTCCAGCAGGTTGGCATCGGGCTGCGGGTGCGTGTGGCCTTCCACGACGTCGGCGGTGGTATCACGCTGCCCTACGTGACCCCCGATTCCGGAGAACCGCATGGGAATTGAGCTCATTGTCGACATGGCCGCCGGCGGGGTGGGTGACCGCATCGCGCTCGGCCGGCGCGCCGACGGACTGACCTTCACTGAACTTGACCGGGTTGCTGCCGGAGGCGCGGTGGTGTTGCGTTCGTACGGTGCGGACAGCGTCGCCTACGTTGGGCTCAACGGCCCGGTCCTGCCGGCGCTGCTCTTCGCTGCCGCGCGCGCGGGAATACCGTTGACGCCGTTGAACTATCGGCTCTCCGGCGATCAGTTGCGTGAGTTGCTCGCCGAACTGAAGCACCCGTACGTAGTCGCTGACCGCGCATTCACGACCGCCGTGTCGGCCACGACCCTTTCGGAAGACTGGCTAGACCTTGCGCTGCGCAGCGAGCCGGCGGCGCCCGTTGCCGTCGACGACAGCGATGCCGCCGTGGTGCTGTTCACCAGCGGTACCACTTCGAAGCCAAAGGGCGTTGTGCTGCGGCACTCTCACCTGCTCAGCTATGTGCTCGAAACCGTGGAATTTGGTGGCGCCGGCGACGAGGACGCGGTTCTGGTCAGCGTGCCCCCCTACCACATCGCCGGCATCGGTTCGGTGCTGAGCAACCTCTACGCCGGGCGGCGGATGACCTACCTCCCCGACTTCACCGCGCGCGGTTGGCTCGACCTGGTGCGAGACGAGCGCGTCACGCACGCGATGGTGGTGCCCACCATGCTGGCCCGCCTCGTCGACGAACTTGCTGGTGCCACAGCAGATACCCCGACCCTGCGCTCCATCGCCTATGGCGGGGCACGCGTAGCTCCCACCGTGTTGCGCACGGCATTGTCCGCATTCCCTCACGTGGACTTCGTCAACGCGTATGGACTCACCGAAACCAGCTCCACCATCGCGGTGCTGGGCCCAGACGACCATCGCGCCGCGCTGGCCGGCGAACCAGTGGCGCTGAGGCGGCTCGCGTCGGTGGGGCGCATGGTGCCGGGTGTGGAGTGCCAGATCCGCAGCGAGCACGGCGCGCCGCTCGGCGCCGATCAAACCGGAGAGATCTGGGTGCGCGGCGCGCAGGTCTCGGGTGAATATCAAGGAATCGGAACGGTTCTGGACTCCGAGGGCTGGTTCCCCACACGTGACCGTGGCCGCCTGGATGGGCAGGGCTACCTGTTCGTCGACGGGCGCTGCGACGACACCATCATTCGTGGCGGGGAGAACATCGCGCCGGCCGAGATCGAAGACGTCCTGGTCGAGCATCCCGCGGTCGACCAGGTGGCGGTCCTGGGCGCACCCGACGACGAATGGGGTGAACGGATCGTCGCGGTGGTCGTCTTGGCCCCCGGAACCGACCCCGACCCGCACGATCTTCGGGAATTCGTCCGGGCCCGGTTGCGGTCCTCGCGCACCCCCGACGATGTGGTGTTCCGCTCCGAGCTGCCCTACACCGCCACCGGCAAGGTGCTACGCCGTGAGCTCGCCCGCGAAATTGGTTAACAGAAAGGCCTTCCCATGACCACTGACCACGCAGCCGAGCTCTTCGGTCTCGCGGATGCAGTCGCGTTGGTCACCGGCGGCGCCGGCGGCATCCCGAAGGCGACGGCGATTGCACTGGCCAAGGCCGGCGCTCACGTGGCGGTGGTCGACGTCGCCGACGAGTTCACCGCGCAGACCGTCAAGGAGATCGAGGCGCTGGGCCGGCGGGCCATCGGTCTTCACGCCGACGTCCGGCGCCCTGAAGACGTCCGTCAGATGGTCGAGGCAACTCGCAGCGAGCTTGGCCCGATTACCGTCGCGGTCAACGGCGTCGGCAGCCTGGGCGCCGCGACGCCGAAGTCGTTCCTGGACTTCACACTTGCCGACTGGAACGGACCGATCGAGCTGAATCTCACCTCGACGATGCTTTGCATGCAGGCTGAGGCTTTGGCGATGATCCGCGACGGAATCGCGGGCCGCATAGTGAATTTCGGCTCCACCAGTGGAGTCACCGCCGCGCCGTCCGTGTCGCATTACGGGTCGGCCAACGCCGCGGTGATCCACCTGACGAAGTCGGTGGCATTGGAGCTTGCCGCCTACGACATCCGGGTCAACTGTGTCGTTCCGGGCACCCATAACATCGACCGGAGTGGCCGCGAAACACCCACGTCGCGCCGGCCTGAGCACGCCGACTTCATGCGCAGAGCCGCCGAGGCGACCCCGCAGAAAAGACTCGGGCTGGCCGAGGAGACCGCAGGCGTCGCGTTGTTTCTGGCGTCCAATCTGTCGTCCTACATGACCGGCCACGCCGTCATCTCCGACGGTGGTATCACCCACACGACGGCGCGTCCGCCTGTCGGTGCGCTGAAACCGGCCGCCCTCGTCGGATTCGAGCCAGACCAATGAACGATCTGGAAATCATCGACTGTCACTGCCACATCTTGCGCAGCGTCGACCATAGCTGCGACCTGTACTCCAACCTGCTGCGGTTCTCCGCGGCGATGGGGCTGCCCGACAAGCCCAGCTTTTTCGGCACGGTCGAAGAAGCCGAAAAGGTCATGGAAGCAACGGGTATCGCTCACATGAACATTCTGATGTTCACCTGGTCGGGGGCGTACTGGCGGCAGGGTCAAAACGTTTTGCCCGACGTTCCTGTCGATTGCGCGCGAGAAGCCGAGGGTCTGCGGCGGCGGATCGTCCGGCGGATTCAAGACAACAACAGCTGGGCGCTCGAGCAGACCGCAGCCAGCCCGCGGTTGAGCTGCTTCGTGGGTGTCGACCCGGTGCTGATGGACCAGCAAACGCTGCTGGCCGAGGTCGACAATGGAATCCGCCGCGGCGCACTGGGCGTCAAGCACGTGCCGATGAACCACGGCACCGAGGGCGACGACCCACGGATGTGGCCGGTGTTCGATTACTGTGCCAGCGCAGGGATTCCGATCCTGACCCAGGCCGCCGGCTTCATGCCCGGCCGTCCCCACCATTACGCCAAGGCACTCGAGGACTTCCCGAAACTCAACCTGATCTTCGCGCACCTCGGGCACGACCGGCAGTTCGGCCAGGGCGCCGACGCGGAGGTTCTCGAACTGGCGCAGGCCTATCCGGGTGTGCACACCGATGTTTCGCTGCGGCTGATCGAAGTGGTCGACGGACATGTAAGCGCCGACGACCTGGTCGCGCACCTGCGCGCCCTCGGCACCGACCGGGTTCTGTTCGGCAGCAACTGGATCATCAGCGAATACCTCTGGATGCGCGCCCGCACCGGCGTCATCCCGGATACCAGCCACGATCGCCTTGATCGGGAGCTCGACGTCCTCAAGACGCTGCCGCTCACCGATGACGAGCGGGCCGACCTGGCCTCGCGCAACTTCCGCCGCGTCACCGGACTGTCGTCATGAGCGCAGAAGCACCCCATGTCGCGGTGGTGACGGGGGCCAGTCGCGGCATCGGGCGCGCCATCGCGCGTCGGCTGGCCGCCGAGGGCATCTCCGTCGCAGCCGTGTCACGGTCGCTGCACGCGGGGGACGGGAAGCTGGCGGGATCCCTGAAGGAGACGGTCGCCCGCATCATCGCTGACGGCGGGCGCGCGGTGGCCATTCAGTTCGACCTTGCCGACCCCGCCGCCGACCGGCGCAGCCTCATCGAACGCGCCGGGGCCGAACTGGGCGCTCCTGTCGACATCGTGGTCAACAACGCCGCTGCGGCGAGGCACTTCGACGTGGTCTTCGCCGACATGACCAGACGGGCGTTCTTCGACGCGGTCGAGATCAATGTTTGGGCGGCATGGGAATTGGCCGCGGCGGCGGTTCCCGGCATGCGCCAACGCGGGGCCGGCTGGATACTCAACATCTCGTCGTCGCAGGCCGGTCCGCGCCTCGGTCCGCCCTTCGCCGACAACCCCACCAACGGCGCAGCGCTCTATGGCGGCACGAAAGCGTTCATCGACCGGATCACCACCGGCGCCGCGATGGACCTCTATGAAGACAACATCGCGGTCAACACCTTGGCTCCCGAGTATCAGGTGGCCACCGACAATGCGCTGACCGTATCCGGTGTGCGAAAAGACAACTCGGAACCCGAGGAGACGATCGCCGAAGCCGCGGTAGCGCTGTGCACCGGCAACCCCAAGTCGCTGACGGGGCGCATCGCGTACAATCTTTCGCTGCTTGTCGAATTGCAAAGACCCGTGCGCAAACTCGACGGCACCATGCTGCTGCCCGGATGGCAGCCTCACGAGATCGACCCGAGCCGGCTGCGCGTGCCTTACCTGCGGACCGCGACAGCCCAAAGATTTTCTCAATAAAGGAGTTAACGATGCCACTGCAACCATCCATGAAACTGATTTCGGTCGACGACCACCTCATCGAGCATCCGAACGTGTGGACCGACAGGCTTCCGCAGAAGTACCTCGACCAAGGGCCACGCATCGTCGACGAACCGTCGTCGACGGGCGGGGCGCCGATCCAGGTGTGGTACTACGACGGCAAACGGTTCCCGGCAATCGGGCTCAACGCCGTGGCCGGCAAGAAACCCGAGGAGTTCGGTGTGGAGCCGGTGCGCTACGCCGACATGATCCCCGGGTGCTACGACCCCAAGGCCAGGATCGTCGACATGGACCTCGACGGGGTGTATGGCGCCGTCAACTTCCCATCGTTCCCCCGCTTCGCCGGCGGGTTGTTCACCAAGGAGAGTGGTGATTTCGAGCTAGCGCTGGCCTGCGTGCAGGCGTACAACGACTTCCTCATCGACGAATGGTGCGCTGTCGCGCCGCACCGGTTCATCCCGGTGATCATCCTGCCGTTGTGGGACACCGACCGCTGCGTGGAGGAGATTCGACGCTGCGCGGCCAAGGGCGCCAAGGGCATCACATTTCCGGAAAATACCGTGCCGCTGGAACTGCCGTCGATCTACACCGACCACTGGGACACTGTGTTCTCGGTCGCCGAGGAGACCAACATGCCGCTGTGTATGCACTTCGGGTCCTCCGGATCGCCGCCGGTGACCGCACCAGAGGCGCCGTACGCGGTCACGATCTCGCTGTACGGGACCAACTCGATGTCGGCGACCGCGCACCTGCTGTTCTCCCCGGTGTTTCACCGCCACCCCAACCTGAAGGTCGCGCTGTCGGAGGGGGGCGTTGGATGGGTGCCCTACCTGCTCGAACGCATCGACGGCACCTGGGAGCGCCACCGCTGGTATCAGAATGTCGTCAAAGACATACGGCCGTCCGACCTATTCCGCAAGCACATCTACGGCTGCTTCATCGACGACGTGGCCGGGCTGAAAGCCCGCTATGACATCGGTATTCCCAACATGACGTGGGAATGCGACTATCCGCACTCGGATTCGTACTGGCCGCACAGCCGCCGCTACGCGGAGAAGGCGTTCGCCGACATTCCCGACTCCGAGGTGCACCAGATCGTGGAGCTGAACGCCCGCAAGCTGTTCAACTTCTACGACGAGCCGGCGGTGTGATGCATCCCGAGCACGACATCGACGCCTCTGACTGGACCGAACAGGACCTCTTGACGCGTGACCTTGCCGCGCAGCGGTTGGCCGCTGACGAGGCCGAGACCGCGGCTGAGCTTCAGCGCGCCCGGGCTACGCCCGACTCTGACCCGGCGGCGGTCGAGCTGCTCGAGCGGCGGCTGCGCGCGCTCGAAGCGACCCGGGCCAATCTCGTGCCGGGCTGGCAGAATCCGAATCCAACTTAATTTCAATGGAAGTGCGCGGCGATTGACGGGTAGGGCGCAGATAACCTCGGTGCAATAGCAGCCCTGGCGACGACGAGGCCGGTTTGCTCACCGGGTGCTGAACGCCTCTTACTTGGTGCGCCGCGCTCTCGCCAGCACCTGATGTAGGGGATCGGTGTTGTCGCGGGAGCCGCGCGCACCCGGAACTCTTGGCATGGTGACGGTGCCCGCGTCCGAGCGGCTCCACTCCTGCACCGCCCACCGCTCGGCGATGGCCCACACCCCGTTGCGCCGCTCCATCACGTCGACGTAGCGTCCTCCGCCGGTAAAGTTGATGAGACCATCATCACTGGGGGTGCCCCAGTGTGTTGCGATCACGTAGGTCTCACTGATGGCCCGATCATCGTCGACGAACTCGACATAATGATTTCCGACGAGGTGCATGGTGCCGTCCAATTTCGCCAGTACGCGTTCGAGCCAGGCCGCGTATTCGTCAATGTTGCCTTCGAAGCCAACATGATGATCGACCGCCCCAGGGTGGTAGGCGCTGCGGACAAGTTCGATATCGAGCCGGTCCACTCCACGGCAGTACCGCAGCACCACTTCGTAGATCGCCTGCTTATCCAGAAGCTTTGTTACCGAACCCAACTCAGACACCGTAACCACCGTCCACATCTAACGTCTAACGGGTGAAAGCCCTCGATCGGCTGCGCAAGCCACTCCGCCCAGCTTACGATAAGGATGCGAGACGGCCGGGTGCAGCGTGCCGCAGCCACCCTGTAGGGGATTGCGTGCGACCCTCAGGCTGCATCGCGCAGGCGATCACGTTCGGCGTCTGCTTACGCAGGGAACGGCGAGTGACGACAACGATGTACGACCAGCTGAGGAAGTTCCGCGACGTTTACGTCACAACCTGGAACAGCGGGGACAAGGAGGGCTTCCTCGACAACCAACGCCAGTTTCTCGCTGGCGAAGGGGACCAATACATGACGATGACCGACCCGGTCGGCACGCCGCCCCGTTACGGCCTCAAAGCGTGCTCCGGGGATCCGTTCGACCTGTGGCAGCCAGTGACGAGGTTACATGTGCCCGACGAGACGTTCTGCATCTGCGGCAACGAGATCTGCTGGATCATGGAGAACCACTTCGATGATGACGGTCGGGACATTTACCGGATCAGCATCGAGAACTTCCAGTTCCGGGAGGACGGCTCGATCCACATCAGGACGTGGTTTCAAATGCCCGAACCTGATTCCGACGTCGCTCGCGTTATCGGGCGCATCCTCGCCGAATACCTCCCCGGTGGCGGTCCGAACCAGTAGCAAGGCCAGCAGCAACCGGCTACATGGCCGTTGGCGGCGACGATGCCCTCATCGAGCAAACAGCGTGAAGGCTTATCCGCCAGCGCAATACGTCGTTGCTTGCGGTGGGAGGCCGCACCGGGTTGGCGGTGGTTACCCGCCGTGTGAGGTGTGAGGCCCCGGCCAAGGTTGAGCTGAGACTGCCGCGCCGTGAGAACCGGGACCTGTATCTTCGGGTAATTCGGCGTTCGCAGGGCTGCTGAGTATGCGCCGTCGCGTCCCGCTGAGCAGAACCGCCGTACCTATCCCAACGAGAACCCGGTCTACTTCTCGGCATGGATTTCGGACTCACACTCTTTACGAGCGACCGGGGCATCAACCCGGCGGCCGCCGCGAAGCTAGCCGACGACCATGGATTCAGCTCCTTCTCCGTGCCCGAGCACACCCATATCCCGGTCAACCGGCAGGCGATACATCCTGCCACTGGCGACACCTCGCTGCCCGACGACCGCTACATGCGCACGCTCGATCCTTGGGTAAGCCTGGGTGCTGCCTGCGCCATCACCACACGGGTCCGGCTTTGCACCGCTGTGGCGCTGCCCGTCGAACACGACCCGATCACCTTGGCGAAATCGATTGCCAGCCTTGACTATCTGTCAGGTGGCCGGGTCAGCTTGGGTATCGGCTTCGGGTGGAACACCGACGAGCTCATCGATCACGGCGTGCCACCCGGGCGGCGGCGCACCGTGCTGCGCGAATACCTAGAAGCCATGCGGGCGTTGTGGACCGAAGAGCAGGCCGCTTACGACGGCGAATTCGTCAAGTTCGGCGCCAGCTGGGCTTGGCCCAAGCCCGTGCAGGCCAATATCCCTGTACGGGTGGGCGCGGCGGGCAACGAGAAGAACTTCAAATGGATCGCCCGCAGCGCCGACGGCTGGATCACCACCCCCCGCGAACATGACCTCGACGAGCCGATACGGCGGCTGCAGGACGCCTGGGTAGCCGCAGATCGCGACGGGGCGCCGCAGATCGTCGCACTGGATGTCGAGCCGGTGCCCGAAAAGCTGTCCCATTGGGCCGAACTCGGCGTCACTGAGGTGCTCTATGTCCTTCCCGACGCCCCTGACGCCGAGGTCGAAGCCTACGTCGAGCGGCTGGCGGGCAAGCTCAGCGCGATCGGCTCGTTCACACCCGAGCACGCAGCCCCGGGCTGAGCGCGGCCGGAGCGGCAGGGTGCGTTTTGCAGCACCCGAGCTGGGCAACACCGTGGCCAGTCTCGGAATCAGCGCGCCGCGCCGAATTTGGTCGGTCACCTCTCGCTGCAGTGGGTGCCGGGGAGCCCAGGATTCCGGTGTTAATGCCCAACGCCCTCGTCACTGCCTTGACACCACCCACCGCCAGCTAGTGCGGCGTGTCTAAAGTAGTTTGACGGTAGTGATTTGGGATAATCATGTATGCGAGTTGCGCTGCTGGCATTGCGGGACCGGGAGAAACTGGGTCGTTGACGCGGTCCTCGACGGTGACTGCCGGGGCTGCGCAGCGGGCTCGCATCGTGTTGCTGGCCGCTGACGGGATGTCCAACACCGAGATCGCCGCCCGCACCGGGGTGTCGCGGCCGACGGTGATCGGCTGGCGA
>Ga0209040_10001612_pt1 | contig 17893 bp, 12 predicted proteins | sample BogFormECP12_OM3_FD_188240 | JGI IMG/M metagenome (GOLD analysis project Ga0209040, IMG submission 188240) | Bog forest soil microbial communities from Calvert Island, British Columbia, Canada - ECP12_OM3 (SPAdes) (version 2) | ecosystem: Environmental > Aquatic > Freshwater > Wetlands > Bog ...
CGTATTTCTTGACGGCAATCTCTTTGCTCGCCACGAATCATCTCCATCGCTCAGATCGCGACAGCACAGATTCAGACAATGCCACCAAACGCAATGACTTGAGCCACTAGTGGCGGGCGTCAGCGGCAAGCGTCGAATTGCGGCTTTTTGGCGCCATTTGGATTTGCTTGGAAACCGCCGAAAACCCGCTCAAATTGCCTCGAAACGGGCCTTGGATTTTCTTGGAATTCCTTGGATTCTCTCGTTCGAAATGAGCCTTTTCAATGGGTTATGGGGGAATTTCGCGAAAAAAAATTTCTCATCGGATTTTCCCAAGTTTTCGTCCGAAATAAGGCGGGCGGACACCTGCGGCGCCCTCAATTGCGGACCTCGAAGTCGGCTCGCTGCCGGGCATGTTGGAGACGGCCTTGGATATCCTCATTCGCGAACATAGCACGAAATTCTGATTTTCGGAAGCAATTGTCGGTGCTTCGCGCGCTGGCCCGCCGGCGGCGGACCGGCGGGGGCAGCGTAACGATTTCAGCTTTAAGCGCCGCCGCGGCGTCGGATCGCTGGCCGCGCGGAGCGAGACCTGCCAATTTCTTGCGGCGCCATTTCCGGGTCTCCAGCGGACCGCTGCATTCCCATTGGGCCCCCTTGATGCCGTAAAGCTATTCCAGATCAGAGTCGAAAAAACATGCACAGCCTAGCATTCACGGAGCTCGTCGGAACAGAAACGATAGCGTATAGTTTGGGCGTCCACTCGTATCAGTGAAGTGCGTTAGACTGTCAACTCTCAGCATGTCTTGGGATTCTGGGCGAATTGTCAGGGAGTTGTCGCTGAAGATTGTCTTGTATACCGCCAATATTGTTCGCACATCCGCGCCAACCGGCGTGGAAACCCCCTCGCCGTAAGCGTCGGCTGTGACCTCGCCCCAGGCGCAGTCGGTTGGATGGCATTTTCCCCAGGCGGTGACCATTATCTTTGGACCATCCGTCCTGATTTCCAACCGCGCGAGTCCCCGCGTTTGCGCATCGGTATTTTCCCATGCGCCGTAAAAGTAGTTCAGCGCCCTCTTCGGACTTGGAGACGCTGGAGACGTTATTTGCGCCGCCTTCGTCGCGGGCTCTACCGGGCGTTTGAGCAGCCCCGGAAGAAATACGGATCCGAGTCCCGCCAAGACGAGAACCAATCCAACGAGAAAGGACCTACTTAGGAACCAGTTTCGGAACCAATTTCCTGGTCGAAGGTGTAAGCCATTCGTTTTTTGATCGGCCTCGCCTCGTCGGGCGCTAGCCAGGGGAGCGGCAGCGTCGGCCGCTTTTTCACGAGAACTCAATGTCGAGATGATTGTTGGTTTGTCCGAGCCGTCGTGACCTGCTTGCACGTCGGTTTTCTGCTGAACCTTAATTGCGCCAAGCAGCTCGGCCAGGCCCGCATCATAATTTGCGGTAAAATCTACATACTGCAGCCGTCTAAGGCGGAATGGAATGTTGCACTTCCGAAATAAAATGGGCAGGATTTTCTTCTGCTCATCGAATGCCAACGATACCTCATCCATGACATTCTGTGAAACGACCGATTCCGGCGATAGAATCACGGCCAAGCAAGGCGCGGCGCCCAATGCTTGTTCGACCGCCCGGTCCCATCGGTCACCCGGCGCGATGTCGAGCTGGTCGATCCACAAGTTCGCTCCCGCCGACCGCATATCTTTTGCCAGTTTAAGCACGAAATCACTGTCAGCGCGGCTATAGCTGAAAAACAGCTGTTCCATTGCCACTCTCCGAAATCAGTGTTGTATCAAACCTATCCGGCGGCCGTTAAATCCGTTTATATTCAAGCCTCGGCAGATATATTCTCGCCATTGTAAAGGCACCCGGCGCGGCGAGCACGCAGCCGCGTGTCCTGTGCGGGCCGCGTTCTTCTATATCTCATTTCCAAGAGATACGCCGCAACCGCGCCGACCGCGTCGGCAGAAGACCCGGTAAAGGCCCTTCGCCGCCCGCCGAACCGCCGCGCCTCTATGCGGCGCGGCGGCCGCGCTTCGGCGGCTCGGGCCTCGCCGGCTTCGGCGCGGGCGCGGCGTTCTCGTCGAAGAGTTCGGCGAGCTTCTCCGTCATCGCCCCGCCAAGTTCCTCGGCGTCGACGATCGTCACCGCGCGGCGATAGTAGCGCGTCACGTCGTGGCCGATGCCGATGGCGATGAGCTCGACCGGCGAGCGGGTCTCGATCTCCTCGATGACGTAGCGCAGATGCCGCTCGAGGTAATTGCCGGGGTTGACCGAGAGGGTCGAGTCGTCGACCGGCGCGCCGTCCGAAATCATCATGAGGATCTTGCGCTGCTCGGGCCGGCCGAGCAGGCGCTCATGCGCCCAGTCGAGCGCCTCCCCGTCGATGTTCTCCTTTAAGAGCCCCTCGCGCATCATGAGGCCGAGGTTCTTGCGCACGCGCCGCCAGGGCGCGTCGGCCGGTTTGTAGATGAGGTGGCGCAGGTCGTTGAGGCGGCCGGGGTTCGGCGGCTTGCCGGCCTGCAACCACGCCTCGCGCGACTGCCCGCCCTTCCAGGCGCGGGTCGTGAAGCCGAGGATCTCGACCTTGACGCCGCAGCGTTCGAGCGTGCGGGCGAGGATGTCGGCGCAGGTCGCGGCGACCGTGATCGGGCGCCCGCGCATCGAGCCGGAATTGTCGAGGAGCAGCGTCACGACGGTGTCGCGGAACGCCATGTCCTTCTCCTGCTTGAAGGACAAGGGCTGCTGCGGGTCAATGATGACGCGCGGCAGGCGCGCCGTGTCGAGCGTGCCCTCTTCGAGATCGAACTCCCACGAACGGTTCTGCTGGGCCATGAGCCGCCGCTGCAAGCGGTTGGCGAGGCGCGCGACGACCGAATGGAGACTCTGGAGCTGCTTGTCGAGATATTCCCGCAGGCGCTGCAGTTCGTCCGGGTCGCAGAGCTCGTCGGCGTCGACGATTTCGTCGAACCTTGTGGTGAAGGCCTTGTAGTCCGGACCGCGCCTGTCGGACCCGTGCGGCTGCGGCGGCCGATTCTCGGCGGCCTCCTCGGCTTCGCCAGCCTCGCCCTCCTCGTCGAGCTCGGAGGACGGCGCTTCGACCGTGTCCATCGCCCCCTCGTCGGCGTCGTCGGACGTCTCGTCCGCCGCCTCGCGCTGCAGGGAATCCTCGGACTGCTGCTCCTCGCCCTCACCCTCGGCCTCCTCCGGCTCGTCGGGCGGCTGGCTCTCCTGCTCCTCCTGCTGCTCCTCGGCGTCCGCCTCCGACTCGCTCGACATGCCGAGCGAAGAGAGCACCTTCTGGACGAGCTTGGCATAGGCGCGTTGATCGAGGATCGCCTCGCCCAACTTGTCGAGGTCATGGCCGGCCTTGTCCTCGATGAACGGGCGCCAAAGCTCGGTCAGGCGCTCCGCCCCTGGGGGCGGCTTAAGTCCGGTCAGGCGCTCGCGCGCCAGCATGGTGACGGCGTCTTCCAGCGGCGCCTCCTCGCGGTTCCTCGCCTCGGCGAACGGGCTGCGATGGTAGCGGTCGTCCAGCATCGCGGCGAGGTTCGAGGCGACGCCCTGCATGCGCCGGGCGCCGATCGCCTCGACGCGCGCCTGCTCGACCGCGTCGAACAGCGCCCGCGCCTGCGGGTTCTGCGGCGCGTGGCGGCGGTGGATCGCGTCGTTGTGACAGGCAAGCCGCAAGGCGAAGGAATCGCCAAGGCCCCGCAGGATCGCCACCTCGCGCGGGTTCGGCTTGCGCGGGGGCTCCGGCAAACGCGCCTTCGCGCCTTCGGGGCCGGTCGCGAGTCCAGGTTTTTCCGCCGAATAGGAGATTTCGAGTTCAGGCTTACGGGCGAGGGCGCGCGTGCACTGCCCAAGCGCGCGCTTGAACGGCTCGTTGGGGCCGGAGGCCTTGGAGCTCGCGGGCTTGCGGTTGGTCGGCTTGACGTCGAGGGAGGACATGAGGCGCTTCTTGGGTGCGGCGTCAATTGAACGAGCGCGGGGCGTAGCAAGCCACCGTGCTTTAGTGATCATTCGCGAGGTCCTTCCTCGCCGGCAGGTTCCCTAGTTGATATAGGAGAAAGGCGCAGTTTCCAGAAGTGATAACGCGACGAGAACAGTGGCGGCGTCGTCGTTCGGGGGATTGAGTGTGGCGGAAGTCTTTGTCTCCTACAACCAGAAGAATAGGGCGCTCATAGAACCGATCGGCGCGCGCTTGGCCGCACTCGGCGTCAACGTCTGGTACGATCGAGAAATCGATCCCGCGGAAGGGTTTGGCGCAGCTCTTCGCGCACGGCTCAGGCAAGCGAAGGTTGTCCTTGTCTGCTGGAGCCCGGAAGCCGTCGAATCCGAGTGGGTCAGCGGCGAGGCGGAGTACGCGATCGACATCAAGAACTATCTGCCAATCTACATCAGACCGTGCGTGCTGATGCCGCCGTTCAATCGGATTCAAACTGAAGATTTGTCGGATCGGGCCGAATCGGCAAGCAATCTGGCATGGCTCAAGCTCGTCGAGCGCATCTCGAAGATGATTGGTCGCGAGGGCGTCGCCGCCGCCGCGAAGGCATACGCAGGCGGAAACGAAAAAGCCCTTTACGACTTTGCACGACGCTATCCCGAGGAGCCCGCCGCCAAAAGCATCTGGAGCGAAGCCGAAGCGCGACACCGGAGTGAATTTCAGAGCTGTTTGGAAGAGGCGCGTGCAACCCTCGCCGAACGAACAGCGCGGATCACTGCCGACGCTGCCGATTTGCAGTCCTCTCTTGATGGGCAAACGGCTGCTTTCGAAGCTTGGGTCGCTGACGAACGGCGCGGCGCCGCAACTGGCCCCAAGCCGGACCCGTCCCTCCTCGTGAAGCGCCACATTCCTGCTGAAGAAAGAAAGCTCCGCGGCGAGGTTGTCGCTTTGTCGAGCGCTTTAGGGCACGCGAAAGCGGTCGAGGAGGAGTTGGAAGCGGCGAAAACCGAGATTGCACGGTTCCAAGAGCAGTTGGCCGAGAAGTCCGACGAAGTGAAGCTTCTCCGCGAGGAAATTGCTCCGCTGTCCGACGGCAAAGAGCAAGTTACGGCGCTGTCGAGCGCTTTGGCGCAAGCAAAGGGCGTTGAGGAAGAATTGACCTTGGCGAGAGCAGAAATTGCGCAACTCAAAAAGGAATTGGAAGACGCGGCAAGCGAGCTGGCAACCCTCCGCAGCGAAGTCGCGGCGCTATCGGGCGCCGCCGAGAAAGCAAAAGCGCCAGGATCAAACCTGGAAGCAGCAAACACGAAGTTTGCGCAGCTTTCCGCAAGCCTCGAATTCGAACGCCAGCAAAACAAGCGAAAACATCCGGACGACGAAGAGAGCAAAACAGGCACCCTTTCAAATCGGCTTTGGGTGATTGCGTGCGCACTTGGATCACTGGTCAGTATTATTTTGTTCATCTTGTTCATTCTGTTTAGCAACTCAAGCTTTGATGGAGATAGACGGATCGCTCCTGTCTTCGCTCTATTGTTTATTGTCGCCTCGGCAATTTCTGTTTTCGCATATCGACGCTCCAAGCGGCGAAAAGTGGCACAATGAAGCAAAAGACTTATTTAGAGAGAAGCCGCCGATGAACGCCCCCCTTTCTCCCTCCCCCGACCTCGCCGTTCCGGCCGAGTTCCTCGCCTGCCTCGAGCGCCAGCGCGCGGCGTTCCTAAAGGCGCCGGAGCCCTCCCACGCCGAGCGGCTGGCCGACCTCAAGGCGCTGGCGCGCCTCGTCAAGGAGAACCGGGACGCGATCGTCGCCGCCATCAACGCCGATTATGGAAACCGCAGCGAGTTCGAGACGCTGTTCGGCGAGGTCTACCTGGTGCTCGACGGCATTCACGACGCGGAGAAGCGCCTCAAGAGCTGGATGAGGCCGCGCAAAAGGAGCGTGGACCGGCTCACCTTCCCCGGCGCGCGCAACCGGCTCGTGCCCCAGCCTCTCGGCGTGGTCGGCGTCATCGTTCCCTGGAATTATCCGCTGGTGCTGAGCTTTTCGCCGCTCGTAAGCATTTTCTCGGCCGGCAACCGGGCGATGGTCAAGATGGCGGAGAATTCGCGCCGGCTGGGCGAGCTTCTCATCGAGACTACGCCCAAATACTTCCCGCCGGAGAAACTCGCGTTTTTCGACGGCGGCAGCGGGCGCGGCCCGGCCTTCTCATCGCTGCCGTTCGATCATCTCATCTTCACCGGCTCCGGCTCGACGGGGCGGGTGGTGATGGCGAACGCCGCGCGCAATCTGACGCCCGTCACGCTCGAGCTCGGCGGAAAGTCGCCGGCGATCGTCGCGCCGGACTTCCCGATCGGAACCGCCGCCGAGCGCATTCTCTGGGCCAAAACCTTCAATGCGGGCCAGACCTGCATCACGGTCGACCATCTCTACCTGCCGCGCGGTACGGAGGAGGCGTTCGTCCGCGAGTGCCGGCGGCTGTTCGCGAAGCGCTACCCCGACATCAACGGTCCGGATTTCACCTCGATCATCGACCAGCGGTCGTACGATCGGCTCAAGGCTGCGCTCGAGGACGCCGGGGCCAAGGGCGCGACGCTCGTCAATCTCGCCGAAGGCCAGACGCCCGACGCCGCTAGGCGCAAATTCGCTCCGCATGTCGTTTTGCACGTGACGCCCGACATGGAGGTGATGCGTCGGGAGATTTTCGGGCCGATCCTGCCGGTCCTGCTCTACGACGATCGCCAGGAGGTTGTGGATGCGATCAACGCCGGCGACCGCCCGCTTGCCCTCTATCCCTTCACCAACGACAAGGCGACGCGCGACTTTTACATCTCCCGCACGCGCTCGGGCGGTGTCTCGGTCAACGAGCCGATGCTGCACATCGCTCAGCACGACCTGCCGTTTGGCGGGGTCGGGGCGAGCGGCATGGGGCACTACCACGCGCGGGAGGGCTTCGACACGTTCTCCAAGCTCAGACCCGTGTTTCAGGAAGGCAAGATGTCGGCCGTCCAGCTCTTCTTCCAGCCGCCCTACTCGGCGTTGGCCAGACGGATCGTGAACCTCATGATGTGGATGAAGAGCTGAACATGGATCGTTTGTTTTGGTTAAATTAATGCATGACCAGCCCGAACCCCGAGCCCGGGGTGGCTAACCGCCCCCTCCATTGCCGGCGCCGGCTCATTGATCGTATTCGTCGCGCAGCCTCACCCAGCTCATCGGGAACGGCAGCCCGTCCTCCTGCCGGCCGAAAGCCGTAAGATCGAGATAGTTGTACGCGGGATTCATGAGGTCGAGCCCGCGGGCGAAGCACGAATAGGTGTGATAGACGGCGCCGTCGCCGCCTTTGACGAAAGCGCTGATCCCCGGCAGCTCGGTCATCATCCCCTGCTTCGGCGCATAATTATAGGTCGCGGCCCCCGCCTTGAGGTCTTCGTCGCGAAAGGAGACGGCGAAGTCGTAGTTGAACTCGGACTCGTCCGACGACACCCAAGGGAAGGTCCAGCCCATCTTGCGCTTGCGCGCTTGGAGCTTCTCGAGTGGCGCGCGCGAGACGGCGACGAAGGCGGTGTCGCGCTGGTTAAGATGCGCCACGATCCCGTTGAACCCGTCCGCCCAGAACGAGCAGCTCTTGCACGGCTTCTCCCAATCGGGGGCGAACATGAAGTGCTGGACGATGAGCTGCCGCCGCGCGCCGAAGAGGTCCGCGAGCGTAAGTTCTGCTTCCGGGCCCCGAAACCGATAGGGCTTGTCGATCCTGACCCAAGGCAGCGCGCGGCGCCTGGCGCTGAGCGCGTCGCGGGCCTGCGTGAGCGTTTTCTCCTCGGCCAAGAGAGCCTTGCGGGCTTCGAGCCATTCCTTTGGCGTGACGACGGCGTGATCCATTTCGATCCTCCCTTTTCTCTCACCTCTTCAAGCGGCCGGCGGCTGCGAAGCGGCGGCGTAACTCGGCCGCTCAGCCAGCTTGTCGACGGCGCGCCGCACGTTCGGAGCCTCGGCGAGCAGGCTCTTGCCCTCGGGCATCGCCTTGACCGAGACGACCATCGGCGTGAGCAAGATGTCGGCAAGGGTAATGCGGTCGCCGACGAGATAGTCTTTCGAGCCGATCGCCTGGTCGAGCGCGCCGAGCACTTTGCGAATTTCGGGCATGGCGGCGTCGATGATCGAGCGATCCGGCTGTCCGTCCGGCCTGCGGGGAAACGCGTATTGCAAGACGTAATTGCGAACCATCGCGGGATAGCCGTAGCAATTGAGGACGCTGATCCACTGCTCGACCTTCGCTCGCTCAGTCGGGTCCGAAGGCATGAGCGAAGGCCCCGGCAGGGTCTCGTCCATGTGTCTGAGGATTGCGCTCGTCTCGTAGAGCGCGAGATCGCCGCACCGGAAGGTCGGCATCTTCCCGAACGGATTGAACGCCAGGATATCCGGCGACTGCGGGCGCGCCGGCTGCAGAGCGTAGGCGATCCCTTTCTCCTCGAACGCCATCCGCGCCGAGCGCACGTACGAAGACCGGTAATCGCCCAGAATGGTCGGCGCCGGCGTCTGCGGCTTCGGCCTGCCATCGAGCGCCGCCTCGAGCGCGTTGAGGCTCGTCCGCCAGCCGTGGTCGTGCTGCTCGCGCGCGTCCTCATTGGCGAAGCCCGCCTGCTCGAGGACGAGATCGGTACCGCCGTCGCGCCCAACGAAAGTGAGCGTGACAACTGTTTGCGGGCCGCGGCCCGCGCCGTTCAGCCATCCCCAGGTGTAGACGAGCCGATCCGGCGGACGGATTTCCTTGAACTCTCCGGCCACGACATGCACCGCGCCGGACGGCGCATGCATCTCGACCCGATATTTTCCGCCCACCCGCGCGTCGACCTCGCAGTGCGGGACCGTCATGTTTTCCGGACCGTACCACGCCTGCATGAGGCTCTTCTCGATGAATGCGGCGAAGACGTGCTCGGGCGGCGCGTGGAAATGTCGTTTGATGACGAGACTGTCGGTCGGCATTGGCGTCTCCTATCCCTTCGGCGTCGATGGATCCTGCGCCCGAAGCAGCGCGTCCAGGCGGTCGAAGCCGCGCTCCCAGAACTGGCGCGTCTCGTTGATCCAGCGTTCGGCCTCGGCGAGCCGGTCCCGGCGGAGCGAGCAGACACGGAAGCGGGCGTCGGCCCGCCGCTCGATCAGTCCGGCGCCTTTCAGGACTTTGAGGTGGCGTGAAATCGCCGGCGCGCTGACGGCGAACGGTCTCGCCAGCTCTCCGACCGTGACGTCGCCGGCGGCGAGGCGCTGCACGATCGCGCGCCGGATTGGGTCGGCAAGCGCCGAGAATGTCTCGGTGAGCATGTCCACGCCGCGTCATTTAACACGTTAGTTAAATGACTGCAAGGCCGAATCCGAAGGGGCGGATAGCGAAGCCATTCTGGCCGCCCAAAACGCGCCTCGCTTTGTTCGGCAGGGCCAGGCGCGATATATTGCCCGACAGGGCGGGAAGCGCGGGTCTGCAACCTGCGCCAGGCGTATTGAAGGAGGGGTCGGCACCCGAGGCGTTCGCCAAACCGGCGAGCGCAAGCGGGGCGCAAGCGGGGCGGAAGCTGACGTGAGCGAAACGAGCGAGTTCAAGCACCCAGGGGACTGAACTTGGACATCGACGGTTGGCTTCGTGGGATCGGTCTCGCCCAGTATATTGAGATTTTCCGCGCCAATGACATCGACGGCGAGCTGCTGAGCCGGCTGACAAATGACGATCTTAAGGAGATCGGCGTTGCGTCGCTCGGCCATCGGAAGAAGTTGCTGGAGGCGATCGCGACCCTCGCAGCGCCCCCGAACACTGGCTCTTCGGCGCTCATCGCGGCAGCAAAGCCGAAGCCTCACGACGCCGCCGAGCGCCGCCAGCTAACCGTCATGTTCTGTGACCTCGTCGGCTCGACCGCGATGTCGGCGCGGCTCGACCCCGAAGACATGCGCGGGATCATCGCGTCCTATCACAAGTGCTGCGCGAACCTGATCGAGCGCGATGGCGGCTTCGTCGCCAAATACATGGGCGACGGCGTGCTGGCTTATTTCGGCTATCCGCAGGCGCACGAGCACGACGCCGAGCGCGCGGTCAGGGCGGGGCTCGCGATCGTCGACGCCGCGCCGAAGCTGGAGACTGCGGCCGGCTCTCCGCTCCACGTTCGGGTGGGGATCGCGACCGGAATCGTGGTCGTCGGCGATCTTCTGGGTTCGGGGGAGTCGCAGGAACGCGGCGTCGTCGGCGACACGCCGAACCTCGCCGCCCGGCTGCAAGGGATCGCCGAGCCTGACAGCGTCGTCATCGCCGAGAGCGCGCGCAAGCTGCTCGGCGATTTGTTCGAACTCGGCGACCTCGGGCTGCAAGACCTCAAGGGCGTCGCCGGGCCGACGCGCGCCTACCAGGCGCTGAGGGAGAGTTTGCAGGAGAGCCGCTTCGAGGCGCTGCACGCGAGCGGGTTGACCGCCCTCGTCGGGCGGGACGAGGAATTTGAATTGCTGCTCCGCCGCTGGGCGAGGGCAAAGGCGGGCGAGGGCCAGGTCGTTCTGCTCTCCGGCGAGGCCGGCATCGGCAAGTCGCGGCTCTCGGCGGCGTTGCTGGAGCGTCTGGAGGGCGAACCGCATGTTCGAATGCGCTATTTCTGTTCGCCGCAGCACACCGACAGCGCGCTCCATCCAATCATCACTCACATGGAGCGCGCGGCCGGGCTCGCGCGCGAGGACGACGCCAAAACCAAGGTCGACAAACTCGACGCGCTGCTCGCAAGGTCCGCGACCTCTCCCGAGGACGCGGCGCTTCTCGCCGAGATGCTGTCTTTGCCGAATGACGGACGTTATCCCTCTCTGGACTTCGCTCCGCAGCAGCGCCGGCAGAAGACGATGGAGGCGTTGATCGCCCAGATCGAGGCGATCGCGCACGACAAGCCGGTGCTGATGATCTTCGAGGACGCGCACTGGGCCGATCCTTCGAGCCTGGAATTGTTCGGCCGGCTCGTCGACAGGATCGACTCCTTACGGGTGCTGCTGTTCGTAACCTTCCGGCCCGAATTCGCCGCGCCCTGGATCGGCCGCCCGCACGTGACTGCGCTGACGCTCAATCGGCTCGCTCGTCCTGACGTCGAAGCTTTGATCGACCGCCTCGCTGGCAACAACGCGCTGCCGACCGACATCCGGCAGGACATTGTCGAACGCGCCGACGGTATCCCTTTGTTCGTGGAGGAGATGACGAAGGCGGTGCTGGAGGCCGAGGGCGAGGGCGCTGCTGCGCGCACGGTCGCCGCGGTTCCCTCGCCAGCGCTGGCCGTCCCCGCCAGCCTGCACGCGTCGCTGATGGCGCGGCTCGACCGGCTGGGATCGGCCAAAGCGATAGCGCAGACCGGCGCCGCGATCGGGCGGGAGTTCTCTCATGCCCTGCTCGCCTTCTTGACGAGCATGCCCGAGTCGGAGTTGGCGATGGCGCTCGACCGGCTCATTCAGTCCGGGCTTCTGTCGCGCCAGGGTTCGCCGCCGCACGCAACCTATCTCTTCAAACACGCTCTCGTGCAGGATGCGGCCTATGGCACCCTGCTGCGCGAGCCCCGCCGCGCGCTGCATGCCCGGATCGCGGAGGTTGTCGAAAGCCAATTCGCCGACGTCGCGGAGAGCCAGCCCGAGCTTTTGGCGCGTCACTGCGCCGAGGCCGGACTGACCGAGAAGGCGGCGCTCTTGTGGGGCAAGGCGGGACAGCGATCGCTGGCGCGCTCGGCGCTCATCGAGGCCGAGGCGCAGCTGACCCGTGCGCTGGCCCAGATTGCGGCTTTGCCAGCCACGCCGGCGCTTCGTCACGAAGAGATTGAGCTGCAGGTCGCGTTCGCCAACGCTCTTATGCACACCAAGGGCTTTGCGGCGCGTGAGACGAAAGCGGCCCTCGATCAGGCACGCGTTACTATTGCGCAAGCTGAAGCGCTCGGCGAGCCTTCCAAAGATCCACTGCTCTTGTTCTCGGTACTGTACGGCTTCTGGGTCGCGAACTTTGTTGGGTTCAACGGCGACGTGATGCGCCAGCTTGCGGCGCAGTTCCTCGCGCTCGCCGAAAAGCAAGGCTCGACCGCTCCCCTCATGATCGGGCATCGCCTCAACGGAGTTTCCTTACTGTTTACGGGAGACATCGCGAAAAGCCGGGCGCATTTCGATCGCGGGTTCGCACTTTACGATCCTGCCGAGCATCGTCCGCTAGCGACGCGATTTGGAGCGGACATCGGGGTGACAATCTTGTCTTCTCGGTCGTGGGCCCAGTGGATGCTTGGCTGTCCCGAGGCGGCGCTCAACGACATAAACCAGGCGATCAAGGATGCGCGCGAGACGGGTCAAGCTGCGACGTTGATGCACGCGCTGAATTTCACGTTGCATCCCCTTATCCACTGTGGAAATTACACGGCAGCAAACGCGCTCCTCGATGAGCTTGTCGCGTTGGCCGAGGAAAAAGGCGCCTTGTTTTGGAAGGCGTTCGCAATCGTATTCCAAGGTTGGCTTTTGGTTTTGACCGGCAATGCTTCGAAGGCAGTGCAAATGATCACCTCTGGGATCGCTGCATTGCGATCTACGGGCGCGACATTGTGGTTGCCGTTGTATTTGTCATTTTTGGCGAAAGCCTATGCGGACCTCGGACAATTCGACGACGCGCGAAGCTGCACTGGCGAAGCGATCACCCTGACAGAGACGACCGGGGAACGGTGGTGCGAGTCGGAAATCCATCGCACGGCTGGCGAAATCGAATTACTGTCGCCCGAGCGGGACGCCGCCAAAGCGCAAGCCTGTTTCGAGCACGCGCTCGAAATCGCCCGCGCGCAGCAGGCCCGCTCCTGGGAGCTTCGCGCCGCGATGAGCCTCGCGCGGCTCTGGCGCGATCAGGGCCGGCGCGCGGAAGGCCATGATCTCCTCGCGCCCGTCTACGGCTGGTTCACCGAGGGCTTCGACACGCTCGACCTGAAAGAGGCCAAGGCGCTGCTCGACGACTTGCACGCCTGACGACTGAATTCTGGTCCGGTTTTTCTTACAAAAAAATTCTATCTGCTATTGTAAGTCTACTCTGCCCAACTTTTGCTTATTTTTACTTACGACTTACTAGAATTAAGATCGGGATAACTTATGGATCGCACGTACCGCTTCTAGGAGCCTTTGCTCCGGAGAAGCGGGTCGGAACCAAAAGGCGCCGCAACCCTTTGAAAAAGCCCGATTCGCGGCGCAAAATGGCACGCACCTCCGGAAGGCGGCCAAGGCCGCATCCGCCCCTCGCCCAGAGTCGGCCGGAGAGCGCGCCGGCCTTCCTCCCCGATCCCCCGGAAGGCGGGAGGAGCCGGGCGAAAAAATCAAGGGCGGCGGGCCTTTCTTTGGACCCGCCGCCCCTCGCCTCGCCGCATCCGGAATTGCCGCCTCGTGAAAAAAGCCTCCGCCGCGGCCGTCTGACGTCCAGCGCAGGATCTGGACCTCGCCCGCCGCCCGCCTCTTAAAGCCCGGCGAGATATTGCGTCGGATCGACCGGCGTCGAGCCCTTGCGCAGTTCGAAGTGGAGCTGCGGCGCGTTGACGTTGCCGGTGTCGCCGGACTTGGCGATGACCTGGCCGCGCTTGACCGTCTCGCCGCGCTTGACCGAAAGCTCGCCGTTGTTGGCGTAAGCGGAGACGAAGCCGTTCGGGTGCTTGATGAGCACGAGGTTGCCGTAGCCTTTAAGGCCGTCGCCGGAATAGACCACGACCCCGCTCTCGGCGGCCCTGACGGAGGTTCCCGCGGGAACGGCGATGTTGATGCCGTCGTTGCCGCCAGCCTTGAAGCCCTCGATGATGCGGCCGCGGGCCGGCCAGCGGAATTCCGGCGTGGTTCCCGAGGCGTCCGCCTGCCCCGTCGTCTGAGGCGCCTTCGCCTGCGCGGCCTTGGGATCGACCGCGCCGGTCGGCGCGGCGTCGATCGCCTGCTTCTTCACCGCCGAAGGCTTGGCGGGCTCGGCTTTGGCGACGACTGGCGCGTCGCGCTTCGAAGCCGTCTCCGTCCGCTTTTCCTGAGGCTTGGACTTGTCGGCGGCCCTCTCACGATCCTTTTGGGCCTTCTCTTTGTCCTTGTCCTTCTCTTTGTCCTTCGTCTTCTTCGGCTTGGCCTCGGGCTCGTTCACGGCGACCTTGGCGGACTTGCTCTCGGCCTTGGGCCTGGAGGCGCTGGCGACCGCGCGCCCGCCCGCGTTGTAGACCGGGACGACGATGCGCATCCCGCTCCTGACCTCGGAGGCGCTCGAAAGGCCGTTTGCGCCGAGAAGAGCCTGAGACGGCACGCCATACTTGCGCGACAGGCTCTCCAGCGTCTCGCCTTGGGCGACCACGACGGGAGATCCGCCGGCCGCGGTCCAGCCGGAGGCGGACCCTCCTACAGGCGCGGCGGAGGCGGACGACCTTGCCGGCGGCGGCGAGAGCGGCGCCGAGGCCACCTTGCCGGCGGGCGCCACGGTCGCCGAGGACGCGTCCGCCGTCTTCGAGCCGAAGGGATTGGAGAAGGGGCTGGCGCCGACGTCGAAGCGGGTGGCGTCCGAGGAGCATCCCGCGAGCCAGAGAAGAGCAAGGCCGGTCAGCGCAAGACGCGGGATGGCGCGTCCTTCGAAAAACGCAACGCGATCACTCATGTGCAGGAATCCACGGACACGCGACTGAGAACACCGATAATCTGAGGCAATCGAGTTAAGGGAAGGTTTAAGATGAATTCTCCGTGAGGAAGTTTGTCGAACTTAGCCTAAAATTTTATCGGTGTGGCGCCGCAGCCGAAGGCCGCGGCGTTCACGCCGCCCCGGCGACCCGGTAAAGCACGTCATCAGACGGAGCTTTCATCCGTGACGGCGGCCAACCGCCTTTGAAACAGTCAGTTTGATTCTCTAGGCCCTCTCCGGCTGCGGCGCCGCGGCTCCTTGGCTCTCCGACGCGCCCTCATGATCGCCGCATTGAGCTCGCCCCCGAAGACGAACAACAGGGAAACCCAATAGAGATAGACAAGCGCAATCATCGCCGAGGCGAGGCCGGCGTACATTGAGATGTAGTTGCGCACAAATTGGCTGAGGTAGGCGCCGAACGCCTCGCCGAATGCGATGCTGCCCACGAAGGTCAGCGCGACGCCCGGCAGAAGATCAAGCATTTTCGGCCGGTGGGCCGGCAAGAGGAGATGCGCCAGAAAGAGCGAGGTCGCCAGCATGAACGCCGCGATCCCCAGGCGGCTCACGGTCAGGAGCTCATGGGACCACGTCAGGCCGGGCGCGATGACTTCAATCGCGGAGACGGCGAGCGGGCCGAGCAGGACCAGAAAGGCCATGGCGAGCAGCGCAACCGACCCGATCAGCACCAGCGCCAGGGATTGCAGCCGCAAGAGCCACCAGGGGCGGACTTCGACGAGGCCGTAAGCGCGGTTGAGCCCGACGCGCAGCGCCTCGACCGCGCTCGAGGAGAAATAGGATGCGAGCACGGCGCCAATGGTCAGAAGACCCCCGCGCGGGGCGGTGAGGACATTCTGGACCTCCTGCGCGATCGGCCGCGCCACGACCTCCGGCCATTCGGCGAACACCAGATGAGCCGCCTCCTTGGCGAGATCGGCCGAGCCGAGAAAACCCGCAAGCGCCGCAACGAAAATGAGGAACGGGAACAGCGACGTCAGCAGCGAGAGCCCGATGTAGCTTGCGATCGCCCAGCCGTCGTCGGCGAGAAACTTCTCGCCCGCGCTCCATAGGATCGAACCGAACCTAGACAAACGCGCCTCGCCAGCCCGCCCGCTCTTTCTTCAACTCAATTTGGCGGGGGAGGAGCCTTCGCGCCACCGCCTTGGCGAAATAGGCGGTCAAAAAGACGCATTGCAACAAGCGCCGCGGCGAAGCATGCTGCGCCGCAATAGATAGGAGATTGGCCAGCCGTGACGCTTAACGCTCTCGCCAAAAAAGCCGAGGCCGCCGCTGAGGAGCTTCTCGTCCGCGCCCTCGCGGCACTGCGCGGCAGGCTCTTCGTGAAGGGTAGGCTGGACGCGGCGAAGCTGGACGCCGAGCAACACGCAGCGCACGGGATCGCCTGGCTTGCGACTTATGTCGAGGCGATTCGCGAGATGGCGGCGTACGTGAGCCGTATGGGCGAAGAGGGTCGTTTTGGCCGTGCGGAAGAACTTTTGACCCGCATCGGGCTTGGCGAATATCTCGCCCAGATCCTCGGCGGGATCCCGATGAACCAGGGCGAAATCGTCCGCCTTCCCGACTTCGGCCTCACGGATCCGGACGTAAGGCCGTTCCGTGAGGAACCCGCCGTCGAAGCGCTTCTCCAGTCGGGAAATACAGCCGACAACCGCGCAGCCCTCGCCGCGCTTATTCGCGATGAGCATGGCGGGGTCATCGGCGACCCCGGCCTGGACGAGACGTTGGAAGCCATCCGCGCCGAAATGCGCCGCTTTGCAGACGCGGAAGTCGTCCCTCATGCGCAGGGTTGGCACCGCGCTAACGCCTACATTCCGTTGGAGGTCATCGCGCGCCTTTCGGAAATGGGCGTCTTCGGACTCACGATTTCCGAGGCCTATGGCGGCATGGGGCTCGGCAAGGTGGCCATGTGCGTCGTCTCCGAGGAACTGTCGCGCGCCTATATCGGCGTGGGCTCGCTCGGAACCCGGTCCGAGATCGCCGCAGAGCTGATCGTTCTCGGCGGCGACGAAAAGCAGAAGGCGAAATATTTGCCGAAGATCGCCACCGGCGAGATTCTGCCGACTGCGGTGTTCACCGAGCCCAATTTCGGCTCGGACCTCGGCTCCTTGCGGACGCGCGCCGTGCGCGACGGCGAGGCTTACGTCGTCAGCGGAAACAAGACGTGGATCACCCACCCCGTCCGCGCGGACCTCATGACGCTGCTTGCCCGCACGGACCCGAGTGAGCCGGGCTACAAAGGCCTGTCGATGTTCCTCGTCGAGAAGCCGCGCGGGACGGACGCCGACCCCTTCCCGGCCCCCAGCATGTCGGGCGGAGAAATCGAGGTCCTCGGATACCGCGGCATGAAGGAATATGAGATCGCTTTTGACGGGCTCCGCGTGCCCGCAGAGGCGCTGCTTGGCGGCGTCGAGGGACAGGGTTTCAAACAATTGATGGCGACTTTCGAGTCGGCGCGCATCCAAACCGCCGCGCGCGCCGTCGGGGTTGCGCAATGCGCCTTTGAGCTCGGGCTGCGCTACGCCAAGGAGCGCGTCCAGTTTGGCAAGCCGCTCATCGATTTCCCTCGCGTCGCCGACAAACTCGCGCTGATGGCGACGGAAATTCACATTGCCCGGCAGATCGCTTATTTCGCCGGCCGCGCCAAGGACGAGGGGCGGCGCTGCGACCTCGAAGCGGGAATGGCGAAGCTCCTGGCGGCGCGCGTCGCGTGGGCGGCGGCGGACAACGCGCTGCAGATTCACGGCGGCAACGGCTTTGCGCTCGAATATCCGATCTCGCGTGTCCTTTGCGACGCGCGCATCCTCAACATCTTCGAAGGCGCCGCCGAAATCCAGGCTCAGGTGATCGCGCGCCGGCTGCTCGAGGGCGGCGAATAGCCGCCCTCGAAAAATCGTCTCAAACTATTCGATCAGCGCGTGGCATGTGCCTGCGTGCTTGAACCCGAGGACGCCGGCCGCGGCGGTCGAGACGTCGATAATCCGCCCGCGAATGAACGGGCCTCGGTCGACAATCTTGACCATCGCGCTCCGCCCGTTGTCCAGGTTGATCACCTTTACCCATGTTCCGAGCGGACGAGTGCGGTGGGCGGCAGTCAATCCACTATGAGAGTTTCCGTAATAAGAAGCTATACCCTGCTCACTGGCGCCAGCGTATCCGGTAAAGCCAGCCAATAACGAACATACAGAAACGAGTTTCCGCATTCAGTCAACCTCTTTGTTGCCTTCAGTGCGTCCTTCGTCTGGCCACACCTTACGTCAAAAAAAAGGCGACGTAAATTCGACTTTTCCGC
>Ga0209040_10001613_pt1 | contig 17887 bp, 19 predicted proteins | sample BogFormECP12_OM3_FD_188240 | JGI IMG/M metagenome (GOLD analysis project Ga0209040, IMG submission 188240) | Bog forest soil microbial communities from Calvert Island, British Columbia, Canada - ECP12_OM3 (SPAdes) (version 2) | ecosystem: Environmental > Aquatic > Freshwater > Wetlands > Bog ...
TCGGCGAGCCTGCCTTACACCGATCTGCTGCACGCCGATGGCACGTTCCGCTCGGCCGATGCGGTGCGCGCACGGCTGGCGCAGGCCGGCGTCGATGGCTCGCACCCGGTGGTGACAAGCTGCGGCTCGGGCGTTACGGCATGCATCCTGACGTTGGGTTTGCGCCTCGCCGGGCTGCCGGAGGGTGCAGTCTACGACGGTTCCTGGACCGAATGGGGCGGTCGCTCCGACACGCCGGTGGAGACGGGGGCGGCATGACCGATACGCCCAAGCGCGGCTTCCGCACGCGGTTGTCGCACACCGGACGCGCGGGCAAGCGCGTGCACGGCTTCGTCAATCCGCCGCTGTTGCGCGGCTCGACGGTGCTGACCCCGACAATGGCCGAACGTCGCGCGCTCCAGTCGAGGCGCGGCGAGCGGGTGCTGGCCTACGGCCTGGGCGGGTCCGAGACGCACTGGGCGCTGGAGGATGTGATCGCCGAAGTGGAAGGCGGCACGCGCTGCGCCATCGTCTGTTCCGGCCTCGCGGCGGTGACGACGCCGCTGCTGGCATTCCTGAAGAGCGGCGATCACTGCCTGATGCCGGACAGCGTGTACGGGCCGTCGCGGAACTTCGCCAATGGCGTGCTGAAGCGCTACGGCGTGGAGACGACGTTCTACGATCCGGTCGTCGACGAGGCGGGTATCGCCGATCTGATGCGGCCGAACACCACGGTTGTCTATACGGAAAGTCCCGGCAGCCACACCTTCGAGGTGCAGGACATCCCGGCGATCGCGCGCGCGGCGCATGCGCGCGGTGCCAAGGTGCTGATGGACAACACCTGGGGCATTCACCATTTCCAGCCGTTCAAGCATGGCGTCGATGTGTCGATCCAGGCGGCGACGAAATATCCAGCCGGGCACTCGGATATTCTGATCGGCACCGTCACGGTGAATTCGGTCGAGGACTGGCACGCGCTGCATGCGACGGTCCGCGGGCTGGGTCAGTATGCCAGCCCCGACGATTGCTGGCTGACGCTGCGCGGCATGCGCACGATGGGCGTGCGGCTGGCGCAGCAGATGGACTCCGGCATCGAGGTGGCGCACTGGCTGAGCCGGCGGCCGGAAGTGAAGCAGGTGCTGCACCCGGCACTGCCTGGTGCGCCCGGTCACGCGATCTGGAAGCGCGATTTTACCGGCGCATGCAGCCTGTTCGGCGTGGAGTTCAAGCCGGAATATTCGGTGGAGAGCACGCACGCGTTGGTCGAGGGGCTGGACCTGTTCGGCATCGGCGCGTCATGGGGCGGGTTCGAGAGTCTGGCGTTGCCGACAACGGGGTTTCTGACCCGAACAGCGGGGAGTGGGAAGTTCGATGGGCCACTGGTCCGGCTGCACGTCGGGCTTGAGGACGTGGCCGACCTGATCGCCGATCTCGAGCAGGGATTGCAGGTGATGCGGGAATTCGGGCGGTGATCACCCCATCCCGAGGAATACCGCCAAGGCTCCATTCAGCCGTTGCATGTCCGCTGCCGACAGTCGCCCCATGCTCCGCCCAATCCGGTGGCGACGCACCGTGGTGATCTTGTCCACCGCAATCCATGAGGCACTGTTCAATGTCAGTGCCGACGACGGCCGCACCTCCGGCCGTAGCATCGGCGCGTCGCGGGCAACGCTGGTCAGCGGACAGACGGTCACACTGTCCAGCGTCCCGAATGCATCGGACTACACGATCACTGCAGGCCCCGGTTTGCCAGTGTAGTCACCGGCGCGATCAGCGACGGCGACCACATCACCGCGTTGCATCTTCGTCGAACACGCTGACGTTCTCGACCCAGTCTATCAGGTGCTCTGCCTGGTCCGCCGCGTTCACGAGCTCGCATTGCCGGCGGGCTTCGGCGGAAAAGGTTGGAAGCCGCGTATCGGGCATCCAAATTTGCACCGGCCGCAGGCCCATGCGCCGCAGATTTTCCCAATAGCGCGCCGTGCGGCCGCGCGATGTTGGACGAACGCTCATCTGTCACATGTGACGCAGGCACATGGCAATTGCGGGTGGTTTAGCGTGTAGCGCTACACCATCGCCACCGGCCGCACCGGCGATCCCGTCGCGCCGCGGAACTTGGTCGCCAGCAGGATGAAGCAGAAGCTCCCCACCGCATCGCGCGCCAGTTCGTCCAGCGCCAGGTTCTCGATCAGATACACCCCTGCCTCGGCCAGCGCATGTTGGTGCACCGGCATCGAAATGCCGTGGTTGGGGTTGGGCAGCACCTCGACCGCCATGTTGTCGCAGCCGATCGCCACGACGCCGCGCTCGATCAGCCAGCGCGCGCCAGGCAGATCGACACCGGGCTCTCCTTGCAGATAGCGCGTGTTGTCGATGCCGAAATATCGCCCCCAGCCGGTGCGGATCAGCGCGATATCGCCCGGCTCGAGCGCCACATTCGCTGCCTCCTCGGCACGCGCCAGTTCGTCGGGCGTGACGACGCGGCCGGGGTTCAGGTGTTGGCCGCCGTCGCAGCCCGCAACGTCCAGCAGCACGCCGCGCGTGATCATCGGCGGCGCATGCTCGATGCCGAGACGCTCGAGCCCCCAATCGGTCACCGTGTCGGCGGCGGACAATCCATTGTACAGCCGGTCGCCCTTCGAGAAATGCCCCAGCGCATCGATATGCGTGCCGACATGCGCGGTCATCTCGATGCGCTCGACATTGGCGCCGGCATCGTTGGTGGCGCCGAGGGCACGGCGGCGCTTGATCGAGTCGCGCCACGACGCCCAGATCGACAGCAGGAACGGCGTCTGGTTCGGCGCCATGAACGGCGCGCCGGCGCCGATCTCGTGGCTTACGTCGTAGACCCGGCCGTCGCGCACCGACTGCAGCGCGGCGAGACGCTTCTCCACGGTAAGCAGATTGCCGGCGCCGATCTGATCGGTCGGACCCCAACGCGAATGGTCATGCACGGTCAACGTTGCCTCCAAAAGGTTCAGCCGCGCCGGCGCAGGAACCGGCCGAATGCCGCTAGGCTCGTGTCCGACACATGATGCTCCATGCCTTCCGCGTCCTGCTCCGCCGCCTCGGCCGGCACGCCGACCGCCAGCAGCAGATCGACCACGATGCGGTGCCGCGCGCGCACGCGTTCGGCCAGTTTCTCCCCCGCCTCGGTGAGGAACACGCCGCGGTACGGCTTGGCCATCGCGAGGCCCTCGCGTTTCAGCCGCCCGATGGTCTTGATCGCGGTGGCATGCGAGACGCCGAGACGGCGGGCGATATCGGTGGGCCGAGCCTCGCCGCCGCTCGCCAGTAGGTCGGCGATCAGCTCGACATAGTCCTCGTGCAACGCACCGGACTGCGCGGTGCGCGCCTTGCCGAACCGCCGCGCCTGGGTGGGCTCGGCCGGCAGGTCGGCACGCCGCACCCCCAGCGGACTTGCCACGGCGACTCCTGTGAGGTCGTCAGTCCAAACCGGGAAGAGACACCGTTACACCGACCGTCTGCAAGAGCAGCACCAGGTTGAGCGCCAGCACCACCACGGCGGCGGCCACCGCGGATACTCGGGTGAAGGGAGAACTGGCGAAGCTGCCCATCACGTCGCGCCGCCCGGACAGCACCAGCAGCGCGATCATCGGCACCGGCAGCACAAGGCTCAGCACCACCTGGCTCAGCACCAGCGCCTGGGTGGAATCGACGCCGATGGCGACCACGATCACGGCAGGCACCATGGTGGCCAGCCGGCGCACCGATAGCGGAATACGGAAGCCGACGAAGTCCTGCATGATGGTCTGGCCAGCCATCGTGCCAACGACCGAACTCGATAGCCCGGATGCCAGCAGCGACGCCATGAACACTGCCCCCGCGCCGACACCCAGCAGCGGTACCAGCGTGTGATAGGCGGTCTCGATCGAGGCAACGTCGGCATGGCCCTGATGGAACACCGAGGCGGCCATCGCCAGCATCGCCATGTTCACCAGGCCGGCGATGCCGAGTGCGAACAGCACCTCGCGGTTGGAGTAGCCGATAACGCGCCGGCGTTCTGCGTCGGTGCGGGCCGGCATGCGGCCCTGCGTCAGGCTGGAATGCAGATAGATCGCGTGCGGCATGACGGTGGCACCGATGATGCCGACCGCCAGCACGACGCTGTCGGGGCCGGCAAGCTGCGGCACCACTGAATGGAACGCGAACAGGCGCCAATCGGGCGGGGCGACGACCAGCTCGATCAGGTAACTGACGGCGATCACGCTGATGAATGCCGCGATCAGCATCTCGATCGGCCGGAAGCCGCGGCCTTGCAGCAGCAGCATGGCGTAGGTGAGCGCGAAGGTGATCAGCAGGCCGGGCAGCAGCGGCAGGCCGAACAGCAGACTGAGGCCGATGGCGGCACCCAGCGATTCCGCGAGGTCGGTCGCCATCGCGGCCACCTCGCTTGCGACCCACATGGCGTAGACCAGCGGACGCGGGAAATGGGTGCGGCAGAGCTGCGCCAGGCTCTGGCCGGTGACGATGCCGAGCTTGGCGGAGAGCGCCTGGAACAGCATCGCCACCAGGTTGGCCAGCAGGACGACCCACAGCAGCAGATAGCCGAACTGCGCGCCGCCCTGGATGTTGGTGGCGAAGTTGCCGGGGTCCATGTAGGCGATCGAGGCGATCACCGCGGGACCGGCGAACGGCAGGAAGCCGCGCAGGCCGCGGCGGCGGCCGGCCAGCGCCTCGCGGCCGGCGGCGACCGTCCGATCCGTCAGGCTTAGGCTCTGGCTCATGCAACCGTGACCATAATATGAACAGGCTCCCACAGAATGTAGCCTTGGCTACAAGTCGTGGCTGATAGATAGCACGGATTGGAGGGACGTCAACGGGTCGCCACCAGCAGCGCTAGACTGCTTCCCCTCATGGTCAAGTGCGACAGGGAACACAACCCCGCTGTTGCAACCGCTGGCGCCCAATGCCCGTCGTCGGTGACATCTCGACCCACCCAGCGCGCGATCCGCACCACTGTTGGAAGCGGTGGCGCATGCCCAGGCCGGTCATGGCAAGCCGGTCGCGGCAGTCGTTCCCTACGCCGATGCGGCGGCACGGGAAGCGATCGAGGATGCCGCCAACGCCGACGTCGCTGCCTTGGCCGAATGGGAGGCGGCGGGGCCGTCCGCTCGGTGCAACCCTTGAGGAACTCGCGAAGCGGCACGCCATGTAGCCGTGGGGTTACATACAAAACAGGATGGGGACATTACCCGTCCATCACGTACCATCTAGACATGCAACAGTTGACCGTAGCTTTGAGGATTGACCATGTCGTGCGCCCTCCGCCGCATTCTGCGGTGGCTGGATTTTCATTTTGGATCGTAACGTGACCAAGGCAAGCAATCCACGACTGGCACGGCCGGCGGCGGCGTTGTTCCTGTTCCTGACAGGGCTGGAGTTCGTGTTTGCCGGCTCAGGCGCGGTTGATTTGATGTTGGGACGCTGGGCGCAAGGCGCGGCGCTTATCGCGATCGGCGTGACCGGGTTTTTCGGCGTCCTGGTGGCAGCATCGCGATGAGCGCGGGTAGGGGAACCTATGTTGCGGCGTCAAATTCGCAGCAACGCGCAGCGCTCGCGCCGTCCGGTGTGGCGCTGGCTATCCTACACATACAGCGCGCGACCGGTCGGCGGTTCGCCGGCAGCCTGATGTTGCTCATGTGGGGTGCGTTCGCGGTAGCGCTGTATGTTCTGGTCGCGGGAACATAGGCTCCAGCCGGGCGATAGTTTTATCGCATCGGACGCGAGCAAGGCACAAGCCAGCTAGATCACGATTGCCCATTACTACTCTGATGAATTTTCGCAGGTTGCTTTGGCTGGCGCTCTCCCAGGAAACTCGCACCGCTGTTATGAAGACACGCGATGAGGACTTGCAGGCTCGGCTTCTATTGCAAGCAGCGCGCTACACGCTACTGGCCCAGCAAGCCGCAAAGACACCAGACGCGGGCGAGGAGAATGGGAAGTAGCTGGATCGATCCACCCGGAGCCGAAGAGACGACATAGCATCCGTCTCATTCCTGCCCCTTTTTCAAACTGCGGCACTACCCCGCAGGTCGATGTCGTGTTGCGCGCGATGCAACGCGGCGAAGCAGCCCGCCTCCTCCGCCACCCATTCGTGCAGCTGCATATGCGGTGCGATCACGAACCTCGCCATGAAATCCTCCTACAGCTCCGCCAGCCGTGCATGGTCGGTGAGCCAGCAATGATCATGCCGCCGCACCAACGCCAGCGAGTCCAGCAACGCGATCGCGCCATACGGCCGGCCAAACACATGCGTATGCACAGTGATGTCGAGGCACGCCGGCGGGCTGCCCAGGCGATCCCACCCGTCCACAATCCGCGCCAGCGTGCGGGTGAACGCATCGGGCTCATTGCCGTAGCGCACATAGAGCGGCATGTCGTTCACCTCCGTGGTGAACGGCATGCCGACCAGCGATCCGTCCGCGGTCTCGATGCGGTACGGCAGGTCGGCATCGAACATGTCGGCGTGCCAACGGAACCCGGCACGCGCCAGCAGCCGCGATGTATGCGCACTCGGCGTGCAGCGCGGGCTCACCCAGCCGCCCGGATGCCGCCCGGCGGTGCGGCACAGCACCTCGACACATCGGGAAATATCATCGCGTTCGGCGTCCTCGGTCAGGTATGCCGGCAGCGTTCCCTGGCTCCAGCCGTGCGCCGCCATCACGTGCCCGCGCGCGGCAATCGCCGCCGGCAGGTCGGGATAGCGTTCGGCGATCACGCCGCTGGTGTAGAACACCGCCCGCACCTGTTCGCGGTCCAGCAGATCGAGCAGCCGCCAGGCGCCGACCTTCGGGCCGTACTCCGCCCAGGACAGCGCCTGCAGATCGGGCACGCCCGGCTTCAGCGGATTTCCCATCGGACCGATGCCGGGCGCGCTGCCCTCGGCCCAACCCTCCAGCATCACGCTGAGCGAGATCGCCAGTGGCCGTCCCGCGGACCAGCCGGATGGTTGTTCGCTCATCGACCTCTCCGTCACGAATTTGTCGCGGATTTCGGCTAAAAGTGTGACCTACGTCAATGACTTGGCACGATTTAAGCGCATCATGCGCGTGACCCGATAGTGAAACAGGGGACGTGTCATGCCAGAGGCTGGATACCCGCAAGCAGCGGCGATCGCACGCAAGGAGATCAGCCTTCTGCTCGGCTTGGCTGAGCAGGCGGGGGTCGATGATGCCAGATTGCGGGATGAGCTTCGACTGTCGCAGAGCGACTGGCAGCAATGGCTTGGTGTTCTTCAGGACGCCCCGTTGCCTGTACGGCCGGAGCTGCCGCTGATGCTGCGCCACCTGGGCTACCTGACGTCCCGCCTGGATCGCGCTACCCGCCCGGCTTACTCCTGACTCCTCGCCGGCGAGTTTGCCGCGCGCAGGCAGGCGCGCCAGGATAGCAGGCGATGCCAGCCAGCGAGCCCACTTCGCCGCTCCCGCCGGATCGGCTGTATCGGCAAGCCGACATCGCAGCGCTGCGGTTCGAGACCACGCGGGAGCTTGCCCCGCTGCGCGAGTTCGCCGACCAGCCGCGCGCGCACGAGGCGATCCGCTTCGGCACCGAGATGGCGGTGCGCGGCTTCAACATCTTCGCCATCGGCGCGAACGGCGCCCACATCGAGGGTTCGGTGCGTGCCTTGCTGGAAGACGCCGCGGTAAAGCGTCCCCGGCCGTCGGACTGGGTCTATGTCAACAACTTCACCACGCCATATCGGCCGGTGGCAATCGCGCTGCCACCCGGCCGCGCGCCGGTGCTGGACAAGGCGCTGGACCGGCTGATCGACGACCTGAAGGTCTCGCTGCCCGCGGCATTCGAAAGCGAGGACTACCAGAAGCGCCGCAGCGCCATCGAGCAGGAGATCCGCGGCCGCAACGAGCGAGCCTTCACCACGGTGCGCGACAAGGCGACGGCGAAGGGCATCGCGATCCTGCGCACTCCGATGGGCTTCGCCATGGCACCGATGAAGGACGGCCAGGTGGTGCCGCCTGCCGAGTTCAATGCCTGGCCGGCGGAGCGCCAGCGGGAAGTGCAGACGGCGATCGAGGAACTGGAAAAGGATCTGGAAGAGACATTGCGCGTGCTGCCTCGGTCGGAACGCGAACAGCGTGACGCGGTACGCGCGCTGGATCGCGATACCGCCCGCTTCGCCATCGCGCAGCCGATTGAGGAGTGCAAGACGCAGTTCGCCGACCTGCCGAAGGTCGTGCAGCACCTGGAAGCGATCCACGCCGATATCCTGGAGAATATCGCGCTGTTTATCGCCCCGCAGCCGGCGGGCGACGAAACTGCCGCGCGGCCCGGCAGCGTGTTCGATCGCTACCAGGTCAACGTATTCGTCACGTCGGCGGACGGCGAGGCCGGCGCCCCGGTCATCGAGGAGGTGCATCCGACGCTGAGCAACCTGGTTGGCCGCATCGAGCATCTCGCCGTGCAGGGCGCGCTGGTGACCAATTTCCGGCTGATCAAGCCGGGCAGCCTGCATCGCGCCAATGGCGGTGCGCTGATGATCGATCTGCGTAACCTTCTGAGCGAACCGCTGAGTTGGGCGGCGCTGAAACGCGCCCTGCTGCGCCAGGAGATCGTGATCGAGGATCCCGCGCGATTCATGGGCATGACCACGACAGTGACGCTGGAACCGGATCCGATCCCGCTCGACGTGAAGGTCGTGCTGTTCGGCGACCGCATGCTGTACTACCTGCTGGTCTCGGCCGATCCGGATACCGCACAGCACTTCAAGGTGCTGGCCGACTTCGACGATGACATCGATCGCTCGCCGGCCAGCGAGACGATGATGGCGCGGCTGATCGGTTCGATCGCGGCGAATGCCGGACTGTTGCCACTCGATCGCGGCGGCGTGGCGCGATTGATCGAGCATGCGGCACGGCTGGCCGATGATTCCACCAAGCTCACGCTGCTGGTCGAAAGCATCCATGACCTGGTCGCGGAGGCGTCGCATTGCGCGGGGCAGGCCGGACGCGACGTGGTGACGCGCGACTGTGTCGACCAGGCGATCGCGCAGCAGCGCCGCCGTGCGTCGCGCGTGGAGGAACGCGGCCGCGAGATGATCCTGCGCGACATCGCGCTGATCGCCACCGGCGGCAGCAGCGTCGGGCAGGTCAACGGCCTCAGCGTGCTGGCGCTCGCCGGCCATGCGTTCGGCCGGCCGACGCGGATCACCGCACGCGTGCGTCCCGGCGCCGGGCGCATCGTCGATATCGAGCGTGAGGTCGAACTCGGCGGGCCGCTGCACTCCAAGGGCGTGCTGATCCTGAGCGGCTTCCTCGCCGGCCGCTACGCGCTCGGGGTGCCGATGTCGCTGTATGCCAGTCTGGTGTTCGAGCAATCCTATGGCGGCGTCGACGGCGACAGCGCCTCGTCCGCGGAACTGTATTCGCTGCTGTCGGCGCTGGCGGAGCTGCCGCTGCGGCAGGACCTGGCGGTGACCGGATCGGTCGATCAGCATGGCACAGTGCAGGCGATCGGCGGCGTCAACGAGAAGATCGAGGGCTTCTTCGATGTCTGCGCCGCGCGCGGGCTGACCGGTACGCAAGGTGTCCTGATCCCGCATTCGAATGCCCAGCACCTGATGCTGCGCGCCGATGTGGTAGCGGCCTGTGCCGCTGGTCGTTTCGCGGTGTATCCAGTGCACACCATCGACGAAGGCATCCGGCTGCTCACCGGGCGCGATGCGGGCGAGCGTGGCGATGACGGATTGTATCCAAAAGACAACGTGAACCGGCTGGTGGAGGATCGGCTCGCTGCATTTGCCAAGGCGCGGCGGGCGTTCGGCCGCGATGCGTCGGACGGGTCGTGAGCATGGCGCGCGAACCACGGCTGCATCGGGTCATCCTGCATCTGCGCCACGGCGCGGCCGAGCGCGCGATCATTCGCGCTGCGGCGGAGCTCGCGCAGATGCTCGGTGTGACGCTGCATGGCGTGTTCCTGGAAGACGAAGCATTGCCCGAACTGGCATCGCTGCCGTTCATCCGTGAGTTCCGCCTGGGCACCGGAGTCTGGCAGAAGCTGGATCGCCGGCGGCTGGCCGAGGAGCAGCGCGCCGCCGCCACCGAAGCGCGACGACTGTTCGATGAAGCCGCGGCGGCGTTGGGGGTCACACAGCTATTCCAGATAATCAGCGGCGACCCGGCGCTGTTTATCGCGGCCACGTCGCAGGCCGGCGACATCATTGTGGTGGCGCAGCCGCGCCTGCCGGCGGAGCGACTTGTCTACGCAACGGCGCGGTGGCTGGAGGCGGCGCATGACTGTGCCGCCTCGGTGATGCTGGTGCCCGAGGTGTTGGCGCGGCGCACCGGTCCGGTAGCGACCGTTGTGTGCGCGGAATCGGATCCCGCTCTCGGCATCGCGGCGCGCATTGCCGTCGCGGCGGGCGAGTCGTTGCTGTTGCTGATCTGGGGTACGCAGGAGCTGACCAAGGCTGCGGTCGAGCAGGCGCGTGCGGCCGGTCTGCCGCCGCGACGCATCGTCACCCGCTTCGTGCACGGCGTGACGCCGGAGGATGTGCTGCAAGGATTGGGCACGAGCAGTGAGCGTCTGGTCGTGCTGGCGCGTGGCGCCTGCGGTACGGATGATGCCGCGGTGTCCTCGCATATCGCGGCAGCGCGCGGCGTTCCCGTGCTGGTGGTGGAACCATGATGATGCGGCGAGTGGCTGTGGTACTGGTCGGCATGATTCCGACCCTGGCGTCGGCGCAGCCGCTGCCGCCTGGCATCAATCCCGAGACTGGTGCACGGCCTGGCAACGAGATCGGCACCGGTTCGTCGCTGCCGCTGTCGGACAAGGCGTCCAACATTGCGCCGGGGGATACCACGTCCGTCATCGCGCCAAACCTGCCGTCGCCGCCGATCGGCGAGAATGCTCCGGTGCAGGATTATCTCATGGCGGCGCGCTCCGCGCTGCTCCTTGGGCGGACCGGCGAGGCGCAGCAGGCGCTGGAGATGGCGGAGACTCGGGCGCTCGATCGTTCGGTGCCGTTGTTCCAGACCAATGTGGCAAGCAAGAACCCATTGGTAGAGGAAGTCACGCAAGCGTTGCAGGCACTGAGCGTCGGCGATCGCGGGCGCGCGGTGCAGATCATCGAGGCGGCGCTGGCGCTGGCGCAATGAATTTCCGTGTCATTGCGAGCGAAGCGAAGCAATCCCCATCGTGGTAGGGATTGCTTCGTCGCTGCGCTCGTCGCAATGACAGGGGAAGCGCGCTCACATGTTCGGCAGCGGCAGCGGTTCGCCGGCGAAGAAGCGTCGTGGATTGTCGTCCAGCATGGCGAAGATTTCGCCATCGCTCAGTCCGCGTTCGCGCAGCATCGGCACGAAGTCGGTGAACAGATACGTATACGGCGGTGGCCAGTCGCCTGCTGCCTGCAACCGATCCATCCGCGCCTGTTCCTCCGGCGTCAACTGCCGCAACAACCTGCCTAGCCAGCCACAGTGCCGGTCCTGGCTCATCATGATGCTGGCGCGATAGCCGGCGCGCACCAGCTTAACCAGGTTGTCGGCGCGGACCTCGTCCGGCTGGAGCCGCGCAATCCCGATGCGGTCGAAGCCGATATACGAACCGCCCTCGCAGACGCGCCGGTGATACGCGGGATCGGCGTTGCCGCAGCAATGGCCGATCAGGCAGCGATGCAGATCAACGCCGCCGGCGCGAAACGCCTCCTGCTGGTCGGGTCCGCACACGCCGTCCTGCGTGTGGGTAATGATCGGCACGCCAGTCGCACGTTGCGCGATGCAGGCCGCTTCCAGGAACTTCGCCTCCAGCGGCGTGATCGCCGGTGCGCCGGTGGCGACCTTGATCGCGCCGGCACGTACGCCGGTACGACCGATGCCATGAGTGATCTCGCGTATATACAGCTCGGCGATTTCGTCCACCGTGCGAACGCGCCAGTACACGGGCAGACCCATCGCCTCGAAGTAGAAGCCGGTGGTGCAGATGACGTTCATCTCCGACTTCTCGGCAATCTCCGCCATCATCGCGGCGTCGCGGCCGAGTTCGATCGGGCACGGATCGACGAAGCTGCGCACGCCGTGTTCGACTCGCAACTGCGTCAGCCGCCGCGCCGCCTCGGCAATGAACGCCGCGCGGTCGAACGCCGCGGTGGGATCGAATTCGGCACCGGGAAAGGCGATGAACAGGTGCTCGTGCACCAGCGTCCGCCCGAGGTCGTCGAGGCCGATCGGCCCGAGCACCGTCTGGATCTGCATTGCGTTATCCTTCGTCAGAGCGGCTTCATCGGCGGCGGGACGTCCGCCGGATCGAGGCCCAGTTCGTAAAGTCCCATGCTCCACAAGCAGAAATCCGCCGGCGGCGGCTGGATCGGTGCGATCGCGCCGTCGCGGAACAACTGCTCGAGGCGCGAGCCTTTGAAGATGCCGTGCGCGCCACCAAGGGTCAGCGCGACGCGGGTGATCCGCGTGACCGCCTCGCCCACCATGTACTTCGCCCGATACAGCGCAGCGGTGGTTTCCGGCGTCGGTCCTCGCGTGTCGCTGAGCCAGGCAGAGCGATAGGGGATCAGTCGCGCCGCTTCCAGGTCAGTGCTCAGTTCGGCGACATGGCGGCGCACATCCGGATGGTACGCCAGCGGCTGCGCGTAACCCTGCGGCTGCCTCGCGTGCATCGCCCGGCGCAGCTCGTCATAGGCGGCCACCGCGACGCCGAGATAGACCGCGGTGTAGGAACCCCAGAACCAGTTCAGATAGTCGTGGCGGAACCGCCTGGTGTCATCCGCGCGGAACACCACCGCGCTGTCCGGTACGCGGCAATCCTCCAGGATCAGCGCGTCGCTGCGGGTCGCGCGCATGCCGAGTGTGTCCCAATTGGCATTGACCCGGCGTCCGTTGGCGCCGTGCGGAACCAGCAACAGCATACCGGCGGATGGGCTGGTGGCGTCGTCGGGATAGGCCATCACCAAGACATGATCGGCAGCTTCCAGCATCGAGGCGAACATCTTCCGCCCGGTGATGCTGTAGCCGCCCTCGACGCGCCGCGCCCGCGCGCTGAGCGGGCGTTCGCCGATCAGCGACGTTGTGGCCGGCTCGGAAAAATTGCCGCCGATCAGCTTGTGCTTTCGAACCACAAGGTCGGCGATCAGTTCCTTCGCCGCGCCGCCGACCTCGGCGCTTTGCAGCACCGGCATGACGACCGAGGCATGCATGTTGAACGCCAGCGCGGTGGACGGGCAGCCCTGGCCCAGTGCCTCGTAGGCGATCGTATGGTCGAGGAAGCTGGCGCCGGCGCCGCCCCATTCCTTGCCGATGGTGAGTTCAAGGAATCCTTCCGCGCGCAATCGGTCGTAATTCTCGGTGGGATGCGAAGCGTCGCGGTCGTGATCGGAGGCGCGGGTGGCGAAGTCGGCGGCCAGCTCCAGGCAACGTTGCTGCAGGCGTCGCTGGTCGATGGTCAGAGCGAAATCCACGTCAGGCCCCCTCCCCCCGACCCCCTCCCGCAAGGGGAGGGGGAATGTTGGGCTCAGCCGCGGGCCAGGGCGTAAATCTGCGTTCCGCCCGGCGGCGGCGGATGCGTGGTCCAGCTCTCGCCGCCGTCGCGGCTGCTGTACACCTCGCCGCCGTTGGTGGCGCACGACATCAGCGCCGGCTGCCGTTCGTCGAACGCGAGCGCGAACAACGTGTGCGGCAGCTTCACGCCCATCTCGACGCGCGACCAGCTATCGCCGCCGTCGCCGCTGTACAGCAGCGCGCCGGCGTCGCTCTGGAACCCGGCGCCCGCCGCGAGGAAAACCTTGCGCGGATTGCCCGGCACTTCGCGGATGTCGCGGCAGTAGATCTGGCCCTTGGGGTTCATCGGGTCGAGCTTCACGTGCCGCCAGTGATCGCCGCCATCGGCGCTGTGGAACATGCCGGCGCGGCCGATGCCGATCACCGTGCCGGGCCGCCAGCGGCTGACCAGCACGCCATGCATGTCTACCGCATCGTCGTTGAGATACTGGCCGTGACTGAGGTTTTCCCAGTGCTCGCCGCCGTCGGTGGAGCGGATCGTGCCGCCGACCTCGATTGCGGCATACAGGTGGTCGGGCTGGTTGACGCTGGCGTCCAGCATCAGCACCCGCTTCGCCGGATTGGCGTCCGGCGCGGTGGTGATCTCGGGGAAGCGCACGCCGACCGGCAAGCGCGTCCAATGCTCTCCGGCATCGTCGCTGCGGTGGATTTCGCAGTTCTCGTAGCCGATGAACATGACGTTGGGATCGTGCGGATGGAACAGGATCGACCAGACCGGCAGGCCGTGGTCGGCGATGTCGACCTTCTCCCAATGTTCGCCGCGATCGTTGCAGCGATAGGGACCGGACTGCGTGCCGGCATAGACAATCTCGGGGTGCAGCGGATGCACCGCGAGCGCGCGGATCGCCGGCGCGTCGGGCAGGCCGGTCTGAATCGCCTGCCATTCGTTGCCGCCATCGGCGAGACGGTGGAGGCCGGCGTGTACGTCGCGACCGCGCCCGGTCTCGCCGGCGAGGCCCAGATAAATGAAGGAACGCTGGTCGTTCTTCCCGTTGGTTGTCATGGGATCGTGCTCCGATCTGCTGGTGGGAGGAGAGCTTGGCAAGTGTTGCGGTAGGACCGCAAGACGCGCCGGTCACCCTCGCGTGCGTCCGCCTGATCGAGTGCCACGGCGCCACTCCTGCCAGTCGATCGGCTTCGGCTCGGTCTTCGCGAGCGACAGGCATCCAGGCTCGACCCTGTCGGTGAACAGCACCGCGTTCGTGCACCTCCAGCGCGCACTCGGCGCGAACAGTCCGTCGAACCCCAGGAAGTATGCGGCATCCGCGATCTCCTGCGTCTTGGCGTAGTCGCGCGTCTGATAACGGTCCACGTCGATGCCCAACCGCGCGAGCGTGGGCAGATCGGTCAGATGCAGCGACTGCCGGACGGAGGCTCGCAGGCGATGCACCTTGAAGGCGATCTTCGAGGGAAACACCGGCTGCAGGCTGAGCAGGGCATGCACCTCGGCAATTGCGCCATCCCGCTCGAGGGCGGCGTAGAGCACGTCGAAGCTGCCGTTGCACCAGCGGCTTGGAGCCCTGCCGGGCTGCAGAGGATCGCGCCCGTCCCGGACGACACGCCACAGCACGCCGACATACGGCCGACGCGGGTATGCATCGACATGGTCAAGCAGATGCAGATCACGGGCGCGCCGTGATCCCGAGAGCACCTAGGTAAAGGCTCCGGAGTCCAGGCTCTCGATCACCGCGAGAACGTCCTCGGTGCGCCCGGCGTTGATGAGATCGATGGCTCGTTCGCCGTCGAGCATCTGGTGCGGGGTATGGAGCCAGATACGCGTCTCATCGGGCGTATAGAATTCGTTCAGCCGATCGATGACGTAGCGGAGTTCCGCGATCACCGTCTGCGTGCGCAGATCGGGCGTCGCCTTCCCGCTGAACCAGCGCGATACGGTGGCCGGCGATACCGCCACGATGTTGGCGATGTCCTTCCCCTGCAGGCCTCCGTCTTCGCGGAGGTGGTCAAGGATTCGGCTGACGGCGGTCGACATGGTGGTGCTGTCCTCAATGGCCGGCGGGGCGATTGCATATTGATTTCATATGATGCTCGCGATGAAAAGCGCAAGATAGCCATCCCGTCGGGTCAGTGCTCGTGCACGCTGCGCCGCTGCCTGATAGCCTGCCGTCCCTCGCAACGTCTGGCGCCGAAGGAGTACCGCCATGCCTGTCGTCGAAACCGAGCGCCACGGCCAGATCCTGGTCGTGCGGATGAACCGGCCGGAGCGGCTCAACGCCCTCAACTCCGAAATGCGCACCACGCTCGCGGAGACCTGGACCGAATTCCGCCACAGCAACGAACTGGAGGTCGCGATCTTCACCGGCGCCGGCCGGGCGTTCTGCGCCGGCGAGGACATGAAGGAATCGCTGGCGAACGGCGCGCCCGGCGGCAGGCGCCCCGCCATCGAGGACCCGTTCATGTCGGGCGCGCTGGAGAAGCCGGTGATCGCCGCGGTCAACGGCTTCGCCATGGGCGGCGGCTTCATGCTGGTCGAACGCACCGACCTGCGCGTCGCCGTGCGCGGTGCGGTGTTCGAGGTGTCCGAGGCGAAGCGCTGGCTGCTCGGCGGCTACAACCACGGCCACATCGCCAACCTGCCGTATCCGATCGCGATGGAAATGGCGCTGGGCTTCCGCTTCACCGCCGAACGTTTCTTCGATGTCGGCTTCCTCAATCGCCTGGTCGATACCGACGAGCTGATGCCGACCGCGCTTGCCATGGCGGAGCACCTGCTGACGCTGCCGCCGGCCTCACGCGTCAACACCGTGCACATGATGCGGCAGATGCGTCCGGCGCCATCGGCGGAGCAACAGCGCCTGGCCACCGCGCTGCACGAGCATGGCGCCAAGAGCGACCTGATGGAGTCGCGCGCGGCGTTCGCCGAGAAGCGGCCGCCGCGGTTCAAGGGCTGGGACGATCCGCAGGACCGCTACCGACTGCCCACGCTGTAGCGTCAGCGGGTTTCGACGTCCTCCCAGAAGCCGACGCGGTCCTTCACCTGCGCCAGCTTTGGCTGGGGTGCCTCGTAGACCCAGGCGTTGCGCGCATGGCGGACGCCGTCGATCACCACGTCATAGAACTGCACGCCGTGCGGACACTCGAGGTCGTGGTCGGTCTTCGCGGTCTTCTCCAGCCACTCCATGCGCACTGCGGAGGGCGGGAAGTAGTGGTAGCCGCCCGCTTCGACGATGTCGTCGCTGGCTGCGATCTGGTGGCCGTCGAGGATTGCCTTCATTGCCGGTTCCTCCATGCGAGAGATGGGTTCGCCGAACAGCTAATATCGCGGGGCGGTGGAGACAACCCCCGGCTCAGCCGTAGACGAACGCCTTATCGTCCAGATCGATCGCGGGGAACTGGTCCTTCTCGCTCCAGTAGTCCTGCGTATGCTGCCATTCCAGCTTGTCGCCGCGCTTCGGCAGCAGATGCATGCCGCGCAGCATATAGCCCGGATTGAAGTTCTCGGTGTCGATCCAGGGCAGCAGCTTCATGTCCTTGTCCTCGGGCCGGAGCGCCACCGTGACGCGACGCGCGCCCTTCTGTTTCATGTGATTGAGCAGCCGGCACACGAAGTCGGCGACAAGGTCGGCCCGCAAGGTCCAACTGGCACGGAAATAGCCGAACACCCACGCCATATTGGGCACGCCGGTGAACATCATGCCGCGATAGGTGACGGTGTTGGCAAAGACGAGCGGCTTGCCATCGATGGTGAAGTCGATATCGCCCAGCACGCAAAGGTGGAAGCCGGTCGCGGTTACGATGATGTCGGCCTCCAGCAGCGTGCCGGACTTGAGCAGGATGCCGGTCTCGGTGAACCGCTCGATCTCGTCGGTGACCACGGACGCCTTGCCCGACCGGATGCCCTGGAACAGATCGCCGTCCGGCACGAAGGCGAGCCGTTGCCGCCATGGCCGATACGTCGGGGTGAAGTGCGTCGCCACGTCGTAGTCTGGGCCAAGCAGGTCGCGCACCGCGCCGATCAGTTCCTGCTTCACGGCCTCCGGCTGTTCGAAGGTCCGGCGAGTGAAGGCGTCCTGATCGTGCAGAACCTTGCGGCGCACGATTTCGTGGATCCAGACCTCGTCGATCTTCAGCTCGCGCAGCAAGTCGGCGAGGTCGTTGGCATTGCGGGCAGCCCGGAAATAGGTCGGCGAGCGCTGCAGCATCGTGACGTGGCCGCAATCCGCCGCGATCGCCGGGATCAGCGTCGCCGCGGTGGCGCCCGAGCCGATCACGACGACATTCTTCCCGTGGTAGTCCAGGTCCTCGGGCCAGGTCTGCGGGTGAACGATCCGGCCCTTGAACGACTCGATCCCGTCCCAGTGCGGCGTGTAGCCCTCGGAATGGCGGTAGTAGCCCTGGCACATCCA
>Ga0209040_10001614_pt1 | contig 17884 bp, 9 predicted proteins | sample BogFormECP12_OM3_FD_188240 | JGI IMG/M metagenome (GOLD analysis project Ga0209040, IMG submission 188240) | Bog forest soil microbial communities from Calvert Island, British Columbia, Canada - ECP12_OM3 (SPAdes) (version 2) | ecosystem: Environmental > Aquatic > Freshwater > Wetlands > Bog ...
GCCGAAATTGGGCCCGGCCGTTCGGAAGTGATAGATGACGTACGCGATCAGCACGGTGATGATGTAGGCCGGCATGATGCGCCGTACCCGGTGCCACGCGTAGCGGCGGATCGACGGTTCCGGGCTGCCCCTCGCGGCCGATTTCACCCAGGGCCGAAACAACAGGAAGCCGGACAGCACAAAGAAAATCGGGACACCCATCTCCATCCGGGAACACACCAGGCCGAAGTAGCCCTCGATGTACTTGCCGGTGGTGTATGCCGCGTGCGTCGCGACAACGAGAAGGGCGGCGACGGCCCGGATACCCGTCAGCGACGCGACCCGGTCCGGGCCGGAGACCTGTTCGAGTCCTCCCTGGGCCGTAGCGTCGGCTCGGGTCATCCGGCGTGTTCCCGCCGCTTCGGGCCGCGGTCACCACGCCTGGCGTTGTCCCGCCCCCGATCCGGTTGCAGGTTGATCAACACGCCGGAAATACGCGTCCGCTCCAGAGCTTTGAGCGTTTCGCGGGATAATTTGGCGGGCAATTCCACCAGTGAGAAGTCGGGTCCGATGCTGATGTGGCCGAAATCGCTGCGATGCAGGCCGCCTTCGTTGGCGATGGCGCCCACGATCGCACCCGGGCCGACCTTGTGTCGCTTGCCAACGGCGATGCGGTAAGTGGCGAACCCTTTCTTGGGACCCTCGCCCGCCTTGCGGGCGGACTTGGCCGGGCGGTCCGGACGCTCTTTGGGACGCCGTTCGGGCGGCGGCTCCGGTGACATCAGGAAGGCTTCGCCGTCGCGCGATTGCAGCGCCAGCGCTGCCGCGATGTCGGCCATCGGGACGTCGTGGTCGCGCTCGTAGTCCTCGACCAGGCGGCGGAACAACTCGAAGCCGGGCGAGCCGAGACTGTCGGTGATGGAATCGGCGAATTTCGCCACCCGCTGCGCGTTGACGTCCTCGACGCTGGGCAGTTCGGCCTCGGTGAGCTTCTGCCGCGTTGCCTTCTCTATCGCCTTGAGCAGGTGGCGCTCTCGCGGCGAGACGAACAGCAGCGCGGCACCCGACCGCCCGGCCCTGCCGGTTCGCCCGATCCGGTGCACATACGACTCGGTGTCGTGCGGGATGTCGTAGTTGAGCACATGCGATATCCGCTCGACGTCCAATCCGCGGGCGGCCACATCGGTGGCAACCAGGATGTCGAGTCCTTTTGCGCCGCCCTCCTTCAGCGCGGCGATGGTCCGCTCGCGCTGGCTCTGCGGAATATCGCCGTTGATCGCCGCTGCGTTAAACCCGCGGGCACGGAGCCTTTCGGCTACCTCTTCGGTCGCCTGCTTGGTGCGGACGAAGACGATCATCGCCTCGAACGGCTCGACCTCCAGAACCCGGGTCAGCGCGTCCATCTTGCGCGGACCGGCGACCTGGATATAGCGCTGCGAAATGTTCTCGGCGGTAGCGGTTTTCGCCTCGACCTTGATTTCGGTCGGGTCGTGCAGATACTTGGCGGTGAGTTTGCGGATCGCTGGCGGCATGGTCGCGGAGAACAGCGCGACCTGTTTGTACTCGGGCGTCTCGGACAGGATCCGTTCGACGTCCTCGGCGAAGCCCATGGTGAGCATCTCGTCGGCCTCGTCGAGCACCAGGTAGTCGATTCGGGAGAGATCCAACGTTCCGCGTTCGAGGTGGTCGATGACACGGCCCGGAGTGCCGACCACCACCTGCGCGCCACGTTTGAGGCCGGCCAGTTGCACCGCGTACGAGGACCCGCCGTAGATCGGCAACACGTTGATCCGTGGCAGGTGGGCGCCGTAGCGGCTGAACGCCTCGGCGACCTGCAGCGCAAGCTCGCGGGTCGGCGCCAGCACCAGCGCTTGCGTCGCTTTGTTGTTGGTGTCGATCTTGGACAGGATCGGGATCGCGAAAGCGGCTGTCTTGCCCGTCCCGGTCTGTGCCAGCCCCACCACGTCCGACCCGGCCATCAAAGCCGGAATCGTCGCCGCCTGAATCGCCGACGGTGACTCGTAACCGACGTCGGCGACGGCCTGCAAGACCGAAGGGTGGATTTGCAGGTCGGCGAAGGTCGTGGGGGCGCTGTCCGGTGAGGCCATTTCAGACAAAGTCTAAAGCGTCGTGAAGCGCTGCTCGGCCACGCCTGCCACGTCGAAAGGGCCGGTGAGGGTACGGTGCGACCTTGTGTGGAGACGACACCGCGGTGTCTTACGGTTGACTGGCCTTGCCGCTGCCGCACTGATCGCCGCGACCGTGACCGGCTGCGGGTCGGGTGACTCGACCGTCGCCAAGACGCCGCAGGCGACGACGGCCGGTCCGACCTCCGCGGCCCGCGCATCGGGCCCGCCGGCCGCGGCCCCAACCAGCAGCACTTCCGCAGCCCCCGACCCCTGCGCGATCAACCTCGGCGCGCCCGCGATCGCCCGGGCGGTGTCGGAACTCCCCCGCGATCCCCGCAGCCAGCAGCCGTGGAACCCCGAGCCGCTGGCCGGCAACTACAACGAATGCGCCCAGTTATCAGCGGTGATCGTCAAGGCCAACACCAACGCCGAGAGCCCCAATACCAGGGCGGTGATGTTTCATCTCGGCAAGTTGATACCGCCGCAGGGAGCGCCCGAGACCTTTGGATTCAACGGGATCGACACCTCGCAGTGCACCGGCGACACGGTGGCGTTGGTGTACTCCGGCGGTATCGGCCTGCCCAGCGTCGTGAAGTTCCGCTGGAACGGTAACGGGGTGGAGCTGATCGCCAACGCCGGACACTAACGAAGCCGCCCACGGCGGCGGTCGATCTGTCGGTCCGTCGGCCTACAGTGGCTGCTGTGTTCATGGCAGGCGACAGCATCATCTACAGCGCGTCGGATCTCGCGGCCGCCGCTCGCTGTGAATACGCCCTGCTGCGGAATTTCGACGCACGGCTCGGCCGCGGTCCCGGCGTCATCGTCGAGGACGAATTACTAGCGCGCACCGCCGCTCTCGGTGACGAGCACGAGCGACGCCGGCTCGAACAGCTGCGGGCGGAATTCAGCGACGGGGTGGTCGTGATCGGCCATCCGGCCTACACCGTTGCCGCGCTCACCGCCGCCGCCGCGGCAACGCAACGCGCCATCGACGCCGGGGCGACGCTGGTGTATCAGGCGACGATGTTCGATGGCCGCTTTGTTGGCTTCGCCGACTTCCTCGTCCGCGATGGGGACCAGTATCGGGTTTCCGACACCAAGCTGGCCCGCTCGGCGAAGGTCACCGCGCTGCTTCAGATCGCGGCCTACGCGGATACCTTGAGCCGCTCGGGGATCCCGGTATCTCCGGAAGCCGAGTTGGTGCTCGGCAACGGTAAGGCGGTGCGCTACCGCGTCGACGAGCTGATCCCGGTCTACTCCGAACAGCGGGCGAGGTTGCAGCGATTGCTCGATGAGCACCATGCCGATGGCACACCCGTGAGCTGGGGAGACGAGCGGGTACACGCATGTTTCCGATGCCCGGCCTGCGAGGAACAGGTGCGCGCAACCGACGATCTGCTGCTGGTCGCGGGCATGCGGGTAAGTCAGCGCGCCAAGCTGCTCGACGCGGGCATCAACACGCTGGCCGAACTGGCCGCCCACACCGGGCCTGTTGCCGATCTACCGGCGCGCACGCTGGAAAAGCTGGTAGCGCAGGCCAAACTTCAGGTCCGCCAACGCGATACCGGCATACCGCAGTTCGAGGTGGCCGACCCGCAGCCATTGGCACTGCTGCCCAATCCCGACGACGGGGATCTGTTCTTCGACTTCGAGGGCGACCCGCTGTGGACGGCCGACGGCGCCGACTGGGGCCTGGAGTATCTGTTCGGCGTCTTGGAAGGCGGCCGGTCGGGGGGTTTCCATCCGCTGTGGGCTCACGACCGCCGAAACGAGCGCAAGGCATTGGTCGACTTCCTCGCGCTGGTGGCCAAGCGGCGCAGGCGCTACCCGAACATGCACATTTACCACTACGCCTCGTATGAGAAGACGGCGCTGCTGCGCCTTGCCGGACGCCATGGCGTCGGGGAAGACGAGGTGGACGAGCTGCTCCGCAGCGGGACTCTGGTCGACCTGTATCCGATTGTGCGCAAAAGCATTCGCGTCGGGAGCGAATCGGTCGGCCTGAAGGCGCTGGAGCCGCTGTACATGGGCTCGCAGCTGCGCTCCGGTGATGTCACCACGGCGGCCGACTCGATCACCCAGTACGCGCGATACTGCCAGCTACGCAGCAACGGCCAGTCCGACGAGGCAGTGACCGTGCTGAAGGAGATCGAAGACTACAACCTCTACGACTGCCAATCCACCCGTTCCCTGCGGGACTGGCTGCTGATCCGGGCATTCGAATCCGGCACCACACCGATTGGCGCCCAACCTGTTTCGGACGACGACAGCATCGAGGAACATGACCCGCTAGCGTCCACCCTGGCGGCGTTCACCGGAGAAGCCGAGGTGGGCGTGCGCACTGCCGAGCAGACCGCGGTTGCGATGGTGGCCGCGGCACGGGGCTATCACCGCCGCGAGGACAAACCGTTCTGGTGGGCGCATTTCGACCGGCTGAACTACCCGGCCGATGAATGGGCCGACGACACCGACGTCTTCATGGTCAGCGACGCCACTATCGCCGTCGATTGGGACAGGCCGCCGCGAGCTCAGAAGCTGCAGCGACGGCTACAGCTGACCGGCGAATTGGCGCGCGGCGCGCTCAACCGCGACGTCTTCGCGCTCTACGAGCCACCGGCCCCGCCGGGCCTGACCGACAACCCCGATCGACGGGCGGCAGGCCGCGCTGAGGTCATCGAGGTCGACGATCCGACCGTGCCGACTCGAGTGGTGATTCGGGAACGAACACCGCAGGACGGCAACACTTTTCATCAACTTCCGTTCGCCCTCACTCCCGGCGCGCCAATCGGGACCAAGCCGCTTAAAGAATCGATCGAATCGACAGCCGCCGACGTCGCCGCTGGGCTGCCGCAACTCCCCCGCACCGCCCTGTTCGATATTCTGTTACGCCGCCCGCCCCGAACCCGAAGCGGCGCGGCACTTCCGAGGAGTCGCCACCACATCGAGGACATCACTCAGGCTATTACAAAAGCCGTGCTCGACTTGGACTCGTCGTACGTGGCGGTGCACGGTCCGCCCGGAACCGGCAAGACATACACCGGCGCACGGGTCATCACGCAGCTGGCAGCCGAGCACCGCTGGCGCATCGGTGTAGTCGCCCAATCGCATGCCGTGGTGGAGAACCTGCTCGACTGTGCGATCGATGCCGGCATCGATCCGCAATGCGTCGCGAAGAAACCATCCGACAACCAAGACGTCCGCTGGCAACGGATCAGCGAGCAGGAATACGCCGGGTTCATCGCCAGCACAGCTGGTTGCGTGATCGGCGGCACCGCATGGGACTTCGCCAACCCAACCCGCGTTCCGCGCGGCAGCCTGGATCTGCTGGTGATCGACGAGGCCGGCCAGTTCTGCCTGGCCAACACCATCGCGGTGGCATCGGCTGCGGCGAACCTGCTGCTGCTGGGCGACCCGCAACAGTTGCCTCAGGTCAGCCAGGGCACCCATCCCGAGCCGGTAGACGGATCCGCGCTGGGCTGGCTGGTCGAAGACCACCGCACGTTGCCGGCCGAGCGTGGCTACTTCCTGGACCGCACGCACCGCATGCATCCGGCGGTTTGCGCACCGGTGTCGGCGTTGGCGTATGAAGGCCGATTGCAGTCGTACACCGAACTCACCGCCGCGCGTCACCTCGACGGATATCCACCCGGGGTCCAGGTCCTTCGGGTCCGCCACGAGGGCAACTCAACCGAGAGCCCCGAGGAGGCCGACGCGATCGTGGCGCAGATCAGGTCGCTGGTGGACGCGGCGTGGACCGATGAGCGCGGCACCCGAGCCTTGACGCCCGCCGATGTGCTCGCGTTGGCGCCCTACAACGCGCAGGTGGTGCTGCTGCGACAGCGGCTGGCGGCCGCCGGGCTCGGCGACGTCCGGGTGGGGACCGTCGACAAGTTCCAGGGCGCGCAAGCGCCGGTGGTGATCATTTCGATGACGGCTTCCTCGGTGGAGGATATTCCGCGCGGAATTCCGTTCCTGCTCAACCGAAACCGGTTGAACGTGGCGATCAGCCGCGCACAATATGCGGCTGTGATCGTGCGCGCTGAGGCGTTGACCGACTACCTGCCCAGTGCACCCGGGGGTTTGGTGGACCTGGGTGCGTTCCTGGCCCTGACGGTCTCGCGCGCTCCGGCCGGCGTCGGAGCGCCGACCGGCTACTGATCCCGGAAGGACTGTCGTCCGTAGTCGACGGTGTCGTCCGGATCCGCGCGGTAGTGCCGGTTGCGCGGCCGCGGCGACTCGGATCGATCTTCGTGCCGCTCATGCCGCGACGGCTTGAGCGGCGGCGGCGAGAATTCCTCGATCGGCCGGAAATGCTGCTCGTCGTCGACATGAAACCCATTGTGAGCGAAGCGTATTGGTTCGACCTCTGGCGCGGGGTCATCGAGCAGGCTGCGCCACGATTCGACAGGTGCGCTGTGCCACATCTCGGCGGGCGCCGGTCGTGGGTGCTCGGTGTGCACGGGCAACGGTTCCGTCTCGTCATCCTGGACACGGGCCTGAGTCGGCCGCACGGCGTGCGACCGGTCAGGTGAGGCGGTGCGCGCGGGCGACAACGTGTATTCGACGTAGTCGTCGTCATCGTCGAAGCCATCCCGGAAGCCTTGGAAGGCATCGTCGTGGCCGACGAGATGGCCAACTCCATGGTCGTTTGCAATGTCGGGTGAAGCGCTGGGCCGTACCCGAATTCGCCGAGTCCGCCCCTCAGAACCACCCTGGTGGCCGGCGCTGCCGTCGCCCGTACCGGTCCGCGGCCGCTGATCGTTGGCGAGCGCCGAGCCGGTGGAACCGATCATGAACAGCGCCGCGGCGACGCCGAACAGCGCGACGAACGCCGGCAGCAGCATCGACTGGGACATCGCCGCCGAGAACGGTTCGCGCAGGAATTCCGGCAACTGCAGCGCCATGCCCTTGGCGCCCTGCGGACCGAACGCCTCGCCGTCGGGCATCGGCGGCATCTCGGACTTGATCCTCGACGTCATGAAGGAGGCCATGCCCGCACTGCCCAGCACCGCACCGACCTGACGGGTGGCGTTGAAAACGCCGGAACCGGCGCCGGCCAACCGCGGCGGCAGGTTGCGGGTCGCCGTCGCGGCCAGCGGCGACCAGATGAACGCCATCCCGATACCCAACGCAATGAACGGCAGCACCAACTGCCAGATCGGCGCGTACGGCGTCACCGCGATCGAGAGCCAGGTCAGGCCGATCGCCAAGGCCGAGAATCCGAAACCGACCACCGACCGGGGGTGGGAACGGTCGACGATGTTGCCGACAATCGGCGCAAGGAAACCACTGGTAATCGCCATCGGCGCGATCAGCAGCGCCGAACGCGTTGGTGACAATCCGCACACCGCCTGCGCGTAGAACATCAGCGGCAAGAACATCCCGGTGGCAGCAAATGCGATGACCACCCCAGCGAGATTGGCGAGGCTGAAGTCGCGGTCACGGAAGATGTCCAGCGGTATCAACGGTTCCTCGGTGCTGACCGATTGCCGGTAGACGAACCCGGTCATGAACCCGACACCGGCGACGAAGACCGCCCAAATCCACGGCGCCCAGCCACCTGACTGCCCCTCCTGCAGCGCGAAGACGATCAGGAACATCGCCAGTCCGGACAACCCCACGCCAATCAGGTCGAATCGATGCTTGTGCGTGGGCAACACCGGCATCAGCCGGAACGCCAGCGCCAGACCGAGGATGCCGATCGGGACGTTGACGAAGAAAATCCATGCCCAGCCAAGGGCGTCGACCAGCACACCGCCGGCCAACGGCCCAACCAGCGTGGCAACGCCGGCGGTAGCACCCCACACGCTCATCGCCATCCCGCGGCGTTCCGCCGGGAAGATGCGGGTGATCACCGACAGCGTCTGCGGGGTCATGACCCCGGCGCCGATCCCCTGCACAACCCTGGCGGCGATCAGCATGCCGATGGTCCCCGACAGGCCACACCACAGCGAGGCGGCGGTGAATACTGCGAGGCCCATCAAATACAGGTTTTTCGGACCGAACCGGTCACCGAGTCGGCCCGCCACCAGCAACGGAACCGCGTAAGCGAGCAGGTAGGCGCTGGTCACCCAGATCACCATGTTGTAGCCGGTGCCGAGCTTGATCATGATGCTGGGGTTGGCGACCGCGACGATCGTCGAGTCGAGCAGGATCATGAAGAAGCCGACCATCATGGCCCAGAGCGCGTCCCAGGGACTTGCGGCGTTGGTGCGCTTGGTGCCCGCCGGCCCGCCAGCGCGTGGCGGGCCGCCGCCCGTACGCCCGCAAGCAGTCGCCGTGGTCATATCCCTACCTCGTCTTGGCTCCATACCTTGCTGCCGGACGCCGCCTGCCGCCGCTCCAGCTGACCGGAACGCACCGAGCCCGCAAACTCGCGCAACCACAAGAGCTCGGCCTGCATCGTTGCCAGCAAGTAGTCCAATGCCACCAGATACCCACCTGGCGTGACACCGGCATCGCGAAGCGCCATGATTTCGGCGGCTCGGGCCTCCAGCGCCCCGACGCGGTCATCGACCGCGTTCGCCGCGGCATCACTACCCAGGGTATCGACCTCGGCAAGTGCGACGACGAACTGCGGGAACTCATGGACCGGCGTGGAGATCAATTGGCGCACCCGCTCAGCAAGCGCCTCAGCGCCGGCGTCGGTGATCTCATAAATGGCACGCTCGGGCCGCCGGCCATCCCGAGTGGTCGCCGTCCGCCGGATCAGTTTCTCCTCGGTCAACCGGTCGACGACGTGATACAGCGATCCTGGCCGGACCTTCACGATGCGGTCCGCGTGCCGTTGAACGAGGGTCTGAAACATCTCGTAGCCGTGCATTGGGTGCTCTCGTAGCAGCGCCAACACCGAGATACCCAACGACGTGAGTTGGTAGGCCATCGATCATCCGTCCAGATTGGCGGGCTGCACCGGCTCTTCGTCGGGCTCGGCGCGGCCACGCATCGTCAGGGAGGGGTTTCCAGCGGATTATTCCCGCTGGAGTAATCGCACCAACACCTGCCCCACGTTTCGTGGCACCGGCGCTAGCCTGAAGGCAGTCCACACAGCACGCGCCGGACGACGATGCGGGCCGCCTAACGGCCCGCTGAGGAGCCGGCAATCAGTCGGAGGCATCTATGAGAGCCGGACGGACGGACGCAGCGGACGACTCGCTGCCCGACACCACCAACGGCAAGCCCAAGGCTTCGGCACGGGCGCTTGCGCAGATCATCGAGCGCAGCTCGCGGATGCAGGGGCCGGCGGCGGCCGCCTATGTGGAACGGCTGCGCCGTGCTAGCCCAGAGGCCGCGCCCGCCGTTGTCGTCTCGAAGCTGGAGAAGCGGTACGTGGCCGCCGTCACGGCCAGCGGCGCAGCCGTGGGTTCGGCGGCGGTGTTACCAGGGCTAGGCACACTTGCCGCACTGTCGGCTGCCGCTGGGGAGACGGCGGTGTTCCTCGAGGCCACCGCGTTCTTCGCGCTGGCGATCGCGGCGGTGCACGGCATCCCGACCGAGAACCGGGAGCGACGTCGCGCCCTAGTGCTGGCCGTGTTGGTCGGCGACGACAGCAAGCACGCGATCGGCGAACTGCTCGGTCCGGGCCGGCGAAGCGGCGCGTGGCTGTCGGAGGGCGTGGCGTCGGTGCCGATGGCCACGCTGGCACAGTTGAATTCGCGGTTGCTTAAGCGCGCCGTCAGGCGGTTCGCGCTGCGGCGCAGCGCGCTGCTATTCGGCAAGATGCTGCCGATCGGCATCGGCGCCGTGATCGGCGCCATCGGCAACCGGCTGGTGGGTAAGAAGATCGTGCGTAACACCCGCAAGGCGTTCGGTACGCCGCCAGCCAGATGGCCAGTCACCCTGCACCTGCTGCCGTCGGTTAACGACGCCGAATAGCAGCGCTGCGTCGGCCCGTACGGTGCGGGTCAAGACACGTGGCGGATTGTCGGCAAAGGGTTAGCCTTTATGGGGCGGAAACTGTCGGGGCCGCCGCAGGTCAGATGCGCCGACACCGTGTGCAGGAAGTGGCAAGCGTCACGTAGCGCGCTTGCCGGACAGAGGAATCGAGGCGAGCAGCTGCCGTGAGCAGTACGAGTTCACCATTCGGCCAAAACGAATGGCTGGTCGAGGAGATGTACCGCAAGTTCCGCGAAGACCCCTCCTCGGTCGACCCGAGCTGGCATGAATTTCTGGTCGACTACAACCCTGAGCCAACCGGCGACGGTTCGACCACAGCTGATGAGCCGACGCCCGCGGCTCCGGCCGCCGAAGCAGTTCCGGCCCGTTCACCCACGCAGTCGCCCCCTCCGGTCCCCACCACCTCCGCCGCCGGCAATGGCGTGACCAGTGCCCCGGTGACCCCGCCCAAGCCGGCCGGCCCGGTACCGGGCGAAGACGACGACGTCCAGGTGCTGCGCGGTGCGGCCGCCGCCGTCGTCAAGAACATGTCCCAGTCGCTGGATCTGCCGACGGCCACCAGTGTTCGCGCCATCCCGGCCAAGCTGATGATCGACAACCGCACCGTGATCAACAACCAGCTCAAGCGCACCCGTGGCGGCAAGATCTCGTTCACCCACCTGCTGGGCTATGCGTTGGTGCAGGCAGTCAAAGCGTTTCCGAACATGAACCGGCACTACGCCGACGTTGACGGCAAGCCCACCTCTGTTACGCCGGCGCACATCAATCTCGGGCTGGCGATCGACCTGCAGGGCAAGGACGGCAAGCGCTCGTTGGTGGTGGCGGGCATAAAGCGTTGCGAGACCATGCGATTCGGGCAGTTCGTCACCGCTTACGAAGACATCGTCCGCCGGGCGCGTGATGGCAAGCTGACCGCCGAAGACTTTGCCGGCGTGACGATTTCGCTGACGAACCCCGGCACCATCGGCACCGTGCACTCGGTGCCGCGGCTGATGGCGGGCCAGGGCGCCATCATCGGCGTGGGAGCAATGGAGTACCCGGCGGAATTACAGGGTGCCAGCCCGGAGCGCATCGCCGAACTGGGTATCGGCAAGCTGATCACCCTGACCTCGACGTACGACCACCGCATCATCCAGGGCGCAGAATCGGGAGACTTCCTGCGCACCATCCACGAGATGGTGCTCGCCGACGACTTCTGGGACGAGATCTTCCGGGAGATGGGCGTCCCGTACTTGCCGATCCGGTGGAGCACCGACAACCCGGATTCGATCGTCGACAAGAACGCGCGCGTAATGGAGTTGATCGCCGCGTACCGCAACCGCGGCCACCTGATGGCAGACATCGACCCACTGCGCTTGGACAACACCCGCTTCCGCAGCCACCCCGATCTCGAAGTGCTGACCCACGGCCTGACACTGTGGGACCTCGACCGGGTGTTCAAAGTCAACGGCTTCGCCGGTGCTGAGTACAAGAAGCTGCGCGACATTCTCGGCTTGTTGCGCGACGCCTACTGCCGTCACATCGGCGTGGAGTACACCCACATCCTCGACCCCGAACAGCTGGAATGGTTGGAGCAGCGCGTCGAGACCAAGCACGTCAAACCGACTGTGGCCCAACAGAAATACATCTTGAGCAAGCTCAACGCGGCCGAGGCATTCGAGACCTTTCTGCAAACCAAATACGTTGGGCAGAAGCGGTTCTCGCTGGAGGGCGCGGAAAGCACCATCCCGCTGATGGACGCGACGATCGACCAGTGCGCCGAGCACGGGCTCGACGAGGTGGTCATCGCGATGCCGCACCGCGGCCGGCTCAACGTGCTGGCCAATATCGTCGGCAAGCCTTACTCCCAAATCTTCTCGGAGTTCGAAGGCAATCTGAACCCCGCCCAGGCGCACGGCTCCGGCGACGTCAAATACCACCTCGGCGCCACCGGTGTGTATCTACAGATGTTCGGCGACAACGACATTCAAGTGTCGCTCACCGCAAACCCGTCGCACCTGGAGGCCGTCGACCCTGTGCTCGAGGGCCTGGTTCGGGCCAAGCAGGACCTGCTCGACCATGGGCCGATCGACAGCGAAAACGAAAAAGCCTTCTCGGTGATGCCGCTGATGCTGCACGGCGACGCCGCGTTCGCGGGCCAGGGCGTGGTCGCCGAGACGCTGAACCTGGCGAAGCTACCCGGCTACCGCGTCGGCGGCACAATCCACATCATCGTCAACAACCAGATCGGCTTCACCACGTCGCCGGAATACTCCAAGTCCAGCGAATACTGCACCGATGTCGCAAAGATGATCGGAGCACCCATCTTTCACGTCAACGGCGACGACCCGGAGGCGTGCGTGTGGGTGGCGCGCCTGGCCGTGGACTTCCGGCAGAAGTTCAAGAAAGACGTCGTCATCGACATGCTGTGCTACCGACGCCGCGGGCACAACGAGGGCGATGACCCATCGATGACCAACCCCGCGATGTACGACGTCGTCGACACCAAGCGCGGAGTCCGAAAGACGTACACCGAAGCGCTGATCGGCCGTGGTGACATCTCGATGAAAGAGGCCGAGGACGCGCTGCGCGACTACCAGGGCCAGCTGGAGCGGGTTTTCAACGACGTCCGCGAGCTGGAAAAGCACGGCGTACAACCGAGCGCATCGGTGGAGTCCAACCAGATGCTCGCCGCGGGACTCGATACCGCAGTGGACAAGGCATTGCTGGCCCGCGTCGGCGACGCGTTCCTCGCCCTCCCCGACGGGTTTACCGCGCACCCGCGCGTCGTCCCGGTGCTGGAAAAGCGCCGAGAGATGGCCTACGAGGGCAAGATCGACTGGGCGTTCGGCGAGCTGTTGGCGCTGGGCTCACTGGTGGCCGAGGGCAAGTTGGTACGGCTATCCGGCCAGGACACCCGCCGGGGCACCTTCTCCCAGCGGCATTCGGTGATCATCGATCGCCACACCGGCGCAGAGTTCGCCCCGCTGCGGCTATTGACCGTCGATCGCGACGGCAACCCGACCGGCGGCAAGTTCATGGTGTACGACTCGCCGCTGTCGGAGTACGCGGCCGTCGGCTTCGAATACGGCTACACCGTCGGCAATCCGGACGCACTCGTGCTGTGGGAAGGCCAGTTCGGCGATTTCGTCAACGGTGCGCAGTCGATCATCGACGAGTTCATCAGCTCCGGCGAGGCGAAGTGGGGGCAGCTGTCCAGTGTGGTGCTGCTGCTGCCGCACGGCCACGAAGGCCAAGGGCCCGACCACACCTCCGGCCGCATCGAACGCTTCCTGCAGCTGTGGGCAGAGGGTTCGATGACGATCGCGATGCCGTCGACCCCGGCCAACTACTTCCACTTGCTGCGTCGGCACGCCCTCGACGGCGTGCAGCGCCCGCTGATCGTGTTCACGCCAAAGTCCATGCTGCGCAACAAAGCAGCGGTCAGCGACATCAAAGAGTTCACCGAAACCAAGTTCCACTCGTTGCTCGAGGAGCCCACCTACGTGGAAGGCGTCGGAGACCGCAGCAAGGCGACCCGGATGCTGCTGACCAGTGGGAAGATCTACTACGAGCTGGCTGCCCGCAAGGCCAAGGACGACCGGGACGACGTCGCGATCGTGCGCATCGAACAGCTCGCGCCGCTGCCGTTCAAGCGGATCCGCGAAATGCTGGACCACTACCCGAACGTCAGCGAGTATTTCTGGGTGCAGGAGGAGCCGGCCAACCAGGGCGCGTGGCCCCGGTTCGGCTTGGAGCTGCCCGAGCTGTTCCCGGGCAGACTGACTGGGATCAAACGCATTTCGCGTCGGGCCATGTCGGCGCCGTCGTCGGGCTCATCGAAGGTGCACGCCGTCGAACAGCAGGAGATCATCGACGAGGCGTTCCGCTGATGAAGCCGACGCCGCGCCGTCAGTTGTCCAGCAGCAAGCTACCCGTGCCCGTGGTAGACGTGTAGGTGCGTTGAACCGTTGCCGTTCAGTGCGCCGTTCCCGTTCGCCAGCGGTGCAGTGACCTCGGTCTCCGCCACATCCTCGAAACCAGCGTCGCCTGACAAGCGCTGGCCGTTGGCGCGGGCCGGGCGCGAGCGAACATTCATCGGCCACCAGAACCAGCGTCCCAGCAGCGCCGCGATCGACGGCGTCATGAATGAGCGAACGATCAGGGTGTCGAACAGCAGACCGAGACCGATGGTGGTTCCCACCTGGCCGACAGCGCGGTTGTCGCTGACGATCATGGAGGCCATGGTGAAAGCGAATACCAGACCCGCGGCCGTCACCACCTTGCCGGTGCCGCCCATCGCACGGATGATGCCTGTCTTCAGCCCGGCGCCGATCTCCTCTTTGAACCGTGCGACCAAGAGCAGGTTGTAATCAGATCCCACCGCCAAAAGAATGATGACGGACATCACCATCACGAGCCAGTGCAAATTGACACCGAGGAAATATTGCCAAACCAGCACGGATAGCCCGAATGAAGCCCCCAAAGAAAGCGCCACCGTGCCGACAATTACCAGGGCGGCAACAAGACTTCGCGTGATGATCAACATGATGATGAAAATCATGCAAAGCGAGGAAATGCCCGCGATCAAGAAATCGTAATGCGACGCTTCTTTCAAGTCCTTGAATAGCGCAGCGGTGCCGGAAATGTAGATCTTGGAGTCCTCCAGCGCCGTGCCCTTGAGGGACTCGTAGGCGGCCGTCCTGATCGCGTCGATACGCGACATGCCCTCGTCTGTCGCGGGATCTTCCTTATGCGAAATGATGAACCGCGCCGCCTTCCCGTCCGGAGACAGAAACAGCTTCTCGACACGCTGGAAGTCCGGGTTGGAGAACACCTCGCGTGGCAAGTAGAAGGAGTCGTCAGTTTTCGCGGCGTCGAAGTCGTGGCCCATCGCGGTCGCGTCGTCGCTCTGTTCATTCACCTGGTCGAACATCCCGGACATGGTGCTGTGCATGGTCAGCACCATGGTCCGCAGGCTCTTCATCGTTTCGATCTGCGGCGGAAGCAGCGCGACCAGCTGCGGCACCACGGTATCGACGGAATCCACGTCTTTGCTGAGGTCGGCGACCTTCTCGCTGAGCCTGTCGACACCGTCGGTGGCGTTGTACATGGACCGGATTCCCCAGCAGATGGGGATGTTGTAGCAGTGCGGATCTGCGTAGAAGTAGCTGCGGAGTGGCCGGAACGTGTCGTCGAAATCGGCAATGTCATCGCGCACCTCGTTGGTGATGGCCAACGTGTCTCTTGTAGTGCCCGCCACGTGGTGGGTCGTACCGACCAGCTGGTTCATCAGGCCGTTCATCCGTTGCAGCGAATTGATGGTTCCGTTCAGCTGGTCGGCTAGCTTCGTCATGTCGTCCAGCCGGCTTTTGGCGACCTGCAAGTACTGCATCTGCCCGGCATTTTGCATGCTGAGCAAAAACGGTATAGACGTGTGTTCGAGAGGAGTGCCCTGCGGCCGAGTTATGCTCTGCACCCGGGCAACTCCTTCAACTCGGAAAATCCCCTTGGCGAGTTTGTCCAAGACCAGGAAGTCGGCAGAATTGCGCATATCGTGATCGGACTCGACCATCAGAATTTCCGGCTGCATGCGCGCCTGCGAAAAGTGCCGCTCTGCGGCTGCCATTCCGACGTTGCCGGGCACGGTCTTGGGTATGTAGTCCCGGTCTTTGTAGCTCACCTTGTATCCGGGAAGTGCCAGCAGGCCGACGAGGGCAACCGCGCACGTCGCGACGAAAATCGGCGCGGGCCAGCGCACGACGGCAGTGCCCACCCGTCGCCATCCCCGCACCTGGAGCGTTCGCTTGGGATCAAGGAGACCAAAACGACTACCGACGGCAAGAACCGCGGGAACCAGGGTCAGCGCGACCGCGACCGCGACAGTCATGCCCACCGCGCATGGGGCGCCCATAGTTTGGAAAACCGGCAATCGGGCGAAACTAAGGCAATACGTCGCGCCCGCAATCGTCAAACCCGAGGCCAAGACGACGGGAGCGACTCCGCGATAGGCGGTGTAGTACGCCTGTTCCCGATTTTCGCCAGCCTGACGCGCCTCGTGATACCGCCCGATGAAAAATATCCCGTAGTCCGTTCCCGCAGCGATCGCGAGGGATACCAAGATATTGATAGCAAAAGTCGACAGCCTAATGATCTCGTGATCGCCCAGGAATGCGACAATTCCCCGAGCCGCCGCCAACTCGATCCCCACCATTGCTAACAATAGAATTACGGTAGTGACCGAGCGGTACACAAAGAGCAACATGATGAAGATCACCGCGACAGTTGTCACCATGATCTTCACGACCGTTTTGTCGCCACTCTGGTTCAGGTCCGCTGCCAGCGCCGCCGGACCGGTGACATAGGCCTTTACTCCCTTCGGCGCAGGAGTACGCTCCACGATCTTCCGAACAGCGTCGACGGATTGGTTGGACAGCGGTCCGCCTTGGTTACCGACGAGGTTCAATTGAACATACGCAGCCTTACCGTCGGCACTTTGCGCACCCGCAGCCGTAAGCGGATCCCCCCAGAAATCCTGAATGTGTTGCACGCTCTTGGTGTCAGATCTCAGCTGACGAACTAGATCGGCATAATATTGGTGCGCATCTTGGCCGAGGGGTCGATCACCTTCTAAGACGATCATCGCCATGCTGTCGGAGTCGGATTCCTTGAATGCCTTCCCTATGCGCGCCATTGCCTTTACCGAGGACGCATCGCTGGCATTCAGTGATACCGCATGTTCTTTCGAGACCTGCTCCAGTGACGGCACGCCGACACTCACTAAGAGGGCGATCCCCAACCACCCAAGAATCACCGACACCGCTAATTTACGGACCGTTCCCGCTACGAATGGTCGTTTGATGCGCTCGTAGGGCGCGTGATGTCTGCTCATGCGCTCATATCCAGACAATATGTGTAGGCGTTCACGTCGTTCGGCTCAGAATCGCTAGCGTAAATGCCGGACTTCGAGTGGAACGGCTCGGTGTCCGCAACCTGAGAGTCTGCGTCAGATGAGTGCTTCTCCGACGCGAAGATTGCGCGAACCAATGACACGGTGAATCCCCACATCCGATCACCGTCAATGCAACCGGCGGTATCCATACGCGCCTGAGCACTCTAACGATCGGCATCCCCTTCACCCGTCCCGAACGCGAGCGGCGCCTCGATACGAGCGCGACCAGTCTACGGACGAGTAAACCATGCTGTGGCCGGTATGTGTCGGGTTCTTCCCATGCATTATCTAAGAATCACGCGTCCATCGCCGCTAAGGGCTCCACCTGCGGTTATGCCGATGCTCGGCCGACGTGGTCGAGCCCAACAGACCCCAGACCGCGCAACCAGGCGACGGCCAGAACCCGGATTAGGTCATCGTATAGGCCGACAGCAGAATCGGTCCTTTTCCTCGGCGGCATCGGGCATTGACGTTAGCCCAAAAAGCAGTATGCAAGTGCCGAGGGGAAACTCCGAATGATCGAACAGCACTGAGACGTTTGCGAATGCGCAGTCTGAATTCAGATAATTGAAGTGTCACGAGTTACTCCGCTCGATCTGCGAATTGCTTTGGTGCAACGCAAATCTCGCGGCGACGGGAGCTTCCTACGGAGCGGGCAGGCGGTGCGATCGCAACCGCGACGGTAGATCGGATCGCCGATGACCCCGTAAGTGGCGGGGGTCGGCCAGGCGAGCAACGGTTCGATGTGACGAACACGGTTCCCCAGGCAGTCGCCGAGCCCATCCCGGCCTTCCTAGGCTGAGCTCTCCGATGCGTCGTTCTCAGCAGATCTGGACCGCTGATCGGCTTGGGCTGCCTGGCGGGCAGCCCGCGCAGCCGGCGACTGGGCCAAGTAGTCCATCGCCATCTGCGTGGAAGCTTCGGTGCTGGGATGATGGCTGGGACGCAG
>Ga0209040_10001616_pt1 | contig 17882 bp, 10 predicted proteins | sample BogFormECP12_OM3_FD_188240 | JGI IMG/M metagenome (GOLD analysis project Ga0209040, IMG submission 188240) | Bog forest soil microbial communities from Calvert Island, British Columbia, Canada - ECP12_OM3 (SPAdes) (version 2) | ecosystem: Environmental > Aquatic > Freshwater > Wetlands > Bog ...
GGTCAAACCCGATATGATGGCGCGGAGAAGTTGCGGAGAAAACCGCGGAGAACCGCGGAGCGGCAGATAGGGAGAGTCGTGCGCTCCGGCGCATCGTCGGTGCGAAACGCCGAAACCTCGTGTTCTCCGCGGTTCTCCGCGGTCCTCCACGGATCCTCCGCGCAATCATATCGGGTCATGCCAGCGGCACAGGCCTTCCCTCGTTTGACGCGGTCTTGCGTTGCAGCCGCGCAAGCGAGGATGATGAGGGACCGGTCGCATTTACCCGATTGCCCTGCCCACACCGTCATGCCGACGAAGAGCCTGCCCCGAGCGAAGGCCGGGGTCGGCATCCACGGCGTTGCCGCACGCGCGAAGGCAAGTCGCGGATGGCGGGCCTCCGGCCTTCGCCAGGCCTTCGCCGGGGCATGCTTCGCCACCATGAAGATGGGCGGCGGCCGGAGAGTCGAGACTTCCCGCTTCTGGTGAGAGCTGATTGGCGTCGACACGTCCAAGCATGTGTTCGCCCTGCACGGGGTGGATGGCCGGCACAAGGCCGGCCATGACGACAGCGGCGGTCGGCACCGCTCCGGCGGAGCCGAACCTTCAGCCGATTGCCCTGGCAACGCTTCGTTAGCACGAATCGCGTCTAATGCTCCGGACCAGGACAGGACCTCGGCGTCATGCCCGACACGATTGCACCCGACGCGGCCCTGCGCCACGCCTTGCTCGACAGCCGCCAGCGCTGGCGCGACCTGGTGCTGACCGCCGCCGATATCGCCTACGAGACCGACGCTTGGGGCCGCTTTGTCTTCGTCATGCCGGATCCGGCACTCGGTTGGCCAGCCGCGACGCTGGTTGGCCAGCCGGCCGAACTACTGCTCGCCGGCGGTATCGAGGCGAACGGCTTCAACCCATTCCGCGTCACCGCGCTGGCGCGTCGCCGCCGTGCCTGGCTACAGCGGGCCGACGGCAGCCCGGTCATGCTCGCCTGTTCCGCCGCGCCGCTGCTGGATGCCGAGGGACGCATCGTGGGGACGCGGGGCATGGGCGTCGACTGGTCCGAATTCGACAGCAACGCCGGTCGAGTGGCCGCATCCCTGCGCCGCGGCGAGGTGCTGGACCATGTCCTGTGGCGCATGGGCCAGGAGGTGCTGGCACCACGCATGATGCAGGTGGTGCTGGATGAGCTGCTGAATGCCATGGGCGCCGAGGGTGCCGCGGTGATCGACGTGCACAACGATGCGACCGCGCTGCCGATGCACCGCGCCGGCGGCGGCCCCGACGAAGTGCTCGGTGAGGCGGCCGGCCTGCTTGCCGTGGCGAGCGGCCCGGCGGACGCCTGCGCCAAGGATGGACGGCCGCTTCTGGTCGCGGCCTGCCGCACCCGGTTCGGCGTCAATGCCGGCGTCGCACTGTGGCGCTCACCCGGCTCGCGCGGCTGGGACACCGACGACAAGCTGCTGCTCCATGCCGCCGCCAGTCTGGTCCGGATGGTGCTGGAGCATGAGGCGATCCAGCAGGAGATGCAGCGCCAGGCGCGCACCGATCCGCTGACCGGACTGCTCAACCGCCGCGCCTTCCGCGAGGACCTGAGCCGCCACATCGACCGGCTCGATCGCGAGGACCAGCCGGGAACGCTGCTGTTCGCCGACCTCGACGACTTCGGGCCGGTGAACGACCGGCTTGGCCATGAGATCGGTGATCAGGTGCTCGTGCGTACCGCCGCCGTCCTCCGCAACGCGTTCCGGCCAAGCGACCTCGTCGCGCGGCTGGGCGGCGATGAGTTCGCGGTGTGGATGAACGGCGCCGACCACATGACTGCTGCCGAGCGCGCCGAGCACCTCTGCACCCAAGTCCCGAATGAGTTGCGCGAGATCGCCTGCGACGGCGGGTCGTCGTCAACGGTATCGATCGGCATCGCGACCCGTGGGGCCGGCAGCCAGGAGCCGGTCGATAGCCTGCTGCGCCGCGCGGATCACGCGATGTACGAGGTGAAACGCGGCGGCCGCGGCCATTGGCAGGTCTCGACCGAGGAGCCGACATGATGGAGGGCGCCAACCGCGCAGTGCCGGCCGATGAGGCGGCACGGGTTCGCCTGGGCTCCCGCGCCGGCACCCAGGCCGATGTGCTGGTCGGCCTGGCCGATGATCCCTCGGTCACCGTTCGCGCGGCATTGGCGCTGAACAGCGCGGCTCCGGCGCGCGCGAACCAGGAGTTGGCGCATGATCGCGACGAACCGGTACGCATCCTGTTGGCGCGCAAGCTGGCCGCGCTGGCGCCGGGGCTGTCAGCGGTGGAGCAGGCGCGGCTGTATCAGGAGACCTGGGACACGCTGACAACGCTGGTCGCCGACGAAGCGGCGCACGTGCGTGCTGTCATCGCCGAGGCGATCAAGGAACTGCCGAATGCACCGCGTGAATTGATCCTTAGGCTTGCCCGCGACGCCGACACCTCGGTGTGCGAACCGGTCATCCAGCTGTCGCCGCTACTCACCACCGAGGACTTGATCGCCTTGGTGGCGATGGCACCTTCAGCCGGCACAGTGGGCGCGGTGGCGCGGCGGGCGGACCTGGAACCGGCGGTGTCGGACGCGGTCGCGGCGACTGCCGACGTCGCGGCGATTCGCGCGCTGCTCGCCAACCCGACGGCACAAATTCGCGAGGCAACGCTCGACGCCCTGGTGGCACGTTCCGTGGATCACCCCGACTGGCACGAGCCGCTGGTGCGGCGTCCATCGCTGCCACCGCACGCGGCGCGGATGCTGTCAGAGATCGTGGCGACGCATCTGCTGGCTGAGCTTGCCACGCGGGCCGATCTCGAGCCGAGATTGGCCGAGCAGCTGCGCCGGCGCGTCGCGGTGCGGCTGACGCCGAGCGCGCCGGAGCCCGTGGCACCGATCGATACATCAGCCGACGAGGCGCTGGCACAGGCGCACGCGGCAGCAATGCGTGGCGAGCTCGCCGAAGACAGCTTGCTGGCGGTGGCGCGCCGCGGCGATGCGCGCTATGCGACGGCGCTGCTGGCCGTGGCCTCAGGCATGCCGGTCTCGGTGGTCGACCGGGCGTCGTCGCTGCGCAGCGCCAAGGGGCTGGTGAGTCTGGTGTGGAAGGCAGGGTTCACCATGCGGGCCGCCGTCGCCTTGCAAACGCTATTGGCCCGTTTGGCACCCGATGCGGTGCTGACCGCGGGCCCCGCGGGGAGCTTCCCGCTGGCCGTCGAGGAGATGCGCTGGCAGTTGGATTTCCTCGCGCGGATGGGGGCGTGACGCCGGGGCGTCACGCCGCGGCGCGCACCGCCAGCTTCGCCTCCGCCTCGCGCACCGCGGCAATGGTACGCGGCAGGCTGGACGGATTGACGCTGATCGAATCGATCCCGAGCTCGGCGAGGAATTGCGCGATCTCGGGATAGTTCGCCGGCGCTTCGCCACAGATGCCGACATGGCGGTGGTTCCGCTTCGCCCCGGCGACCGCCAGCCGCAGCATCTCCAGCATGCCGGGGTCCCGTTCATCGAAGTCGAACGCTACGATTTCCGAGTCCCGATCCACCCCGAGCGTCAACTGCGTCAGGTCGTTCGATCCGATCGAGAACCCGTCGAACACCGCGGCAAATGCGTCCACCTGGATGACGTTGTTCGGAATCTCGCACATCACGTAGATCTCCAGCCCATCCACGCCGCGCTGCAGCCCATGCCGCGCCATCGCCTCGATCACCTGCTCCGCCTCCGCCACGCGGCGGCAGAACGGCACCATGACGCGCAGATTGGTCAGCCCCATGTCCTTGCGCACAAGGCGCAGCGCCTCGCACTCCAACGCGAAGCCGTCGGCATAGGCCGGATGCGCATAGCGCGACGCGCCGCGGAAGCCGAGCATCGGGTTGGCTTCCTTCGGCTCGAACGCCGATCCGCCGAGCAGTTGGGCGTATTCGTTGGTCTTGAAGTCGGACAGCCGGATGACCACCGGCTTCGGCCAGAACGCCGCGGCGATGGTGCCGACCCCTTCCGCCAGCGTGCGGACGAAGAACGCACGCGGCGAGCCGACATTGCGCGACAGCGCCGCGATGCGCATGCGTTCCTCTATGGTGAGCTTATCGGGATGCACCAACGCCATCGGGTGAACGCCGATATGCTCCGAGATGATGAACTCCATCCGTGCCAGGCCGACCCCGGCGTTGGGCATCATGGCGGTGCGGAAGGCGAGATCAGGATTGCCGAGGTTCACCATGATGTGGGTGCGCGGCAGCTCCAGCGCGCTGGCCGGCAGTCGCGTCACCTCGAACGGCACGTCGCCCTCGTACACTTGGCCTACCTCACCGCTGGCGCAGGACACCGTGACGCGCTGACCGGTGCGCAACGTCGTGGTGGCCGACTCGCTGCCGACCACCGCCGGCACGCCAAGTTCGCGCGCCACGATCGCGGCGTGACAGGTGCGGCCGCCGCGATCGGTCACGATGGCGCCGGCGGTCTTCATCACCGGTTCCCAGTCCGGGCTGGTGGAGCTCGCCACCAGCACCTCGCCAGGCCGGAAGTCCTTCAGGTCGGCGGCACCAGCGATCACCCGCACCGTCCCGGTACCGACCTTCTCGCCGACCGCCTTGCCGCTGACCAACACCGTGCCGTCGCCGGTCAGCGCATAGAGTTCGAACGTCTCGCCGGTGCGCTGCGACGCCACCGTCTCCGGCCGCGCCTGCACGATGTAGAGCCCGCCATCCACGGCATCCTTCGCCCATTCGATGTCCATCGGCACCGGATGTCCGGCCTGCGCCGAATAGTGCTGCTCGATGCGGATCGCGTAGTCGGCCAGCATCAGCACCTCCGCGTCGTCGATGCAGAAGCGCGAGCGCGCCGCCTCGGTCATCACCTGATCGCGGGTGGAGGAGCCGACATGGCCGTCGGCCAGGCGCAGGGCAAACTGCTTCTGGCCCAGCGAGCGTCGCAGCACGGTGCGATGGCCCGCAAGGAAGGTCGGCTTGTGGACGTAGAACTCGTCGGGATCCACCTTGCCCTGCACGACGTTCTCGCCCAGCCCATAGGCCCCGGTGACGAACACCACGTCGCGGAAGCCCGACTCGGTGTCCAGCGTGAAGATCACGCCGCTCGACGCCATGTCGGAGCGCACCATCTTCATCACCCCGACCGACAGGAACACCTTGAAATGGTCGAAGCCGTTGTTGACGCGATACACGATGGCGCGGTCGGTGAACAATGAGGCGAAGCAGAACCGGCAGGCCTCGAACACATCCTCCGGGCCGCTGATGTTCAGGTAGCTCTCGTGCTGGCCTGCGAAGCTGGCGGTCGGCAGGTCCTCGGCGGTGGCCGAGCTGCGCACTGCGACCGCGACGTTGTCGCCGTATTCGCGTTCCAGCGCCCGATAGGACTCGGCGATCGCCTGACGCAGCCGATCGGTGCCGGTGGCATCATACACGATCCGTCGCGCTGCCCCGGCCCGTTGCGCGAGCAGCGTCACGTCGGTGATGTCGATGCCGTCGAGCAGCGCATGCAGCCGCGGCCAGGCATCCGCCGCGGTCAGCGCGTCGCGGTAGGCATCGGCGGTCAGCGCGAAGCCGTTCGGCACGCGCACCCCGGCCTCGCCCAGGGCACCATACAGCTCGCCCAGCGAGGCGTTCTTGCCGCCGACCAGCGGCACATCGTCCAGGCCCAGTGTGGCGAACCAGCGGACATTGCGGGTTTCGGTGATCATAGGCCGGCTGCCCCTTGCGAGGTTGCTCATTCGATTTATGCATAGGCGCGCATTTTTGCGAGGCCGGCATTGATTTGGGTCAAAGCGGCAACGGTCATTGGCGCCTAATCTGGGTTTTGCCAAGCGTTGGAGGGCGAGATGGTCAAGGCGGAAACGGAACATGACAGACGCATCCGCGCGCGTGCAAGGCGCATGTGGCGGGAGGCGGGCAGCCCGAAGGGGGGCGAAGACGAATATCTGGAACGGGCGCGCGAGCTGCAGGCATTCGTCGACCACCCGGGTGCCGCGCTGCTGCCGAACCCCATGGTGGCGCATCCGCAGCCGGTCACGACCGAACAGCCGGTCGAGGAGGCCGAACTGCTGGAGAACCTCGGCGAGTTCCCCGGACGGTCGGATCAGGGCGACCGGATGCCGGCGCCGATGACGAAGCAGAAGGCCCGCGCCTTTTTGCGCCGCGGCTGAGCGCTACGGCCGCCCGGGGCTTGGCCAGTTGGGCCGGTCCAGCGGGTCGATCACCCGCCTGTGCTCCATGTGGTCCTCCACCGCTCGCACACCGGGAACATTCTCCGCCACCACCACGATCGCCTGACGCAGCGCCTCGTCCGGCGCGACGCCCCAGAGATGCACGACACCCTCCGCCACCACGGCATTGATCGCGCCTGGGGTGATGGCCCAGGTCTGACGGCGCAGCTCGGTGTAGAAGGCGTCGCGGATGGTCCGGTCGTCCGCCGTGACCGGCGGCGTCGATAACCTTGTGGCCAGCGCCTGCAGCAGGTTGCGCCGGCTGACGATGCCGACCAGCCTGCCGTCGCGGGTCACCGGCACGCGTTTGATCCGCCGAGTCTCGAGCAGGTGTGCGACCTCGGCGATCGGCATGGTATCGGCCACGGTGACCACATCGTGTGTCATGATCTCGCTGGCCTTGCGGCCATGCGCGTGGGTGTAGTCGGCGGCCAGCCGATCGGTGGAGGTCACCAGTTCGAGCCAGCGCGACGGCCGCGGCTCGGTGCCGGTCTCCGCGCGGCGCATCAGGTCGCCCTCGCTGACGATGCCGACGATCTGTCCGTCGGCGATGACCGGCAGGGCGCTGACCTGGTTGTCCAGCATCAGACGGACCAGCTCGGGCAGCGGCGTATCCGGGGCGGCGCAGATCACGTCCGGCGTCATCACATCGGCTGCGTTCATCGTGCGGCTCCTTTGCGTTCGGCGCTGGACTGAACGGCGGATGATGCGCCCGCATTGACGCAGGTCAATTCGGCAGGGCTTCGGCGTGAACCGCGAAGGAGGAGCCGGTGCGGGGGTGATGTGAGTCAGATCACATCGCCTCGCCGACGTTTGAGCGATATTCCTCCCGTCCAAACCAGCTGCGCACCTGGCGCGGGGCGCCCCTCGGCGGCGAAGTGCGCCAATCGACTTCAACGTAACGCAATCCACGACCCTATACAGCACAATGGAGGAAATCGATGAGCGATAGTCAAATCCAGTGGCCGAGCTTTCCAGGTCAGGCCACCCTCGTGGGCACAAGCCCGAGCGGGCGGGTAACGGTCTATGTCGATGCAACGCTGGGCCAACCTGCGCAGCAGAACGCGCAGGATCTGTTGGCTGATGCCGACCGGGTGGTACAGGCAAACGACCACTTCTTCGGCACCAGCACCGGCAGCGTCAACGTGATCGTCTTCGCCCTCAACGGTGCAACCGACGGCACGGGCGGAGCAGATCACATGGGCTGCGACTATGTGGTCGGCAACAACCTCGAGGTCTGCGCGTCGTTCGATAATTCGCCACGGGTGAGCGCCCTGTTCGAGGCGGAACTGAGCGAATGCAATATGGGCGGCAACCTATGCGGCGTCAGCACCGGAGAGGCGCTGTCGCGTTGGTGCGCGGCCACTGTGAGTAACAATGCACTGGGCGACTTCGCCACCGCACCAACCTGGTTCAGCGACGGCGCCCAGGACTTCGTCAGCCAGACCGACCCGACCGACGGCAGCGCGGACAGCACCGGTTGCGGCATGGCGTTCATTTCCTGGCTGCTCAGCCAGAACTTCGCGCTCAGCACCATTGCCCAGGGGTTGGTGGGATTGAGTGCGAACGGAACGTTCGCGCAACTCTACGGTAACCTGACCGGCAACGACCCCAACACCGCCTTTCTCACTTTCATGGGCGCCGTGCAAGGCCTCCCCGGCGTTAACAGCGACGATCCGTTCGGTGCCATGCCAACCCAACAGACCACGTTGGCGGCATTCCGTCCGCGCTCGCACCGCCTGGTGCGCAAGTGAAATAACGCGGGTGAGTTCGGGAGCGGTGGGCTGGGTGCGCCCCACCGTTCCCATCATCCAAACCGGCTCGGGGCTGCGCAGGTGCCGGATGCTACAAGGAAGCAAGGCGGTGCCGAGCGGACACCTCGAATAGCTGCCTGAGCTGAAATACCGGCCAGGTCCAGCGAGGACATGGCCTGGTCCGACGCCTCTGGCATCAAGGTATAATACCAGAAGACGGATTTGATGACGTACCGGTGGACTCATCGTCGGCGTGGCTTGGCCACGCCATCCACGTCTTTACTGCGAACAGCAAGAAAAGACGTGGATGGCCGGGACAAGCCCGGCCATGACGATGAGCGGCGGCCGGTGAGTCGGCAATTTCGTCTTCTGGTATAATTCTGCACCTATAAGTCGCATCGGGAAAGGCGCTTTCTTTTCAACCCCCTAGGTTCCGTGCGAAATTCTTCAAATACGCACGGATCGACTGCATGATCGTCATCCCTTTCAGGCTTCACCGGTCCAACGAGTGCAGCCGGCGATTCAACCTGCCGCACCACCCACGTCTTTGCCGGCACGAAGCAAGACGTGGATGATCGGGCCAGGCCCGACCATGACGCTCCCCCGCATCGTCACTCCGCCGGCACCACGATCGGCGGCCGCTTGCCGGCCAGCCGCTCCAGCGCCAGGTAGACCACCGGAGTCGTATAAAGTGTCAGCATCTGCGACACGATCAGTCCGCCGATGATCGAAATGCCCAGCGGGCGCCGCAGCTCCGCGCCGGTGCCGAACGCCAGCGCCAGCGGCACCGCGCCGAGCAGCGCCGCCAGCGTCGTCATCATGATCGGCCGGAACCGCTCCAGGCACGCTTCGTGGATCGCCCGCTCCGGCGACAGGCCGCGCTGGCGTTCGGCCTCCAGTGCGAAGTCCACCAGCATGATGGCGTTCTTCTTCACGATGCCCATCAGCAGGATGATGCCGATCATCCCCATGATCGACAGGTCGTTGCCGGTGATCAGCAGCGCCAACAGCGCGCCGATGCCGGCCGAGGGCAGCGTGGAAATGATGGTCAGCGGATGCAGCAGGCTCTCGTACAGCACGCCGAGTACGATATAGATCGAGATCAGTGCGGCGGCGATCAGCAGCGGCTGGGTGGCGAGCGACTGTTGGAAGAACCGCGCGTTGCCGGCAAATTCGGTGTGTACGTCCTCCGGCATGAGCAGCTCGCGCGTGGCGTTCTGCACCGCGCTCTCGGCATCGCTTAGCGCCAGGCCGGGCGCCAGGTTGAAGCTGAGCGAGGCGGCGGGGAACTGCCCCTGATGGTGCACCGCCAGCGGCGCGGTGCCGCGTTCGAAATGCGCCACCGTCGACAGCGGCACCTGTTTGCCGCCCGCCGATCCGACATAGATGCGATCGAGCAGCGACGGGTCGGTCTGCAATCGGGGATCGATCTCCAGCACCACCTTGTATTGGTTGCGCGCCGCATAGATGGTCGAGATCTGCCGCTGCGAATAGGCGTTGTTCAGCGCGTTGTCGATCGCGGTGGTGTTGATGCCAAGCCGTGCCGCGGCGTCGCGGTCGATCACCACGTTCACCTGCGGACCGGCGCGGTCCTGATCGGATGTCACATCGACGATGCCTGGCGTGGTTCGCAGCTTGTCTTCCAGCGCCAGTGCCCAGCGGCGCAGCGCGTTGATGTCCTGGGTGACCATTGCGTACTGGTACTGCGCGCCGCCCTGGCGTCCGCCGCCGCGCAGGTCCTGCGCCGAGAACAACGTGGTCTGCACACCCTCGACCTTTTCGAGCGGCTCGCGCAGGCGCGCGATCACCGCTTCGGACGATAGGCCACGTTCGGCCAGCGGCTTCAGGCTCACCGTGAGACCGCCGCGATTGATCGAGCTCCAGCCGTTCGACACGCCCACCGTGGAGCCGACGCTGGCCACCGCGGGATCGCGCAGGATCACATCGACTGCCGCGCGCTGACGATCCTCCATCGCCTGGAACGACACGTCGGGCGAGGCGAGCGTGGAGCCGATCAGGATGCCGGTGTCCTGCAGCGGCAAGAAACCCTTCGGCAGCACGGTGTACAGCCGCACCGTCAGCACGATGGTGGCGAGCGTCACCAGCAGCATGAACACGCGGTGCTCCAGTGCCCAGCCGAGCGTGACCGCATAAAAGCGCTGCATGGCGACGAAGCCGCGTTCCAGCATACGGTCGAGCCGTGCGGCGATCCGGTTGCGCGGCGGAGCATAGGTGTCTCCGCGCATGTACTGGCCGCAGATCATCGGCGTCAGCGTCAGCGACACCACGGCGGACACCGCGATCGCCATGGTCAGCGTCACCGCGAATTCATGGAACAGCCGTCCCATGATGCCGCCCATGAAGATCAGCGGGATAAACACCGCGACCAGCGAGATGCTGATCGACATCACGGTGAAGCCGATCTGCCGCGAACCGATCAGCGCGGCGCGGATCGGATCGACGCCGCGTTCGCGGTGGCGGACGATGTTCTCGATCATCACGATCGCATCGTCGACCACGAAGCCCACCGAAATGGTGAGCGCCATCAGCGAGAAGTTGTCGAGCATGTAGCCCATGAACCACATGCCGGCGAGCGTGCCGCAGATCGACAGCGGCACGGTGACCGCGGCGGCGATCGTCGGCAGCAGTCGGCGCATGAACACGAACACCACCATCAACACCAGCGCGATGGTGATCAGCATGGTGTACTGCACGTCGGCGACCGAGGCGCGGATGGTCGTGGTGCGGTCGGAGATCACGGTGACCTTAATGTTGGCGGGCAGCCATTCCATGAGCTGCGGCAGCAGTTCGTGAATGCGATTCACCGTTTCGATGACGTTGGCGCCGGCCTCCTTGGTGATCTGGAGCAGGATCGCCGGCTGCTTGCCGTTCCAGGCGGCCAGGCGTGAGTTGGCGACGCCGTCGATCACCGTGGCCACGTCGGACAGGCGCAGGATCGCACCGTTGCCGGCCTTCAGCACCAGCGGCGCATAGTCCGATGCCTGCGAGATCTGTCCGTTGATGCCGATCGTTTCGGCGCGGTCGGGTCCCTGGAACGCGCCGGTCGGCTGCAGCACGTTGGTTCCCTTGATCGCGGTCAGAACGTCCTGACCGGCGAGGCCTGCCGCGGCAAGGCGTACGGGATCGAGCCGCACGCGCACCGCCGGCTTCTCCGCGCCGTTCACGGTGACCTGCGAGACGCCTTCCGCCTGCGACAGCCGCTGCGCCAGTATGGTGTCGGCGGCGTCGTAGATCTGCGCCGTGGTCAGCGTGTCGGACGACAGCGCCAGGGCCATGATCGGCGCATCGGCCGGGTTGAACTTGCGATAGTAGGGGCGGGTGGGAAGATCGGACGGCAGGTCGGTGATCGCCGCGTTGATCGCCGCCTGCACGTCGCGCGCCGCGCCGTTGATGTCGCGGTCGATGTCGAACTGCACCACCACGGAGGTGTTGCCTATCGAACTGTTGGAGGTGATCTCGGTGACGCCGGAGATTTCTCCCAGCCGGCGTTCCAGCGGGGCGGCGACCGAGTTGGCCATGGTCTCCGGATCGGCGCCCGGCCGCGCGGCGAACACCACGATGGTGGGGATGTCGATGCTTGGCAGGGCGGAGATCGGGAGGAAGCGGTAGGCGACGATGCCCGAGAGCAGCAGGCCGATTGCCAGCAGGATGGTGGCGACGGGGCGATGGATGAAGGGGGCGGAGAAGCCCATGGCATTATTCCGCCGGCGCCATCCGGGCGCCGCCGCGCGAGAAGCGCAGCCGCAGCCGCTCGAACGCCAGATAGATCGCCGGCGTCGTGTACAGCGTCAGGAACTGGCTCAGCAGCAAACCGCCGATGATGGTAATCCCGAGCGGCGAGCGCAGTTCGGATCCCGCGCCACGCTCCAGGACCAACGGCAACGCCCCAAGCAGCGCCGCCATGGTGGTCATCATGATCGGCCGGAACCGCAGCAGGCAGGCCTCGTGGATCGCATCCTCCGGCGTGACGTCGCGCGTGCGCTCCGCCTCGATTGCGAAGTCCACCATCATGATCGCGTTCTTCTTCACGATGCCCATCAGCAGCACGATGCCGACCAGCGCGACCAGCGACAGATCGGTGCCGGTCAGCATCAGCGCCAACAACGCACCGATGCCGGCCGAGGGCAGCGTGGACAGGATGGTGACCGGGTGGATCCAACTTTCGTACAGCACACCCAGCACGATGTAGATCACCACCACCGCGGCGAGGATCAGCCACGGTTCGGCGGCCAGCGATTTCTGGAATTCGGCGGCGTCGCCGGAATAGCTGCCGGAGATCGTTGCCGGCATGCCGATCGCCTTCTCGTCCGCGGCGATCGCCTGCACCGCGTCGCCCAGCGAAGAACCAGGCGCCAGATCGAAGCTGAGCGTGACCGAGGGGAACTGTTCCTGATGCGTGACCACCAGTGGCGCGACGGTGCGCGTGATCGTCGCGATGCCGGACAGCGGCACCTGCGCGCCGCCCACGCCTGGCACGCGCAGCAATTGCAGGGTGTTCGGGTCGGCCTGCCAGGACGGATCGGACTCCAGCACGACACGGTACTGGTTGGACTGGCCGAAGATGGTGGAAATCTGCCGCTGGCCGAACGCGTCGTACAGTGTGTCCTCGATCGCCTGGATCGACACGCCGAGCCGCATCGCCGCGTCGCGGTCGACGTTGATGTAGGTGCGGAAGCCGTCGTTCTGCTGGTCGGTGGCGACGTTCATCAGCGCGGGATCGGTGGCGAGCTTGTGCAGCAGCCGCGGTCCCCACTGCGCGAGTTCCACCGGATCGGTGTCCATCAGCGTGTACTGGAACTGCGTGCGGCTGATGCGGGTGCCGATCTGGATGTCCTGCACAGGCTGGAAGAACGCCGTGATGCCGGGAATGCCAGCGATCGCCCGCTGCATGCGCGCGATCACCGCCCGTGCGGAATCACGCTGGCTGATCGGCTTCAGCGCGATGGTCAGCCGCCCTGCGTTGGGTGTGGCGTTGATCGTGCCGGCGCCGACGAAGGAGACCACGCCGGTCACCGCCGGATCGCGCTCGACGATCTGCGCGACCCGCGTCTGCAATTCGATCAGGCGGGGGATCGACGCGCTCTGCGCCGCCTCGGTCACGGCGACCAGGACGCCGGTGTCCTGCTGCGGCAGGAAACCCTTCGGCACCAGCATGTAAAGCCCGATCGTGCCCACCAATGTGCCGACGCCGATCAGCAGCACCAGCGTCTGGTGACCGAAGGTCCAGTCCAGACTGCGCCGGTAGCCGGCGAGCAGCGCGTTGAAGCCGGCCTCGCTGACGCGGGCGATACGTCCGGGATGGTCGTCGCTCGCGGCGCGCAGGATGCGGCCGCACATCATCGGCGTCAGCGTCAGCGAGATCACCGCCGACATCACCACGGCCACCGACAGGGTGACGGAGAACTCCTGGAACAGCCGTCCCACCACGCCGCCCATGAACAGCAGCGGGATGAACACCGCGATCAGCGACACGGTCAGCGACACGATGGTGAAGCCGATCTGCGCCGCGCCGCGATAGGCGGCGGCGAGCGGGTGCATGCCCTGCTCGATGTAGCGCACGATGTTCTCGATCATCACGATCGCATCGTCGACCACGAAGCCGGTGGCGACGGTCAGCGCCATCAGCGACAGGTTGTCGAGCGCGTAGCCCAACTGCTGCATCACGCCGAACGTGCCGATCAGCGACAACGGCAGGGCGATGGCCGGAATGAAGGTGGCGCGCGGCGAACGCAGGAACAGGAAGATCACCGCCACCACCAGGATCACCGCCATGATCAGCGTGAACTGCACGTCCCGCACCGAGGCGCGGATGGTTTCGGTGCGGTCGGTGACGATGGTGAGTTTGATGCCGGAGGGGATGGCGCTCTGCAGCCGTGGCAGCGCTGTCTTCACGAGCTGCACGGTCTGCACGATGTTGGCGCCCGGCTGACGCTGGATGTCGAGCACCGCCGCTGGCTGGTCCTTGTACCATGCGGCGACGCGGTCGTTCTCCACGCCCTTGATCGCGCTGCCCACATCGGCCAGGCGAACCGGTGCGCCGTTGCGCCAGGCGATCACCAGGTTCTGGTAGGCCGCGGCGTCGACAAGCTGGTCGTTGGCGCCGAGTGCGAAGGCAAGCCGCGGACCGTCGAAGCCGCCCTTGGCGCCGTTCACGTTGGCGTTGGCGACCGCGGTTCGCACGTCCTCCATCGCCAGTCCGTAGGAGGCGAGCCGTGCCGGATCGACGCGCACCCGCACCGCTGGGCGCAGTCCGCCCTGTACGGTGACGCGGCCGACACCGTCGATCTCGGACAGTTTCGGCTGCAACAATGTGTCGGCGGCGTCGCTGACCGTGTCGATCGGCAGCGAGTCGGAGGTCAGTGCCAGCGTCAGGATCGGCGCATCCGCTGGATTCACCTTGGCATAGACCGGCGGGTAGGGAAGGTTGGCCGGCAGCGTGCCGGCGGCGGCGTTGATCGCCGCCTGCACGTCTTGCGCGGCGGAATCCATGCTGCGGTTGAGGTTGAACTGCAGCGTGATCTGGCTGGTGCCCTCGGAACTCTGCGAGGTCATCGTGACCAGGCCGGGAATCTGGCCGAACTGGCGTTCCAGCGAGGCGGTGATCAGGGTCTCGACCGTCTCCGGGCTCGCGCCGGGAAGCTGGGTGGTCACCTGAATGGTGGGGAAGTCGACCTCAGGCAGGGCGGAGACGGGCAGCGCGCGGTAGCCGAGGGCGCCGGCCAGAAGGATCGCGATCGCCAGCAGCCAGGTAGCGACGGGGCGGGCGATGAATGGGGCGGAGATGTTCATGGGGTATCAGGCAATCACCCGGATGCGCCGCCCTGCCGCCGCCGCGTCCCAGGCGCGGCGGGCCGATCCACCGCCGGCGAGCTCCCCGCCGCCGCCGGCTGGACGATCGTCACCTTGCTGCCGTCGTTCAGCCGCGACGCACCATCGATCACCACCTTCTCACCGGGCTTTATCCCGTCGGCGATAATTGACTGCTGGGCATCCTCATGCCCCACTTTCACGTCGCGTCGCGTGGTCGAGCCGTCGGCATTCACCACATACACATACGCACTGCGCGGCCCACGCTGCACCGCGGCTGGTGGCACCACGACGGCGTCCTTCGCGGTATCCACTTGCACCTGCACCCCGACGAAAGCCCCCGGCCACAGTCGATTGCCGGGATTGGGGAACGTCCCCTTGAGTTTGATCGTGCCGGTGGTGGGATCGACCTGGTTATCCAGCACGGTCAGCGTGCCGGTATCCAACAGTCCACTCTGACTGCCCGTCGCGCCCTGCGCATAGGCGAGCACCTTTGCCGCGCCCTCGCTCATGGCCTTCGCCACCAGCGGCAGCGTCTGCTGCGGCAAGGTGAATACCACGGAGATCGGCTGCAACTGCGTGAGCACCACGATGCCCGTGGTATCCGAGGCATGCACGATGTTCCCGGCATCCACTTGCCTCATGCCGGTGCGACCGTCGAGCGGTGAGGCGATCGTGGTGTAGGATAGCTCCGTCCGCGCGTTGTCGATCTGCGCCTGGTCCTGCTTCACCTGCGCCTCGAGCTGCGCCACTTGCGCCTTCGCAGTATCGGCCTGCTGCCCCGAGCTGTAGTTGTTGGCGGCCAGCTTGGTGTAGCGCGCCATATCGAGCCGCGCGTTGGCAAGCTGCGCTTCGTCCTGTGCCTTCTTCGCCACCGCCTGATCGAGCGCCGCCTGATAGGTGCGTGGATCGATCTGCGCCAGCACGTCGCCCTTCTTCACGTTCTGGCCCTCGGTGAAGTTCACCGTGTTCAGCGGGCCATCCACCATCGCCTTGATCGTCACCGTGTTGAACGCCTGCACGGTGCCGAGAGCATCCAGATAGATCGGCACGTCCTTCTGTTCGGCGGTCGCGACCAGCACCGGGATCGGCTGGTTGGCGTTGCGGTTGCGTGCCGCCTGGCCGCCGGAGCCGGCGGGCCAGAACCAGATCGCATAGCCGATGCCCGCGATCACCAGCAGGCACAGCACCACCATCAGCCAGCGACGCGATCGCGATCGCGTCGTGAGATCCACCGGTTCGCGGGTCAGGGCGTCCAAAGCGAGCCTCGATGCGTCACTGCACGTTGCCTCCCACCGGCAGAGCAATCCCGCCGGGTATCAGTCCAGGGCGCAGTCCCGGGAACTGGTCCTCGATCGGTCCGGACGGCGCAATCCAGCCGCCACCCAGCGCCTTGTAGAGACTGAGCAGCGCCTGGAACCGCGCAAGTCGCACCTGGGCGAGAGTGTCAGCGGCGCTGAACAGGGTGGTCTCCACTTGCAGCACCGTTGTCACGTCAACGGTGCCTGCCTGCATCTGGGCACGCGCAATATCGGCAGCGCGCTGCGCCGTCGCAACCGCCTGGCGCTGCAGCGTCTCCTGTTCGGTGGTGAAGCGCCACGCGGTCAGCGCATCCTCGACATCGGTGAAGGCCTGCACCACCGCCTTGCGATAATCCGCCAGCAGCTCGTCGTAGCGCCCTTTGCTCTGCTCCAGTTGCCCGCGCAGCGCTCCGGCATCGAACAGCGGCTGGGTCAACCCGGCCGCGAGCGACACCAGCGTTCCGCCAGGCGTGAACAGCGTTTGCAACGCCGCGTTGGCGAAGCCGTAGGACCCGGTGAGCTGGATCGCCGGGAAGAACGCGGCCCGCGCCACCTTGATGCTGAAATTGGCCGCGACCAGCTGCGCCTCGGCCTCGGCCACGTCCGGGCGACGTTGCAACAGGGCCGAGGGCAGACCCGGGGAGACCGGCGGCAACGACAGGGTGTCGAGCGAGCCTGGGCGTACAGTGATCGCTTCCGGCGGGCGCCCGACCAGGATGCCGAGGCCGATCAGTTCCTGCTCGAGCTGGTTGCGCAGGTTCGGGATGACCGCCCGCTCGCCGGCGACCAGCGATTCCTGCTGGGCAATATCCAGTGCACTCGCGGTCCCGGCGTCCAGCCGGCCGCGGATCACCGCCATCGTTTGTTCCGCGTCGGCCAGGTTCCGCTGCGCGACGACGAGGCGGTCGGCAAGTGCCAGCGCGGTAAACCATGTATTGGCTACATTGGTCACCACGGTCAGGGCGACCACCTGCTGGTCGAAGCGGCTGAACATGGCGCTGGACGCGGCGGCCTGCCGGGCGGCGCGGTTCTTCCCCCAGAAATCCACCTCGTAGGCGACATTCAGCGGGGTGAGGCTGTAATTGTGGATGTCGATCGTCGTCGTCGTGCTGCCGCCGCGGGTAGCGCCGGAGACACCCCCCCGCGTGGCGCCGACCTGCTGCCAACTCGCATTGCCAGTGGTGACCACGTTGGGCAGCATGGCGGCGCCGGCGATGCGCACCTGGGCATCCGCCTGGCGGATTCGAGCGATCGCGGCGGCGATGTCAAAATTCTGTGCGCGCGCCTGCTCGATCAACGTGTCCAGGTCGGACGAGTTGAAGCCGCGCCACCAGTCCTCGGACGGCCATGCCTCCGCCGCGGTCGCCTCGGTGGCGCGGAACTGCACCGGCATCTCAGCCTCCGGCCGCAGGTAGTCTGGGCCGAGATCGCAGCCGCCGAGCAGCAGCACGAGCGGCAGGGCACAGCGAGACAGCGGGCGAATCATCGCGAAGCCATTGATGCATCGTCTACTTGGCCACCTGCCATCGCCCAATCACCGCAAGTCTCCTGTCCGCCTCTACCATGCCGCGCGGAACACGGCGCAATCATGTCACTGCCAGGGTGTTGTAACCCCGGTGTGTCCGGTGGCCGTAGCAATCGCATTTGATACCTGGATTGCGCTACGCTCCATTCAGGCTGCGGACTGGGTTTCCCCCGTTTTCGCGCTAGGGCATGCGCATATGTAATGTTGGGCCCGTAACGGCATTGCATTTCGCACTTGCCCGACGCGGCAAGAGTACGATTCGCTGCCTTGCGGC
>Ga0209040_10001617_pt1 | contig 17875 bp, 21 predicted proteins | sample BogFormECP12_OM3_FD_188240 | JGI IMG/M metagenome (GOLD analysis project Ga0209040, IMG submission 188240) | Bog forest soil microbial communities from Calvert Island, British Columbia, Canada - ECP12_OM3 (SPAdes) (version 2) | ecosystem: Environmental > Aquatic > Freshwater > Wetlands > Bog ...
GCCCCTGGCTGGGCGAACTTGATCACGTTACTGTCGGACACGGCGTATCACTCCTTCATTGGAGAAGTGGAGGCATTGAACACCACCACGATACGCCGCCTTACCCCGTCACGCCGTCACCAACTTCCGGCCATAGCTCTGGGGTCGGCATCGATTTTGAGAAGCGCGAGATCGGTCTTGGGATCGCGCCCGATGATCCGGGCCGAATGCGGCTCTCCTTCCTGGAAAGTTACCGTCACCTCTTCAGCATTCTCGACGACGTGGTCCTCGGTGACGATGTACCCGTCGGGATCAATGATGAAACCCGAGCCCGACGATCTGATCGGCACTTCCGACATGCCGAAAAAACGCTGCAACAGCTCGTCAAGCGCCGCAGGCGGCAAACCGTGGTCGGCCTTCTGAGCCCTCGAGCGCCGGAGGCCTGTCGATTCCTCCTCGACCGCACTCATTCCGCTCTGTCTTACGACAGCCGAAACATGGACCACTCCAGGCATAACAGCCTCCATGACAGGAGCGAGGCTTGGAAGGAGCACGTGATCTTGGGACGGCGTTAATGGGTAACTGCGATCAGGTTGCGTACAGCTCACCGATACCATCGCGAGGCTGAGCGAAACGATTGAGGCAAATCCTGAGAGCATCGATCGGTGAGCTTGCATTCGTCTGATCGGCAGCCTGATCCGCGCATTGTGCATCGCATCCTCCATCCAACTAACGCGACGTGACGCAGACATTCGCCGTTTGCGTTGATGCAGATCAACGGACCCTATCTGTTCCGCGGCCGGTTTACTGGCGAGTGTCACTCACATGATCGGAGGTCTGACCAGCGATGATAGCCAGCTGGGCTTCTACGCCCAGAGCGATAACGCACTGGCGCAAGGCGTCCGCCATTCGCTCCTCCTCGGTGTGGCCGACACCCCTTGCGCACAACGACTCCACCGGTTCGAAGCGACCGAAGGTTACCGTGATTCGATGGAACTTCGGCATGCGGCGGTCTCGCGGCAACGCGTCGAACGTGCCCGTGATATATGCCGGCACAGCCGCGGCCCCACTCGTCAGCAAGAGCTGGCCGATGCCGGGAAGAAACCGCTGGAGCCTCCCATCCGGAGAACGCCACCCCTCAGGAAACCAGACCGAAATGTTTCCTAACCTTAGCACCCGCGCAGCCGTTTCGAGCGCTGCGCTGGGGTGCCTTGAATCGACGGGGAACAGGTGCATGGCCCGAGAAAACAGGCGCGAGAACGGGTTGGAGAATAGGCGCAATACGTCTCCTGCCCAATACACGTGCTGGAACCGGCGCCAGGGCAGTGCCGCGGCTATCGCCGGAGCGTCGAGGTAGCTGACATGGTTGGGCGTAATCACGAACGCCCCCGTCTCGGGCAGCCTCTCGACACCCATGGCCCGCAGCCGGAATAATCCCCGCATCACCAGCCAGTTGACGACATAAAGAACGAGGCTTAGCGATTTCAACACGACACCTGTCGGCGTACTCCAGCGAGCGATGTCCAGCGCAATGGCTGCTTCTTGGTGCGAAAGGAGAAGAATTGCTGCTCGGCGCTCGATCGACAAGCGTAGGAGCTCGCGAATGGTCTCAATCCCACCAATATCCGTGTCCGATAGATTGATGCCCATCCGGTCGTGCAACAGGATCGTCAGCTCCATCCAAGCGAACGAGTCCAGATTCAAATCGAGACTGAGATTGACGTCAAGGTCGAGCGGGTGGTCCGGGTAACGCTCGCGCAACAGGTTCCAGACTGCGTTTGCGGCCGGGTTGTGCAGCAGCGCTGCATCTTCTGGCGTAAGGGCGTGGCCGGCCCGCCTTCCGCCTCCCGCGGCCGCTTGGGCATAAAGCGAGGGCAACAGAAAGCGCCGGCATTTGCCGAGACGGGTGCGCGGTAATGGCTGATCGGTTAATGCAAAACCCGACAATCGTTCATAGGATGGCAAATGCTGAGCCTGCTCTCCGAGGATGACGCGAACGCCGTCGCGCAGGTTTGTCGCTCCACGCTCGTGCAGCTTGACAGCATCCGGCCGAACCAAGGCGACAAGCGCGCCTTTGTCCTCCAGCACCGCGATTTCGGATATCTCGGGCGCCCCGCCGTAAATCCGCTCGAGGTCCTCGGGGATCACCTTCTTGCCTCCGCCCAGCACCAGGAGTTCCTTGGTACGGCCAGTGACGAACAGGAAACCATCGCGATCGATGAAGCCGAGATCACCCGTGCGAAACCACCCATCGGGGGTAAAGGCTTCGCGATTGGCTTCCGGATTATTTAAATAGCCTTTGGTAATCGAGCTTCCCCGCAGCTCGATCTCACCCATCCCCTGATCATCGGGGGAAGCAATTCGAACATGGCCGTCGGCGAATGGGCGCCCGACACTGCCGGCACGACGGTCCTTTGGGCGATTGCCTGTAAACAGCGATGCAGTTTCCGCGAGGCCATATCCGGACAGCACCATCCAGCCAAGAGATTCCAGATGTTCCTCTACCGTCTTCTCCAGCCGTGCTCCGCCCGATACCAACAGTCGCAGGCGCGGCGCGATTGCGTGCCGAACCGGAGCGAGCAGAAACCGTCCGAGACGAAGCCCGCTCACCTGCTGAACAAACATCGTCAATTTCAGCAACACCCGATATGCCAGGCGTAGCAGCGGGTTGCGGTCCTTGAGGCGTTGCCCGATCGCTGCCGAGAGTGCTTCAAAGAGGCGCGGCACTCCGATAATCGTCGTGACTTTGCCTTCTCGCAGAGCCCTCATAAGGGCTGGCCCAGTCGCGACGCCCGGCAATACGATCGTGGCTCCGAGGCTCAATATGGTCAGCATCCCGACGACAAAAGGATAGGCGTGGTGCAATGGCAGCGGCAACAGCGCACAATCACGTGCCCCGGCCACGCCCAATTTCTGCAACGCGTCGACATTGGTCGCGATATTGCGATGCGTCAGCATGAAAGCCTTGGGCGAGCCGGTGGTGCCGGAAGTCCAGGACAACATGGCGGGCGCGTCATCCGCCGGGGCAAGCAGGTCCTCGGTTTGCTTATTCGCTACATCTCGCCGAGGCCTTACGTCCGGCTCGGTTTGTAGAGCGTCATCGATGCGGATCACCGTAATATTGTGGGTGCCCAGGATTGCGCTGCTCGCTTCAAGATGACGCGCCGTAGTGAGGATGATCCGGGAACCACCAGAATTCAGCGCCGCTTCGAACTGTTCTCCATCTGCCAGATCATCGATCGGCACTAGCATACCGCCAGCCGCAAGTACGCCCAGAGCTGCAGCGATCCAGGTTGGTGAATTGGGCGCCCACAACGCTATTGCGGCGCCGCTGCCGGCCCCGATTTCTCGCAAATGGCGAGCAAAGCCCAGTGCCTTCTCGGCGAGAGCGTCGCTGCCCCACGCGACGATGCAGTCTTCGCCGAAATAGATGACGGCTGGGTGTCGCCCGCGCGCACTCAGCTCACGCAGCAAATCCCCAATTGTCCAGGGGACGATCACGAGCATGCCTCCTGCAATCCTGCGCCAAGCGATAGGCCTGCGCAGAATTTCTGCGTTGATCCATGTCAATGCTGTTGCCGCTGGCGCGGATACCGTCAACCGGTCGCAACAGAGGAGGCTCGGATGCGGGCGAGAGACGTGATGGTCAGGGCCGTGGCGACGACAATCCCCGAGTCGACGGTCGAAGAGCTGGCAAGGCTCATGATCAATCTTCGGATCAGCGGCGTTCCTGTCATGGACAAGGACGGGCGGCTCGTCGGCATTGTCACCGAAGGCGACTTGCTGCGCCGGGCCGAGACCGGGACCGAACGCCACCGCACAAGCTGGAGCCAGTCGTTTGTTTCGAATTCTCGGCTGGCTGCCGAATACATCAAATCGCACGCCAAGCGGGTGGCGGACATCATGACCACGGAGGTGGTCAGCGTCGAGGAGATGGCGACCCTCGGCGAGATCGCCGATCTGCTGGAAACAAAGCACATCAAGCGGGTGCCGGTCGTGCGTGACGGCAAAATTGTAGGTATCGTCAGCCGCGCCGACTTACTTCAAGTGCTAGCCAGCGGCGCCGCCGGGACGGCTGATGAGGACCGGGACCGTACTATTCGCAGCCAACTGCTCGCCGAGTTGCGCGAGCAGAAATGGGCGGATCCTTCCGAGGGCCGCGTAGTCGTCTCGGACGGGATCGTGCATTTGTGGGGTATTGTCGGGTCCGATCAGGAGCGCAGGGCATTGCGTGTCGTCGCCGAAAATACCCCCGGCGTCCGAGGGATCGAGGACCACACGAGCGTTGGACCGCTCTACTGGTGACGTGGGGGTGCCGCAAACGTCAGCAACGGCGACTTGCGCGCGTTGCTGACGGGCCTCAAGCCCAGTGATCTGGCGGGCTATAACCGTCTTGGGAGCGTCGCCCAGAAGGAATCAGCCTCGCCCACTGTCCGTTCTGGTCGTACGCTGACCCGCTCTGCCAGAGGCCTCCGCACTTGGCCGTTAAATGCGCTCCCACAGGCCGGTCTCCTCGTCCAAGCGATCCAGCTCGATACCGTTGAAGTCGAAGCGTGAGACAATCCCGACGACCCTGCCGTCGTCGACGATCGGCAAATGACGATAGCGGCCGTCTTCCATCAGCCGCAATGCGTCGATCGCCATCTTGCCTGAAGGCATCGTGTCGGGCTCCCGTGTCATGACCTCTTCCAGCGTCGTGCGGGCGGCGCTCTTTCCCTCTGCCAGCACAAACGGATTAAAATTATAGCCGACGGAGGAGGAGGCTATGGATGTCGGGGCGTTATTCGGGCTCAGCGTTCTGCTGAGCTTTTGCGCCTTCGGCGTCGTCACGATACTTTACATCCTGCCGCGACTCCGGGTCATGAGCCGAGAGGATGCCATCACAGCGCTGGTCGTTCCTCACTCATTCCGGTTCATTGGGCTCAGCTTCCTGGTCCCGGGGGTCGTATCGCCGTCGCTGCCACCAGCTTTCGCAATGCCGGCGGCATATGGTGATCTTGCTGCTGCCATCCTGGCGATGATAGCGGCATTGGCATTGTCAATTCGCACATCTTGGGCGATCTCAATCGTGTGGGTGTTCAACGTGTGGGGCACCGTTGACCTGTTGTATGCGGTCTACCAGGGCCAGATCGGTATCGGCATTGGGCCTGGCTCGCTAGGAGCCGCGTTCTTCATCCCAACACTTGTCGTGCCTCCACTGCTCGTTACTCACGAGCTGATATTCTGGCTGCTGCTGCGGCCACGGCGTTAACGCGCCGTGAAGTGCTGAGTGACGAAGGGTGGCCCGCCAAGAGGGCGATTAAAGACGAACAGGCGACGATCACGGGCGAGCAATCCGGCGGTTTGGCTGCGAACAGAGGCGGCTGCGATCTGATCTAGTTGCGATGGGCGCCCGACGGTCGGAAAAGGCCCCGGAATTCGGGGAATATGGGATCAGAAGCCTTAGTCCGCTCATGGCGCTAAGAGCGTCAGCGGCGGCACAGACCGAGAAGGCGGGCTTTCAGCCGTCTGCCACCTTCCGCGATGACTGCTTGTCAACGGCTCAAGCCGACCCCGAGTCAACGGCTCAAGCCGACCCGTTGCAAACCTTTGCGCCGGGCTTTGCTCGCGCCAACTACTTGGTTATCGACGGGCGCTGATCGAGACGCGAAATTTATCGATCCCCGCGTATGATGGGTGGAACGCGCGGCGATCGTCCAAATACCGTCGGCTTAACGAATATTAGGACGCTCAGGGGTCACATGCGCGATTGCCGCGTCGGGCGTGAATCCGAGTAAGACGCGTTTCGCGTTGAGGAGGAGCCTATTCGGGTACGACACGCCTTCGTCATTCTCTTGGTGGGCCTCGCTCTTGTTTTCGGCGCGCAGCTCGGGGGCGCGGCCGACGCGCCGGGATGCTATGAGGGGGTGCGGGGGGGCGCCCGCTACTTAATCAATGTGCCACCCGGGTGGAATGGCGGCCTGGTCATGTTCGCGCATGGCTATGAGGGCGAAGGGTCCGGCAGGGGATCGGTGCACAGCGGACCGCTCGCCGATCACCTGATAGAACGCGGCTATGCCTGGGCGGCATCGGGCTATCGGGCTTGGGGATACCGCCCCGACTGGTTCCTGCTCGACCTGCTAGCGCTGCGCGCGCATTTCATCAACCGGTTCGGACATCCGCGCTGGACGATCATTCACGGCCAGTCGATGGGCGGACACATCAGCATCTCCTCGCTCGAATTATACCCCGACGTGTACCAGGGCGCCCTGATCGAGTGCGGCGTCATTGACGGTGTCGGGCAAACCGACTGGACCCACGCCTACACCGCCGCGGCGCAATATTTCTCCGATCTGCCGCTGCTCGATACGCCGTGGCCGGAATTCGACAAACTGGTGTACACGAAATGGCTCGCCGAAATGGGTGAGCCCGGCTACTACACCGAGCGCGGCCGGCGCTTCGACAGCGTCGTCAAATACCTTGCCGGCGGCGATATGCCGTTCCGCCTCGAAGGGTTGGCCCTGCGCTATGTCCAGGACCTGCATCCCCGCGACCCCGGGCCTGCCCACGTCCGCGAGTTCGCGCGCCATGCCGATACGCGGTACATCCAGTATGACATCGATCCGGGACTCGGCGGCGACGCTCAATCGCGAGATCCGGCGCATCGCGCCGGAACCGGGCGCCCGGTCATACGAGGCAAATCCCGTCTTCGCTGAACTCACCGGCAGGATCAGGGTACCGGTGATGGCGATCCACGAGACGGCGGATTTCCGCGTCCCGTTCCGGCTGCAGCAGGATTACCGCCGCCGCGTCGAGGCGGCCGGGACATCACAATTCCTAGTGCAGCGCGCGGTGCGCCAGCCGGGCCATTGTGGGATCGAGAACACGGTGCGCCAGCCCGCCTTCGACGATCTGGTCACCTGGATCGAGAACGGCACCGAACCAGCCGGCGACGATGTGCTCGGCGACGTCAGCCAACTCGGCGTTCGGTGGACACCACTGCGGCATCCGAAGGATCCGCAGCGATAGGTCCGTGCTTCGTCTCTATCGGGCACGTCAGGAGGCTCGCCGACGATACTGAGCGCCGGCCTCGGGGTAAATTACTCTGCCGGTCGCCCGTTGACCGGCGCTGAGGAGGGAGTGGTCGGCTCCGGAGGAGAGGACCATAGACAGCGAGAACGGCTCGTCGCCGCGTCGGCAGCACGATCCCTGGAACAAGGGGCGCCTCGTCGGTCAGAAACGTCCGTTGAAGCCGAGAGATGTCTGGACCAGGGTCCGGCTCCAGTTAGAGGGGCGAAAACGGCACCTCGCGTTGTTCAACCTTGCTATCGATAGCAAACTTCGGGGTTGTGATCTCGTCAGGCTGCAGACCGATGACGTGTGTGTCGGCGGCCGGGTGCGAGACCGAGCGACGGTGATTCAGAAGAAAACAGGTAGGCCGGTTCAGTTCGAAATTACCGAGCAAACACGCGCAGCGGTTCAAGATTGGCTTTCCAGTCTTGGTGCCCGGAGCGGGCGATACCTCTTTCCGAGTAGGTTTCGGGAGCGGCCGCACATCTCGACGCGACAATATGCTCGCATTGTCCATGGATGGGTGGCAGACGCTGGTCTCGACAGTTCAGCCTATGGCACCCACTCGATGCGACGGACAAAACCAGCTCAGATTTACAAGAAGACCGGCAACCTGAGGGTGGTTCAGCTTCTCCTTGGACATACAAAGCTCGAAAGCACCGTCCGTTATCTCGGGATCGAGGTCGAGGACGCACTCAGCATGCCAGAGCAGGTGGAGCTGTGAGCCGATAAGAAGTTGCGGCCTTGCCGGTCCGGCAGGGCCGCAACCTGTCAAAACCTTCCTCGGGCCAAGTGGCTCAACCCGACCCATAGCAGCCTTCGAGCGCGTTGCCGGGGGGCGTTACTGACTCCGCCCCAGGTATCTGTGCCAACATGCGGGGAGCGGTGGAGTCGAAGACTTGGTTTACGCAAGCCCCGCCTTGGACCGCGTCGCCGGACGAGCCGCTCTGCCGGAAAGCAGACGATCAGCTCCCGTGCGCTCGGGCGGTAACACTCGTTGATCGACGAACAGCCACCCCGCCCAGCGCCTTGGGTCTCAGTCGTTTTGGGGGCCCCTCTGCGGCTTGCGGGAGTCTTCGAGCTTCAACTCACGCCACATCCAGGCAGTGTCATAGGGATTGTGGCCCTGGCCGGCGGCACGCCGGAATTCCGAGTTCTCCAGCAGCTTGAGCCAGCCGACGACCTGCGCGCGACCCTTTTTCGTCTTCACCGCCTGGCGCGGCGTCTTGCCGTCGAGGAGGGGAAGCGGGTCATCCAGGGTGCGCCGATAGTGATCATCCAGGTAGGAGTGTATGACCTGTTCGGCCACCTCGGACGGCAGCTCGGGCTCTACGAGCGTCGACTTCGGGCGCTCCTCAAGCATCTTCTCCAAATCCTGGTGCGAGGTCAGGGCGCGGCTGACCAACGTGCCGAGGTGGGAAGCCAGCAGGTCGCGCCCGCGCTCCGCGCGTTCCCTGGAGTTGGTGCTCAGGATGACGGCATCGCCTACGATCTCGGCGTTGCCGAGAATGGTCCGGCCACCTTCGTCTGCCGATCCTAATGTCAGGCCCTCTTGCCGGTTCCGCGACATCCTTTGCGACGGCGAACCCTGCCCGTGCCACGTCCAGCGCAATTCGCCAACGTCATCCCTCTCGAACCTGTCGATCCCGTCAAGGATGGCGGCGATTTTCTTGTCGTCCCCGATGATCGGGAACCGGACCTGCGAGAACACGATCTCCTCGCCGTCGGTATTGCGGATTTCTGGCATGGGCGCCTGAGCTCTGCCGAGAGCATCGATAAGCCAAGTCTGCGTGAACAGGCGACAGACGAGCGAACCGGAAAGCAGCATTTGCCACACGTCATGGTCGTTGACCTCCGCCGGCTCACCTTGCTTCTTGGCATCCCTGCGGAGGTCCTTCTTGAGCCCTTTGGCCATCCTATCAACAGCAGAGAGAACGTCGTCCGCCACGTGGTGTGGAAACAGAAGCAAGGCACCGGTGAAATACTGCTTCCCGTTGACGGTGACGAGACGCCCAGCGATTCGGTCCCAACGCGCCGCCGATTGCGAACCGAGCTTTTCCTCCACGGACACAGGATCTCCGGCAAGGATCACGTCCCGCACCGTCATGCTGTGCCCCGGATCGAGGTCGATCACCTCGTAGAGCGTCGCGACGGAATCCCTGAGCGCCGCGAGGTAGCGTTTAGCCGGGACCTTCTCCCGCCAGCCTCGCCGCTTGAGGTAGTCGTCGACGACGTTCAGTTCGCCTTTTTCGCCGAAGCGGGCGGTGAAGAAGTCTTCGAGCACAAAACCGCATACCATGCCGAAAGCTTCGTCGAGCAGATCGACGATTGTCTGTTCGGAGATGTCGAACCGTTCCAGTATCAGTTCAAAATGTTCGGCGAATACCTGTTGGCGATACGGCGCCCATTCGTCTTTTTCAGACCATTTAATGAGGTTGCCAATAGCTCGATCGGCGCCGGGGATACGCATGTTGAAGTCCTGCGAATATCGGTCAGTTCCGTCAGCTCAGTTCGTCTCCAGGGTACGGGATCGCATCTGCCTTCGACCTAAACGTGGGCTAGATGCAACCACGGCAGGTGCTCCTCCACGAATATGTGCCTCGTCGGCCGAAGTCGCGCGGCCTGATCGAATGCACCGACATCGAAATGCGTTTCAGGCGAGGGCTCACCTTCGCAGGTCAACGTCGACCCGCACCTCGCGCAAAATCCCCGCCACCGACCGGGCGACGAATTGAACCTGGTTATCTCACCTTTAGTAACGACATAAGCCGTGCGTTTGAATGCCGCAAAGACGGAAACAGGCGCCCCGCTGTGTCTCCGACAACTCCGGCAATGGCACCACGCCACTGATTCCGATTGACCGGTCATCACGAAGCGCACGGCGCCACATAGGCACCCGCCCTCAAACTGATCGCTCATGGTAGTCCCCTCGACCGACGTAGCGCTCGATGCACGGCAGCGGCTTATCGACGACGATAGACCTCTGCCCGCCGGCCTACCAGCGGTACCACGGAAATAGACCCATTGTCGGTTGGGTCCAGCCGGGAACAACTGCTTTTGAGGGATGGGGATCGTAGGCCGGGCAAATCGGGAACGACGCGAAACCACCCTCCTCAGCCATTCAGATCGAGGACGGCGGAGGACAGCTTTGGGCCACGGGCGGCTGTCGTCGCCAGGTTGATGGTAAGGCTGGTCTGCCCTCAGCTCCGGAAAATGCCGTGTGGCCGAGGCAGTTACGCTTGGTGCCACTTCCGGACCTTCGCCACCAACGAGGTGGTGACAGCCAAAAGCATAGTCGGCTACGGGTTGAGCGCCTCGAGCAGCGCCTTCGCTTCTTTAAGATCTTGAGTATCAAAACCTTCGGTAAACCAGCCGTAGACCGGGGTGAGAAGATCGCAGGCTTCGACCTGGCGGCCCTGGTTGGAGCGGAGCCGGGCGAGGCTCACAGCGGCGCGCAGTTCCCAAAGCTTGGCGCCTTGCTCTTCGGCGATCCTCCGGGCGTTGCGATACTGCTCCGCACCGGGCTCGGATTGCCCTTGCCGCTGCAGCAAATCGCCTTTCTGCGTGTTCAATTCCGCCTCGAACCAGCGCTCCCCTGTCCTTTCGACGATTTGCAAGGCATCGTCCAACAGGGTCAGAGCCTCTTCAATTTGCCCTGCAATCTGACATGCTCTGGCCAGGAGGCCGAGATGAAAGGGAGCCCACGCGGCCGCCCCGGTAGCGCAGTAAGCAGCCGAACCGCTGCGCAACAGAAATATGCCCTCGGCCAAGTCGCGAGAATTGATCTTGACCCAGCCGCCGTAAATCGTTCCCAACGCACGCCAGTAGGCGAAACTCTGCTCGGTTGATACTGCGATCAGCTGGGCTGCCCGCTCACCCAAGGTTGCATTGTCTCCGACGAGCAAAAGCAGCCGAGCGTCAAATGCCAGGGTGACAGCTAAAGATGGCTGGTGAGCGAGCCTATGAGCCTCATCAATTGCAGCATTACTCCGCGCCCTAGCCTGGTCGGGATAGCCGAGACAGAAGAGAACACTCCCCAAGACCGCCTGTGCGATTACGCACGGGTCGACTCCCGCCTGATCGACAAGTGAGCTGTGGGAGACCTTGTCGTATAGCGCAAGCGCCTCTTCCAAATGCGATTGAGCTGACGACAGCCTCCCCGTAAACATAAGGGTTCGACCACAGGAGTAGTGAGCCAGAACGAGCCTGGCAGGATCGTTGTGGTGCAGGCTGAGACGCAGCAGATCCTCATCCATGCGCAGAGCCAAACCGAATTGGCCGCGGATCGCGTGGTAAATAGATTGTCCCCGCGGGATGTGAAGAAACTCCGAGGGACAACCCAGCTGCTCCCACAGCTCGCGCGCGCGGTCATAGGCGTGGCCCGTTTCCGGCGCGGCAAAGCCTTTGACCGCTTGCAGCACTGCGCCTAAGGCAGCGTAAAACTCGAGTTCTTGACGCTGACGCACGAAATCGTCCGGTAATAGCGTCAGCTGGTCCAGTCCCTTTTGATATTGCGCGGCCGCCTCCGCCATTGCCGAACGCGCGGCGGATCTGCGAGCAGCCTTGCCCCAATAGAAGACGGATTTTTCAACGAGCCCAGCTTCGACGTAATGGCGCGCGAAGAGCTCGGGCTGGCTATCCGTCAATTCCGGGAAATGGGCCTCCAGCGGGGTCATCCGGCTTTTGTTTGACAAGTTTCAGGAGCGCCGGACTCACCGCCAAGTCGCTCTACGTTCGTGCCGAGGGTAACGATCATGATCCAAACGCTTCTCGCCTGCTCGGCGGAGGGAATCGTCCTTTATCTCGCGGGAGCGATCCGATGAGCGGCCGCGGAAGCTGTGAGCTTCCCCGTTTATCGCGCTGCTGGCGTTTGCCGGCGCCGCATGGGGGCTAGGGAGTGAACCAATGATCGTGGATTTGTCGAAGCTGCCCGCAAACCTTGCGTCCGATTTTACACTGTGGCGCACGGGTGAGGGCGAGGCCGGTCAGTGGGCCGTCATCGCCGATTCCACGACGGCGGACGGTCTGTCGACGCCGGATGATTACTACGTCGCGCGGGCGAATGCGCTTGAAGACAATGTGCGCTTCTATCGGGTGGTCAAGGGCAAACGCGAACAGCTCGCCAGTGCCAACGCCAAAGTGTCGGCGAACCAATGGCATACGCTGGCGCTCAAGGCCGAGGGAGACCGCTTTACCGTCTGCTTTGACGGTAAAGCGCTGCTCTCGGCGCAGGACAGCACCTTTCCGGGCCGGCAAGGTTGCGCTGTGGACCAAAGCCGACAGTGTCACGTACTTCGACACGATCTCGATCATGACGCTCAAGTAATCGAGTGAGGAGGCAGCCATGGCTTATGCGATGAAGGCACTTGCCTGTGATCCGGCGCGGATCAAAGGAATGTCGGAGAAGCTGATCGTCAGCCATTACGAGAATAATTACGGCGGCGCGGTCAATCGCCTCAATGCGATCACCGCTCAGCTCGCTGAGCTGGACTTTGCAAAAGCCCCCGGCTTCGTGATCAACGGGCTCAAGCGCGAGGAGCTGATCGCCAGCAACTCGATGATCCTGCACGAGCTCTTCTTTGCCTCGCTCGGTGAGGAGAGTGCGCCGGAGAGCCAGCTGCGCGACGCGCTCGCCCGCGATTTCGGGAGCGTCGATCGTTGGCGCTCCGAATTCTCCGCTATGGGTAAAGCGCAGGGCGGCGGCTCGGGATGGGTGCTGCTCACCTGGTCGCCGCGCGACCGCAAGCTCCTCAATCAGTGGGCCATGGACCATACGACGACGCTAGCCGGCGGTTACCCGATACTGGCGCTAGATATGTACGAGCACTCCTATCACATGGATTACGGAGCAAGAGCGGCCGCTTATGTCGATGCTGTCATGGCAACCATCAACTGGACGAACGTCGGGCATGCATACGGTCAGCTCCGGTCGTGACCGATTGGCCGCGACCAGGCATTCTACGGTGTTCCGAGGTTGCCGGATAAGCCCGGCGATCAAGCTGGTCGGAACCGGAGATCGAAGCGCGCCCCGCGGGGAACACGGTCGCTTACCGCTATGCTGGCGCCGTGAGCCCTGACGATCTCCATGACGATCGCTAAACCCAGCCCGGCTCCGTTGGTATGAACCCCTTTGCCGCGCCAGAAGCGCTCAAAGATGTGCGGCCGATCTTCCGCTGCAATGCCTGGACCGCTGTCCAGGATGCTGATCGCGCCCTCCAGGTCGACCTCGACGATCACTTCGGTCCCCGGCGCCGTATGCACGAGCGCATTTTCAATGAGATTGCGCAGCGCATCGGCAATTGCCGACGCGTTACCGGTGACTACAACCGAATGATCGACACCGGTCAGCGCGATCGTTCGGGAGGCTGACAACGCCAGATGCGCCATCGAGCCGACCACCTCTTCGGCCAGCTGACGCAGATCGACAGGTGATGAGACATCCAGCGCGACCGAGTCGAGGCGCGCGACGCAGAGCAGCTGCTCGACCAGCCGGTTCATCCGCGCGACCTCTTCTCTGAGCGCAGACAGTTGACCGTTGCCCTCGAGCGTGTCGAGGCGCGCCGTGATTATGGTCAGCGGCGTTCGCAGTTCATGCGCCGCATTGGCGGTGAACCGGCGCTGGGTCGTGAACCCTTGGTCGAGCCGATCAAGCGCACGATTGACCGCGATGACGAGCGGCAGCGCTTCGGTAGGCACATCGGCCTCGGGCAGCCGCAGCGAGATCGATCCCGGCCCGATGGCGCTCGCTTGGGCCGATGCCGCCCGCAAAGGCAGCAAGCTTCTGCGAACGCTGTACGTGGCAAGCAGTAAGGCAAGCGCAATGAACGGCGGCACACATACCAGGCAATATCGAAGACAAATTCTCGCAGGATGGAGTGGACCAGCTGATCGCCGCCCGACGCTTCAGCGATCAGCACGGACAACGGCCCGGCCGCGCTGTCGAGCTTGATACTGACCCCCGAATAGTCGCGCCCCAAGGGCCCAAAGTTACTGAGCCGGAAGTAGCTGGGCTCGGAACCCGCTTGCGGCCATCGGGCGATCATCGCGCCGAGTTCAGGTGTGGACGCCTCAACGAGTTGCCCGTCCTTGTCCCGGATCGCGAACACCGATTGCTGAGCCGCCGCGGTGTAGGCTTGCTTCACTGTCGGCGGGAGCTCAAGCCGCGGATTCTGATTCTCGTCCAGCGAAACATAGCGGGCGAGATCTTCGGCGCGCAGCCCGAGCTCGCGATCGGCGACGGAGCCCGCGGTCAGCGATGCGCTATAGATGAGCCCCCCCACCGCCAGGCAACTCGCGACGAAGAACAGAGCGGCGAGCTCGATGGTCAGCCGCAGCTGCAGTGACTTGATTCGATGGCTCATCCCTTCGTCTCGGCAAGGATGTAGCCGACACCACTATGGTATGGATAGCCAAAGTGGCGCTCGCCGCCTCCAATTGCCGCCGCAAATGGTGGACATGCACCGGGATCGGGTTCGAATCCGGCTCCTCATCGATGCCGTAAAGTTTCTCCTCCAGCACGGCTTTGGGCACGATGCGCCCGAACCGCCGCATCATCTGCTCGAGGATAGCCTAGCTCTTGGCGAGATAGCCGGACCGAAGAGCCGGCAACGGTGAGTTCCCGTCCGACTGTGTCGAGGCTAACATTACCGGCTTCCAGTGTTATTCCGAGCACACCACCGGGACGGCGCAGGAGGGCTTTGATCCTGGCGATCAGCTCGGTCATCGCGAAGGGCTTGGTCAAATAGTCGTCGGCTCCGGCATTGAGGCCTGCGACCCGGTCCTCGACCGCGTCACGTGCCGTCAGGATAAGGATCGGGAGCGCCTTTCCAATGCGCCGGGCGGCGGCGAGGACCGCGATGCCATCGCCATCGGGCAGACCGAGATCGAGGATCGCAGCATCATAGTTGACAAGCTCGAGCGCCGCAGTGGCGTCCGCCGCCGAGCCGGCGATGTCGACGGCAAAGCCGCAATCGCCGAGTTTCGACTTCAAGATGCCGGACAAACGAGCTTCATCTTCGATGACCAATAGACGCACGGGTTATCTCCGTTCACCTCGCCCGCACGAAGATTTCTATTCAACGCAACCGCATGGAGTGCCGAATTTTAACACAGTTTTAAAAACAGGTTTGGCCCAAGTGAGAAGCCGGGGTGACAGGTGCATCACGCCGGCGCCGCCTGCTGATCTCCCGCCCGAGGAAGAACGTTAAAACTGCCTTCAAGCTTCGCAAGTCACGTCTCGTCGGCTACGCCGCAGCGCGCATTCCCAAGAGGAAAGCGTCGGTCTCCGCGATCCGGGTCGGAATTGGCCGCGGCGAACTGGGCCGCGAATAGCGGCTACCCCGAGCCCGTGACAATCGCGATGAATTTCGGGGCAAGCTCCACCCGGTGCTCACCGGGTTGAATGCCGGCGAGGTCAGCCCGGTTCCGGCGACGGTCCAGCCCAAAACGGGAATTCTCGGGGTCGCATCCGTGATATTTTGTAGGCCAAGCTGAGGCAGGCACGCCACGTTACGTGTCGAAATAATGGATTTCGTATAGGAGACAGCCGTCGTTCTCTTTGAATGGTCCGTGCACGGCGCCGGGCGGGCGACAGGCATAGGTGCCAGTCGCAAAATTCTCGCCGCCCTGCCCCGCGGCATCGTTGCCGACGGTCAGGTCGCCCTCGATCAGATACACCTCTTCCCAATATTCGTGGACAAACGGTTCCGTGGTGAACACCCCCGGCGCAAACCGCAACAGGCGGGTGCGGCTGCCGCTGCGGCGCTGTTCGTCGAGCGCGCCCGCCAAGATCTTCTGTTGGATGCCCGACGGATAGCCGGGAGGTGTCGACCATCCGGAAATCATGTCGACCCGGTGAAATTCGAGGTGGGGCTTGTTGACGGGCATCGGCTCATCCTCCTGTTGCAGCTTTCGGTGCGGCACGCGGCTTGCTAGTTTCTGCCACGCTCATGATCAAAGAAGAAGAGGAGGCTTTTATGCTGTCTCGCCGACTGTTTGCCGTGGGAGCGGCGGGTTCGCCCGCGATCCTCGCCGGCGCTGCCCGGGCGGAAGACCAACCGGCAGAAACGACGATCGACCGGGTCAAGCGCACCAAGGTGCTGCGAATTGCAGCGCTGCCCGGCGAGGCACCCTATTTCAACAAGGACATCGCCTCGGGCACCTGGTCGGGCATGTGCATCGAGATGGCCAAGGACATTGCCGGGGTCTTCGATGGCCAGGTCGAATACCTCGAGTCGACATACGGCAATTCGGTGCTCGATCTGCAAGCCAACAAGATCGACTTGGCGTTTTCGCTGAACCCAACCCCGAAGCGGGCGCTGGTCATCGATTTCACCCATGCCTTCTACCTACATGGCTTCGGCATGGTCGGGAAAAAGGGCTTCCACGCTTCCAACTGGGCCGACCTAAACAAACCCGACGTTAAGATAGCGGTGGACATCGGCTCGGTGCATGAGATTGCGGCTCGCCGCTTTGCGCCCAAGGCGACGATCATCGCCTTGAAGGCGCGCGACGACTGCATCCTGGCGGTGCAGACCGGACGGGCCGATTGTGTAATCCTCGCGGTCAATCTCGGCTTGACCGCCGTCAAGAAAAATCCGGCGCTCGGCGAATTCCAGATGCTGCATCAGCCGCGGGTGCAACTACCGACTTGCATGGGCGTGCGTATGGAGGGGGACAAGCGCTGGCGCGACTTCCTCAACGCCTGGGTCGATTACAACCGAGGCATCCAGCAGATCCGCGAATGGCTCTATGCCGGGCTTGCGATCAATGGGGTCAAGCCCGAAGACGTCCCGGCTGATGTCGAGTTATAGAAAACCCTTCGCCCAGCGGGAGCAGCAAGGGTTTCGGGCGAGGTCGATCGATCGCCGCAGAATTGCGTCCAGGCGGTCGCAGGCGGTGAGCCAACTCTGAGGTGTTGCTTGCAGAGTGGCAACTTTTCCAGATCCTCGTGCGTCAACGCGACTTCGGTGCCGCTTCGACGGCGCGGAACTCCACCGTCACGCGGGTCCCGGGCACTCCGCGAACGCGCCATCCCAACCCCAGGAGTAAACAAGCCGCGCGGCCTGCAGTACCTCGAGGAAACGCCGGTGTACGGAGATGCGTAGCGCGCCACTCTGGCGGTGGATGCCGATCCGGAAGACCCCACCAACCTGCAGCTCACTTCGATTTCCGCCGGCACCCATCCCGGGGGCACCACCAGAGCTTCAGCGCTTGTGGCCGGGTCCACGCGTGGAAGACCCGCTCGGGGCCGGCACCGAACCTGCGCCGGAGTCGGAGGGTGGTGTCGGATCGTCTGACCTCTGCGTCGTCCATGTCCCGTACTCCCTGCTCAGGAAGTCATTCAAAGCGTCGAACTGCTGCTCCCAAAATAGCCGCTGCTGCTCGATCCAGTCGCCGGCATGCCGCAGTGGATTAGCCGGCATACGGCAGTAATGCACCCGCCCCAATTTCCACCACGCGATTAGTCCTGCTCCCTCGAATTTCGACGAGAAATTCCCGCTTTTCCTGATTGGCAATCCCCAGCCCGTCAAGCGAGGCGGTCGCGTGGCGGGTACAGGTGTCCCACCCCTGGGCGGTGATGCCGAGCCCCTCATGCGAGGTCTTCCTGTCGCGGCCCAGATACCCGGATGGCCTGCCGAACGCCAAACACAGGATTCGAGCCCGGCGGGCACCCGGAGGAATGACTCCACCTGAAACGGGCCGAGGTGCACATTGGCGTTACCGGCCAATTTGATCGAAAGTCCAAATAGTCCGAGCAGATGCGCTGGCCTCGCATCATTCAATCAGCGCAGGATTTGACGATGAACCCATGCGCGATGGCGGATCACGCCGAACGGAAATATTT
>Ga0209040_10001618_pt1 | contig 17868 bp, 16 predicted proteins | sample BogFormECP12_OM3_FD_188240 | JGI IMG/M metagenome (GOLD analysis project Ga0209040, IMG submission 188240) | Bog forest soil microbial communities from Calvert Island, British Columbia, Canada - ECP12_OM3 (SPAdes) (version 2) | ecosystem: Environmental > Aquatic > Freshwater > Wetlands > Bog ...
TTTCACACCGCTGACCTTCAAAGCGCGAGAACGCTTCTCGCGGAGTGGACCACGTTGTGAGCAATTTCGACGGGGGGAACCGCGCAGTATCGTTCGGCCCCTTCCGCCTGCTGGCGGACCAGCGGCTGCTGCTGGAGGGCGAGAAACCGGTCCGCCTCGGAAGCCGGGCAAGCGATATTCTGATCGCATTGGCGGAGCGCCCCGGCGAGCAGGTCAGCAAGCGCGACCTGATGGCGCGGGTCTGGCCCGGCATGCTTGTCGAGGAGGGCAATCTCAAGTTCCAGGTCGGCGGGTTGCGGCGGGCGCTGGGGGACGGCCATGCCGGCAATCGTTTTATCGCTACGGTTCCCGGGCGCGGCTACAGCCTTGTCGTCCCGGTGAGGTTTGCGTCGGAGCCGCGGCCATCGGCGCCGCCGACCCCCACGGCAAGACGTTTGCATAATCCGCCGGCGCAGCTGACTCGGTTGATTGGCCGGTCCGATACTATCGATAAGCTCACGCTGCAGTTGTCGCGGCAGCGCTTGCTGACCATCGTCGGACCGGGCGGGATCGGCAAGACCTCCCTTGCCCTCGCCGTGGCCGAGCGCCGGATCGCCGCCTATGAGCACGGGGTTTGGCTGATCGATCTGGGGCCGCTCGCCGACCCCGCCCCGTGCCGAACACGCTGGCTGTCGTGCTCGGGCTCGAAATCCGCTCGGAAGATTCGCTCCCCGGCCTGATCGCCGCCTTGCGGGCAAAAATATGCTGCTCGTGCTGGATAACTGCGAGCATGTCATCGCCACCGCCGCCGGTCTGGCCTCCGGGGTTCTTCGAGGCTCTCACGGAGTGCGCATTCTGGCGACGAGCCTTGAACCGCTGCGCGTCGAGGGGGAGCGCGTCCACCGCCTGGCGTCCCTCTCGAGCACCGTCACACCGGTCGGACTCACGACGGCCGATGCGCTCGGCTTTCCGGCGGTTCAGTTGTTCGTCGAGCGCGCTGCCGCGAGTTCGGGCGTATTCGAGTTGGGCGCACGCCCCGATTGTCGCCGAAATCTGCCGACGGCTGGATGGGTTTCCGCTCGCGATCGAGTTCGCCGCAGCCTGCGTGGATGCCTTTGGGGTCTGGGGCCTCGCAGCGCGGCCCGATGATCGCTTGCAGCTGCTGACGCGCGGCCGCCGCATGGCGGTGCCCAGGCACCGCACGATAAGCGCTACGCTCGATTGGAGCTATAGCCTGCTCAGCAAGGCCGAGCAGACGATTTTTCGCCGGCTGGCGATCTTCGCTGGCAGCTTCACGCTGCAAGCCGCTGGCGCCGTGGCCGCCGATGCTGACCACCCTGCAGCTGACCTCATCGACCTGGTCGCCGATTTGGTCATAAAGTCGTTGCTCCGAGCGGATGTGAGTGAGATTGAGCCGCGCTTCCAGCTCCCCGAGACCACCCGCGCCTATGTGCTCGAGAAGCTCACCGAGAGCGGCGAGCGCGATGCGGTGGCGCGGCGCCACGCGCATTACTATTGCGACCTTTTTGACTCCAGCGCGTCTGAGTCTGCGAATACCGACGACATATTCAGTGTCTGCGCGCTCGAGATCGACAATCTTCGTGCCGCGCTCGGCTGGGCGTTCGGACCTATGGGCGAGCCTTCCGTCGGCGTCCGCTTGGCGGCGGCCGCGGTCCCACTGTGGATCTCGACTTCCATGCTGGCGGAGGTTCACCACTGGATGGAACAAGCGGTGCGCGGTTTACCTTTGGGTCTACCACCTACGGCTAGACGAAGTGCGTGACACGCTCGCCCTGGCGCAGCGAGCCGAAGCCCTCGCTCTGTCTGTCGTCGATCCGGTCGCAATGACGACGGGTGATCCGATTCTCGGGATCTCGTTGCATTATGCGCGTGAGCACGCCACGGCTCGCATTCGCCTCGAGCGATTGCTCCAGCTTCCGCCGCCTCCGGCACGGCGCTCCTATATCTTGCAGTTCGGCTTCGATCAGCGGGTGGTCGCGCGCTATGTCCTGGCCACCTCATCCCCATTGTCGCTCTGGCTTTTGGGGGTCACACCCATAAACTGTGAGTTCGATGCGGACATGACCACACAGACAGAGCTGGGTATCCGAATGAGCAGCAAAGACCAATTGAAGGGCGCGGTTTGCGCGGTCATCGACCGCCACGCCGATACCATCATCGATCTCGGCGAGACAATTCTGCGCCACCCCGAGACCGGCTTCAACGAGGTGAAGACCGCCGCCCTGGTGGGTGAGCGGATGAATGCTCTGGGCTTGGCGCCGCGTACCGGTCTGGCGCTGACCGGCGTCAAGGGACGGCTCACCGGCCGCGCCCTGGGCCCCCGGCTCGCCTTTATAGGCGAGCTCGACAGCTTGCGGACCTCGGAGCACCCGCTCGCCGATCCGGTCACCGGCGCCGCGCACAGCTGTGGTCACAACGCCCAGATCGCCGGAATGCTGGGCGCGGCGATCGGGTTGACCGAGGCCGGCGTGGCTCAGCATCTTGCCGGCGACATCATCTTTTTCGCGGTGCCGGCCGAAGAATTCATCGATGTCGAGGAGCGGGCGGCTCGCGTCGCGAAGGGCGAAATCGAATTCATGCTGGGCAAGCCCGAGCTCGTCGCCAAGGGCCATTTCGACGATGTCGACATGGCCATGATGATCCACACGGGCTCGCGTGACGGAGGAGGAACTCGCGCTTTTCTCGCTCGATCATCGAACGGCGCGCTGGTCAAGCGCATTCGCTTCGTCGGCCGGGCGGCCCACGCCGGCAGCTTGCCGCAGCTCGGGATCAATGCGCTCAACGCCGCAATGATCGCGATGAACGCGATCTCGGCGCAGCGCGAGACCTTCTGGGAGAAGGACACGATCCGCGTCCACCCGATCATCACCAAAGGTGGCGATGCGGTCAGCGTCGTGCCGGCCGAGGTCACGATGGAGACGTTCGTGCGCGGCGGCTCGCTCGAGGCAATCCTCGACGCCAACAAAAAGGTCGACCGCTGTCTGCGCGCCGGAGCTATGGCGATCGGAGCCGAAGTCGAGATCCACACAATCCCCGGCTATCTGCCGCAGCGCAACGACGAGCGGCTGGGGCAGATCTTCGGCGCGAATGTCGAGACCCTGCTCGGGCCGGGGCAGTTCCACATCGGCGGGCACCGTACCGGGTCTACCGACATGGGTGACCTCGCGCATTTGATGCCGGTGATCCACCCTTACGTCGTCGCCGCCGAAGGCAAGGCGCACGGCGCCGACTGGCGGATCAACGAGCCCCGGCACGGCTATCTGACGCCGGCCAAGCTGTTGGCGATGACCGCGATCGACCTGCTCTACGACGATGCTGCTCCGGCGAAGGAAATCCTCGCGAATTTCGAGCCGGCGATGACAAAGGAGGCTTACCTGGAGTTTCAGCGCAGCCTGTTCCGCACCGAGCGGTTCACCTTCGCCGAGGAATGACCCCCGCCGGCTGAAATTCGGTTGAGGCGCCGGGGCGCGTTGTGCTCTATTTGGCGCGACAGCGCGTGGAACAATTTGTTACGCGGCGGCGCTTCACTTTTGCTGCGTTCCGAAGAAAAATCCTGGCCTGACTGGAATGGCAGCAAGGGCCGCGAGTTAAACAGTCAGGACCAATCGCCCCGCGCCCGGTGGGCGAGGGCGGACCGTGCAACATGCGCAGCTCGGAGTGCGTAGAATGCCTTTCGACGGAACAGACGCTTTTGACAATCACCCGATCGCCAAACTCGGCGCGGTGGAGCGCATGCTCGCAACCGAGCAGCAGTGGTGCAAGGGCCGGCTACGCGACGCCCATGGCCGCCATTGCCTGGTCGGCGCAATCGAGGCGGTCGGAGGCCGGCAAGTGTTGCAGAAACCCATTCTGCACGCGGCTCGAGAAGTCAGCGGCAAGCGGTATTGGCGGATCGAATTCTTTAACGACGACCCGCGCACGACGCACGCCGATGTGCTGCAGGTGCTGCGCCGCACGCGGGAACACATGATCGCCGGGATGATCGGCAGCTATGACCGGCAACCGCGCCGTCAGCGGTGGATACGGGCCGTGCGTTCCCTGTGCTCCGCACGAGGTTTCGACGCTGATCCAATGCTGCCGGAGAGCGCCGCTGGGTTTTCTCTCGGCGAACCTCCTGTTCGGGACCGCGCACTGGAAGGCAGCGGACATACCGACCGTGTGCTGGAGCTCCAGCACTAAGCTGCCGCCTGCGGACGCCCCCCGCTGCGATTTCGCGGGGCTGGCGATAAGGTCTTGAACCGCGTCGTTTCGGATCGGCATCGGAGGATCTAGGAGATCGCCGCCGCCCGAGCCTTGCTTCTAGGGATCGGACAGAGCATTGATTGCCGAGCGTTCGTCGGCAGCAATGGGTGACGAGAATGCAGAGCCTGTGGTCGGATGCGGAGGCCGGGCGTCAGGTCGACCGCTATGCCGCAGAGGGTGTCGGGCGCGATCTCGCGCTGCGCGTCTACACCTCCCGCCTGCTGGGCGGCGAGCCGAAGCTGGTGTTGCACGGCGGCGGCAACACCTCGGTTAAGACCACGATGAAGGATCTGCTCGACGAGGAGGTCGAGGCGCTTTGTGTCAAGGGCAGCGGCTGGGATATGGCGGCGATCGAGCCTGCCGGTCTTCCCGCCGTCCGGCTCGCGCCGCTGCGCAAATTGCGCCGGCGCGAGGCGCTCTCAGACGAGGAGATGGTGCGCGTGCAGCGGGCCAACCTACTCGACCCCGGCGCCCCCAACCCCTCGGTCGAGACGTTGCTGCATGCCTTCCTGCCGCACAAATATGTCGATCACACGCATTCGACGGCGGTGCTGAGCCTCGCAGACCAGCCTGACGCAGGGGAGCGATGCGCGGATCTATATGGCCGGCGGATGGGTCTGGTACCCTACATCATGCCCGGCTTTCTGCTCGCCAAGAAGGCCGCGGAGGTCTTCGAGGCGGATCCCGCCGTCAAGGGGCTCGTGCTGCTGAAGCACGGCGTCTTTACCTTCGGCGAGACGGCCCAGCAGGCGTATGAGCGCATGATCGCGGCAGTCTCGCTAGCCGAAGAGCGTCTAACGCATCGGCGCAAGACCGTGTTCGCCGCTGGACGTTTGCCGGATATGGTGGCCGGGGCTGCGGAGGTTGCGCCGATCCTGCGCGGCGCCTGCGCGATAGCCGATCCGGCAGGCTCGGGGGCGTATAAGCGCTTCGTCCTCGATTTCCGTTCGACCGCGGCGGTGCGGAATTACGTGAACGGGGCCGAGCTCCGGCGCTACGGCCGGGCCGGAGTGGCAACGCCGGATCACACGATCCGCACCAAGAATTATCCGCTGATCGTACCGGCGCCCGAAGGGGATCGGCTCGACGCATTCAAGCAGGCAGTGCACCAAGCGGTCGACTATTTTGCCTCCGAGTACCACGCCTATTTCGCCCGCCGCAACGCGCGGCAAGACCCGCCAAAGCGGAAGCTCGACCCGATGCCGCGGGTCATCATGGTGCCCGGGGTTGGGTTGTTCGGGCTCGGGCATAGCGCCAGGGACGCGCGGATCGCCGCCGACATCGCCCAATCCACTGTCGAGACCGTCACCGACGCCGAGGCGATCGGCCGGTTCGAGCCCGTCGGTGAAGCCGATCTTTTCGATATCGAATACTGGTCGCTGGAACAGGCCAAGCTCGGTCAGAGCAGCGAGAGGGCGTTCACCGGCCAGATTGCGGTCGTCACCGGCGGTGCGGGCACGATCGGCCTGGCAACCGCGCGTGCGCTGAGCGGGGCGGGCGTCGAGGTGGCGCTGCTCGACATCGATGCCGCGGCCGCCCAAGCGGCGGCGAAGAAGCTCGGCGGCGCAGCGCTCGGGATCGAATGCGATGTCACCGATCCGGCGGCGGTGCGCCGGGCATTCGACCGTGTCGCGCTGCAGTTCGGCGGTGTCGATATCGTCGTTTCCAACGCCGGCGCTGCGTGGCAGGGCCGCATCGGCGAGGTTGACGACGCCGTGCTGCGCCACAGTTTCGAGCTCAACTTCTTTGCCCATCAGACCGTGGCGCAGAACGCCGTCCGCATCATGCTGGCGCAAGGCACCGGTGGCTGTCTTCTGTTCAATGTGTCGAAACAGGCGGTCAACCCCGGCCCGGATTTTGGTCCCTATGGGCTGCCAAAGGCCGCCACCCTGGCGCTGGTGCGCCAATATGCTCTCGAGTATGGAGCGGACGGCATTCGCGCCAACGCCGTAAACGCCGACCGCATCAGGGGCGGGCTGTTGACGCCGGAGGTGGTAGCCGCCCGCGCGAAAGCACGCGGCGTCGACGAGCAAGGGTACCTGAGGGGCAATCTTCTCGGCCGCGAGGTTACCGCCGAGGATGTCGCCCAGGCCTTTCTGCATCATGCGGTGGCCTTGAAGACCACCGCCGATGTCACGACGGTCGACGGCGGCAACATCGCCGCCATCCTGCGCTGATTTCACCGGAGGATCCGACGAAGATGGTGACCGCAGAGCAGGTCGCGCTTTATCGGCAACACGGCTATCTGTTCCCGTTCCCCGCGCTTTCGCCCGATGAGGTCGCGGAGTGCCGTGCCGGCCTGGAAAGGTTCGAGCAATGGCTCGGCACGCCGGTGACCGATGCCGACCGCAAGTGGCGCTCCGCCGGCTATATCCTGCTTCCTTGGGTAGACCGGCTGATTCGGCATCAGAGTGTTCTCGATGCCGTCGAAAGCCTGATCGGTCCGGAAATTCTCGTCTATACCAGCACCTTCTTCATCAAGGAGCCGAACTCGCCGGTTTTTGCCGCTTGGCACCAGGACGCCACCTATTTTGGCTTGACCCCACACGAGCACGTCACGGCATGGGTCGCGCTGACCGATGCGACAGCCGAAGCGGGCTGCATGGAGGTGGTGTCGTCACGGGGAGCACCGCGGCAGCTGCGCCATGCCGCTCTCGGGCTCGCCAACAGCATCAATGGCGGGGGCCAGGCGATCGTCGAGGGTTTCGACGAGGAAGCAGCGGTAGCAATGGAATTGCCGGCCGGCAGTTTTTCGCTGCACCACACCCTCTGCCGCCACCGCTCGGCGCCCAACCGGGCATCGCACCGGCGGGTCGGGCTGGGCATCAGCTATATTCCGGCATATGCCCGCACGATCGGCTCCTACAGATTATCGGCGCTGCTGGTCAGGGGGCGCGACACCGGGGCCCATTTCGATCTGCTGTCGTCGCCCGAATGCGAGCTGGGACCGTCCGAGATCGAGCGGCATGAGCGGGCCTACCGCCGCTACCGCGAGAACTACGCCGAGCAGACCGAGTGGCACGAGCGCCGCTTCGCGTCTGCGTGATCGCTGCGCTGTCGTTGGCGATGACTGCACCGGATGCCAGCGCGGCGCGAGTCGTGTGCGTCGAGAACGCGACGATCGGCGAGCTGGGCCACGCTCTGGCTGCCGGCGACACCACCGCGGCGGGGCTGGTGCAAGCTTATCTGGCGCGCATCGCGGCCTACGACCGCGCCGGCCCGCGCCTCAATGCCGTGCGCGAAGTAAACCCGGACGCGCCCGCGATCGCCGCCCAATCGGATGCGAGGGAGCCGGCGAAACGCCGCCCGCTCGAAGGCATTCCGATCCTGATCAAGGACAACATAGCGACCGCCGACGCGCAGCACACCACGGCCGGTTCGCTGGCGCTGGAGGAAGCGCGGGCAAAAGACGATGCGACCGTAGTCAAATTGTTGCGGCAGGCCGGGGCAGTGATCCTCGGCAAGGCCAATTTGACCGAGTTCGCCAACATCATCGCGATCGACATGCCGGCCGGCTACAGTTCGCTGGGCGGCCAGGTCAAGAACCCCTACGCGCCGGAGATCGACGACAAGGGCGTGCCGATCGTCCCGCCCGGCGGATCGAGCTCCGGATCGGCAGTTGCCGTAGCGGCCGGGCTGGCGGCTGCGGCGATCGGCACCGAAACCTCGGGATCGCTCTTATCGCCGGCGAGCCAAAACGGCGTCGTTACGGTCAAGCCGACCGTCGGCCTGATCAGCCGGGCCGGGATCGTCCCGATCGCCCACAGCCAGGACACCGCGGGGCCGCTGACCCGCACCGTCCAGGACGCGGCGATGCTGCTCAACGTGCTGGCCGCCGCCGACCCGCTCGATGAAGCGACCGCAGAACTGCGGCGCCCTGCGGACTATACGAGCTTTCTCGATAAGGACGGCCTCAAAGGCGTGCGGATCGGCGTGCCGAGCGACCCCTCCGACCCGGCCAATGATGTCTATTACGGACCGCTGCCGCCGCGTGCCGCCGCGGTGATGCGCGAGGCGATTGCTGTGCTGGAACGCGAAGGGGCGACGGTCGTGCGCGCCAACATCCCGACCGAGGGCTGGATCGGCGGCCCGGGCACCGAGATGGCCATCCTCAACCGCAACCCCGAAAGCGCGACGAAGAGCCAGCCGGCGCGTCGGCCGATCGTCTTCGTTTACGAATTGAAGCGCGACCTCAATCTTTACCTGCGCGACTGGGCCGCCGGCACGGGGATGGCGAGCCTTACCGACATCATAAAGTTCAACGCCGAGCACGCTGACCGTGCATTGCGCTTTGGTCAGGACATCTTCCTCGCCGCGGAGCAGACCCACGGCGATTTGAGCGAGCTCGAATATGTGTCGGCCCGGCAGATGGATCTGCGCGCCTCGCGCACCTTCGGGCTAGACGCCTATATGGACGAGCATCGGCTCGACGCGGTGCTGTTCCCCGCCACGAGCGGCGCTTCGATCGCGGCCAAGGCCGGCTATCCTAGCGTCCAGGTGCCTGCCGGTTTTGTCGCCGGGATTCGTGAAAAGGAAACTCCGGACTACCCCTACGGCGCCACCTTTACCGGCCGCGCCTGGAGCGAGCCCATCCTGCTGCGGCTCGCCTACGCCTTCGAGCAAGCCGTCCAGGCGCGCCGTCCGCCGCCAGGCTTGCCGCCTCTCGACCCGGCCTGGGCCCGCTAGCTAAAGCTAACCCGCCTTCCCCGGGCGAAGGGTCGGCGAAATGAGACAGATCAATGTGACGCCGACGCGCCCGTCTGATTGTTTCATCGGAAAAGGGGTTCGCGGATCGGCTTCGTAAGGCCGAGTCCTTAGCGCCCTCTCTCACCGGAGGAGGCATGAAGCCGCAACGCTTTCGTAATCGCACAGACGCCGGGCGCCGGCTCGCGGAGAAGCTGGCGGCCTACGCCGATCGGCCGGATGTACTTGTTCTTGGCCTGCCGCGCGGCGGTGTACCGGTCGCTTTTGAAGTGGCTCGCGCGCTCGGCGCGCCGCTCGACGTTTTTCTGGTGCGCAAGCTGGGTGTTCCCGGCCACGACGAGCTGGCGATGGGCGCTGTCGCAACCGGCGGGCTCCGTGTTCTGAACGATGAAATCGTGCGCGGTCTGGGTATTCCGGAGCATGAGATCGACGCGGTCGTGGCCCGCGAGCTGCAGGAGCTGTCGCGGCGAGAGCGGCTCTATCGGGGCGAACTCCCGCCGCGGGATGTCGGCGGTCGGACCGTCATCCTGGTCGATGACGGGCTGGCGACCGGAGCCACGATGCGGGCCGCCGTTAAGGCGCTGAGCCGGCAGCAGCCTGCCCGCATCGTCGTAGCGGTGCCGACCGGATCCCCCGATACCTGTGAGGCGCTGGAAGCCGAGGCCGACGACGTCATTTGCGCGATGACCCCAGAGCCGTTCTTCGCCGTCGGCCAGTGGTATGACGATTTCACGCAGACCACCGACGACGAGGTGCGCGACTTGTTGGCGCGACGAGGGTGATGTGCGGACTGATTAGCTAGGGTGCCGACTTTTTTGTCGACCGTCGGTTCGTGTCCCTTCAGGCAATAGCACCGGGTTATAGTGAGGCGGCCCTTCACCCTGCCGCTCCGCGGACCCCTCGCTCTCCCCCCGACGCGACCCGACGCGGGGCGAGGGTTGGGGGAGAGGCATTAGGTGATGAGAGTTGAGCGAGGGGAGCGATAGGAGGAAATTCATGAGCCGATTGTTCGGTCCGCTGCGGCAAATGGGGTTCGTGGTTCGCGACATCGACAAAGCGATGCGCCATTGGGTCGAGGTCTGCGGTGTCGGTCCATGGTACATCGCCGACAGATTGCCGTTGCACGGCTTCTGGTACAGAGACAACCGTTACGATGATATTCACCTGACGATCGCGCTGGCCAATTCCGGCGACGTGCAACTCGAGCTGATCCAGCAGCGCGACGATACGCCGACCATGTATCGCGATTTTCTCGCGGCCGGCCACGAGGGGCTGCAGCACTGGTCGAGCTGGCCCGAGAACTACCATGAGTTGCTCGATCGGGTGGTCAATAGCGGTTGGACGATCGGCCAACGCGGCGAGAGCCCGCGCGGCCCGTTCGTGTATTTCCTCAACGAAGGCCACCCCGGCACCGTCATCGAAATGGCCGAGTTGACGCCGACCCGGCGCCGCATCTTCGACGCGGTTCGCGAAGCGGCGATCGATTGGAACGGGCGCGACCCTATCCGGCACGAGTGGCCGTACGCCTGATTATCGCGGCAACGCCTTCGCGAGGATTGCATAGGCTTCCTCGTCGGTCCGGTCGTAGCGCAGCGGGGTCACGACGATATTGCCAGCGTATAGCGCCTCGACATCGCTCTCGGGACCCTGGTCGCTTGGCCCGCGCAAGAAGCTGATCCAATGGTAGGTCAGCCCGCGCGGGTCGGTGCGGGTCTCGACCTGCATGCCCTGGATCAGCCCGGGGCCTTGGCGCGCTAGGGTCAGCGGGCCGACATCTTCTGCCGGAAGGTCGGGAAAATTCACATTGAGGCAGGTCGTGGCACCCCAGCCGATAGTCAGCAATCGGCGCACGACATCGGCGCCGAGCACCGCGGCGGTCTCCCAGCGAACACGCGCCCGGTCGGTCCATGCTTGGCTCAGCGCGATCGACGGAATGCCGAGCAGCATTCCGGTCATCGCTCCACCGACCGTGCCCGAAAAGACCGTTTCCAGACCGAGATTTGCGCCGCGGTTGACCCCCGAGAGAAGCAGTTGGGGCGGCTCGGGCAGCAGATAGGACACCCCCATCACCGCACAATCCCCAGGGGTTCCGGTGATCCCATAGCGCCACAGCCCTCGCTCGCTGACCCGGATCGGCTGATGCAGGCTGACGGCGTGGGAAACGCCGCTCTGGTCGTGCTCCGGCGCGACAACCCAGACTTCGCCGGCGAGCTCGGCGGCGATCCGTTCGAGTACCGCGAGACCCGGCGCATCAATGCCGTCGTCGTTGGTGATCAAAATGCGATCCAGCATAATACGGTTCCTAGCAGCTTCAGATTAGGGCTGACCAATGAGCCTGCAGGAGAGATCGTTTGAGCCGGAAGCGCCCTGTCCGCTCGACGGCGTGCGGGTGATCGACATTTCGCGCCTCGTCTCCGGCAATATGGTCAGCCTCCAGCTTGCCGATTTCGGGGCCGAGGTCCTGAAGATCGAGGATCCCAAGCGCGGCGACCCGTTGCGCGCCTGGCAGACGGACGGCGTCAGCGTGCATTGGAAGGTCTATTCGCGCAACAAGAAGAGCTTGGCGATGAGCCTGCGCGAGGCGCGCGGGCGCGAGCTGTTCCTCGACCTTTTGGCCACCGCACAGGTGCTGATCGAGAATTTCCGTCCGGGAACGCTCGAAACGATGGGGTTCGGGCCGGATGTTCTGCAGCGGCACAACCCGCGCCTCATCATCCTGCGGGTTTCCGGCTGGGGCCAGGACGGGCCCTACCGCGACCGCCCGGGTTTCGGCACCTTGGTCGAGAGCATGTCGGGCTACGCGTCGCGCACCGGCTTCGCCGACCGCGAGCCGGCCTTGCCGCCGACCGCGCTCGCCGACATGGTCGCCGGGCTCTACGGTGCCTTTGCCGTGATGGTCGCGCTGCGCCAGGTCGAGGCGAAAGGCGGCGCCGGCCAGGTGATCGATCTCCCTTTGCTCGACCCGCTGTTCTCGTTCATCGCGACCGAAGCGGCGATCTACCGGCTGACCGGGACGGTGCGCGAGCGCACCGGCAGCCGTTCGGAGACGACCTCGCCGCGCAATGTGTTCCGGAGCAAGGACGGGCGTTACATCGGCATCTCCGCCTCGATCCAGGCGATGGCCGAACGGCTGTTCCGGGCAATCGGCCGCGCGGACATGATCACTGATCCGCAGTTCCGCACCAACAGCGACCGCGTCGCGAATGCCGAGGCATGCGAGGCGCCGATCGTCGCGTTCATCGGCGCGCGCACCTTGGCCGAGAACATGGAGGTCTTCGAGCGCGCCGAGGTCACCGCCGCGCCGGTGTACGACATCGACCAGTTCATGGCCGATCCGCATGTCCTCGCGCGCGAGATCCTCGTCGACCTGCCCGACGCCGAGATCGGGCGATTGCCGATGCACAACATCATTCCCCGCCTGTCCGCGACACCCGGCCGGCTGCGCTCCCCGGCGCCGGCGCTCGGCGAACACACCGCCGAGATCCTCGGCACGCTCGGCCTCGATCGCGCGGAGATCGAGGGGCTCGCGCGCGACGGCATCATCCGCCTCGCCGGAGGTGCATCATGAACGCGGCTTCCTTGCCGGTATGGCGTTCGCTGCTGTTCGTGCCGGTGACCGCCAGGCGCTTTGTCGACGGAGCGGCACGGCGCGGCGCCGACGCGATCATTCTCGATCTCGAAGACAGCGTCGCGGCCTCCGAAAAGGAGCGGGCGCGCACCCTGGTCCCGGAGGCCGCCGAGATCGTCTCGCGCGGCGGCGCCGACGTCGTGGTCCGCATCAATCGGCCATTGCGCCTCGCGGTGCGCGACATCGAGGCGGCGGTCGGGCCGCGCGTCTTGGCGTTGGCCCTCCCCAAGACGGACAGCCCCGGCCATGTGCGCCTGCTCGCTGAAATCATCGACGAGATCGAGGCCGAGCGCGGCATGGCGCCGGGGACGACCCGCCTCATTGCGATGGTCGAGACCGCGGCGGCATTCTTCCGCATTGCCGAGATTGCCCACGCGCATCCGCGGCTCTGCGCCCTCAACCTCGGCGCCGAGGACTTCGCATTGTCGGCCGGGATCTTGCCCGAGGCCGAGGGGCTCTTCATGCCGAAGCAGGTGGCGGTGTTCGCCGCCCGCGCCGCCGGCATCATGCCGTTGGGGTTTATCGGCACGGTCGCCGAGTTTCACGACCTCGACGGTTTCCGGCAGACGATCCGGCGCTCGCGCCGCCTCGGCTTCATCGGCGCGTCGGTCATCCATCCGAGCCAGGTGCCGATCCTCAACGAGGAATTCCGGGCGAGCCCCGAGGAGGTCGAGCACGCCCGCCGCGTCGTCGCCGCTTATGACAAGGCGCTCGCCGGGGGTGTCGGCGCTGTCACCGTCGATGGCAAGATGATCGACGTGCCGGTCGTGGAGCGCGCCCGTCTTCTTCTCGAACGAGACACCGCGATCGCCGCCCGCGAGGCCCGGACGCGGGAGATCGCGACCGCAGCGTCCTGAAGAACCCTTACCCACCCAGCCCTGCGGGGCTTGGTCCCCCCTCTCCTGCGGTGCGCGCAGTGCGGCCGAGCGGAGCGAGGCGGGTGAGGGCTGTCGCGTCAAAAAGGCGGCGGCTTTGTCACCTGGAAGCTCTGCCGGGTCTCCATTTGTCGGACCCAGTTCTGCAGTTTCGCATGCTCGGCCATTGGCGCCCGGCCATCCGGCACGTTGCCGAAATAGTAGAGGAGCGGGATGACCATCAGATCGGCGAGGCTGACATGGTCGCCGGTCAGGAACCGGTGGTCCTCCATGAGCCGGTCGATCTCGGAGAGGCACAGGCGGGCGCGCGGCAGAGCCGCTTCTATCGCGGCCTCGTCCGGGGTGCCGCCGAGAAGGCGCGGCACCAATATGCGGTTGAACAAGACCGCGCCGGCGATGCTGGGCCAGGCATAGGCGTCGACGATGCCGATGATCTGGTTCATTCGCGACCATTCGTGCACGTCTTCAGGCTGCAGCGGGGTCCCCGCGAAGCGCTCGTCGACATAGCGCATGATCGCCTGCGTCTCATAGAGCGCAAACCCGTCATGCTCGAAGGCGGGGACTTTGGCGAAAGGCTGGCGCGCGAGGTGCGGCTCTTGCCGGTGGGCGCCGAACGGCACCTCGACCAGCTCGTGGGTCACGCCTTTCTCCGCCAACGCCAAACGCGCGCTCCAAACATAGGTGCTGCCGGCCGCGCCATAGACGATCGGATGGGCCATTGCCATACACTCACTTCTTCGAGGACTGCCCGGTCAATGCCGGTGTAGCGCCGCCGCCGTTGTTGAGCAGCGCCCCGATGATCGCTGCGGCGCTGTCGAGGCCGCCCCCCTGGCCGCTCGTCGATACCACCGTCTGCGGAACCAGCCGCCCAATCAATGCCACAACCTCCGGTTTTTCCTGAATTGTCTTGAGGAGCTGCTGGACGAGGGTGATCGTCAGCACCCGGTCCTGGCCGAGCACGTCGGCTTGCGCCCGCTGACCTTGAGCGATCTCCTCGAGCTCTAGCTTCTGGCCCTCGCCGTGCAGCTTCGCCGCGTTTTTGTTCTGCTCGGCGACCTGAACGCCGATCACCGCTTCGACGAGCTGGTGCTGCTGTTCCGCGGTCGCGCGGGCCTTTTCGGTTTCGATCCGTTGCGTCTGCGCCTTCTGCTCCTGCTGGTAGGTAACCTGAAGCTGATCGGCCAATTGCTGGCGAAGCCGTGAAACCAGAAGCTCGGGCGGCAACGCCGGATCGCCGAACTTGACTTCCTTGATGACGATCCCCGCCCGCAACCCCTCGGGGCGAATGGCATCCTCGACCGCGTGCTCGAGCTCGGCGCGATTGTCGGCGAGGTCCAAAACATGACGGCCTTGGGCACCGACCACATTGCGGACGATCGAGCGGATGGTCGGGACCATGATGTTGTTCTCGATCTCCGGCAGCCCACCGACCGAGGCTACGACAAAAGGCGCATTGTCGGGAGTAACCTGGGCCAGAACCCGCAGCTCGAGCGGCACCAGCCAGCCCTCGACAAACGGCGTAATGGCGGGGTCGGCCGAGCCCGGCGGCACCGCACGATCTTCCGAGCGTGGCGACTGGGTCAGATTGCCCGCCTGATCGAGGCTGAGATCGATGTAGCGCTTTTTATAGCCCCCCTTGAATTCCCAGGTCTGCACGCGGGTGCTCATCATCGTGATCTTGTAGGCCGCCTCATTGGCGTAATAGCGGCCGGGTTGCAGAGCTTTTTCCCAGATCCCGATGCAGCCGACCGGGACGAGGATGGCAGTCAGCTTGCCTTCATCGGTTTTTGCTTCCTTGGCGGCGACGGCTTCGCCGCTCGCGTTCGTGGACACCATCTTTTGCTGGCAGGAGGCCGGCTTCTCTGCGACCAGATTGCCAAAGTGCACGGAGTCTACGACGTTGGATTTGACGACACCGACAAAACCCTCGGCGACATCGACAGCGTTATAGATGCTCAAATCCCAGAGATACGTGTTGAGGCGGTAATTTCCTGGCGTCAGGATCGTCGTCTGCGATCCCCGCTGGCCGCCATGGGTCAGGAAGTATTCGGCATCGAGCATTTCCAGCTCGTGCCCGGGGGGAAAGGCATCCGCTAGGAACTGATCGGGCCGCAGCGCCGCCCCGTCCTTGGCATTCAGAAACCCGTATTTACCCGACGGGATCGACACCACCTTTTTGTTTTCGACCTGATAGATGACGTTGACCAGAAACCAGGGATGCCAGCCCGGTGTCAGGATTTCCGCCTGCGGACCCTTTTCTCCATTGGTCGCGATGATGTGCTCACCAGGCAGCGAGGCGGTGCCGTAAATCTTGTTGAGGACGGCAATCTCATCCGACTCGACGTGAACGTACGACGTCGCAGCCAGACAGATCAGCGCGATCACGACAAACACGATTCTCAGCGAAAGGGACAGCGTCCCGAAATCCGGGCGGGCCCGATTGACGAAGAGGCCGAGAATGCTCGGCGCCACCGCTGCCAGAACGAAGTACAAAAGTGCTACGACCACCCAAAACATCGAAACCTCCAGGCGGCCTGCTACCCTGGCCGCGTCATGTGACGGCGAGCTCGGCAGTGCCGAGTTCGGAAATCTCGACCAATATCCGATCGCCGGCAGCCGGGTATTGTATCGGGATCATGCTGCCGGTCATCACGATCATGCCGCGTCGCAATGGCGTTCCCGCCGCAGCAAGGTTTTTGGCGAGCCAGGCCAGCGCGTTCAACGGGTTGCCCATTACATCCCCGCCCTTCCCGCTGCCGATTTCGCGGCCATTGATCGACAGCCGCGCGCTGAGCTGTGCAAGGTCCAGCGCCGACCAGTCGGTTACCGGTGTTCCAAGAACCACACCGGCATTCCACACATTGCCGGCCACCATAGCCGCAGCATCGAGCCGCTTGTAATCATAACGCAGATCCTCGATCAGCTCGATGGCCGCCGTGCAGCTTTCCACCGCAGCGGCGACCTGCTCTCGATTGGCCACCCCGCGCAAATCGTCGCCGAGCCGCAACGCAATCTCGGTTTCCACCCCGAGCCGGCAGTAGTCGCGGGCAGAGAGCACGGCGCGCCGGTGATGGACCTCAGAGGCGAAAATCGTGCCGTAGCAGGGCTCGCTAACTCCGCAGAGCCTCTGCATGACCGGCGTCGTCAGGCCGATCTTGTAGCCGGCAATCGCACCCCGGCCTCTCGCCTTTTCGATTTCCTCGAACGCGCGCCGGATCGCATAAGCCTCGTCGAGGCTCGCCGGGTACAATTCTGCGGGCAATATTTCGAGGGGCCGCCGGAGGCGGAATAAATCGACGATGCGCTCGGCCTTTTGCCGCGGATCGAGACTGGCCATTGGGAGCCTCCTTGGATTTCTACCACGAAGGCACGGAGATCGCGGAGTCTTATCTGCTGCTCCGCGACCTCAGTGCCTTCGTGATGAAATATTTGCCGAACGTGAAGCCACCGCGCGCCTCCCACTCACCGGAGCCACCCGCCAAACGCGCTCCTTTGCAGGCAGGCGGTCACGGCGCGGCACGGATCACATCCGTCTTCGCGAAGTCCTCGCCCTTGTACAATAGCGGGAGGCCACGCGCCTGCGCCAAAGCATAGGAGACGCAATCACCGAAATTTAGACCCGCAGGATGCCGCCCCTTACCGAAGCGAATGAATGCCGCGCGGGTTTCGCGTGCCAACTCGCCGTCAAAGGGCACAATTTCGATGGCCAACTCCTGCACCAGCGCATCTAACCGGTTCGCCAGCTCGGGCGGGCCGCGCCCAATCATTACCATCGAGGCCTCAAACAGCCCGACAGCGGAAACGAAACAGCGTTCGGCCTCGGCGATGACGCGTGCAAGTGACTCCGAATCATCCTCTCCCCTGAGAATCGCGATCATCGCAGAAGCATCGACCGCGATCACGCCGGCAGTCCGAACTCATCATACAAGTCCTTTTCATCAAAGCCCGGGTTTTCCGCCGCGAGCTTTGCCGATTCATGCGCAATCGCCATGATTCGGCGAAACCGTGCATCCACTTCGGCCGCGTTGCGTCGGCGTCGTCGGCGAACCCCACCAGGAATGAATTCTGCTCCTGCCGCCTCCAGGGCGCGCTGGATCGACGAAACAGCTCTTGCTGACACGCGAACTGCCCCGGTTCCGTTCTCGCTGCGGCGCAAAGTGGCGAGTGATACGTGAGCCCGACGAGCGAGCGAGCTCTGGTCGAGCTGCAAAAGTGCACGTGCGGCGCGGATCTGATCTGCCATAATCATGACTGAATTATATCATCCTGAGTGAATCTCGTCAAATCATTGCCGCGCACAGGCAAAGGGTCACTCGGGAGGGCACCGTCAACTTGGGGGGCGCTACCGCGCTTGCGTCGAGGCGTGGGGGTGAAGTAGTCGGGTGGGATGACAACACCTGCTCGCGCCCGCTACACCGG
>Ga0209040_10001619_pt1 | contig 17857 bp, 14 predicted proteins | sample BogFormECP12_OM3_FD_188240 | JGI IMG/M metagenome (GOLD analysis project Ga0209040, IMG submission 188240) | Bog forest soil microbial communities from Calvert Island, British Columbia, Canada - ECP12_OM3 (SPAdes) (version 2) | ecosystem: Environmental > Aquatic > Freshwater > Wetlands > Bog ...
GTGGGGGCACCTCCCGCGTGCGGGGGACGAAGCGATGTGGGGGCACCTCCCGCGTGCGGGGGACGAAGCGATGTGGGGGCACCTCCCGCGTGCGGGGGAGAGGAGCGGCGCCAATGACAGAAGCGCTGCGTCGCGTGTGGGCCAAAGATCTTGACGCCCCAACCCTTTACGAGCTGCTCAAGCTGAGGGTGGAGGTTTTCGTCGTCGAACAGGCCATTCCGTATCCGGAGCTGGACGGACGCGACCTACTGGCCGAAACCCGGCATTTCTGGCTGGAAAGGCCCGACGGCGAAGTGATCTGCACACTGCGGCTGATGGAGGAGCACGCCGGGGGGGAGAAGGCGTTCCGGATCGGCCGGCTGTGCACCAAACGCAACGCTCGCGGACAAGGCCACACTACCCGGCTGCTGCGCGCAGCCCTGGCCGAGGTGGGCGACTACCCGTGCCGGATCAACGCGCAAACCTATCTGGCCGACATGTACGCCCAGCACGGGTTTGTCCGCGACGGCGACGATTTCGTCGACGACGGCGTTCCGCATGTGCCAATGCTGCGGCCCGGCTCCGGTCTGCCGGAGCAGCCGTGAAGCCGTATCCGTTCAGCGCGATCGTCGGGCACGACCAACTGCGGCTCGCGCTGTTGTTGTGTGCCGTCCGCCCGGAGATCGGCGGGGCCCTCATCCGCGGCGAGAAGGGCACCGCCAAATCAACGGCCGTGCGTGGGCTCGCCGCGCTACTGTCCGCCGCGACCGGCAGCACCGGCGCTGGTCCAGGGGCCGGCCTGGTCGAAATGCCGCTGGGCGCGACGGAGGATCGGGTGATCGGTTCGCTGGATCTGCAGCGGGTGCTGCGCGACGGGGCGCACGCGTTTTCCCCTGGACTACTGGCCCGTGCCCATGGCGGGGTGCTCTACGTCGACGAGGTCAACCTGCTGCACGATCATCTGGTCGACGTGCTGCTCGACGCCGCCGCAATGGGACGGGTGCATATCGAGCGCGACGGCATCTCTCATTCGCACGAGGCCCGGTTCGTGCTGATCGGCACGATGAATCCGGAGGAGGGCGAGCTGCGGCCGCAGCTGCTGGACCGGTTCGGTCTCACCGTCGAGGTGCACGCGTCACGTGACGTCGACGTGCGGATGCAGGTCATCCGGCAGCGAATGACCTATGAGGCCGACCCGGACGCGTTCGCCGAGCGCTACGCCGACGCCGACGCCGAGCTGGCCCGCCGGATAGCCGCAGCGCGGATACTCGTCGACGATGTGGTGTTGCCGGACAATGAGTTACGTCGCATCGCGGCGCTGTGCGCGGCGTTCGACGTCGACGGAATGCGGGCCGACCTGGTGGTGGCCCGGACCGCCGCCGCCCACGCGGCCTGGCGCGGCGCGCTCACGGTCGAGGAGCAGGACATCCGGGTAGCGGCCGAGTTGGCACTGCCGCATCGGCGTCGCCGGGATCCCTTCGACGATCCCGGCATCGACCGCGACCAGCTGGACGAGGCGCTGGCGCAAGCCGGTGCCGATCCGCAGCCCGATCCCGATCCCGACCCGCCTGAAGGCGGTCAGTCAGCCAACGACAATGCGCCGCAACCGAACTCACACCCTGCTCGCACGCCGCAGCCGCCGAGGCCCAGCGCGCCACCGTCAAAGACCTTCCGGACCCGCACAATGACCGTGCCGGGGGTCGGTGCGGGCGCGCCGGGACGACGGTCGCGGGCCCGCAACGTCTCCGGCAGCGTGGTGGCGGCCGTCGACGGCAGCGATCACACCTCGGGCGCGCACGGACTGCACCTGTTCGCCACCCTGCTGTCGGCCGCCGAGCACGCCGGAGCCGGGCCGCTACGCCCGGAGCCCGACGACGTGCGGCGTGCCGTCCGCGAGGGACGTGAGGGCAACTTGGTGATCTTCGTCGTCGACGCCTCCGGTTCGATGGCCGCCCGGGACCGCATGAGTGCGGTTAGCGGCGCCACGCTGTCGCTGCTGCGCGATGCCTACCAGCGGCGGGACAAGGTAGCGGTGATCACATTCCGCCAGCAGGAGGCACGGCTGTTGCTTCCGCCGACGTCGTCGGCGCACATCGCCGGCCGCCGGCTGGCCGGCTTCGACACCGGCGGCAAGACTCCGCTCGCCGAAGGCCTGCTGGCCGCCCGCGAGCTGGTTATCCGGGAAAGGGCGCGCGACCGGGCTCGACGTCCCCTGGTGGTGGTGCTCACCGACGGCCGGGCCACCGCCGGACCGGACCCGTTGGGCCGCAGTCGAATCGCGGCGGCCCGGCTGGTCGCCGAGGGCGCGGCCGCGGTGGTGGTGGACTGCGAAACGTCGTATGTGCGCCTGGGATTGGCCGGGCAGTTAGCTCGCCAGCTCGGTGCTCCCGCCGTCCGACTGGAGCATTTGCACGCCGACTACCTGATGCGGGCCGTGCGCAGCGTGGCCTGAGCCGGAAGGGTAAGCGCTTATGCCACAAGGCCGTCCAGCCCAAGTGCCCGATGATGGCCTGACCACCCGGGCCCGGCGCAACACGCCGGTGCTGGCGGTACACACCGGCGATGGCAAGGGCAAGTCGACGGCCGCGTTCGGAATGGCGTTGCGGGCGTGGAACGTTGGCCTCGATGTCGCGGTGTTCCAGTTTGTCAAGAGCGCGAAGTGGAAGGTGGGCGAGGAGGCGGCCTTCCGCCAACTCGGCCGGCTGCACGACCAGCACGGGGTCGGTGCAGCCGTCGAATGGCACAAAATGGGTGCGGGCTGGTCATGGTCGCGTAAGGGCGGCAGCGACGCCGATCACGCGGCGGCAGCGGCAGAGGGCTGGACAGAGATCTCGCGCCGACTGGCCGCTCAGCGCCACGACTTCTATGTACTTGACGAGTTCACCTATCCGCTGAAGTGGGGCTGGGTCGACGTCGACGACGTGGTGGACGCGTTGTTGGCGCGGCCGGGTCATCAGCATGTGGTGATAACCGGACGCGATGCCCCGCCGCGGCTGATCGAGGCCGCGGATCTGGTTACCGAGATGACCAAGGTCAAGCATCCGATGGACCAGGGCCGCAAGGGCCAGAAGGGCATCGAGTGGTGAGTGTCCCCGCGGTGGTCATCGCCGCGCCCACGTCAGGCAGCGGAAAAACCACGGTCGCAACGGGTTTGATGGGAGCTCTGCGGCAGGCGGGCCATACGGTCGCGCCGTTCAAGGTGGGCCCGGATTTCATCGATCCCGGTTACCACGCCCTGGCCGCGGGCCGGCCCGGGCGCAACCTCGACCCGGTATTGGTGGGGGAGAAGCTCATTGGCCCGTTGTACGCCCATGGCGCCCTCGATGCGGACATCGCCGTGGTCGAAGGTGTGATGGGTCTTTTCGACGGGCGGATCGGGCTTGGCGCGGTGACCCCGGCGGCGGGCTCCACCGCGCATGTCGCCGGTCTGCTGGGCGCCCCGGTGATCCTGGTGGTCGACGCCCGCGGCCAGAGTCACAGCATTGCCGCACTGTTGCACGGCTTTTCGACGTTCGATACCGCAATCAGGATGGCCGGTGTGATCCTGAATCGGGTCGGGTCGGCCAGACACGAGCAAGTGCTGCGACAGGCGTGCCGGCAGGCCGGTGTCCCGGTGCTTGGCGTCATCCCGCGCACCGCTGAATTGGAGCTGCCGACAAGGTATCTGGGTCTTGTCACTGCGGTGGAGTACGGCCGCCGTGCCATGCTCGCGGTCGAGGCGATGACGGCCCTGGTGGCTCAACACGTCGACCTGGCGGCTGTATTCGCGAAGGCCGGGACCCGGGCGGCCGATCGACCGTGGGATGCGGTGGCGGCAACGGGGAAGGTGGTGGGCGGTCGGGCCACCGTCGCAATGGCCACCGGAAAGGCATTCAGCTTCGGCTATGCCGAACATGCCGAGCTGCTGCGGGCCGCCGGCGCTGAAGTCGCTGAGTTCGACCCGCTGTCCGACCGGTTGCCCGACGGCACGGACGCGGTGCTGCTGCCCGGCGGCTTTCCCGAACAGTTCACCGCTGAGCTCGCCGCCAACGATGTCGTCCGTGCGCAGATCAAGCAGTTGGCCGCCACCGGGGCGCCGGTGCATGCCGAATGCGCCGGGCTGATCTACCTGGTCTCCGAACTCGACGGACATCCAATGTGTGGAGTGCTGGCCGGGACCGCGCGGTTCACCCCGCAGCTCAAGTTGGCTTATCGCGACGCGGTCGCGGTGGCCGAATCCCCGTTGTATAGCGTCGGTCAGCGCGTGGTTGGACATGAATTCCACCGAACAGCAATCACATTCACCGACAGCTATCAGCCGGCATGGGTCTATCGCGGCCACGACATAGAAGCGGTGCGAGACGGCGTCGTGCATGCCGGCGTGCACGCGTCGTACCTACACACCCATCCCGCCGCGGCGCCGGAAGCGGTGGTGCGCTTCGTCGCTCACGCCGCCGCTCGCTCCAAGACCGCGGGTTGACACTAAACTTGGCGGGTGACCGAGACCCCCTACCTGGTTGGGTTGCGCCTGGCCGGCAAAAAGGTCGTCGTGGTGGGCGGCGGCACGGTCGCGCAGCGTCGGTTACCGCTACTTATTGCAAGCGGCGCAGAGGTGCATGTCATCTCTCGCACCGCCACCCGCGCCGTCGAGGCGATGAAGGGCGTCACGTTGTCGATCCGCGAATACCGCGACGGCGACCTCGACGGGGCGTGGTATGCGATCGCGGCCACCGATGACCCGGACGTGAACGCGGCCGTGGTCGCCGAGGCCGATAGCCGAAGGATCTTTTGCGTGCGCGCCGACATCGCCGTCGAGGGGACCGCGGTGACCCCCGCGTCGTTCAGCTACGCGGGGCTGTCAGTGGGCGTGCTCGCCGGCGGCGAGCACCGCCGGTCAGCGGCAATCCGGTCGGCCATCCGCGAGGCGTTGCAAAAAGGCGTCATCACCTTGGAGAGTTCTGAAAGCTCCGACGTCGTGCGCGGTGGGGTAGCCCTGGTCGGCGGGGGGCCGGGCGACCCTGAGCTCATCACCGTCCGCGGCCGGCGTTTGCTGGCCCAAGCCGACGTCGTGGTCGCCGACCGGCTTGCGCCGCCCGAACTGCTCGCCGAGTTGCCGCCACACGTGGAAGTCATCGACGCTGCCAAGATCCCGTACGGCCGGGCGATGGCGCAGGACGCGATCAACGAGGTGATGATCGAACGGGCCCGATCCGGGAGCTTTGTGGTGCGCCTCAAAGGCGGCGACCCGTTCGTCTTCGCTCGTGGCTATGAAGAGGTAATGGCGTGCGCCGACGCCGGAATCCCGGTGACTGTGGTACCAGGTGTGACAAGCGCCATAGCGGTGCCCGCATTGGCGGGCGTTCCCGTCACTCACCGGGCCGTAAATCACGAGTTTGTGGTGGTCAGCGGCCACCTCGCGCCCGGTCATCCCGAATCGTTAGTGAATTGGAATGCACTGGCTGCAATGTCGGGCACCATTGTTTTGCTGATGGCGGTCGAGCGCATCGAACTCTTCGTCGATGTCCTACTAAAAGGCGGTCGACCTGCGGATACGCCGGTGTTGGTGGTTCAACACGGAACGACGGCCGACCAACACACGTTGCGGGCGACCCTTGCCGACACGCCGGACAAGATCCGCGCGGAGGGAATCCGACCTCCCGCGATCATCGTCATCGGGGTTGTGGCGGGGTTCGGCGTTTAAAGAATCCTTAAGATTACTGTAAGGTAACCCGTTATGACGGCTCTCAACGACACAGAGCGCGCGGCCCAGAACTGGACCTCTGCGCGCCCGGATCGTCCGGCCTCGGAGCGCACGTCGCGCCCGGCGGAGACCGCCTCAGAACGTACGAGCAGGTATTATCCCACGTGGCTGCCGTCGCGCCGCTTCATCGCGGCGGTCATCGCCATCGGCGGTATGCAGCTGCTGGCGACCATGGACAGCACCGTCGCCATCGTGGCGCTTCCTAAGATTCAGAACGAGCTCAGCCTGTCCGACGCCGGCCGTAGCTGGGTGATCACGGCATATGTGCTGACCTTCGGCGGGCTGATGCTGCTCGGAGGGCGTCTCGGCGACACCATCGGGCGTAAGCGCACCTTCATCGTCGGCGTCGCGCTGTTCACGATTTCCTCGGTACTGTGCGCGGTTGCCTGGGACGAGGTGACGATGGTCATCGCCCGGCTATCACAGGGCATCGGCTCGGCCATCGCGTCGCCAACCGGCTTGGCACTGGTGGCCACCACCTTCTCGAAGGGTCCGGCGCGCAACGCCGCGACGGCGGTGTTCGCCGCGATGACCGCCATCGGCTCGGTGATGGGCCTGGTGGTCGGCGGCGCGCTGACCGAGGTGTCCTGGCGGCTGGCGTTCATGGTGAACGTGCCGATCGGGCTGGTGATGATCTACCTGGCCCGCACGGCGCTGCGGGAAACCAACAGAGAGCGGATGAAGCTCGACGCCGCCGGGGCCATGCTGGCCACGCTGGCATGCACCGCCGCCGTTTTCGCCTTCTCGATGGGACCGGAAAAGGGCTGGATTTCGGTGACCACGATCGGTTCGGGCGTGGTGGCGCTGGCGGCCGCTATCGCGTTCGCCATCGTGGAGCGCACCGCCGAAAACCCCGTTGTGCCGTTCGACTTGTTCCGTGACCGCAACCGGCTGGTCACATTCATTGCGATCTTCCTGGCCGGCGGACTCATGTTCAGTTTGACCGTAAGCATCGGTCTGTACGTGCAGGACATCCTGGGCTACAGCGCGCTGCGTGCGGGTGTCAGCTTCATCCCGTTCGTCATCGCGATGGGTATCGGCCTCGGCGTGTCTTCGCAGCTGGTGGCACGGTTTTCGCCGCGGGTGTTGACGATCGGCGGCGGCATCCTGCTTTTCTGGGCGATGATCTACGGCTGGGCGTTCATGCACCGCGGCGTTCCCTACTTTCCCAACCTGGTGCTGCCCATCGTCGTCGGCGGCATCGGCATCGGCACGGCGGTCGTCCCGCTGACGCTCGCGGCGATCGCCGGCGTGGGCTTCGACCGGATCGGCCCGGTGTCGGCGGTCACGCTGATGCTGCAAAGCCTGGGCGGGCCGCTGGTGCTGGCCGTGATCCAGGCCGTCATCACCTCGCGCACGCTGTACCTGGGCGGCACCACCGGCCCGGTGAAGTTCATGAACGACGCCCAGTTGCATGCGCTCGACCACGGCTACACCTACGGCCTGCTGTGGGTGGCCGGAACGGCCCTCCTCGTCGGCTGTGCGGCGCTGTTCATCGGCTACACCCCAGGGCAGGTTGCCCACGCGCAGGAAGTCAAGGAAGCGATCGACGCCGGCGAGCTGTAACTGCCGGCCCTCCGCCGCCCGCGCGGCCTGTCTACGCCCAACCGTTAGGCTTGCCGGCTGTGATCACCCGGATGTCCGAGCTGTTCCTGCGCACCCTGCGCGACGATCCCGCCGACGCCGAAGTGCCCAGCCACAAACTACTGATCCGGGCCGGATACATCCGGCCCGTCGCACCCGGGCTGTACAGCTGGCTGCCGCTGGGGCTGCGGGTGCTGCGCAACATCGAACGCGTCGTGCGCGACGAGATGAACGCGATCGGCGGGCAGGAGATTCTGTTCCCTGCCCTGCTGCCGCGTGCGCCGTACGAGACGACGAACCGATGGACCGAGTACGGCGACAGCGTGTTTCGGCTGCAGGACCGCCGCGGTAACGACTACCTGTTGGGCCCGACGCACGAAGAGCTGTTCACCCTGACCGTCAAGGGCGAATACAACTCCTACAAAGACTTTCCGCTGGTGCTCTACCAAATCCAGAACAAATACCGGGACGAGGCGCGGCCGCGGGCCGGCATCCTGCGTGTCCGCGAGTTCCTGATGAAGGACTCCTACTCGTTCGATATCGACGACGCCGGGCTCAAGGCCGCCTACCAGGCGCACCGCGAGGCCTATCAGCGCATCTTCGAGCGGCTCAACGTGCGCTACGTCATCGTGTCCGCGGTGTCGGGGGCCATGGGCGGCAGCGCCTCCGAGGAGTTTTTGGCCGAGAGCCCGGTCGGTGAGGACACCTTCGTGCGCTGCCTGGAGTCGGGTTACGCCGCCAACGTCGAGGCCGTCGTCACCGCCCGCCCGGAGGCGCTGCCCATTGACGGGCTGCCCGAGGCGGTTGTCCACGACACCGGCGACACCCCGACGATCGCCACCCTGGTGGACTGGGCCGACAAGGCTGACCTGGGCCGCACGGTCACCGCCGCCGACACGTTGAAAAACGTCCTGATCAAGGTCCGTCAGCCCGGCGGGGACTGGGAGCTGCTGGCGATCGGGCTGCCGGGCGACCGCGAGGTTGACGAGAAGAGGCTGAGCGCAGCGCTGGAACCGGCCGAATACGCGTTGCTCGGCGACGACGATTTCGCCAAGTACCCGTTTCTGGTCAAGGGTTATATCGGACCAAAAGCATTGCGGAACAACGATATTCGGTATCTTGTCGACCCGCGGGTGGTGGACGGCACCAGCTGGATCACCGGGGCCGACCGGCTCGGCCAGCATGTGGTGGGACTGGTGGCCGGCCGGGATTTCAGCGCCGACGGCAGCATTGAGGCCGCCGAGGTGCGCGACGGCGATCCCTCTCCCGACGGTGCCGGTCCGCTGGTGTCGGCGCGCGGTATCGAGGTTGCGCACATCTTCCAGCTCGGTCGCAAATACACCAACGCCTTCGCCGCCGACGTACTCGGCGAGGACGGCAAGCCGGTGCGCCTGACCATGGGGTCCTACGGCCTCGGGGTGTCGCGGATGGTGGCCGTCATCGCCGAGCAACACCATGACGAGCTGGGTTTGCGCTGGCCGTCGGCGGTCGCACCGTTTCGCGTTCACCTGGTGATCGCCAACAAAGACCCCGAGGCTCGGGCCGGGGCCACCACACTGGCCGCCGACCTGGATCGGTTGGGTGTCGAGGTGCTGCTCGATGACCGGCAGGCGTCGCCCGGCGTCAAGTTCAAAGACGCCGAGCTGCTGGGTGTGCCCTGGATCGTTGTGGTGGGCCGGGGCTGGGCAGACGGCGTGGTCGAGCTGCGCAACCGCTTCGGCTCCGAGACCCGCGAGCTGGCCGCCGGCACCTCGCTGGCCACCGATATCGCGGCGGCGATCGCCGGGTAGTTGCTCGCGGTAACACCACTGTGGGTTTCAGGTTTCGGGCCTGGCTGGCGTGGTACACCCGGACATGCCGAGCGGCCGGGGCGTGACCGGCTGATTGAGAAGGGAGCGGTGATGAACTTTTCAGTGTGGCCGCCCGAGGTCAATTCCGGGCTGCTGGTTGATGGACCGGGCTCGGCGCCCATGTTGGAGGCGGCGGCGGCCTGGGACGGCATTGGCAGCGAGTTGAGCTCAGCGGCGAACGCGTTCAGCTCCGTGATCTCGGACCTGGCGAGCGAGGCCTGGCAAGGCCCGGCGTCGGCGTCGATGACGAAAGCCATCACCCCGTATGTGGGCTGGCTGGGAGCGGCGGCCGGTCAAGCCGAACGGTCAGCAGCCCAGGCCCGGGCGGCGGCCACCGCCTATGAGGCAGCGCTGGCAACGGTCGTCGACCCCGGCTTGATAACGGCCAGCCGCGGCCAGCTGGTGTCGCTGGTGCGCTCGAACCTGTTTGGTCAAAACGCCCCTGCGATCGCGGCCGCCGAGGCTGCATATGAGCAGATGTGGGCCGAGGACGTCGCGGTGATGAGCGGGTATCACACCGGTGCGTCGGCAACGGTTGCGCAGTTGGGATCATGGGGGCCCCCACCGACCACCAATGTGGTGAATACGCTCGTCACCGATATCTTCGGGTCCCCACCCATCCCGCCGGTCCCGGCCACGCTGAATCCGACCTTCGTCGGCACACCGTCGCTGGCAAACAGAATTGAAGTCGCCGGGCTGTCGGGGGTAAAAGTTGTCCTGGGCTTGTCCGGAATCGAAAATCAACTGGCACAGCCGGGTTCCCCGCTTTTAGCGCTGTTTGCCAGCAACATCCCGCCAATATCGCTGTTCATCGGCAACACCCCGCCAAAGATCTTGCCGTTGCTGTTCGGCGAAACGGTCCAGCAGACAACGTATGACGGGGTGAACGTCGTGCAGATCACGCCCGCTCATCCATCCGGCGACTACGTGGTTGCCCTGCACGGTGGCGCCTTTATCTTTCCGCCCTCAATCTTCCACTGGTTCGATTACACATTGATGGCCCACCAGACCGGCGCGACCATTGAAGTGCCGATCTACCCGTTGCTGCAGCAGGGAGGTACTGCCGGCGTGGTTGTACCCGAAATGGCCGGCCTCATCTCCATGGAAATCGCTCAACACGGGGCTCCCAACGTCAGCGTGTACGGTGACTCCGCGGGCGGCACCTTCGCACTATCGGCCGTCGAATACATGGTGGCCAACAACGAAACCGTACCGGCGTCAATGGTTCTGCTGTCTCCATGGCTAGACGTAGGGCTGACCAATCCAAACATTGCGTTCGTCCACGATCCCCTGCTCCCGGTTGCGCCTGGGCAACAGATCGGCAAGGAGTGGGCAGGCAATCTTCCGGAGAACAACTATCTGGTGAGTCCGCTGTATGGGTCACTTAACGGAATCCCGCCGACGTATGTCTACTCGGGCTCCCTGGATTCACTCGCACCCGACGTGGTTGTCCTCGACCAAGAAGCTGCGACCCAAGGAGCCCCGATCAGCTTCGTGCTTCGCACCGGCGAAATTCACGACTGGGTTCTGCTCAGTCCAGACGGTTTCGGCTACCTCCCGCAGATCGAGCAGGAACTCGGTATTTAACCGCCGCGTGATCGGCGGGGCTACGGCGCTGTTCCCCGCTATTCCCCGCCGCCCGGGAACGTTGTGGTGATGGGCCATGCACCCAGCACCCGGTTCCATCGGGAGGCCATGACGGCGCTTTGGGTCAGTGCGGTCGCGGCGAACGCGCGGTCATCTGCCGTCTCGGCGTGCTCGATGACCGCGCGCCAGGCCGTCGCGCCGTCGTTCTCCATCCGCACGGCCAGGCGCGCCGCATCGGCCGCGCCGCCCACCAGCAGGGGCAACTGGTAGCCCGCGGCGGCGACCGGGGGGGTGACCTTGCGGGCAGCCAGCATCGCGATGACGTCGTCGCGACGCTGACGATGCTGCAGCAGCGCGTCCACGACCAAGCCGTTGACGCTAGGGGGCGACAGCGCGGACACGATGCCGTAGCCGTAAATGGTCGAGTGTTCGATGGCTAGCGCGTCGCTCAGCGCGGCGTTGTCGGCGTCCTTGCCGGTGGGCGGGCCCGTGGGAGACCGCTTGGGCGTGGCGCGCGGTGTAGGTGCGGTGGATTCTGCGGACGTCATATCGACGGGCCCCCGGGTACTAGCGCAACCGTGTACGACGCTGCGCAGGAAGCGGCGATGGAGGCGAGCAGCCCCGCCCGGTAGCCCGACGATGTGGCCACCAGGCGACTGGCGCTCTCCGCTGAAGCGCGCAACGAGTCGATCACGTCGGAGACCGCCGGTGGTGGTGGCGCCGGGCCGGTTGCGCTGGGACTGGCGCTGGTCGTTTCGCTCGTCGAGGATGTCGGCTTGTTGGCGACCCGCGAGATCTCGGTGGACAGTGCGAGGGCATGCGCCGCGCGCTGCGCGGCGACCACCGTCAGAGCGGCCGCGACCTGCGGCGCGAGGCCGACGGCTGTGGCGGCGGCGGAGGCGACCGCATTGTCGCGCCGGGCCTGGTCCAAGGGCGCTAGCAGCTCTTCGACCGGAGGGGGCTTGGGCGGGGACTTGCTGCAGGCGGACACGCCCACCCCGAGCACAGCGAGAACGGCACCACCGGCGAGCACACCCCGCCTGTTGATGACGGGTACTGCCCTGGGCACAGCAACATCCTGCCATTGGATCGGCAGCCGACACGATTAGCCGCGTTGACGAGACGTTGACAGGTGACGTCAAGGCCGATCACGGGGTTAATTGCGATTACTGGCGTATCGTTGATATCTGGTTCTCGCGGGACGCGAGCGGGGCGCGGGCTGGCGGGCACCGGGAGCCGCCCTGGCGGCGACATCCGCCAGATGACCGGACAACTCAAGATGAGGAGCTCGCCTTGACCACCGGGCTACCTTCGCAGACGCAGGTAATCGAGCTACTCGGTGAAGAGTTTGCGCGCGCCGGCTACGAGATCGAAGATGTGGTCATCGACACCCGGGTCCGCCCGCCCCGGATCACTGTGATCGCCGACGGTGACACCGCCCTCGACCTGGACACGATTGCCGCGCTCTCGCGATCGGCATCGACTTTGCTGGACGGCCTGGATGGCCCGGACGACATAGCCGACCGCTATGTCCTCGAGGTCAGTTCGCCCGGCGTCGATCGCCCGCTGACCAGCGAGAAGCACTTCCGCCGCGCCCGTGGCCGCAAAGTTGAACTGGAGCGATCGGACGGATCGCAGCTGACCGGTCGAGTCGGGGAGACGCGCGGTGACGCGATTGCGCTGGTCGTCCGGGAAGGCCGGGACTGGGCGGTGCGTGAGATCCCTCTCGTCGAGATTGTGAAAGCTGTTGTCCAGGTTGAATTTTCACCGCCAGCACAAGTGGAGATGGAACTGGCGAGTATGGGTCGGGCCTACAGGACGGAGGCCGGAGCATGAACATCGACATGGCCGCACTGCATGCGATCGAGGTTGATCGGGGCATCTCGGTCAGTGAGTTGCTCGAAACGATCAAGTCCGCGCTGCTCACCGCGTACCGGCACACCCAAGGTCACCAGATCGACGCGCACATCGAGATCGACCGCAAAACTGGCGTCGTTCGGGTGATCGCCCGCGAGGTCGACGAAGACGGCAATGTCATCAGTGAATGGGATGACACCCCCGAGGGTTTCGGCCGAATCGCCGCTACTACCGCACGTCAGGTGATGCTGCAGCGATTTCGCGACGCCGAGAATGAGCGCACATACGGCGAGTTCTCCACCCGCGAGGGCGAGATCGTCGCGGGTGTTATCCAGCGCGACAGCCGGGCCAACACCCGCGGACTGGTCGTCGTCCGGATCGGCAGTGAGACCAAGGCCTCCGAAGGGGTGATCCCGGCCGCTGAGCAGGTCCCCGGTGAGAGCTACGAGCATGGCAACCGCCTGCGGTGCTACGTGGTCGGGGTGACTCGCGGGTCCCGTGAGCCGCTGATCACGTTGTCGCGCACCCACCCCAACCTGGTGCGCAAGCTGTTCTCGCTGGAGGTCCCGGAGATCGCCGACGGGTCGGTGGAGATCGTGGCGGTGGCCCGAGAGGCAGGCCACCGTTCCAAGATCGCGGTGGCGTCACGGGTTTCCGGCCTGAATGCCAAGGGCGCCTGCATCGGCCCGATGGGCCAACGGGTCCGCAACGTGATGAGCGAGCTTTCCGGGGAGAAGATCGACATCATCGACTACGACGAGGACCCGGCCCGCTTCGTGGCCAACGCGTTGTCGCCGGCGAAGGTGGTCTCGGTGTCGGTTATCGACCAGACCGCCCGGGCCGCGCGCGTGGTGGTGCCCGACTTCCAGTTGTCGCTCGCCATCGGCAAGGAGGGGCAGAACGCGCGGCTGGCCGCCCGGCTCACCGGATGGCGTATCGACATTCGCGGCGATTCGCCGGCCCACCAGGAGAACCAGCCCGAACACGGCGCCAGTCACGGAATGGCACACTGATCGACCTCCGATCCCTGGCCCGGCTGAGCCGTGCGCAGTCGCGGTCGATCAGCCCGGAGAACTTTGACGGAGCCAAGGGCGGCGGCGCCCGCGCCAACGAGGGCACCGGCGCAGCCAGCGCGGCACACCTCGGCCGGGGCTGGAAGGTCTCGCCCAGCGTGCACATCGACGGGAACAGCACGCATCTGCTGGCCGCCATCGACGGACCGGCGCTCATCACGCACATCTGGCTGACCACGCACCCGAGTAACTGGCGCAGCCTCATCTTGCGGGCTTATTGGGACGGCGCGGGCGACCCCGCGATCGAGGTACCGGTCGGCGACTTCTTCGGCCAGGGCTGGTGCGAGTTCGCCCAGCTCTCCTCCGTGCCGGTCGCGGCCAACCCGCACGGCGGCTTCAACTGCTACTGGCCGATGCCGGTGCCACGGCACGCCCGGCTCACGCTGGAAAACCGCGCGACGCAGACCGCCACCGTGTACTACCAGATCAGCTACGAGATCGACGTCGACGTCGCCGGTGATGCGTACCTGCACAGTCAGTTCCACCGCAGCAACCCGCTGGCCGCCGGCGCCGTGCACCCAATCCTCGACGCCGTGCAGGGCGCCGGGAAGTACGTCGGCACCTACCTCGCCTGGGGCGTGAATCGCACCGGCTGGTGGGGCGAGGGCGAGGTCAAGTTCTACCTCGACGGCGATAAGGAGTTCCCCACGATCTGCGGCACCGGCACCGAGGACTACTTCGGTGGCGCCTGGAACTTCGACGTGCCCGGGCAGGGATACACCGTCTACTCGACGCCGTTTCTCGGGCTTCACCAGGTCATCCGCCCGGACGGGCTGTACCGCAGCCAGCAGCGGTTCGGCATGTACCGGTGGCATCTACTCGACCCCATACACTTCCGCGCCGACCTGCGGGTGGACATCCAGGCCCTGGGATGGACGTCAGGGCACCGCTACCGGCCTTTGCACGACGACATCGCCTCCACCGCGTTCTTCTACCTGGACTGCCCATCGGCGCCGGGCCCGCCACTGCCCAGCACCGACGACCTGGAGGTGGGCGGCGAGCCGTGACCTGGCCCGATGACGTGCGGGCAGCCGAGTGCGACGGCGCCGAGTTCGCCCACCTGGCGATGCCGCTCGGCGGCATCGGCACCGGGAACCTGGCCATCTGCGCCGACGGCGGCCTGCGGCAGTGGCAGCTGCACAACATCGGCAACCATGGCGGCGCGCTGCCCGGGTCGTTCTTCGCGCTGCGCGTCAGCCGGTGGGAGCCGCCGCTGGACGAGGTGCTCATCTTGCAGGCGTCGCCGCGGGACTCGACGGACACCCCGCTGGTCACCGACGACGTGGTGCCGGACTGGCAGCGCGACCTGCTGAGCCGGCATCCGGGGGTGGCCCGCACCACCTTCTGCGCCACCTACCCGGTCGCGCGGGTGCGCTATCTGGACGCGGCTCTTCCGCTGGAAGTCACGCTAGAAGCGTTCAACCCGTTGGTGCCGCTGGATGTCGACGCCAGCTCCATCCCGGTGGCGCTGTTCACGTTCCGGTTGGTCAACGACGGCGAGTACCCGCTGCACGGAACCCTCGGCGCCGCCGTGCAGAACGCCGTCGGCTGGGACGGCGTCACCCCGATCGACGGCGTCCATGCGCCCGGCTACGGCGGGAACACCAACCGGTTGCTACGCCGCGAGGGCTGGACGAGCGTGGTGTTGGAGAACGGCGCGCTCCCCGACGACGCCCCGGGCGCTGGGCAGATGGTGCTGGCCGCCGACGACCCGCAGGCCGCCGCCCTGACCCGGTGGCGGCACGCGGGCGAGTTCGTCACGTTCCTGCGCTCGCGGGCGCTGGCCAGCGGCTCGCCGCGGCTGGCCCTCGCGGCGGGCATCGCCGACCCGCAGCGGCACGCCCCACAATCGGCGAGCGGCGCCAGCCCGCCCGGCTGCACCTGGCACGCCGGCCTCGGCGTTCCGTTCCTGCTGCAGCCCGGCCAGCAGCGGCTGATCCGGGTCGCCCTGACCTGGTATTTCCCGAACCGGTACGTCAACTTCGAACAGTTCGGGCCGGACCGGCCGGAGTGGGGGAGATCTCGGTTCTGGCTGGGCAACCACTACGCCACCCGCTACACCGACGCGCAGGACGTGTTCGAACGGGTGCGCCGGGATTGGTACGCCCTGCGCGAGGCCACCGGCGCGTGGACCGGCACGCTGGCCGGCTCCGGCCTGGACGACGCCGCCGTCACCCATCTGGCCGCGCAGCTCGCGACCGTGCGCAGCCCCACCTGCTTTCGCGCCGCGGACGGGCGGCTCTTTGCCTTTGAGGGGGTGCTGGGCGCCTCGACGGTGATGTGGTCGGGGCGGTACGGCGGTTCGTGTCCGCTCAATTGCACGCACGTCTGGAACTACGCGCAGGCGCTTGCGGCGGCGTTTCCCGAGCTGGAACGCAGCATGCGCGAGACCGAGCTCGAAACCATGCAGGCGCCGGCGGGGTATGTGCCGCACCGGGTGATCGCGCCGATTTACCTTCCGCAGCTGTGGGGGGAGCCGATCGGCGGCCCCGACCAGCCGGCGCTGGACGGCATGCTCGGCACCGTCCTGAAGGCCTACCGCGAATACCGCGCGGGCGCAGGTATCGACTGGCTGCGCCGCTACTGGCCCAACCTCACCCGCTTGCTACGCCACGTCGACCGCACCTGGAACGTCGACGGCACCGGAATGCTCTGCGGCGTCCAGCCCAGCACCCACGACATCGATCTCACCGGGCGCAACCCGTTCATGGGCACGCTGTGGCTGGCCGCGCTGCGTGCCGCCGAGCAGATGGCCCTGCTCCTCGACGACAGCGAAGCGGCTTCGGCGTACCGCACCACGTTCTCCCAGGCCAGCGAGTCCTACGATGCGGCGCTGTTCACCGGCGAGTACTACGCACAGCGGCTGCTGCCCGGCGACAACCCCGACTCCCAGTGGGGCGACGGGTGCCTGGCCGACCAGCTGATCGGGCAGTGGTGGGCGCATCAGCTCGACCTGGGCCAACCTGCTGCCCGCCGAGCACGTGCGCACCGCCCTGGCCGCCGTGGTGCGGCACAACCTGCGCCGCGGGTTCAGGGACCTCACGCACCGGTACCGGGTGTTCGCGGACGGCGACGACTCGGGGCTCCTGTTGTGTACCTGGCCGCACGGTGGCAGGCCCGCGGTCCCGATCCGCTACGCCGACGAGGTGTGGACCGGCTCGGAATACCAGGTGGCCGCGCACTGCTGGCGCGAGGGTTTGCAGCACGAGGGGCGCGCCGTGCTGGACGCCGTGTGGGCGCGCTACGACGGGCGGCGGCGCAACCCGTTCAACGAGATCGAGTGCGGCGACCACTACGCTCGGTCACTGGCCGGCTGGTCGGCGCTACAGGCGCTGGCCGGGTTCGCCCACGACGGTCCGGCGGGCGAGTACACCTTCGGCCGTCCGCAGACCGCCGTGCCCTTCCTGGCCAGCTCCGGGTGGGGCGTGTGGTCGCGGCAGGGCGACGAGCTTGTCATGGCCTGCACCGGTGGGCGCCTCCACCTGCACCGGCTCACTGTCGTCGGCGGCGCAGCCGATTACCACGCTTCGGTCGACGGGACGGCCGTCCCGTCCCGGTGCGCGGGCGCCGGCATCCAATTCCCCGACGGAATATGGCTGATCGCCGGGCAGACGCTCACGTTGGCGGCCCGCTGACCGCGGAGATCGGCCGCCCTTTCCGCGCCGGCAGGGTGGTTCTGACCATCGGTCAACTGACGCTAGACTGAGCCGTGATCCAGCGCGAGCCTTCGGCCGCGGCGCACCGTCACCGGGACAGACCTGTTGGACCGGTGCGGACGTGTGTCGGGTGCCGAAAGCGAGAGCTGGCCGTCGAACTGCTTCGAGTGGTGGCTGTGTCGACCGGGAACGGCAATGTCGCCGTGATCGTTGATACGGCGAGTAACCTCCCGGGGCGGGGAGCATGGCTGCATCCCGTACCGCAGTGCGTGCAACGAGCGATTCGGCGGCGAGCTTTCACCAAGGCGCTGCGCATCACCGGTTCACCGGACACATCCGCGGTGGTCGAGCACGTTGAGTTTTCCAGGCGTGCCCGATCCCACCCGGCAACAGGACAGGTAGCAAAGAACATGAGCACACCGTGAAGTCCCGATGACAATGCGTCATAGCTAAACCCGAGGCGCGGCCCACGACTGTCGCCTCATAGACAGGAGATGTAGTGGCAGGTAAGGCCCGCGTACACGAGTTGGC
>Ga0209040_10001620_pt1 | contig 17856 bp, 15 predicted proteins | sample BogFormECP12_OM3_FD_188240 | JGI IMG/M metagenome (GOLD analysis project Ga0209040, IMG submission 188240) | Bog forest soil microbial communities from Calvert Island, British Columbia, Canada - ECP12_OM3 (SPAdes) (version 2) | ecosystem: Environmental > Aquatic > Freshwater > Wetlands > Bog ...
CGCTCGCCGGTCTCGACGGCGACGCCCCCGCCCACGCCGGCTCGTCGAGTGGGCGTTCGGCCCGTTCCAAGAGGACGTGGCGGGCCAGGGTGTACCCGTTCGAACGGAGGCCGGGGGAGGCCAGGCCGACCAGGACGTCGCCGGGGCCCACCCGGTCGGGACCGAGGATCGCGTCGCGCCCGACGGCGCCCACCGCGAACCCGGCGATGTCGAGGTCGTCGGGGGCCATGGCCCCGGGGTGCTCGGCCGTCTCGCCGCCCAGCAGGGCGCAGCCGGCCTGCCGGCAGCCCTCGGCCACGCCGGCCACCACCGCCTCGACGCGCTCGGGCACGAGCTTGCCCACGGCCACGTAGTCGAGCACGAAGAGCGGCTCGGCCCCGGCGCACACGAGGTCGTCGACGCACATGGCCACCAGATCGATGCCCACCGTGTCGTAGCGACCGGTGGCCCGAGCCACCAGCAGCTTCGTGCCGACCCCGTCGGTCGACGAGACGAGCACCGGTTGGGGGAACCGTCCGGTGTCGAGCGCGAAGAGGCCGCCGAACCCCCCTATCCCGCCCAGGACCCCGGGCCGGGTGGTGGCCGCGACCACGTCCCTGATCCGCTCGACCGCGGCTTCCCCGGCCTCGATGTCCACCCCGGCGCCGGCGTAGGTGGCGGACCCGGGGCCGCCTCGGCGCCCGGTCGGCTCGGGTGGTCCGGGCACGTCGGGGTCAGACCCCCGGCAGCGCCGCCTGCAGGGCGACGGCCGGGACCGCCCGGTCGCCCGGCGGGCCCACCGGGCCCGAACCGGCCCGCCCGGCTCGGACGGCGACGGGGACGGGGACGGGGTAGTGCCCGGTCAGGCAGGCGTCGCAGAACCCGGCGCCCGGGGCGTCGATGGCCGCCTTCAGATTCTCGAGGGTGATGTAGGCGAGGGAATCGGCCCCCAGCACCTTCTGGATCTCGGGGACGGACAGGTGGGCGGCCAGCAGCTCGTCGCGGTTCGGCGTGTCGATCCCGTAGAAGCAGGGCCAGCGGAAGGGCGGCGAGGAGATCCGCAGGTGCACCTCTCGGGCCCCGGCGTCGCGGAGCATGCCCACGATGGCCCGGATGGTGGTCGACCGCACGATCGAGTCGTCCACCACCACCAGGCGCTTGCCGGCGATGTTGTCGCGCAGCGGGTTTAGCTTGCGGCGGACCCCGTCGACCCGGGCCTGTTGGTCGGGGGAGATGAAGGTCCGGCCGATGTAGCGGTTCTTGACCAGCCCCTGGCCGTAGGGGATCCCGCTGGCCCGGGCGTAGCCCTCGGCCGCGGGCACGCCCGAGTCGGGGACGCCCATCACGAGGTCGGCCTCCACGGGGGCCTGGGCGGCCAGGAGCTCGCCCATCCGCCGGCGGGTCCCGTGGACCTCCCGCCCGTACAGGCGGCTGTCGGGCCGGGCGAAGTAGACGAACTCGAAGATGCACAGGTGCGGTTGCACCCGATCGGCGGCGAACAGTTGCTCGGCGTGGACGCCGGACCCGTCGATCATCACCAGCTCACCGGGCTCGAGCTCGCGCACGAAGGAGGCCCCGATGACGTCGAGGGCCGGCGATTCCGAGGCGAGCACCCAGCCCTCGGGCCGGTCGACCGGCCCGAGGCGTCCCAGGCACAGGGGCCGGAATCCCTGGGGGTCGCGCACCCCGTAGAGGTGGGCGGCGTCGAGGAGGACGAAGGAGAACGCGCCCTGGACCTCGGGCAGCACCGCCCGAAGCGCCGGGCGCAGGTCCTGGGCGGCGACGCCACCTCCGGGGGTTTCCGCGTCGGGGTGGTGGTGGGCGAGCAGCTCGGCCACCACGTCGCTGTCGGTGGCCACCATGCCCGGCAGCATCCCGGCCCGGTCGGCCAGCTCGGCCGTGTTGGTCAGGTTCCCGTTGTGGCCGAGGGCGAAGCCGGCCCGGCCGACCGGCCGGTAGACCGGCTGGGCGGCGGTCCAGTCCGACGAGCCGTGGGTGGAGTACCGGGTGTGGCCGATGGCCAGCTCCCCGGGCAGGCCGGACAGGGTCCGCTCGTCGAACACGGCGGTGACAAGCCCCATGTCCTTCACCACCGTGATGGTCTCGCCGTCGCTGACCGCCATGCCGGCCGACTCCTGGCCGCGGTGCTGCAGGGCGTAGATGCCGTCGAACGTCAGCTGGGCCACGCCACGCCCGGGCGCGTACACCCCGAAGACCCCGCAGGCTTCCTTCACCGTCCGGCCCTCTGCCTCGCTGCTCTGGGGTCCGGTCGCCCGGCGCACGGGCGCGCGCCGACCCTGATCCCCTGGTCGCTCATCCCCATTCTCGCACAGGCTCCCGCGCAGTGACGCGCCGGTAACCTCGGCCCCGCGTGATCGACCTGCACCTCCATTCGACCTGCTCGGACGGGACCGACCCCCCGGGGCGGATCGCCGAGCTGGCCGCGGCGGCGGGGTGCAGCGCCTTCGCCCTCACCGACCACGACACCCTCGACGGGACGGCCGAGGCCCGGCGACGGGCCGCTGAGCTGGGGCTCACCGCGGTGCCCGGCTGCGAGATGTCGTGTTCGTTCCGGGGCCGGGGTGCGCACGTCCTGGTCTACTGGGTCGACGAGGGGGACGGCGCGCTCCACCAGGAGCTGGTCCGGCTGCGGACCGACCGGGTGGCCCGGAACCGGGCCCTGGTGGCCCGCCTGGGCGAGCTCGGGATCCCGATCTCCTACGACGAGGTGGTCGCCGAGGCCGCCGCGGAGGCGGCCGTGGGTCGCCCCCACGTGGCCGCCGTCATGGTCCGCCACGGGGCGGCCGAGTCGATCCCCGACGCCTTCGACCGCTGGCTGGCCCGGGGCCGGCCGGCCCACGTGCCCAAGGACCGGCTGGCCGTGGCCGACGCCGCCGCCCTGGCCCGAGGGGCCGGCGGGGTGGCGGTGCTGGCCCACCCCCTGACCCTGGGCCTGGCGGACCGCGAGCTGGACGGGGCGGTGGCCGAGCTGGCCGGGGCCGGCCTGGCCGGCCTCGAGGTGCGCTACGCCCGCTACGACCGCCACCAGCGGGCCGCCCTCGACCAGCTGGCCCAGCGTCACGGCCTGGTGGCGACGGGCGGGTCCGACTACCACGGGACGGTCAAGTCCGGCTTGGCGGTGGGGGTGGGCCGGGGCGACCTGGTGGTGCCCGACGACGTCCTCGAGGCGCTGGCCGCCCGCCGGCCCGCCTGATCCACCGATCGCGGTGCCGACGACGGGCCGGGTCTCGGGGCAGACGGCGATCGGTCAGGGCACCTCTTCGAGGCCGTCGCCGACGGCGACGGGGAGGGCACCCTCCCAGGCCGCGGTGATCTGGGGGATGCTCAGGTCGACGAGCCCGGCGATCGCGAGCCGGTCCCCCCCGGCCACCCCCAGCTGGATGGCGGGGACCCCGGCGGCCTCCGCGCCCGCCGTCACCTCGGCCGGGCGGTGGGTGGCGACGAGGACGCGGGAGGGCACCTCGCAGAACAGCTCGGCGGGCCCGGACACCGCGTCCGTGACGAGCCCGACGCCACCGCGCACCGCCATCTCGGCCAGGGCCACGGCGAGTCCTCCCCCCGAGACGTCGTGGACCCCGCAGATCGGGCCGTCCCCGCCGGCCACGCCCGACGCGACCAGCCCGGTCACCAGGTCGAGCAGCCGGCGGTGCGCCGCCAGGTCGAGCGGTGCGAGGGTGCCGCCGCGACGGCCCCGTCGCTCGACCGCCCAGCGACTGCCCCCGAGCGGGTGGGGATCGGACTCGTCGGTCGAGGAGGACCGGCCGAGGAGCAGCACGGTCACCCCCTCGGTCCAGCCGATCCCGGGCGGTCGGTGCCGGAGGGTCTCGACCAGCCCGAGCGTTCCGATCACCGGGGTCGGGTCGATGTCGGCCCCCCCGCTCTCGTTGTAGAGGCTCACGTTGCCCCCGACGACCGGGAGGCCGAGGGCCTCGCAGGCTTGTGCCATGCCGTCGATCGACTCCGACAGCTGCCACATGACCTCGGGGTGCTCGGGATTGCCGAAATTGAGGCAGTTGACGACGGCGACGGCGCGGGCCCCGACGCAGGCGAGGTTGAGCGCGCCCTCGGCCACCACCATGGCGGTGCCCGCCCGCGGGTCGAGCGCGCACCAGCGGGGGCCCGAGTCGGTCGACACGGCCAGGCCCCGCCCGCTCGGCGGCAAGCCGGGTCCGGCCAGGCGCAGGAGGGCCGCGTCACCACCGGGCCCCTCCACCGTGTTGAGGAACAGCTGGTGGTCGTACTGGCGGTAGACCCAGCTGGCGTCGGCCAGCATGCCCGACAGATCGGCCGACCACGTCGGGGGGTCGCCGTCGGGCGCCGGGCGGTCGGCCCGGCGCGCCGCCAGGTCGGCCGGCGTCGCCAGGGGGCGGTCGTAGAGGGGGGCGTCGTCGGCCAGGGACGAGGCCGGCACGTCGGCCAGCACCGGACCCTCGGGCCCCTGGCGGATGCGGAGCCGGCCCGCCTCGCCGGTGACCATCCCGACGACCGTGGCCCGGACCTCCCAGCGCCGGCAGACCTCGGCCACGGCCGGCCAGTCGGCGGGGGTGACGATGGCCAGCATCCGCTCCTGGCTCTCGCTGGTCATCACCTCCCACGGCTCCATGCCCTCCTCGCGCCGGGGCACCGCGGTGACGTCGACGTCCATCCCGACCCCGCCCCGGGCCGCCGTCTCGCTGGTGGCGCAGGCCAGACCGGCCCCGCCCAGGTCCTGGATCCCCACCACCAGGCGCTCGTCCAGCAGGGCCAGACACGCCTCGATGAGGCGCTTCTCCTCGAAGGGGTCCCCCACCTGCACGCTCGGCCGCTTGGCGTCGTCGGACGGGCCGGCGTCGTCCGCCGAGAACCCGGCCGAGGCCAGCACGCTCACCCCGCCGATGCCGTCACGGCCGGTGGTCGACCCGAGCAGCACCGCCAGGTTCCCGACCCCCGAGGCCGCGCCGAGCACGAGGCGCTCGACCGGCAGGGCGCCGAGGCAGAGCACGTTGACCAGCGGGTTCTGCGCGTAGCAGGGGTCGAAGGTGAGCTCGCCCCCCACGGTCGGGACCCCCACCGAGTTGCCGTAGCCCGAGATCCCGGCCACCACCCCTTCGAAGAGCCAGCGCTGCTTGGCCTCGTCGAGGGGGCCGAAGAACAGGGGGTCCATCACCGCCAGCGGGCGGGCGCCCATGGTGAAGATGTCGCGCAGGATCCCCCCCACCCCGGTGGCCGCCCCCTGGTAGGGCTCGATGGCCGACGGGTGGTTGTGGCTCTCGATCCGGATGGCCACGGCGATCCCGTCTCCGGCGTCGATGACCCCCGCGTTCTCACCCGGGCCGACCAGCACCCGCTCGCCCTGGGTGGGCAACCGGCGCAGGTGCAGGCGGGACGACTTGTAGGAGCAGTGCTCGCTCCACATCACGGCGTAGAGGGCCAGCTCGAGGTGGTTCGGGTCACGTCCGAGGATCCCGACGATATCGGCCAGCTCGGCGTCGGCCAGCCCGAGGGCCCGGTGCAGCGGCTCGGTCGCGGGCACCGTCGGGGGCATGGTGCCAACCTAGCGGCGGCGACCGCTAACGTTCGTCCGATCCGGCACGACCGTCGCGTACGTCGGTCGGCACGACCGCCGCGTACGTCGGGATGCTTGTGACCCAGGATCGCCGATCCAGCCTGCCGTCGGATCAGGGATGGTTGGCCAAGACGCTGTTGGCGCTGAGTGTGGGTGGGCTGCCGCTCGTTCTCTGGCTCCTCCGGAGCCCCGGCCGTGCCGGCGGGCTCGGGGTCGAGGCCGGTTGCGGCGTCCTGTTCATCCGCGACGTCACCATGGTGATGTCGGGCGCACCGGCCAAGCTGAAGCCGCTGCCGCGGTTCCTCCTCCTCGCCGAAGTGTCCACGTCGGGAACGGCCACCATCGCAGGACTCTGGGTGTGGGTCTGGCTGCCGTTCGTCGGGAAGCCACTCTCGCCCGACGACGGGCACGCCCTGGCGTCCCGGACGTTCCGGGGCAGGGCGCTCCGTCTCGCCGCCGCCGCCGCCGTGGGCACCCTCTGCCTCCACCCGGTGCGACAGGCCATCTATCTCGGCGCCGATCACGGCCGGGTCGGTCCTGCGGCCGATCGGTGATCGGCGCGGGAGGCCACGCCCAGGGGCGGGTTCCGAACGGGACGGTCGGCACCGAGGAGGGCTCCGACGACGGGCGCTCCGGGCTCGCACCGGGGCGCTGGGCCGCGGTCGCCGGCGCTCAGCGGCCGGAGAGGAGCGCGGCGCGCCGGCGCCACGCCCAGCGCAGCACGGCGAGCGAGAGGACCAGGGTCACCACGTTGATGGCGAACTCGGTGAGCCCGTTGGCTCCCTTGGCCCATATGCCGTGCTGGAGGTCGTAGAGGACGTCCAGGGCGAAGAGATAGAGGCCGGCACCGGCGCCCGCCACCATGAAGAGCAGGGACGAGGGGCGCCGGGTGACCAGGGTCAGCGCGCCGAGCACCAGGCAGACCACCAGCCACGCGTCGGCGACGGGGAAGGCGTCCTCGAACTGCACGTAGCCGGCGCCGGTCCCCGACGCCACCAGGGAGCGGTGCCCGAACCACAGCGCCCAGTAGGCGACGACCACCGCGGCGGCCGACACCAGGAGCAGGGCCATCCGGCGCCGAGCCCCCTCACCCACCCCGGGCGGCCCGGGCCCCGCCCCGTGCGCCCCCGGATCCGCCTCGTCGGTGCCGGGGTCGGAGGGGACGGCCACGGGCCGCCACGCTACCGAGCGGGGGGCACCGGTCGGTGCCGGCCGGTGGCGAGGCCCGCCACGCCAATGGCAAGCATCGGCAAGGGTCGGAATTTCGGTCTATGGCCGGTAACCGACCCTGATCTGGGGGACAATATGACCATGGCGAATTCCAAGAAGTCGAACCGCGGCGGGATGAGCAATGAGCACAAGGCGGCGCTGGCCAAAGGGCGGGAGGAGGGCCTGGCCGTGCGCCGGTACCTCGAGGCGCTCGAGTCCTCCCGGCCCCGGCGGGGGCGGCGGCGCACGCCGGCCTCGATCGAGAAGAAGCTGGCATCCATCGAGTCCGAGGTGGCGACGGCCGACCCGCTGACCCGGCTCCACCTCCTCCAGGAGCAGAAGGACCTGCAGGAGGAGCTGGCCAGGGCCGCCGACCCGGCCGACATCTCGGGGCTCGAGAAGCGCTTCATCAAGGTCGCCAAGTCCTACGGGCAGCGCAAGGGCATCAGCTACGGGACCTGGCGGGCGGCGGGGGTCAGCGCGTCGGTCCTCCAGCACGCCGGCATCTCGCGCGCCCGGTCCTGACCCCGGCCCGACCGGGCCCGGGTCGCCCCCGGGCTCAGGCCGCCCGGACCCCGGTGGCCGAGCCGAGGAGCGAGCGCAGCAGCAGCACCCCGTCGGTCGAGCCGAGCATCTCGCTGGTCGCCCGCTCGGGATGGGGCATCAGCCCCACCACGTTGCCGGCGCCGTTGGCGATCCCGGCGATGTCGTCGACCGACCCGTTGGGGTTGTCGACGTAGCGCAGGATGACCCGGTCCTCGGCCCGGAGCTCGTCGAGCGTGGCCCGCTCGCAGACGTAGCTGCCCAGGAAGTGGTTGATCGGCATCCGCAGCTCGGTGCCGACCGGGAGGCTGCGGGTGAGGACGGAGCGCCCGGACGTGACCCGGAGGGGGACCGGGGTGCAGAGGAACCGCAGCCCGAGGTTCTTCTGGAGGGCGCCCGGCAGCAGGCCCGCCTCGGTCAGGACCTGGAAGCCGTTGCAGATCCCGACCACCGGCCCGCCGTCGGCGGCGAAACGGGCGACGCCCTCCATCACCGGGGAGAACCGGGCCAGGGCGCCGGGCCGCAGGTAGTCCCCGTGGGCGAAACCACCGGGGAGGACCAGCGCGTCGAACCCGTCCAGTCGGACCTGGCCGTGCCAGACCAGCTCGCCCTGGCCGCCCAGGCCCTCGACGGCGGCCACCACGTCGTGCTCGCAGTTGGTGCCGGGGAACACGACCACGCCGACCCGGGTCGCCATCAGTCCCCCGACCCGGCGGCGGCCAGCTCGAGATGGCTCTGCTCGATCACCGGGTTGGCGAGGAGCCGGTGGGCCAGCTCCTCGGCCCGGGCCCGGGCCCCGGCCTCGTCGTCGGCCTCTACCGAGAAGCGGAAGGAGCGACCGGCGCGCACGTCGTGCACCTCGTCGAAGCCGAGTGCCGGCAGTGCCCGCTCGATCGTCGCGCCCTCCGGGTCGGCGATCCCGGGGCGCAGGCTGACCTCCACGCGCGCCATGAACCTCATCTCGGCGCACCGTACCAGTCACCCAGACGGCGTCCCGTGATCCGCTCGTAGGCGGCCACGTAGCGGGCCGAGGTGGCGGTGACCACGTCGTCGGGCAAAGGAGGCGGCGGGGGCCGCTTGTCCCAGTCCTGGGCCTCGGCCCAGTCCCGCAGCGGCTGCTTGTCGAAGGCCGGCGGGGTGGTCCCGGGCACCACCTGGTCGGCCGGCCACAACCGGGACGAGTCGGGGGTGACGACCTCGTCGCACAGGCTGAGCACCCCGTCGACGTACCCGAGCTCGAACTTGGTGTCGGCCAGGATGAACCCCGCCGCCGCCGTCCGCTCGGCCGCCCGCCGGTAGAGGGCCAGGGCCATGGCCCGGGACGCCAGCGCCTCCTCCGCCCCCACCAGCTCGACGGCGGCGGCGAAGTCGATGTTGACGTCGTGGCCCTCGTCGGCCTTGGTCGACGGGGTGAACAGCGGCTCGTCCAGCCGGTCGGCCATGCGGAGCCCAGCCGGCATGGCCGTGCCGTGGACGGTGCCGGTCGCCTGGTACTCCGAGAAGGCCTGGCCGGCCAGGTAGCCGCGCACGATGCACTCGAGGTGGAGCATCTCGGCCCTTCGCACGAGCATCGCCCGCCCGGCGGTGTCGCCCAGCGCGCCGGCGGCCGGGACGAGCTCGGCGATCTCGGCCGGGTCGGCGGTGACCAGGCTGGCCGGGGCCAGGTCGGCCAGCTCGGTGCACCAGTAGACCGTCATGGCGGTCAGCACGCGGCCCTTGTCGGGGATGGGCTCGGCGAAGACCACGTCGAAGGCGCTCACCCGGTCCGAGGCCACCATCAAGAGCAGGCCCTCGCCGGCGTCGTAGAGCTCGCGCACCTTCCCGGAGTGCACGAGGGCCGGTCCCGCCGGGCGGCGGCTCACCGGGGCGGCCCGTCCAGGTCGGCCAGCGCCTCGAGGACCCGGTGGGAGTGCCGGAGCGACCGGCGGAGATCGAAGGCGTCGTCGAGCTGGGAGGCCGTGAGCGCCACCTCGGGGTCGGCCTCGAGCACCGCCCGCAGGGCGCGCCCCTCGGCCCAGGCCGCCCGGGCGTCGCGCTGGACGATCCGGTAGGCGGTGTCGCGGTCGAGACCGGCGGCCACCAGGGCCAGGAGCACCGACTGGCTGAAGACGAGGCCCGCGGACCCTTCGGTGAGGTTGGCCAGCGCCCGCTCGGGGTGGACCACCAGTCCTGCCGCCAGGCCGGTCGCCTTGCGCAGCATGTAACAGGTCAGCAGCGAGGCGTCGGGCAGGACGACACGCTCGACCGAGCTGTGCGAGATGTCGCGTTCGTGCCACAGGGCCACGTCCTCGAGCCCGGCGCCGAGGTAGCCGCGCAGGACCCGGGCCAGGCCGCAGAGCCGCTCCGAGAGGACCGGGTTGCGCTTGTGGGGCATGGCCGAGCTGCCCTTCTGGCCCGGGGCGAAGGGCTCCTCCACCTCCCCGATCTCGCTGCGAGAAAGGTGGCGGACCTCGGTGGCGATGAGCTCGATGGTGGCCCCGACCGACGCGCAGGCGTAGAGGTACTCGGCGTGGCGGTCCCGGGCAATCACCTGGGTGGCGGGCACCGGACGCAGGCCGAGGGCCCGGCAGACCGAGGCCTCGACCTCGGGCTCGATGTTCGAGTAGGTCCCGACTGCTCCCGAGAGCTTGCCCACGGCCACGGCCTCGCGGGCGGCCCGCAGGCGTCGGCGGTCCCGGTCGGCCTGGAGGGCCCAGAGGGCGAACTTGGCACCGAAGGTGGTGGGCTCCGCCTGCATCCCGTGGGTCCGACCGGCCACCGGGACGTCGATGAGCTCGACCGCCCGGACCCTGAGCGCGCCGACCAGCTCGTCCGACGCCGCCACGAGCAGGTCGGCGGCCCGGGTCAGGGTGGCGCACAGCGCGGTGTCGACGACGTCGGACGAGGTCAGCCCGTAGTGGATCCACGACGCCTCGGGTGGGCCGATCCGCTCTTGGACGACGTCGACGAAGGCGGCGACGTCGTGGTCGGTCACCCGCTCGCGTTCGTCCACCGCGGCCACGAAATCCCCGTCCACCTTGGGTGCCCGGGCCCGGCACGCGGCGGCCGCGGCGGCGGGCACCACCCCGGCGGCGGCCTGCCCCTCGGTCGCCAGCAGCTCCACCTCCAACCACATGGCCATCCGGGCCTCGTCGCTGAACAGCGCAGCCATGTCGGGGGGCGAGTAGCGCGGGATCACCGGACCGCCCCTTGGACCGCGGCCCCGGCCGCCCGCTCGGCGATGTCGCCGCGCCGCTGGGCACCGGGCCAGGCGATCGACCCGGCGCCGCCGTAGGCGTTCCGGCGGGCCTCGGCCAGCGACGGGGCGAGGGCGGTAACCCCGAGCACCCGCCCTCCGGCCACGGTGAACGGCCCCGTCGGGTCGGTCCGGGCGGTGCCGGCGTGGAACACGGTCACGCCAGCGACCGGCGCCGCCAGCTGGCCGTCGGGAGCCAGCCCGGTGATCGGATCGCCCGTGCGCGGCGGCCCGGGATAGCCGGCGGCGGCCATCACCACGCAGACCGCCGCCTCGTCGGCGAAACGCGGGGCCTCGGCCCCCAGTCGGCCGTCGGCCGCCGCCGCCAGGAGGGCGACCGGGTCGCCGGACAGCCGGGGCAGGACGGCCTGGGCCTCGGGGTCGCCGAAGCGCACGTTGAACTCGAGCACCCTCGGACCGTCGGCCGTGAGCATCAGGCCGGCGTAGAGGACACCGCGGTAGTCGATCCCCCGGCGGCACAACGCGGCGACCAGCGGCTCCACCGCGCCGTGCACCAGCTCGCCGGTCAGGGCGTCGCCCACGCCGGGCACGGGGGAGAAGGCCCCCATGCCCCCGGTGTTCGGCCCGACGTCACCGTCGCCGATCCGCTTGTAGTCCTGTGCCGGGGCCAGGGGGGCCACCCGTCGGCCGTCGCAGAGGACGAGCAGGGAGCACTCGCTCCCGGCGAGGCACTCTTCGATCACCACCCGCCGGCCGGCGTCGCCGAAGGCCTCCCCGCGCAGCTTGGCCACCGCGTCGGCCTCGGCCTCCTCCAGCCGGTCGGTCACCAGGACGCCCTTGCCGGCGGCCAGCCCGTCGGTCTTGACCACCCACGGTCCGTCCATGCCCCGGAGGAAGGCGACCGCCTCGTCGACCCGGTCGAAGACCCCGAAGCGGGCGGTCGGCACGCCGGCCTCCTCGAGCAGCTCTTTCATGAAGGCCTTGGAGCCCTCCAGGCGGGCCCCGTCGGCCCCGGGGCCGAAGACCCGTCGACCCTCGGCCCGAAGGCGGTCGGCCAGGCCCTCGACCAGGGGGGCCTCGGGCCCGATGACCACCAGCTCCGCTTCGACCTCGGCCGCCGGGGCGGCGGTGACCGCGATCCGATGGCCCTCGGGGCTCACACCGGGCATCCCGGGGTTCCCCGGGGTCACCACCACGTCGTCGCTCCGGGCCAGGACCCGGGCGAGGGCGTGCTCGCGCCCGCCGGAGCCGACCACGCAGACCGTCACGGCGACCCGCCGGTCACGCCGCTGCGAACGACACGAACTGCTCGCGCCCGGGCCCCACGCCGACCAGGCCCACCGGCACGCCGATCTTGTCGGCCAGGAAGGCCACGTAGTCCCGGGCGGCTGCCGGCATCTCGGACAGCGAGGTCACCCCCGTCAGGTCGGTGCGCCAGCCGGGAAGCTCCTCGTACACCGGGGTCACCTGGTGCAGCGTCGACTGGTGGTAGGGGGGGTGGACGAACCGCTCGCCCCTCGCCTCGTAGGCCACGCAGACCTTGACCGTCTCGAACGTGTCCAGGACGTCGAGCTTGGTCAACGCGACCTCGGAGAGCGAGTTCAGCCGGACCGCCTGGCGGGCCATGACCGCGTCGAACCAGCCGCAGCGGCGGCGCCGGCCAGTGTTGGTCCCGAACTCGTGCCCCCGTTCGGTCAGGAGGTCGCCGATGTCGTTCTCCTGCTCGGTCGGGAACGGCCCGGCCCCGACCCGGGTGACGTAGGCCTTGGCGATGCCGATGACCCGGTCGATGTGGCGGGGCCCGAGGCCGGTGCCGGTGCACGCCCCGCCGGCGACGGGGTTGGACGAGGTGACGAAGGGATAGGTGCCGTGGTCGAGGTCCAAGAAGGTGGCCTGCGCCCCCTCCATCAGGACGTTGCGGCCGGCGTCCAGGGCGTCGTGGACGATCCCGACCGTGTCGGCCACCCTCGGGGCGATCCGGGGGGCGTACTCGTCCAGGTAGTGCCCGGCGATGTCCTCGGCCGACAGCGGGAGGCGGTTGTACACCTTGGCCAGGACGGCGTTCTTCTCCTTCAGGGCGACGTCGAGCTTCTGGCGGAAGATCTTGGGGTCGAGCAGGTCCTGGACCCGCAGGCCGACCCGGGCCGCCTTGTCGGCGTAGGCGGGGCCGATGCCCCGCTTGGTCGTCCCGAGCGAATTCTTGCCCAGGTACCGCTCGGTCACCCGGTCCAGCTCCTGGTGGTACGGCATGATCAGGTGCGCGTTGCCGCTCACGACCAGGCGGCTCGTGTCGATCCCCCGTTCGTCGAGCGCGTCGAGCTCGGCCAGGAGCACGGCGGGGTCGACCACCACGCCGTTGCCGATGACCGGGGTGATGTGGGGGTACAGGATGCCGCTCGGCACGAGCTGCAGGGCGAACGCCTCACCGTCGACCACGATGCGGTGCCCGGCGTTGTGGCCACCTTGGTAGCGGACCACCAGGTCCATCTCCCCGGCCAGCAGGTCGGTCAGCTTGCCCTTGCCCTCGTCGCCCCACTGGGTCCCGACAACCACGGTTGCAGGCACGCCAAATCCTCCGTCTGGGCTGCGGATTACGCCGTACTCTACCTCGCCGCCCCCGTCGGGCCGCCCGACCGCCGGGGGCGGGCGGCCCCGGGGGCCTCACGGCGCACCGGACCCGGCGCACCTACGCTCGGACCGGTGGCGGTGATTCCCTTCGTCCGTGACACGCCGACCCTGCTGGCGATCGGGGTGATCTTCGGCGCCCTGAACTTCACGCGCACGTGGGCCTTTCGGCGGCGCACCGGGGTGAGCCCGTGGCACATCCACCCGATCTTCTGGGGCATCTTCAGCCTGTTCATCTCGGTCTTCGGCACCGTGCTGGCGGCGATCGCCGTCTCGACCACCAAGGTGCCCCGGCGGGACTGGCGGGCCGGGGCCGGGGCGCCCGCCCGCGTCGGGGGCCAGTTGGCGCTGCCCGGCGCACCGGCCGGACCGTCGCCCCCGGCGGTCGTCGCGGGCCCGGCCCCGGGGTGGCATCCGGACCCTTCTGGCCACCACCACCGCTTCTGGGACGGGACGCACTGGACCGAGCACGTGGCCACCGACGGGGTGCCCTCGATCGACCCGGTGCCCCCCGGCGCGAACCCGTCGGGCGGAGCGGCCGGGGCGCTGCCCCAGGCGGCCGAGCCGCCGCTGTCGCCGTTCCGCCGGCCCTGAGCCGACCGGGTGGGCCGACGCCGGCCGGCGCCGGCTCAGCGGACGACGATCGTGTCGTCCACGGCGTCGACCGTGACGGTCGAGCCGTCGGTGAACCGGCCCTCCAGCAGGGCCAGGGCCAGGGGGTCCTCCACCTCGTGCTGGATCACCCGCCGCAGGGGGCGGGCCCCGTAGTCGGCGTTGTAGCCGTCGTGGGCCAACTTGGCCTCGGCCGCCGGCGTCACCTCCAGTGACAGGCGCCGCTCGGCCAGCCGCGTCCGCAGCCTCCCGAGCTGGATGCCGACGATGACCGCCAGGTCGGCCTCGCTCAGGGCACGGAAGCGCACGATCTCGTCGATGCGGTTGATGAACTCGGGCTTGAAGAACGAGGCCGGGTCGCCGGGCAGGTTGGAGGTCATGATCAGGACCGCGTTGGTGAAGTCGACCGTCCGGCCCTGCCCGTCGGTCAGCCGGCCGTCCTCCAGCACCTGCAGGAGGATGTTGAAGACGTCGGTGTGGGCCTTCTCGATCTCGTCCAGGAGCACCACCGCGTAGGGTCGCCGCCGGACGGCCTCGGTCAGCTGGCCCCCCTCCTCGTAGCCGACGTAGCCGGGCGGCGCGCCGACCAGGCGCGACACCGTGTGCTTCTCCGTGTACTCGCTCATGTCGATGCGGGTCATGGCCCGCTCGTCGTCGAAGAGGAACTCGGCCAGGGCCCGGGCCAGCTCGGTCTTGCCCACCCCGGTCGGCCCGAGGAAAAGGAACGACCCGATCGGCCGGTTGGGATCACTCAGGCCGGCCCGGCTCCGCCGGATGGCGTTGGCCACGGCCCGGACCGCCTCGTCCTGTCCCACCACCCGGGCGTGGAGGGTGTCCTCGAGGCGCACCAGCTTGTCGACCTCGCCCTCCAGCAGCCGGGTGACCGGCACGCCGGTCCAGCGACTCACCACCTCGGCCACGTCCTCGGCGTCGACCTCCTCCTTCAAGAAGCGCTGGCCGGCCTGCAGCTTGGAGAGCTCGTCGGTCGCCTCGTCGATCTGGCGCTCGAGGTCGGGAACCTCGCCGTAGCGGATGGTCGAGGCCGCCGTGAGGTCCCCCTCGCGCTCCATCCGTTCGGCCGCCAGCTTGCGCTCCTCGAGCTGCTCCTTCAGGTCCCGGATGCGGGTGATGGCTTGCTTCTCCGCCTGCCAGTGGGCGGTCATGGAGGACGACTGCTCCTTGAGCTCGGCCAGCTCGGCCTCCAGCTTGGCCAGGCGCTCGCGCGACGCCTCGTCGGACTCCTTTTCGAGCGCGACCTTCTCGATCTCGAGCTGGCGCATGCGCCGGGTCACCACGTCGAGCTCGGTCGGGAGCGAGTCGATCTCGATGCGCAGCTTGCTCGCCGCCTCGTCCACCAGGTCGATGGCCTTGTCCGGGAGGAACCGCCCGGTCACGTAGCGGTCCGAGAGGACGGCCGCCGCCACCAGGGCGGCGTCCTGGATCCGCACCCCGTGGTGGACCTCGTAGCGCTCCTTCAGACCGCGCAGGATGGCCACGGTGTCCTCCACCGACGGCTCGCCCACGAAAACCTGCTGGAAGCGGCGCTCGAGCGCCGCGTCCTTCTCGATGTACTTGCGGTACTCGTCGAGGGTGGTGGCCCCGATCATCCGGAGCTCACCCCGGGCCAGCAGGGGCTTGATCATGTTGCCGGCGTCCATCGCCCCCTCGGCCGCGCCGGCGCCGACGATGGTGTGGAGCTCGTCGATGAAGGTGATGACCCCGCCCTGGGCGTCGGTGATCTCCTTCAGGACGGCCTTGAGCCTCTCCTCGAACTCTCCACGGTACTTGGCCCCGGCCACCATCGAGCCGAGGTCGAGGGCGACCACCCGTCGGCCCTTCAGGCCCTCGGGCACGTCGCCGTCGGTGATCCGGTTGGCCAGTCCCTCGACAATCGCCGTCTTGCCCACGCCGGGCTCGCCGATGAGCACCGGGTTGTTCTTGGTGCGCCGGGAGAGCACCTGGATCGTCCGACGGATCTCCTCGTCCCGACCGATCACCGGGTCGAGCTTTCCCTGGCGGGCCAGCTCGGTCAGGTCCCGGCCGAACTTCTCGAGGGCCTGGAAGGTGTCCTCGGGCGTGGGCGAGGTGACCCGGTGGCTGCCCCGCACGTCGCGCAGGGCCTCGAGCAGCTGGTCGCGGGACACGCCGAGGGTGTCGGCGAAGGCCAGCAGGAGGTGCTCGATCGACAGGTAGTCGTCGCCCATGTCGCGCCGCAGCTCGTCGGCCGCCTCGAGGCCGTCGCGGGTCGACCGGGCCAGGGTCGGCTCGGAGCCGCCGACCGCCCGGGGGAGCTTGGAGAGCTCGGTGCCGAGGCGGCGGGCCACCTCGGCCGGCTCAGCCCCCACCCGGGCCAGCAACGGCTGGGAGATGTTGTCCGGCTGGGCCAGCACGGCGTCGAGGAGGTGGGCCGGGGTTACCTCGGCGTGGTTGGCCGCCGCCGCCTGTTGGGTGGCGGCCGAGAAGGCCTCCTTGGTCTTGACGGTCCAGCGTTCGGGGTCGAGGGGCACGGCGGTTACCTCCTGGCCCGCGGGCGGCGGACCTTCACGTAGGGCACGGTTGACTGGTTCAGCGGGACGAGGTCCCGCCGGTACTGGCGGTGGGTGCGCTCCACCGCCTCGAGCGCCTCGGCCCGGGCGTCGGCCAGCTCCTGACGGAGCTGCTCCAGCTCGGACTCGAGCTCGAGCACCCGGCGCACCCCTTCGAGGTTGAGGCCCGCATTGGTCAGCTCCTGGATACGGCGGAGCCGGGCCAGGTCGTGCTCAGAGAACCGGCGGCTGCCGCCGCGCGTGCGCGACGGATCGACCAGGCCCTTGCGCTCGTAGACCCGCAGGGTCTGGGGGTGCACCCCGGTCAGCTCGGCCGCCACCGAGATCACGTACAAGGCCCGGCGCGTGTCGGCTCCGGCCCCACCGGTCTCCGTCGGCATGCTCACGGCGCACCACCCTCGTCGGCATTGGTGCCCTCGACGGGGGCCCCGGCCGACCCGTCGACCGGGCCGGCGCTGGCCGCGGCGAGCGCCTCGATGGCCGACCGCTCCTCGTCGCTCAGGGTCTTGGGCACGGCCACGTCCACCTTGACCAGCAGGTCGCCCGGCTTGTCCCCGTTCTTGCCCGCCGGCACCCCGCGGCCGCGGACCCGCAGCACCGTGCCCGAGGACGTGCCCGGCGGCACTCGCAGGGTCACCTTGTCGTCGAGCGTCGGGACGGTCACGGTGGATCCCAGAGCCGCTTCGGGGAAGCTGATCGGGACGGTGAGGGTCAGGTTCTTCCCCCGGCGCCCGAACGTCGCGTGCTTGCCCACCCGGACCACCACGTAGAGGTCGCCCGGCAGCCCTGAGCCCTGTCCCGGCGCCCCACGGCCCTTCACCCGGATGCGCTGGCCGTCGGACACCCCGGCCGGGACGCGGACCTTCACCCGCCGGGTGCGCCGCTCGGTGCCGGTGCCGTGACAGGTCGGACACGGGGTGTCGACCAGCGTCCCCCGGCCGTTGCACTTGGGGCAGACCGTGCTGAGGGAGAACAGGCCCTGGTTGTCGTCGAGAGTGCCCTGGCCACCGCAGCGGTCGCAGGTGTGCGTGGACGTCCCGGGGGCCGCGCCCGAGCCCTTGCAGGTGTGGCACCGGGCGTCCTCGGGGAGGTTGACGGTCACGGTGACGCCCTTCACCGCGTCCTCGAAGGACAGGTGGAGCTCGGTCTCGAGGTCGGCCCCGCGTTGCTGGGCCCGGGTCCGACGCCGGGACGTCCGTCCGCCGCCGAAGAGGCCGCCGAAGATGTCGCCCAGGTCGCCCATGTCCTCGACCCGGAACCCGCCGGCCTGGCCCGGCCCCCCAAAGCCACCGCCGCCCCCCCCGAAGCCGCCGGCCATCGGACCGAGGCGGCGGACCTCGTCGTACTCCTTGCGCCGATCGGGGTCACCCAGGACGTCGTAGGCGGCGGTGATCTCCTTGAAGCGATCCTCGGAGCCGGGGTTGGTGTCGGGGTGGAACTGCTTGGCCAGCTTCCGGTAGGCCTTCGTGATCTCCTTGTCGGTGGCCGTGGAGGCGACCCCTAGGACCTGGTAGTAGTCCTTCTCGAACCACTCTCGTTGGGGCGGCATCTCACCCCCGGACCCGGACCATCGCCGGGCG
>Ga0209040_10001621_pt1 | contig 17852 bp, 19 predicted proteins | sample BogFormECP12_OM3_FD_188240 | JGI IMG/M metagenome (GOLD analysis project Ga0209040, IMG submission 188240) | Bog forest soil microbial communities from Calvert Island, British Columbia, Canada - ECP12_OM3 (SPAdes) (version 2) | ecosystem: Environmental > Aquatic > Freshwater > Wetlands > Bog ...
CGCGAGGACGCGCTCGCCGCCGCGCAGCAGGCGACCGACATCTACCGTCGTCTCGCCGCCGCGCGGCCGAACGCCTTCCTGCCCGACCTCGCCCCCTCGCTCAACAATCTCGGCAATTTCTTGAGCGCGCTCGGCCGGCGCGAGGACGCGCTCGCCGCCGCTGAGGAGGCGGTCGATATCCGCCGCCGCCTCGCCGCCGCCCGGCCGGACGCCTTCCTGCCCGACCTCGCGGGCTCGCTCAACAATCTCGGCAATTTCTTGAGCGAGCTCGGCCGGCGCGAGGACGCGCTCGCCGCCGCTGAGGAGGCGGTCGATATCCGCCGCCGCCTCGCCGCCGCCTGGCCGGACGCCTTGCTGCCCGACCTCGCGGGCTCGCTCAACAATCTCGGCGCATTCTTGAGCGCGCTCGGCCGGCGCGAGGACGCGCTCGCCGCCGCGCAAGAGGCGACCGACATCTACCGCCGCCTCGCCGCCGCCCGGCCGGACGCCTTCCTGCCCGACCTCGCCATGTCGCTCAACAATCTCGGCAGCCGCTTGAGCGATCTCGGCCGGCGCGAGGACGCGCTCGCCGCCGCGCAAGAAGCGGTCGATATCCGCCGCCGCCTCGCCGCCGCGCGGCCGGACGCCTTCCTGCCCGACCTCGCGGGGTCGTTGGGCAACCTCGGGAATCGTCTGATTGCACTTGACCGCTTGGACGACGCGCTCCAGGCGCGCCGCGAGGCTGTGGCGACTCTCGCGCCGTTTTTTCTGCGCTGGCCCGCAAGACACGCGCAATGGATGATCGCTATGACGCGGCAATATTTGGAGTCTTGCGAGAAACTCGGCGTCGAACCTGACGCGGCTTTGCTCGCGCCGATCGCCGAGGCGTTCCAAAAGCTGCAATCTTCGCCGGAGAGCGCCGATCCCAACGCCTGACTCTAAAGAAAGGACCGACTCATGGACCCCGCCACGCTCGCCGCCGCCGCCGTCTCGTTCGTCGCGCCATACCTCCTGAGCCTCGGCAAGGAGGCCGCCAAAAGCGCCGCCGGAGAATCGGGCAAGTCCGTCTGGGCCTGGATCAAGGGGAAGCTGTCGAGCGAAGCCGGCGAGGAGGCGACAAAAGACGCAGAAGCCGCGCCGAAGGAGCCCGAGAACATGCAGGCGCTGCAGGCGGCGCTGACGAAGGCGCTCAAGGCGGACCCCGACGCGGCCAAGGCGCTCGAAGAGATGCTGCAAAAGCACGGCGCCCCAATGTCGTCGCAGACCATGAATATTGTAGGTGACGGCAACATCGGCGGACAGGCAGACCGTCAAAGCTCGGTGACAATCAACGTCGATCGCCCGCCGCCGTCGCGATCGTAAAGCAAGGCGCTCACGCCCCGAGCCCGCCCTTCTTCCGCAGGAAGGCGATCACTTCGTCCACGCCCTCGCCCGTCTTCATGTTGGCGAGAACGAACGGGCGGCCCTTGCGCTGGGCGGCGGCGTCGCGCGCCATGATGTCGAGCGAGGCGCCGACATAAGGCGCAAGGTCGATCTTGTTGATGACGAGGAGGTCGGAGCGGGTGATGCCCGGGCCCCCTTTGCGCGGGATCTTCTCGCCCCCAGAGACGTCGATGACGTAGATCGTGAGGTCCGCGAGCTCGGGCGAGAAGGTGGCGGCGAGATTGTCGCCGCCCGATTCGATGAGGATCAGGTCGAGGTCGGGGAAACGCTTGCGCATGTCGGCGATCGCGGCGAGGTTGATCGAGGCGTCCTCGCGGATGGCGGTGTGCGGGCAGCCGCCCGTCTCGACGCCCATGATGCGCTCGGGCTCGAGCGCGCCCGCCTCGACGAGGATGCGCGCGTCTTCTTTCGTGTAGATGTCGTTCGTTATGGCGGCGATGTCGAGCTTGTTGCGAAGGCGCTTGCAAAGCTGCTCCAAGAGCGCGGTCTTGCCGGAGCCGACCGGCCCGCCGACGCCGATGCGCAGAGGTTGCTCGGCGCCAGTCATGCAGCGCACACTTGGGTCATCGCACGGCCTTAGTTTCAGGAAGTGGTCTTCGCCTCTGGCGACAGGCCGCCATGAGGGTGACGCCGATCGCCGCGCCGATTGGATCTCCGGACATAGGTGATACTCGCCTCGGGGTGCTCATGCTTTGCTTTGAGCGCGGCGATGAGCGCGTCCTCGGCCTCGATGGCGAGCGCGAGGGCGCCGTCTCGAAGTCTGAGCCCAACTGTGAATTCACTGGCCATGCCGCCTCCGTGGACGACGTCCGACACCATCGACTACCACGAGACCAAATGAGTTTCGAGCTGCTTACGATCGAAACAGCCGCGAATATTGCGTCTCGTGCTTCATGGCCGCGATGTCGGAGCGGAAGGCGCAGCCGCCGATCTCGTCGAGCGTGGCGCTCGCCGCCCCTTCAGCGAGCGCGCGGATGCGCGGCAGGAGGCCTGCGAGAATCTTCTGCCCGTCCGTCTGGCCGATGGGCCCCAGCCGCACGACTGCCGAGACGAGATTGGAAACGAGCGCGAGCACGAAGGCCTCAAGACTGGGCCTAAGGGGCAGGCCGCGCCCCGCCGCCGCGGCGGCGACGGCGACGGGATAGGCGACGCGCTCCTCGCCCGCGAGGCGCTGGAGCGCCCCGCAGTCCCAGGCCGGACGCGCGGCCGCGACGAAGGCCGAGCCTTGCGCGGTCGTTTCGAGCCGCCGCTCGGCCGAATTTGCAAGGGCGATGCTGAGCGCGTTGGCGTCGAGAAGCGCCGGCCAGTCTGCGGCCTCGGCGGCGCGAAAACTCTCGGCGAACAGCATCGCGTCGTTGCGCGGCGCGCCGTAGAGGAGAAGGTCGACCAGCCAGCCGCCGAGCGACTGCGCGTCATAGATGTCGCCCGCCTCGACCGCCCATTCGAGCCCGTGCGAATAGGCGAAGGCGCCGACCGGAAAGGCCGGCGACAGCCACAGCATCAGCGGCAGCGGCGAGGCTTCCGCGTCAGCCGTCATGGCCGTGATGGCGAGCGGGGGCGGCCCCATGGCCGTGATCGTGGCGGCGGTCGTGATCGTTGCGATGCCCGTGATGGTCATGGCCGTGGTCGTGAGGAAGGCTGTGATCGTGGTCGTGATGATCGTGCGCGTGATCGTGGCCGTGCGCGTGCGCGGCCGCCTCCGCCTGCACATAGGCGCCGCCTTCGGGATTGAACGGCGCCTCGACCTGAAGGACTTTCACGCCGAGCCCCTCGGCCATCGCCTCGATCACCGGGTCGCGCCGGATGCGCAGCGCGCGGCCCATGATTTCGATCGGCAGATGGCGGTTGCCGAGGCGCCAGGCGACGCGCATGAGCACGCGCGGGTCCGGTGCGCGGATTTCCGCGAGCGGCTCCGGCGCGGCGACCACCTCGACCACGCGCCCGTCCTCGAGCCTGAGACCGTCACCCCCGCGCAGCATCGCCGCCTCCGGGAGGTCGAGCAGGAAGGCGAGGCCGCCGACGCCGGTCATCACGACGCGGCGGCGGTAGCGCTCGTCGTAGTCGAGCACCACGCAGTCGGCCGGCTCGCCCGACCAGTCGCCCGCAGCAATCACCGTGTCCGCCCGCAGCATGAACGCCTCCGCTGCTATTTTTCTTAATGCGCAACCGAGATCGATACAACGCCAGCCGACCTGTAAGCCGGGTTCTGTATGGCCGGGCTGGCTTGCCCGGTGTGACGGCCATTCCTCTGGGACGCCCGTCTCCGGACGCCTCATGCAACCAACCCGAGCAACAAGGCCAGCGGACAGGCCCCGCGCCGCGGTGAGGCGGCGCTGCGTCGCTCCTATTCGGTTTTGCTCCCGGCGGGGCTTGCCGTGCCGCCGACGTTGCCGCCGACGCGGTGCGCTCTTACCGCACCCTTTCACCCGTGCCGTTTGCGCTCGCCTCTACGGCGAAGCAAACGGCGGTTTGCTTTCTGTGGCGCTATCCCTGGGGTCGCCCCCGCCGGACGTTATCCGGCGCCGCGTCCGCCTGGAGCCCGGACTTTCCTCCGCCTCGACGAAAAAGCGGCGGCCGTCCGGCCGACTGGCGATGAGCGGCATATGAGGGCCGGCGGCAGGGGTCAAGGGAAAACACGAGGAAAACACGTCGGAAGGCGAGCTCGTCGCGCCCGACCTGCAGGGGGGCGCGGTCGACGATCTCGTCTACTGCCGCAGAACCAACACGGCCAAACCTGGACAAGGCGCGGCAGGAGAGAGACCATGTCGCGAAACGTTCGCGGCGGCAAGGAAACCAAAACAAGTTGTCAGCGTTGAAGGCTCGCGACGACGGATTGGGCGGGGTTCATTGCAGCATAAGCGAGATTATGGGATGGTCGCGGCCGGAGCAGGTCCCTTGCCTGCTCGCGACCGACGGCCTCTATCTTGGGGGGGCGCGCAATTGATGCGGACACGCGGAGACGGGAGATAGATCGATGAAAAGAATGCTTGTTTTTTGGCTGGCGCTCGCGGCCGCCGTCTCGGTGTCGGCCTGCGAGACCCCGCAGCAGCAAAACGCGCTCGTCGGCGGGGCGCTGGGCGCGGGAACGGGCGCCCTCATCGGTTCGGCGGTCTCAGGCGGCAACGCGGGCAGCGCGCTCGCCGGCGCGGCGATCGGGGCGGGGACCGGGGCCGTGATCGGAGCGGCGGCGACCCCGAGCTACGCCGGGCGGTGCGCGCAATGGGGCTACGACTACAACGGCCATCGGGTCTGCGTCGCCTATTACTGAAACGAAGGCCCGCTGGGATCGGTTTCGCCGGCCGATCCGAATCCGGGCACAGCCGGCGACGCTCGGGCGCTCTTTTGAGCGCGCACGGATTTTTCGGAGCGACCCTCAAGGAGTCCACCTCATGAAGACGAGAGCAATCGCGATTGCGGCCGCCCTCGCCGGCGCCCTGTCGGTGTCGGCATGCCAGACGCCGCAGCAGCAGACCGGCACCGTCGTCGGCGGCGCCCTCGGCGCGGGCACGGGCGCCCTGATCGGATCGGCCGTCTCGGGCGGCAGCGCGGGCGGGGCCGTCGCGGGCGGCGTGATCGGCGGCGTGGGCGGCGCGCTGATCGGCAACGCCGTGACGCGTCCGCGCTACTGCGTGCGCCACGGCTACGACGCCTACGGCAACCGCATCTGCATCGCCTGGAGCCGCTGAATCGGTCCCGTCTCCCGTTCAAAATACGCATCGTGGCCGGCTCTCGGGCCGGCCGCGGTGCGTGAAGAAGGATGATGCCCGTTCCCGACAGCCCGCTCGCGGTCGAATTCATCGCGTCGTCCAATTTCGGCGAACGGCGCGGCGCGGCCCGGCCGAACGCGCTCATCCTCCACTACACCGGCATGCCAACCGGCGAATGCGCGCTCGCGAGGCTCCTCGATCCGGCCTCGCAGGTTTCGGCGCATTACTTCGTTTGGGAGAACGGTCGGATCGATCAGCTTGTCGCCGAGCGCGATCGGGCCTGGCATGCGGGCAAGGGCTACTGGAAGGGCGAGAGCGACCTCAACTCCGCCTCGATCGGGATCGAGATCGTCAATCCAGGCCATGACGGGGGCTCGCCGCCGTATCCCGAAGATCAGATCGCCGCGACCATCGCGCTCGGCGGGGACGTTTGCGCTCGCTGGAACATTCCGGCGGAGCGGGTGCTCGCTCATTCCGATGTCGCTCCTGCGCGCAAGCGCGACCCCGGCGAGACGTTCCCCTGGGAGACGCTTTGGCGCGGTGGCGTCGGGCACTGGGTCGGTGCTGCGCCGATCAAGGGCGGCCGCCTGTTTCGGCCCGAAGAGGAAGGCTCCTCGGTGCGGGCGTTGCAGGCGATGCTCGCGCTTTATGGCTACGGCCTCGCCCTCACCGGCATCTACGACCGGAAGACGCAGGCGGCGGTGACGGCTTTCCAACGCCACTTCCGGACGGATCTGGTGGACGGCGAAACGGACGCATCCACGGTTGCGACCCTGAAAGCGCTGATCGAAGCCTTAACGTAGGCGGCGTCAGTCAACCAGCGAAGCCAGCCGCGGCTTCCGCTTTCGGTGGGCGCCGAGGCTTAGCCCGAGGAATCCCAGGATCATGAGCGCCCAAACCCCCGGCTCGGGAACAGGGGAGGAGGAAGCGGCGACGCCGTTTCGATCCCCCGCGCCCACCGAGCCGCCGCCGCTCTCCGGCAGAGCGGAACTTGCCGCGGCCGCGCCTGCCACGAGGATCTCGATCGCCGGGCTGCCTGGCGTCGACCCAAAGAGATCGATCAGCTTCGCGGGCGCCGGCGCAGCGCTAAGCAGAAGCGCAAGCCCCGCGCCCAAGGCGACCGCGCGTCTCGACGCTGAAGGTCCAACCACGACAATCCCCGTGACAATCATTCGGACCTTAGAAACGAGCGGCGACGCTCCGAATGTTGTCATGTGTTAAGTATAGCCCTGCTTAGGCTCGCGCCGCAAGCTCCTAAAAAGGATTAGCTCTACGTAAACCATAACCAGAAGGCGGATGCGCCGCCGCTCGCATCCGAGGTCACGCCGAAGCGGAAGCGTTGCGCAACCAGACCCGGACGAGACCGAGCGTCGCGAAACCTATGAGCATGAGCGCCCAGGTCGCGGGCTTCGGAGCGGCGGGGAGAAGGGAGGCGATGGCCTGAACGTCGGACGCGCTCGGCGCCGCCGCATCGAAAATGTTCTCTGGCGCAGTCTTGTCCCGGAGGCAGAACCCGCTCGGGCTGCAGCTGTGATTTCCCTCGAAGAAGCTGTTCTCGGAGTCCTGACCGCCGCCTTCGTCCCCGCTGTAATGGAAGGTCACGTCGCTTCCGGTCGCACTGACCCGCGATCGCTGCAGATAAACGACGCTATTCGGGGGATGGAGGTTGAAGGGAGAGCCCAACAGGCCGACAAGCGTCAGATTCCAACTGAGAATGTCGCCGCCCGCGAGTTCGCCCGTCGCTTTGGCGACTGAGCCTATCAGGCCGCTGCCGTGGCAGGTGACGCGCGACCAGGCCGAGTCAGCGTCAATCACCGCAGCCACAAGCGCCAGGCTCATCAAACATTCGCATTTGACCGCCCGCGTCCGCCGACGCATCGATGGCCCCCAAGAATCCGCCGTCGCGCCGTTGGATAGGCTCGCACGATGGCCAAAGTTAGTCGCAACGCCTCACAGCTTAACCCGCTAGGAGCCAACGCCGTCATCTCTGCCAGCGCCTCGGGGTCGCCGATGTCGATCGAAGTTTTGCGGCAAGAGCGCCCCCGTGCGCTCGGGGCCCACGGAAACCCGAGCGCCGCGACCGTCGCGATGTCGCGCGCATCGACCGTCCGAGCGGCGCCGCGGCTCAGTGCTTCACGATCGCCACAAACGCCTGGCGCACCTGCGCGCGCGATTCCGCCAGCGCCGCGACGAACGCCTCGAAGTCGGGCTGCCCGGTCGCCGCCGCAACGCGCCGCTTGACCGCCGACGCGGCCTTTGTCGGGTCAAACGGTTCTGAAATCGCGAGCCGCATGAACTGCGTGGCATCGCTATAAAGCCGGTGCGCGGCAATGAGGGTCTCGGCGTCGCCCGGCGAAATGAGGCCCGCGGCGGCCGCCTTCTCGATGACCTTGCGCGTCGACACGTCAAGAATGTCGAGCCGGACGTGTGCGTGGGCGAGGCTCAAATACTGGGCGACAAATTCAATGTCGATGAGGCCGCCCGCGGCGAGCTTCAAGTCCCACGGGTCCTTGTCGCCCTTCTCCGCGGCGATGAGCGCCCGCATCGCGCGCACCTCCCGGGCTATCTGCGCGGAATCGCGCTTGCGCGCGAGCGTGCGCCGGACCGTCTCCGCAATTTGTTCGCTCAAGCTTGGATCGCCGGCGACCACCCGGGCGCGCGTCAGCGCCATGTGCTCCCAGGTCTCCGCCGAGTCGCGCTGATAGATCGCGAAGGCGGAGAACTGGGTGGCGAGCGGACCCTTTCGCCCCGAGGGCCTAAGGCGGAGGTCCACGTCATAGAGTTTGCCGGACTTGGTCGGGGCGGTCAGCGCCGCGAGCAGCCGCTGCGTCAGCCGGGTGTAATAGGGCGAAGGGGCGAGCGGCCGGCGGCCGTTCGAGTCGCCGGCGTTGTCGGGAAAATCGTAGATGACGATAAGGTCGAGGTCGGACGCCGCGGTCATCTCGCGCGAGCCGAGCTTGCCGAGCGCGGCGACCGCGACTCGCCCGCCGCGTATCCGCCCATGCTCAGCCGCGAAAGCGGTCTCGACGCTCTTCAACATGGCCGCGACGAGGGCCTCGGCGAGTGCGCTATAGGCGAGACCCGCCCGGTCCGGGTCGAGGCGGCCTGAGAGCAAGTTGAGCCCGATGAGGAACGTCTCCTCCGCGGCGAAGTCGCGCGCGCGGTCGAGCGCCTCCTCGAAACTTTTGGCCTGCGCGACGAAGCTTTGCGCGCGCGCATTCGTCCCTTCTTCCTTCAGCGGACCGGCGAAATCGTTTGCCCGCGCGGGGTCGATCGCCGCGTCGAGCACATGCGGACGCGTCGCGATCACTTGCGCGAGGCGCGGCGCCGAGCCGAGCACGTCGCCGAACAATTCGCGCAGGCTGGCGTTCGAGCGGAGGATGGTCATGAGTTCGACAGACGCAGGCATGCGCCCGAGCGCCTCGTCGAAGGCGGCGAGCGCCGCGTCGGCGTCGCCTGAGCCGGCGAAGGCTTCCAGCAGCACGGGGGTCAGCTCCGTCAGGACCTCGCGCGCTCGGGCGCTTCGAACCCCTGCCCGACGGCCGAAATGCCAGCCGCGGATCGTCTCAGCAGCAACCGCCGCGTCCTGGAAGCCGAGCGCACGGAGAGTGGCGAGCGTCTCGGGATCGTCGGCGACGCCGGTGAAAACGAGATTGCCCGCGGAGGCGCTGAGCGAGGGCGCGTCCTCGAACAGACGCGCATAGTGGCGCTCGACGGCGGTCAGGCGGCTGATAAGGTCTTTCTCGAACGACTTGAGGCGGCTGAATCCGCAAAATCTGGCGAAGCGGGAAAGTTCAGCGTCCTCGAAGGGCAGGCGCTGCGTCTGCTCGTCCGCGATCATTTGCAGCCGGTGCTCGATGCGGCGAAGGAAAAGGTAGGCCTCGCTCAACTCTTGCTCGGCCTCGGAGGTCACCCATTTGTCGGCGCTGAGCTGACGCAGCATGTCGAGCGTGCGCGAGCCGCGCATTTGCGGCCGCCGACCGCCGAAGATGAGCTGCTGCGTCTGGACGAAGAACTCGATCTCCCGGATGCCGCCGCGGCCGAGCTTCAGGTCGTGACCCGGCACGACCACCTTCTCGTGGCCGCGCACCGCGTGGATCTGGCGCTTCATGGCGTGGATGTCGGCGATCGCGGCGTAGTCGAAGTACTTGCGCCAGATGAACGGCGCGAGGTCGGCGAGGAACTTCTCCCCGAGCTTGAGGTCTCCGGTTGCCGGCCTCGCCTTGATCAGGGCGGCGCGCTCCCAGTTCTGGCCGAGCGTCTCATAATAGGCGTAGGCGCTGGGGGTCGAGATCGCGACGGGGGTGGAGGCAGGATCCGGGCGCAAGCGCAAATCAACACGCAGCACGTAGCCGTCGCTCGTGCGCGCCTGAAGGATTTTTGCGAGCGCCTTGGTCATCCTGACGAAGAGCGTCGCAGGCTCCGTCGCCGGCGGGATCGACGCGGCCGCCGGATCGTAGAGCACGATGAGATCGACGTCGCTCGAATAGTTGAGTTCGCGCGCGCCATGTTTTCCGAGCGCCAGCACAACCATGCCGCAGCCCTGCTGCGGGTCGTGCGAGTCGGGGTCGATCGCGAGACGCCCGGCGAGCGCGTTCTGGCGCAGGACGAATGCGAGCGCTGCGCCGACGGCGGCGTCGGCGAAGCGGGTCAGCGCCTCGGTCGCAGCGATGACGTCCCAGGCGCCGCCGAGATCGGCAAGGGCGACAACAAGGGCCGCCTCGCGCTTGGCGACGCGCAGCGCCTGCATGATCTGCGCTTCGTCGTCGTCGCGGCGCGCGGCCAGTGCTGCGACAAGCGTCTCGAGCGACTCCTCCGGCGGCGCGCGCAAAAGGCGGGCGAGGCGCGCCAGATCTTCCGTTGCCAGCGACCAGAGATAGGGCGAGTGGTCCGCGATCCCCATGAGCAGGCTGCGCGCCGGCTCTTCCGAGAGCTCGGCCGTGAACGCGCCCGCGGCGTCGAGCAGCGCGGCGAACCGTCGCTTCGCTCGAGCGGGCGCCGCGAGGCAGGGCGCGTCAGTCAGGCGCTCAGCCAGCGACGCGGGCATTCAGGCTGAGGGGCGCCGCGGCGGCTGGAAGCTGCAGCGGCTCCGGCGCAGCCGGAAGCGTGACCCGCACGCGCAGGCCCGGCTTGTTGTCTTCGAGCTCGACTGTCCCGCCGTGCATCCGGGTGACCGCCGCCGCGAGCGAGAGCCCGAGCCCCGAACCGGAGCGAGAACGCGAGCCTTCGAGGCGAACAAAACGGCCCAGCACGCGGTCCCGGTCGGAGGCGGCGATTCCCGGCCCGCGGTCGGCGATGGTCAGAGCGACCCTGTCGCCGACGCGGCGCACCGAGATGACAACCTCAGGCTTCGCCTGAGTCCACCCCTTCGGGGCCCCGTATTTGAGGGCGTTGTCCATGAGATTGGCGATGGTCTGGCCGATGAGCTCGCGGTTCCCTTTGACCGTGAGCCGCCCCTCGGTCTGAACGGTGAGCTTGACCCCCTCCTCTTCGGCGATAGGCTCGTAGAGCTCGGCGACGCTGCGGGCCGCCTCGCCGGCGTCAAAGACGTGAGGCGCCTCCATGTCGCCGCCCGCCTCCGCACGCGCGATGAGGAGAAGCGCGTTGAAAATGTTGATGAGATGATCCGATTCTTCGATCGTTTTCTCGAGCGCAGCGCGGTACGCGGCCGCATCGCCATCGAAGGCAAGCGCCGCCTCCGCATGATTGCGCAGCCGCGTCAACGGCGTGCGTAGGTCGTGGGCGATGTTGTCGGAGACCTCGCGCAAGCCCTGCATGAGTTCGCTGATGCGGCCGAGCATATCGTTAAGCCCCTCGGCCAGCCGGTCGAGCTCGTCGCCTGATCCGGACACGGGGAGGCGTCTTGTCAAGTCGCCGGCCATGATTCCCTGCGCCGACGTGTTGATGGCGTCGATGCGGCTTAACACCCGCCTTGCGACGAAGAGCGCTCCGGCGGCGGCGAGGGCCGCGAAGAAGACGAGCGAGATGGCGAGCGCCCGGACCATGACGCCTCCGATCCGCGCCCTGTCGCCGAGATCATGTCCGATGAGGAGCCGGAAGCCGCCCGGCAGGACATAGATGCGGGCGAGCGCGCGCCGGTTCCGGTCGTTGCCGGCGACGGTGCGGTAGGGCGTGTCCACAAAGCCCGGATGGTCAAGCACCCCGGGCGGGATCTGCTCGACGTTGCCGGCGAGCGGCTCCCCCGCCGCGTCCGTGAGGAGGTAGAGCGAAGAGCCCGGCTGACGAGTTCGCGCCTCGATCACTGCGCCGAGCCTACGCACCCCGCCTTGCGCGTATTGGTCGGCCAAACCCTTGGCCTCCGCCTCAATCGTCTGAGCCATCTCGCCGTCCACGACGGTGACGACCTGCCAGGCGATGACGGTGAGCACGACGCCGGCGCCGATCGCCGAGACCGCCAATATGGCGAGCGCGAGACGGAAGGCGGTAGCGCCGAAGAGCTTACCGAGAGCTGTCACGGATCATATATCCCGCGCCACGCACGGTGCTTAAAAGGGGCGCGTCGAAATCCCGGTCGATTTTCGCCCGCAGGCGGGATACGTGCACGTCGATCACGTTGGTCTGCGGATCGAAATGGTAGTCCCACACATGCTCGAGCAGCATCGTGCGCGTCACCACCTTCCCCGCATTCTGCATGAGATATTCGAGCAGCCTGAACTCCCGCGGCTGAAGGACGATCTCCTCTCCCCGGCGGGTGACTTTATGGGACAGGCGGTCGAGCGTGAGGTCGCCGACTCGGAAGACAGTCTCTTCGGGCGTCCCCTTCGGCTTGCGCCGCGCGAGCGTTTCGACGCGCGCCAGGAGCTCCGAAAACGCATAGGGCTTCGCTAGATAATCGTCGCCGCCAGCCCGCAGTCCCTTCACTCGGTCGTCAACCTGTCCAAGCGCGGAAAGAATGAGAACAGGCGTGTCGTTCTTCTGGTTCCGCAGGGCGCCGACCAGGGTCAGGCCATCCATTTTCGGCAGCATGCGGTCGATGATCGCGACATCGTATCCGCCCTCGATCGCGAGGTCGTATCCGTGAACGCCGTCATGCGCCAAATCGACGACGTGACCCGCCTCGCGGAAGGCTTTGCCGAGGTATGCGGTTGCGTCCCGGTCATCTTCGACAACAAGAATGCGCATGGCTACCAACATATAAAGGCGGCTGGCGCGCAAAGGAATGGCGGCAGGTCCTCGGGGGGCTTAAAAAGGACCTGCCGCCACCTTGCCGGGGTCGCGCGGGCGGGGAATGTGCGACCGCCGACTGGACGGAAGAGCGCGCTTTGCGCAGGGCCGGGGACAAGCCCATGGACTCTTCCATCCATTTCCTGCCGGCGCCCTAGACGTAGGTACGCCGGACTTAAGTCAAGAAGCTCGCGTTGGCAGCGCGACGAAATGCTCTCCGTTGTCCGACTTGACGCGCATCAACACGCTCTTCTTCCCGTCGTTCCGCGCGCTGTTGATCGCGCTCGCAACCTCCGCGGGGCGGCTCACCGCTTTGCCTCCCACCTCGAGAATGACGTCGCCCTGCTTGATGCCTTTGTCCGCGGCGGCGCTGTCCGGATCGACGTCGGCGACCGTAACGCCGTCAGCGCCTGACTTCAGGGTGAGGCCGAGTTTGGCCAGGGCGGACGCGCCCTTCTCGTCGGCGCCGCTGTTCTCGTTGCTGGCGGTCTTATCCGCCGGCATCGCGCCCAGCGTAACGTCAAGCGTAATCGGCGAGCCGTTGCGGATGATCGCAAGCGTCACCGTTTTCTTCGGCGCCAGCGCCGCGATCTTCCTCGCGAGCTCGTGCGGATTCTCGACGGTCTCTCCGTCCACAGCGGTGATGACGTCGCCGCTCTTAACGCCCCCGTTGGCCGCAGGCGACCCGCTCTGCGGCTCCGCGACCAGAGCGCCGCCCGTGCTCTTCAAACCCATGCTGTCGGCGATGTCCTGAGTGACGGGTTGAATCTCGACGCCGATCCAGCCGCGGGTGACCGCGCCGTTGTTCTTGAGCTGCTGAACGACGCTCTTGACCACGTCGCTCGAAATGGCGAAGCCAATTCCGACGCTGCCGCCGGACGGCGAGAAGATAGCGGTGTTGACGCCGACGACCTCACCCTTCGCGTTAAAGGTCGGGCCGCCAGAATTGCCGTGGTTCACCGGCGCGTCGATCTGTAGGAAGTCGTCATAGGGCCCCGAACCGATGTCGCGGCCGCGGGCAGAAACGATGCCCGCCGTCACGGTGCCGCCGAGCCCAAACGGGTTCCCCACCGCTATCACCCAGTCGCCCACACGCGGCTGCTCCGAGGAGAAAGTCACGAAGGGGAAGCCGTTCCCATCGACCTTCAGGAGCGCAAGATCCGTCTTGTTGTCGACGCCGATCACCTTGGCCGGCATGGTTTTGCCGTCCACCGTCTTGACCGTCACCTCGCTGGCGTGATCGACGACGTGGTTGTTGGTTACGACATAGCCGTCGGAGGAGATGAAGAAGCCGGAGCCTTGCGCCATCGTGCTATGGCGGCGCGGCTCGATCCCAAAGTTGTTGTCGCCGTGGCCGAAGCGGCGGAAGAAATGGTAGAACGGGCTGTCAGGCGGGAAGTCGGGCAGGAGGCCTCCGCCCTCGTCGCTGGATTGCTCCGCATCGGTCACCTTGACCTTCACAGAGACGACAGCTGGCTCGACCCGGTCGACAATGTCCGCGAACGAAGCCGGCCCTGCAGCGGGGAATGGGGAGATGGCGTTCGGATTGGACGGCGACGTGGTCGGCGAGTTCATGACGTTCGCGGCCGCGGCCGCGTCACCGGGAACAAACGTCCTCTCGATCGCCACGCCGCCTAGGGCGGTGACCGCCCCTGCGCCAAGAAGCGCCGCGCGTAGAGAACGGGGGGAACCACGAAGCGACATCAACATACCTTGTTGGGAAGCCGAGCCCCTCTTCGGCGGACATTGCGAGGAAGGATGCCCTTCGCCGCCTAACCTGCCGATGGCCCCAACATGAAAGCTTTGTAATGATCCGTGAGCGCCAGAGCCGCAGGCGACCAGAGCCGCAGGCGAAATGCACTTGGGGTCTTTTGAGCGGAGAACAAGGGGCGGAGACATCGCCGACGCTCCACAAGCCAGCGCCCTCGCCCCCGGCCGCGTCCGCCACTCTCGTCGGCTTCGCGGCCGTGCTCCTTTGGTCTTCGCTGGCGTTCCTGACGGCGGAGTCGGGTGAAGCGCCGCCGTTCGAGCTTGCGGCGCTGACGTTCCTGGTCGGCGGGATCTGCGGGCTCGTCTACGCTGGCTCGCGCGGCCACCTCTCCCGTCTCGCGCAACCGTGGCCCGTGTGGATAGTCGGGGTCGGCGGCCTGTTCGGCTATCACGCGCTCTATTTTGCCGCGCTGCGTCGCGCGCCGCCGGCCGACGCCAGCCTTATCGCTTACCTTTGGCCGCTCCTCATCGTGCTGTTTTCGGCCGCACTGCCCGGCGACCGCTTGCGCGTCCGGCATGTGGTCGGCGCTTTGCTGGGGTTCGCGGGCGCGGCGATCCTCTTTTTATCGAAGGGCGCGACATTTGTGGCCGGCGGGCGATCGGCCTGGGTCGGTTATGGCTTGGCGCTCTGCTGCGCTTTCGTTTGGTCCGGCTACTCGGTCCTGTCGCGCCGCCTGAAAGGCGCGCCGACCGAGGCCGTCGCCGGCTTCTGCCTCATGACCGCGGCGCTCGCGGCGCTCTGCCATTTGGTTTTCGAACGGACGGTGGTCCCTGCGAACGCGTCGCAGTGGATGGCGATCGTAGGCCTTGGGATCGGGCCGGTCGGGCTCGCCTTCTACGTCTGGGACTATGGGGTCAAGCACGGCGACATACGCCTCCTCGGCGTCGCCTCCTACGCAGCGCCGGTGCTTTCGACGCTGATCCTGGTGGCGGCGGGAGTGGCGCCTGCGACGCCCGCGCTGGGGTTCGCCTGCCTCTTCATCGTGGGCGGGGCGGCGGTGGCGTCGCGAGGGTCGTAAAGGCGTCGCCGGCGTCAAAAAGCCCGTCAGCGGCCAGCCTATTGAGGGCTTTGCAAAGCGGCTTCAGCCTTCGTTCACGGGCGACTTCGGCTTCAGCACTTGACGGCCGCGATACATGCCGGTCTTAAGGTCGATGTGATGCGGACGGCGCAATTCGCCCGAATCCTTGTCCTCGACATAGGTGGGCGCTTTCAGCGCGTCATGCGAGCGTCGCATGCCGCGTCGCGACGGCGACGTTTTGCGTCTTGGGACGGCCATATAAACTCCAATTGGCAAGCGCGCCCGCCGGCCCCGACGGAGCGCGCGAAAATGGAAAGCGCGCCTCTTACAGGCAATCGCGCGCGGGCGCCAGCCCGGCGCTTGCTTTGTTCCGGTCAGGCCGAACCCCTCGTCTCGAAAGAGGCGAAAGCAATGGCCTCGCGCGGCTCCCGGTCCGCCCACACCACAAACTGAAACGCTTGGTAAAAAGTCTCGCAGGCGGTCACTGCCGCCTTGACCACCGCGCCGCATTGCGCGTCACTCGCGGTCGCTCCGCCCGCCAGACAGAGCGAGTGGCGAAACATGACCAGGTTTTGGGGGCTCCAGAGGTCGAAATGGCCGATCCACAGTTGCTCGTTGATGAGCTGCGTCAACTCAGCGATGGCGGCCCGCTTGCGCTCGGGCGTCTTCAGATCGAACGAGCAGCTGACATGCAGTGATTCGATGTCGGGAATCCATGTGAAGGCGATGTCGTAGTTCGCCCACTCGCCCGAGACAAGGATCGCGATCTCGTCGTTCTCGGCGCGGTCAAACGCCCAATCGTTGTGGGCGGCGAGCCGCTCCACGACGTCGACCGGATGCTCGGAGCGTTGGTCGGCGAAAGTCTCGGTCAGGCTCATCAGGGTCTTTCGGCGCGAGACGGGACGGCGAGAGGATGCGCGACGCAAGGCGAAGCTCTGGCTAAAACAGAGCCGCCTTTTTCGCGCGCCGCACCCGCCAATCCAGCGGGGCGGCGACCGGCAACCTCGGTGATTCGCGCCTAAAGGTAAACCGGAGCGGTTTTCTCGTCCACAGAATTTGCGTGACGAATCAAGACAATGACAATCAGCCTGAGGTCTGCTCGGATTGCCGACCGGACAGGCGCGCTTCGAGCGCCGCGATCCGGGCGGCAAGCTTCTCGTTCTCGTCTCGCGCCCGCGCCGCCATCTCGCGCACCGCCTCGAACTCCTCGCGGCTGACGAGGTCCATGCCGGCCATCATTCGCTCGAGCTGGCTCTTGGCGAAGGTCTGTGCCTCCCGACGCGCGCCCTCCGCAAGACCCGCGGCGTCGTTCATGAGGCGGGAAAGATCGTCGAAGAAGCGGCTGTTGGTCTGAGGCATGCACGCGCTCCGGATTGACCCCCGACGGCCGGTTTCGGCCATCCGGCTCATGTGGCGGAGAACGAGCGACCGCGCAAGGGCCCGCTCGCCCTATCTTGCGCGCGCCCAATGGGCGATTAGCATGCCTCATCCCATAAAGGACGATGCATGATGCAGGTAAAGGCCGCCGTTCTCAAAAAGATGGGGCTCCCCCCGCCCTATGCCGCATCGAAGCCGCTCGAGATCGCCGACCTCGACCTCGCGCCGCCCGGGCGCGGGGAGCTCCTCGTGCGGATCAAGGCCGCGGGGCTCTGTCATTCCGACTTGTCCGTGATCGACGGCTCGCGCCCGCGCCGAACGCCGATGGCGCTCGGGCACGAGGCGGCGGGCGTTGTCGAGGAGCTTGGCGAAGGGGTCGCCGACCTCGCCGTCGGCGATCACGTCGTGCTGGTCTTCGTGCCAAGCTGCGGCCGCTGCCGCCCTTGCGCGGCGGGCCGCCCGGCGCTCTGCGAACCGGGGGCAAAAGCCAATGGGGCGGGGACGCTGCTGGGCGGCGAGCGCCGCCTGTCGCTTCGCGCCGAACCCGTCCATCACCACCTCGGCGTCTCCGCCTTCGCCGAGCGCGCGGTGGTCGCACGAGAATCCTGCGTCAGGATCGATCCCGGCCTGCCGCTCGAGCTTGCGGCGCTGTTCGGCTGCGCGGTGCTCACCGGGGTCGGCGCCGTCGTCAACACGGCCAAAATCGCGCCGGGGGCGTCGGTCGCGGTCGTGGGCCTCGGCGGCGTGGGCCTGAGCGCTGTGCTCGGCGCGAAGCTCGCAGGCGCCCGCCAGATCGTCGCCGTCGATCTCTCCGACGAGAAGCTCGCCTTCGCCCGCCGACTCGGAGCCACGCATGCAGTCAACGCGGGGGCCAAGGACGCGGTCGAGCAGGTCAAGCAAATCTCGGGCGGCGGCGTCGAGGTCGCCTTCGACATGGCGGGCGCCGTCCCGGCGCTCGAACTCGCCTACGCGGCGACCGCGCGCGGCGGTACGACGGTGACGGCCGGGCTGCCGCATCCCGACAAGCGCATGGCGCTTGCGCCGGTGACGCTGGTCGCCGAGGAGCGGACCTTGAAGGGCTCCTACATCGGCTCGGCCGCGCCGTTGCGCGACGTGCCGCGGTTCATTTCGCTGTTTGAGGCCGGGCGCCTGCCGGTCGACGCGCTTTTGACCCACCGGCTCAGGCTCGACGAGATCAACGAGGGCTTCGACCGGCTGCGCGAGGGGATCGGGGTGCGGCAGGTCGTGCTGTTCGACTAACCATCATGACGGCGGGCAGTCGCCCCCAATGATGAAAGGCGCTTGCGGCTGTCTTTGGGGTAGAGTGCCGGTGCGGGAGACTTCGAGTGAGAGGTCGCTCTTAGTTTGGCGG
>Ga0209040_10001623_pt1 | contig 17843 bp, 14 predicted proteins | sample BogFormECP12_OM3_FD_188240 | JGI IMG/M metagenome (GOLD analysis project Ga0209040, IMG submission 188240) | Bog forest soil microbial communities from Calvert Island, British Columbia, Canada - ECP12_OM3 (SPAdes) (version 2) | ecosystem: Environmental > Aquatic > Freshwater > Wetlands > Bog ...
TGGTAAGTTCGAAATCGCCAATTACCGTTCGACCACGCACCGGGTCGCTCGTGTCTGGCCGCTCGGCTGGATGCATATCCATTGCTCTGATCGTTCCCCTCCTCAGGTGAGCGCGTGGCCTCAGATGCCACACTGCCGTGCTCTATTCGATTGCATCGTAACCACTTTACTAGCCCCGGCAATTGGTTGTTGCACATCGATAATCCGGGGTGTAGCATACGGTTTCGGATTCCCCCATCCTGGGTTTCGCTAGCGAAATGGTACCGTAGTTCCCCGACAATTTATTGCTGAATGGGAGAAGAGGAGCATGATCTCGTGCCGGATCGTCGTTACCTTGGGCCTTGCATTCGCAATCGCAGTGTGCTCGCCTTCAGTTAGTGCCCAGACCGTAGTCCTCGAACAGAAGCTCGAAGCGCAATACACCCCCACAAAGACAACCGCGGACAGGAGCGACATCGTCACTGCTGGCGCCGTTCTGGTGCTCCAGAAAGACGGCCTTCTTATGGACACGGTTACCTCGTCGGCACCGCTCTCGAACACCTACAAGAACGGAAAGATTTCCCATGGCATGGGTGACTTTGTAACTTGTGCCTGGTGCAGGAAGATCAATCCAACCGCTCCGCCCAACGTGGATTCGCGAACCTTCGTCTCCGGAGAAAAGTTCTGGGTAACCAAGATCGAAATGCACGACGACGGCGTCGTCTTCTGGCTGTACAGCGATCCCATTTCGGACGTTCGCTACTACTCTACCCTCAAGTTCCCCTATCCGAAGGGTCCCTCGCCAGATACCGATAAGATGTTGAGCCAGGTCGCCGAAGTCCTCAAGGTGGACGATTCCGGCGGAGACTCCAAGGAGCAGGCTGCTGCTCCCGTCTCGGGCGGGAAACCAGCGGCCCCGGCCCCCGCCCCAGCAGCAGCAGCGACTGCGCCGACACCGACTTCGGCGATGGCGCCCATCGCGCCTCCCCCTCCGCCTTCGGACGCACCCCCGGCGCAACCCAAAACGGTTTCGAAGGGCCAGACCAAGGAGCAGGTTGTCGCCATCTTCGGACAGCCCACGAAGATCGCGAATCTCGGCAGCAAGGAGATCGATTACTACCCCGATTTTAAGATCACGTTTGTAGGCGGCAAAGTCACCGACGTCCAGTGAGTCCCCTGATGGTCGCCAGGGCAAGCCCCCCCGCGAAGCACCAAAAAGGAGATCGTTGTGTTCAAATCATTCGCTCGCACATGTAAGTCTTTCGGTTATCTGCTTGGAGTCCTCGCGATCCTTGGATGCTTCTGCTGCGCCGCGCATGCTCAGAAGAAGTCCTCTTCGGCTCCAGCCCCCCATGCCTCAGCCCCCGCCTCCCACGCCTCTGCGCCGGCCAGCCATGCGGGCGGGTCATCGGCCAGCCATCCTGGAGGTGCAAATACCAGCCATGGTCCGACCACTACCAGTCATGGACCGACAACAGGCGAGTCAACGACCAGCCATGGCCCGACGACCGGCAATCCTCATGGTAGTGCGACGACAACTGCGAACCATGGTGGCGGCACGACGACAACTGCAAACCATGGCACAACAGCGACAACTACAAACCACGGCAATATGAACACCGGCCATACGACAAACGTAAGCTCGACGACCCATCCAACAGGCGCAGCGTCAGGGGCGGTTAAGGCCCCTCCCGGAGGCAAAGTAGCCCACACATCGAATGGCAGCTCAGTGGCCACTCGTTCCAACGGTCGCGTCAGCGACGTGCACGATGCCAACCGCAACATGAGTATTCATAACAACCTGAACGGGGGCCGGCGCGTCTCCGTCACGAGGGCCGATGGTTCCCGCGTCGTCGCCCAGCGCGGCGGACGGGGATATGTGCAGCACCCCTACAGCTATCACGGCCGCGATTATGGGCGTCGTACTTACTACGACCACGGTCGTTACTATGACCGCTACTACAGCTCGTACTACTACCGTGGCGGTTATCTGGACGTGTATGCCCCAGCGTATTACTATGGGCCCGGTTTCTACGGATGGGCCTATAACCCGTGGGCGGTGCCGGTTGTCTATCCCTGGGGCTGGGCGGGCAATCCCTGGTACGGATACTATGGCGCTTACTTTACGCCCTACGCGGTCTATCCGAGCGCAGCCTTCTGGCTGACGGATTACCTGGTTGCGGCGAGTCTGCAGTCGGCCTATGCGGCACAAGTGGAAGCGGCGCAAACAGCGGCCCTGGACCCCAACGCAGCCCCAATGACCCCGGAAGTGAAGAAGATGATCGCCGACGAGGTGCAGCGCCAGGTTGCCTTGGAGAACCAGGAGGCGCAGCAGAACGCGCAGAAGCAGGATATCGATCCCGCGTCGAGCGGAATCTCCCGCATGCTGAGCGACAATCAGCCCCACGTATTCGTTGCCGGAAGCGATCTTGATCTCGTCGCCAGCTCCGGACAGGAGTGCGCGGTCAGCTTGGGTGACGTTATCGAAGTGCCATCGTCGCCACCCGAAAGCGCCACCGAGGCTTCGGCCATCGTTCTCACCAGCAAGGGTGGCAAGGAGTGCCCCAAGAACACCAGCGTATCCATAGCCTTCAACGATCTGCAGGATATGCAGAACCACATGCGCGAGACCATCGACAGGGGCATGGGTGAACTGCAGCAGAAGCAAGGGAAGGACGGACTGCCCGCCGCTCCTCCCTCCGCCCAGGCAGCGCCGGTTCAGTCTTCCTTTGCTGCCGTAGCTCCTCCGCCGGATCCGAACGCTGCGGCTGAAATCAAGGCCCAGATGCAGGAGGCGGACAAGTCCGAGCAGGAGTTGGCCGGTGCCTCGGGAGCGTCGGGCGGTGTTGCTCCGCCGGCTCCTCCTGCGCCAGCCCCTACTGTGAACATCGCCCTCGGGCAGACCGTGGATCAGGTGGTCGCGGCCATGGGTCAGCCTAAGAGCGTGGTCGACCTGGGAACCAAGAAGATTTACGTCTACCCGGATATGAAGGTTACCTTCAAAGCCGGAAAGGTCAGCGACGTGCAGTAGATTGCGCTATCAGGCGACGATGGCTTAGAGGTTGCGGAAATGAGGGCTGGTTGAAATTCATCCGGCCCTCAGTTTCTCTGCTCCTGAATCCCGGGGACACCTTTCTGGTTGAACCGATAACTTCTTTATTTTTTATGAGTTTCAGCTGATTTAATGATTGCGCGCGGAGAAACCGTGGCGTAGCATCCTATTCGCGGTACACTTCCCCGGTGACCGTCCTATATCGTTGGATCATTAAGAGTTCATGCATCGCTGGAAAATCATTTCACGGGAAACACAAAATAAGGAGAATCGCTTTGTACAGCTCATTCGTTCGCACAACTCAATCCTTCGTCTGTTTTGCTGCAACCGCAGAACCTGAGGGACACGCCGGTGGTCAACACCACCCCGAAGCCAGTCCCGAGGAGAAGATCGATCTCAGCGCTGCCCCAGAACCCGAGAAAGCCCCGGAGGAAGGCGGAATAGCCGCCCACACCGCTAGAGGCGTCGTGCCGGATTCAGGCGCCAGCACTCATCCAGTTGGCTAGGTATCGGACTCCTGCTGCCGTGATGAACTAATCCTGTTTGTTCTTCACGTAGGTTTCAAAGTGCCACAGTAGCCGGCCGAAAAGCTCTGTTTGCGCGATGGGGCCGGCGACGGAGTGTGTCTTGCGCGGGAAGATGTTGTAGTCGTACGGAATGCCGTTATCCAGCAGCTTCTGGATGAATTGGACCGTATTGGCGAAATGCACATTGTCGTCGCCCGTGCCGTGCAGAATGAGGATGTGTCCCTTCAGATTCTTTGCGCTGTTCTGCACTGAGTCGTCGCGGTAGCTATCGGGATTCTCCGTCGGCAACCCCATATAGCGCTCGGTGTAAATGGAATCGTAGTTGCGCCAGTCTGTCACCGGCGCGCCTGATGCGCCTGCAAGAAAGCGATCGGAATGGGTGAGCGAGTAGAGCGTGAATGTGCCTCCCCAGCTCCAGCCCCACCAGCCCAAGCGATGCGCGTCAAGCTGCGGATATTTCGCCAGCACCTGATCCACCGACGCCATCTGGTCGGCGAATTGCGGCGGCCCGAAGTTGTGATACGCGGCCTGCTCGAAATCGCGCCCGCGTCCCGCCATGCCGCGATTGTCTACATGCAGCACGGCGAATCCATGCTCGGCCATCAATTGATCGAAGAGAAATCTCTTGCCTCCCCAGGAATTCTTGGCCGCATCCACACCCGGGCCGCCATAGGGATTCACGATGAGAGGAACGCTGCCCGCAGCGGTTGCATTCACCGGCAACTGCAGCGTGCCGTAAAGCGTTGTCACGCCGTCTGCGGCTTTCAGTTCCAGTTCCTCAGGCGCGACCAGGGTATGACCCTCGATCGCATGGGATTGCCAGAAAGGCGTGCACTCGCCCTGCGAAGTGCAATAGCTCACCGAGTCCGGAACCATCCGGCTGGACGCCTTGTCGATAAAAGATCCGCCCTTCTCTGGAAAAGCGGGATCGTGGACGCCCGGCGTCTTCGTTACGCGACGCTTGCCAGTGCCATCAAGTTGCACAGCCCACACTTGTTCGTCGCGCGAGTCGCCTTCGTTCGAAATGTAATAGACCGTGCTCGAACTCTCGTCCACCGTCTTGATGGCCTCAGCCTCGTACGGCCCGCTCTCCAGTTGAGTCGCAAAGCGCGCCTCGGATGCGAGAGGGTTCTTCGCGTCGAAGGTGTAGCTATAGATGTGCGTAAATCCGTCGCGCCAGCTCTGGATAAGGAACTGGTGGTCCCCGACAAATCTCACATCGTATGTCATAGTGAAGTACTTGGGCTCGGTCTGTGCGAGCACCAGCCTCACGTCGCCTGAGTGCGCATCGGCAAAGTAGAGGTTCAGATGCTTGTGGTCGCGGGTCAGTGTCTCCACCCATACCGTCTTCGCATTCACCCAGCCGAAGCGTGGAATGTAATCGTTGCCGGCATCGAGCGGGACCTTGAGCCAGCGTGTAGAGCCGCCGCCGGCGTTCACCACGCCGACACGCACCGACGGATTGGGATCGCCCGGCTGCGGATAGCGCTGCTCGTCGACCGTCGCATGGAGCGGAATCCAGTCGGTGATGGGATACGTCGGGACCTTCGCCTCGTTCATCTGCAGATAGGCAAGCTGCTTCGAATCCGGCGACCAGAAGTAGTTGCTGCGCACGTCCAGCTCTTCGAGATACACCCAGTCGATCTCGCCGTTCAGAATCGTGGTTTCGTGGGCATCCGTCAGTGCCAGCGGTGAGGAGCCTTTCCCGAGTGCTTTCTGCACAAACAAGTTGTGATTGCGCACAAATGAAATGAACTCTCCGTTGGGCGAGAACTTCGGATCGTCGCCGCTCTGCATGCCGGTGTTGCCCACTTCTACGCCGATACCCTTCGGTAGGTCGTAGAGCCACAACTCGCCGCTGGTGTCGAAAAGCAGATGTTGCGAGTCAGGCGACCAGATGTAGTCAGGCTCGTCGTAGCGCGCGCGATGGTCGCGATCCTTCTCGCTGATATTGGCATTCAGCAGCGTGCTGATCTTGCTGTGGTCGAGCAGCGTCTTCAGTTTTCCATCCGCCACTTCAATCTGCATCACATCGCCGTTCTCCGCAAGATAAGTAGCGCGCGTTCCATCCGGTGACCAGCTAATGCCGTCCGGCGGATATCCCGTAAGGCTCGGCCCTCCGAAGATCTCCTTCACTGTCCAGGGTTTCGTCGGCGAAGGCGATTGCGCATGAGCGATGGAGAATGAGGTGAGCAGCCAGGCAAGAACGGCGCGAGTGTGGCGCAAGGAAACTCCAGGCAGGAAGAATTCTTCTCCTCAGGCCGCGTGCAGGCCTGAAAGAGAGCGGTTCGAGGCGAAAAACTATTCTACAGCCGGACCGGACCGCAGTGGGGACCACACCCGAATACAGGCTCATTCGACCCATCGATTGCGCAGAGTATTTAATGGAGGGGCTCGGAAGCAGACAGCATCCAATTTCTTGAGCTGAGTGGATTTGTCAGGAACGGAGCCGGGAACGAATGAAGCTGGAATCTCCTTACCTCATCAAGCCGAACCAAAAGGTCCGGCTCGCACGCATCCCTACCGCTCCGCATGGAGTCACAGAAGACCAGAAAGTGGCCCAGTCTGAACTGGATAACCACCGCGCGCGGATGGCCGCGCTGCAGGAGGTCCTCTACGCGGAGCAAAAACATGCAGTCCTTGTCATCCTGCAAGGAATGGATACGGCAGGCAAGGATGGCACGATCGGCCACATCTTCAGCGGTATCAATCCACAGGGCTGCAGTGTCGCGCAATTCAAAGTGCCCACACCCATCGAGGCGCGTCATGACTTTCTGTGGCGCGTCCATCAGGTCGTGCCGCCGCGAGGGATGATGGTCATCTTCAATCGTTCGCACTATGAAGACGTGCTGTCACCGCGGGTGCACAGAGTCATTACAGAGAAGGAAAATCAGCGTCGCCTGGAGGAAATCAATAGCTTCGAGGAGATACTGGTCCGCAACGGTATCTTAATTCTCAAGTTCTTGCTGCACATCTCGCTTGCCGAGCAGGGCCGCCGCCTGGCCGACCGTCTCCACGACCCGGACAAGCACTGGAAGCTGAGCGATGCTGATTTTCGCGAGCGAAACTTCTGGGATGGCTACATACGGGCCTACGAGGACATTCTCGAAAACACCAGCGCAAAGCATGCGCCCTGGTTTGTAATTCCTTCCGACTTCAAGTGGTATCGCAACCTCGCGATTTCGCAGTTACTGGTTGACGCTATGAGCACATTGAAAATGAAATATCCCAAGGCAACCTTCGATCCGGCCAGCGTCAGTCTCGATTAGCCATTTGCTTTTAGTGCATCGCCATCTCGGCTTTGCCTGCCTGGCGCTTCTTCATCAGGAAAACCAGCGGAATCATGCAGGCGCTGCCCACCGCGAGCACGGCGATCACGTCGAGATATGCCAGCACTGTGCTCTGTATAACCAGTTGCCCGTAGATGTTTCCCTGGGCCATCTGCCGCGCCTGGGCCATCGACGCTGTTTTGCCCCCCACATGCGTTAGAAGATTCGCGACCGCGTCCACGCGTTGGCGAAACATCATGTCCAGATCAGTCAGGCGCGTCGTCAAGCGGTTCTGGTGAAACTGGGCCCGGCGCGCCAGCTCGGTCACAAAGAACGACGTGCCGACGCTGCCTCCGATATTGCGAGCCAGGTTGGTCAGGCCGGAGACGTCGTTGTTCTTCTCGCGCGGTACATCCGTATACGACAGCATATTGATGGGTACGAAGAGGAAGGCTATTCCGGAAGCCTGAAAGATGCGCAGCCACGCGAGGTAGCTATAGCTGGAAAGGGCGTCGAGGGTGTGCATCCGGGCGAGCGCCGCCGAGAGCATGGCGAATCCAAACGCGACCATGTAGCGCGGGTCCATGCGCCCCGCCAGGAATCCGACCAGCGGCATCAACAGCATCACCATCACGCCGCCCGGCGAAATCACCAGCCCGGCCTGTTCGGCGGTGTAGCCCATGATGGTCTGCGCAAATTGCGGAATCAGCACAGTTGTCCCGAAAAGTGTAAAGCCCAATACGAACATCAGCACGAAGGAAATCCCAAAGGTCCGGTTGCGGAACATCGTCAGGTCCAGGATCGGCTTATGTTTTTGGCGTATCTGGCGAATCTCCCAGAAGACCAGGGCAACCAGTGCGGCCACACAGAGGGCGACAAAAGTAGTGATGAGGTGCGACCCGAACCAGTCGTCCTCCTGCCCCTTGTCGAGGATGAACTCCAGCGAGCCGAAACCCAGCGCCAGCAGCCCAAACCCGGTGTAGTCGAGGTTCAGCCCGCGCTTGCGCATCTCCGCAACTTCCTTCTGGATGTGCGGCGGGTCCTCGACGATGCGTGCTGTAAGGAAGAGAGAAATAATAGCGACCGGCACGTTGATGAAGAAGATCCATCGCCAGTCGAAGTTGTCCGTAATCCAGCCGCCGAGAGTGGGGCCGATGGCTGGGGCGAAAACCACAGCCATTCCATAGACGGCGAAGGCCTGCCCGCGCTGCTTGGGCGGGAACGTATCTGCGAGGATCGCCTGTTCGCTCGGCGCCAGCCCACCGCCGCCTACTCCCTGCAAAACGCGAAACAAGATCAGCAGCGGCAGCGATGGCGCCAGCCCGCACAACGCCGAACTTAGCCCGAACAGCACTACGCAGATCATGTAAAAGCGCTTGCGGCCCACGAACGAGGTGAGGTAGGCGCTCGCTGGAAGGATGATTGCGTTTGAAACCAGATAGGACGTTAGAACCCAGGTGGCTTCATCTTGCGATGCACCCAGGCCGCCGGCAATATGGGGCAATGCCACGTTGGCGATGGAGGTATCCAGCACCTCCATGAAGGTTGCGAGGGTTACGGTGAGCGCAATCGCCCAGCGGTTATATTTGGGCGTCCATTGGCCCTCTGCAGTCTGATCCGACATCGGCAATTTCCTTTAGAGATGTTGCCTTGATTTGAAGATGCAGAATATCTGGTGGCTGGTTGAGGCTTCTATTGAGCAAATGGAAGCTGCTACAGCATTTCTCGGATATAGATATATGCCGAAGCCGACGACCTCGAGTGGCCTTTCCTTCAAGAAAAGGCCACCGGGCACATCAAAATTAGAGGCGATAACTATCGGAGAAATGCTTTAGACTTCAGTTTCGATGATCAATGCCCAGTTAGAAACGCTGATGTTCGTGCAGGAGGCCGATCAGAGCATCGCCCGCCTCCGCCGGGAGATTGCCGCGCTGCCCAAGCACCTTGCTGAACTCGAAGAGAAGTTGGTGAAGCAGAAACAGGCTGTCGAGCAGGTTGAGAAATCGATCAAGGAAGAAGAAGTCAAGCGGCGGCGCATGGAGAGCGACCTCAAAGATCAGCAACAGAAGATCGTAAAGTTTCGCGACCAGTCCAGCAGCGTGAAAACCAACGAGCAATACACCGCGCTGCAGCATGAGATCGGCTTTGCTGAAGCCGAGATTCGGAAGATCGAGGATCGCGAGATCGAAAGCATGGAGCGCTCCGAACAACTCGAAACGCAGCGCCTTTCCGGGAGGCAGGAACTCGCCGATCAATCCCGCGTGGTCGAATTGGAGAAAGAGGCAGCCCACGCCACATCCGCCCAACAGCAGGCTCAGATGGCCGCTCTTATCGACGAACGGACCCGTCTGAGGGCCACGATCGACGAGAATCTATTGGCCACCTTCGACCGTATCTCTGGAGCGCGCGGCGGAACCGGTTTGGCGCGCGTCCAGGGACAGCGCTGCCTTGCATGCCAGATGGCCCTCCGTCCCCAGATGTGGAATCAGGTGCGCGGGGGAGATCTCCTGCCATGCGAAAGCTGCGGACGGCTCCTCTACTACGATCCGGCCCTTGAACCCGTGCCCGAAGCTCCCTCTGCAAAATCCGCCAGGAAGAGGAAGCCGGCGAAAGAGCAATTTGGAGAGGACGCCGGAGCATAGCCCTGCGATGAAACGCATCTGCGTGGACATGGACGAAGTACTCGCCGACACGCTTGCCGAGCACATCTTCCGTTACAACCGCGATCACGACGAAGCCATCACCAAGGCCGATCTCGAAGGCAAGTGGCTCTGGGAGATTGTCTCCGTCGATCGCCAGGAGCGCCTCGAAGGCTATCTCCGCTCGGAAGACTTCTTCGAAGACTTGCCCGTCATGGAAGACAGCCAGCGAGTCGTGCGCGCGCTTGCGAAAGAATTCGAGGTCTACATCGCCACCGCGGCCATGGAGTTTCCCAATTCCTTCGGGCCAAAATACCGGTGGCTGCGCCGCCACTTCCCCTACCTTCATCCCACGCAGTTCGTCTTCTGCGGAGATAAGGGAATCCTGAACGGCGACTACCTGATCGACGATCAGCCGCTACACTTCCGCCGCTTCGCAGGAGAAGGCATTCTCTTCACCGCGCCTCACAACCTCGGTGTCTCCGGATTTCGCCGCGTTGACAACTGGCAGCAGGTCGCGCGAATGTTTCTGCCGAACTTCAAGCCTGACCAGAGCGCGTAAACGAGCCCTAATTACGTCTGGCTGTACTCTGCAGGCTTGCCGGCCTCGGCTTCACCATGCCTGCTGGCTGGTCGGCGGATTGCACCCGTGACGCCGAGTTCGTCGGCGAGGCCGATGAAACCCGGGTGCCCAACACCGTCCCCAGCGGCCGCAGATTCATCGCCGGCTGCGGAAGATGCTGTTGATGCATGGTCACGATTAACGCCACTGCCGAGCTCTTGCCCGCGCAGCGATAGGAGTGTGGAGTGCTCGCGTCCAGATAAACGCTGTCGCCCTCTTCCACTGCATGTGTTTTATCCCCGTGGCGAATTTCCAGTTCTCCCGCCAGCATGTAAAGAAACTCGTAGCCAGGATGCACATGCGGCCGCACATCGGTCGTGGTCTTCAGCGGGATGAACTCCGCGTAATACGGGTCAAGGTGGCGGTCGGGCACCATGTATCCCAGGCTCTCGAAGTAATAGGTGGGATCGTCGACGCCGGTTTGCGGCAGCCGCACGCGCTCATGTTTCTTGTGAACGCGAAACAGGGTATGCGGCTCAGGCTCGAAGAAATGTGACAGGTCCTTGCTGAAGACCATCGCAATGCGCGCCAGGTTGCGAAGCGTAGGCACCACGCGTCCCGTCTCCAGTTGCGAAAGAAAGCTCGCCGACAATCCCGTGTGGCGTCCCAGCTCCACCAGGCCCATCGACTTCTTCAGCCGCAGCCGCTTGATGCGCTCGCCGATTCTCCGCTCGGCGATAAACGCCTCGGCCGTCGCTGGATCGATCTGCGAATTCGCTAGATCCATCCTCGAAATTGCCGGATCGCTTCTTGAAATTGCCGGATCGCTTTTTGAAATCGCCGGTTCGGTTCTCGAACCTTGCGGATCGCTTCTTGAAATCACCGGATCCAGCCCGGTGGCTTCCTCGTGCTTCTTTTTCCGTTTGGCGGCCATCTCCAGACCTCGTTCATTCTTAGACGCGACCTTCTCCTTTACGTTACGCGATAACAATAGATTTTTACACTGTGAAATCAATTTTTACCTGGTTGATTTTCGCAGCCCTCCCGATAACGCCGCCCCCAACGCTGGTCGTCACCGCATCTGTGCGATAGAATTGCGCCGGGTCCTGAGGCTGCGCATCTGCGGAGGAGGAAGGTTCAAGGTAAACCCAATGACTTCTTCGCCCCGAAAAATCCTGTTCAGCGGTGCTTCCGGACTGATCGGTACATCCCTTGTACGAGCCGCGCAGGCCGAACGGATTCATACCGTTCAATTGATTCGGCGTAAGCCCGCCCATCCCGGAGAAATCGCGTGGGACCCGCGGTCCGAGCAGCCAATATCAGATCTGGCGGCCCTGGAGGGCCTGGACGCCGCCATCCACCTCTCCGGGGCCAATCTCGCGGCACGCCGATGGAACGCGGCGCGGAAGCGCGAGATTGTTGAAAGCCGTGTCGGGAGCACCCGGGCGCTCGTGAAAGTGCTGAAAGCTTTGAAGCAGCCGCCGGCAACGTTGCTATGCGCCTCGGCCACAGGAATCTACGGCGATCGGGGCGATGAAGTCCTCACCGAAGAATCCTCGCCGGGACAAGGCTTCCTCCCGGAAACCTGCCGCGCCTGGGAGGCTGAAGCCGCCGCCGCCGGCGAAGCTGGAATCCGCATCGTGCACCTCCGCTTTGGCGTAGTGCTGGCCGCGGAGGATGGCGCACTGAAGCAGATGCTGCCCGTCTTTCGGCTCGGCCTGGGAGGAAACCTGGGCAGTGGACGCCAATGGATGAGCTGGATTGCCTTACGCGATCTGGTACGCGCCGTCTTCCACATTCTCGAATCCAGCTCGGTCCGAGGCCCCGTAAATTTCGTCGCACCCAACCCCGTCACGAACGCGGAATTCACCCGCGTTTTCGGTCACGTCCTGCACCGTCCCGCCATTCTTCCGGCGCCTCAATTCGCCCTTCGCATGGCCTTCGGTGAAATGGCTGACGCGGCGCTGCTGGCCTCCACACGCGGCGTGCCAGACCGCCTGTTGAAGGCGGGATTCTCCTTCGAGTTCCCAGACCTGGAGTCTGCGTTGAAGGCCATTGTCTAAGCCGCGTGCCCAGCACCCGATTCCTGCCTTCGCCGCTCTGCTACGCTAGGTCTGGCATGAACGTTGCATTGCGCGCCGCGGCCCTATTGACAATGCTGCCCCTGATCATGGCCGGTTGCGGCACGCCTGCCGCTCCGCAGCCCCCGAGCCTGAAATTGCCTGAGCCGGTGGTCGATCTCAGGGCCATTCGCTCCGGCGACCAGGTGAACCTAACCTGGACAATGCCCAAGCGAACCACAGACAATGTCATCCTGAAGGGCCCCCAAAGCGCGCACGTCTGCCGCCGCGTCGAAACCGGCCCCTGCGAAAGTGCCGCCGATCTGCATTTCCTGCCCGAAGCGCCCGCCCATTTTGACGACCATCTGCCCGTGCCCCTGACCTCCGGCCCGCCAAAGCTCATGGCCTACATCGTCGAGCTGCGCAACCCCGCGGGACATAATGCGGGCCCATCGAATCCCGCGTGGACGGCAGCCGGAGCAGCTCCACCGCAGGTCGATCGTCTCTCCGCAACCCCGCAGGATGAAGGTATCCTGCTCCGTTGGCAAGCTGCGGGCGGAAAGGAACTCATCCGCATTCACCGAACGCTGGTGCCCAAGGTCGGCGCGCCAAAACCCTCGGCAGCCGGCGGTTCGCCCTCGCCGCAGCAACAGACGCTCGAACTTTCAGGCAACGATCAAGGCGAGGCGCTCGACCGGGATGCAGCCCTGGATCACACCTATCAATACTCCGTCCAGCGGGTTGTTGAGCTGACCCTCGAAGGTCACCCCGTTGAAGTCTCCAGTGCCCCCAGCGACATCGTCACTGTCGACGCGCGCGACGTCTTCCCACCGCGGACGCCCACCGCGGTTCAGGCTATCGCCGATCCCCAGGCTCGTGCCATCGACCTTTCCTGGGCGCCGAACACCGAGCCCGATCTCGCCGGCTACATCGTCTACCGGCGCGACTTGGCATCGAGTGGCCCTTCCGTGCGCGTTTCCCCTCCCGGAGAGACCGCGCCTTCCTTCCGCGATGCGAGCGCCCTTTATGGACACCGCTACGCCTATTCCGTCAGTGCCGTCGATCGCGACGGCAACGAAAGCCCGCGTTCTGCTGAAACCGAGGAGAGCCTGCCGCAACAGCAGCAGTAATTCCTCAGAGGGACTCCGATGAAATACTGCTGCTTTGACACCGATATAGGACCACAGTACGGCGAAGTCGTCGACCGCGCCGGAACCCTGTGGATCGAGCGTCTGCTGCCTCCCCCCGAGGAAGATCCCTGGACGAAGTTCGCCGCCGACGCCATTGAGCCTTTACCGTTGATGAAAGCAAAGCTCCTCGCGCCGGTTGTGCCCCGCAAGATTGTCTGCATCGGACGCAACTATCGCGACCACGCCGCCGAGTTGGGCAACGAGGTCCCCAAAGAGCCACTGCTCTTCCTCAAAGCTCCTTCCGCCGTCATCGCTGCTGAGGAAGCCATCTGCATCCCCAGCCAATCGCAGCGCGTCGATTTCGAAGGCGAGCTGGCCATCGTCATTGGCAGGCGCGCCTCGCACATCGGGCCGGACGAAGACGTCGCTCCCTACATCCGGGGATACACCATCGTGAACGATGTGACCGCCCGCGATCTCCAGAAGTCCGACGGTCAATGGTCGAGGGCCAAGGGTTTTGACACCTTCTGCCCCGCCGGTCCGCTCGTGACCGACGAGATCGATCTTGTCGCCGGCGTCACGGTCGAAACCCGTCTGAACGGAGAGCTGAAGCAGCACGGCCATACCCGCGACCTCATCTTCCCCAGGGCCGCTCTCTTGCGCTATATCACCGCCGCTATGACCCTCTATCCCGGAGACTTGATTCCCACCGGAACTCCCGCAGGAGTCGCGCCCATCCAGCCCGGCGACCGGGTCGAAATCACCATCGAAGGCATCGGGACCCTGGGCAATCCGGTCATTTAAGCGCCCCTTCTCAACACGCCCGCATCTAAGCTTCAGAAAGCCGCAGCCTAAATTCTCACGAAACTCTAAACAAAGTCCTCTCGCGCTCCATTCCATTCTGTCCTGCGATGGCGGATAATGGATGCGGGAAGTGGCAAGGAGGAAAGATGCCGAAGACTCTGCTGCAACAATTGCGCACCATGACCACGGTGGTCGCCGATACGGGTGACATCGAAGCGATTGAGCAAGTGAAACCGCAGGATGCGACCACCAATCCGTCCCTCATTACCGCAGCCGCGCAGATGCCGCAATATCAGCCCATCGTCGACGGCGTTTTACAGGAAGCCAAGAAGAAGCTGGGCGAAGACGCCAGCGATCAGGCCGTTGCCAAGGAAGCCTTCAAGCATCTGGCCATCGCCTTCGGCAAGCAGATCCTCGCCATCGTGCCCGGCCGCGTCTCCACCGAAGTCGACGCTCGCCTCTCCTACGACACCGAAGCCACAATGAAGATGGCGCGCGCCATCATCGGGCTCTATGCTGAGCAGGGCATTTCCAAGCAACGCATCCTTATCAAGATCGCCTCCACCTGGGAAGGCATCCGCGCTGCCGAGCAGCTTGAGAAGGAAGGCATCCATTGCAACCTGACTCTGCTCTTCGGCGTGCATCAGGCCATCGCCTGCGCCGAAGCCGGCGTCACGCTCATCTCGCCATTCGTTGGCCGCATCCTCGACTGGTACAAGAAGGACACCGGCAAGGACTATCAGGGCGCCGACGATCCGGGCGTGCAGTCCGTAACGAAGATTTACGACTACTTCAAGCACTTCGGCTACAAGACCGTGGTCATGGGCGCGAGCTTCCGCAACATCGGCGAAATTCGCGAACTGGCCGGATGCGACCTGCTCACCATCTCGCCGCATTTGCTGCACGAGCTCGATTCCGTCCAGGAAGACCTGCCCCGTAAGCTCGACCCTGAACATGCCAAATCCCTGGACATCGAGAAGCTCACCATCGACAAGGCGACCTTCGACAAGATGCACGCTGCCGACCGCATGGCGCACGACAAGCTCAAGGAAGGCATCGAAGGCTTCACCAAGGCCCTCGAAACTCTCGAACTTCTCCTTGCCAAGCGCGTCGCCGAACTCAGCGCAGCCGAACCCAAACCCGTTGGCGCAGACTGATCCTGATCGCCGTTAATTCATCGGGGGCGAGCATTCGTGCTCGCCCTTTTTCGTCTGTTGCCGACACGCCGGATGCTGGGAAGTTATTTCGATCTTTGGCTCTTCACTGAACAAAGGAAGATGTCATCCTGAGCGAAGCGCAGCGTAGTCGAAGGACCTGCTTCTCTCTGTCTTGAATACCTCGGATAGTGCGGGAAGGCCTACATTGTTGGACCGAAACCGAGGCCACGCGAGGCAGACGGCATGAACCAGAAGATCACCGGCTTTCACCAGGACGAAGACCTCCACTGGGTCGCCGACCTCGCCTGCGGACACACCCAGCATGTCCGCCACGATCCGCCCTGGCAAAGCCGCCCCTGGGTGCTCACTGAACAAAGCCGCTCCGCAAAGCTCGGCCACTTACTCGACTGCAAAAAATGCAGCGATGCCGGCATCGACTAATATTCCAGACACCGGCTTCGTCGCGTACCGATAGATCCAGTTGCCCGGAAAACCCCTGTGCGCATTCTCGCAATCGCGGACATACACGGTGTACCAGTCATCTACGAATGGCTCGTCAATAGGGCCGTTTCTGCGGACGCGATCATCCTCGCTGGAGACCTTCTGGACGCCGATTTTGCGCCAAGTCAGCAGAAGCAGGCGCAGAAGATCGTCACACTATTGCGTGAGTCCGCGGTGCCGGTACTGTACATCATGGGCAATGACGACAATGTGTCTCTGGATTATGAAGACAGGCTCATAATGCCCATCCACGGACGACGGATCGAAATCGGAGAGTACAACTTTGTCGGCTATCAGTTCACGCCGCCCTTTGTTGGAGACGCCTTCGTCAAGCCCGATGACGAGATCGCGCAGGACCTCATCTTCTTAGAGCCGCTGGTCGATGAGCGCACCGTGTTGGTGACACACGCACCCGCATACGGCAGTCTTGACCTGTGCTATGAAGAAAATGTTGGGAGCCGTTCGATAGCCGAGTTCCTGGTTCGCAATCCGGTTCTGGCGCACATTCACGGACACATTCATCACCGCTTCGGCAGGGACGGCAATCACTTCAACGTCGCCGCTGCTGGGATATGCCGCGCCGTGCTCATCGACCTGCCGTCGCTTCACCACGAAGTGATCACATTGCGGGAATAGGCGGCACGTAGGCAGACCTATGCTCCAGCCGATTATCGACTTTTATCAGGACGAAGACCATCACTGGGTCGCCGACCTCGCCTGCGGACATTCCCAGCACGTCCGCCACGATCCTCCGTGGCAAAGCCGTCGATGGACCCAGAACGAAGAGGGCCGCGCAGCAAGGATCGGCCAGATTCTCGATTGCAAGAAATGCGATGACGAGTCTGTGACGAAACTCCGCTGAAAATCGATTAGTCTTCCAGACGTGGAAGCGCCACTCACCGATTTCCCGTCATCGCCTGTTCCTGTCGCTCCTGTTCCGCCCGCAGCTCCGCTGCCTTTCTTGAAATACGTCCGCACCGTGCGGGACAACGCCATCGCCGGCTTTCACAGCGACGTGTATCGAGAATGGATCGTCGAGACGAAGCTCTGGAAGCTACACACGTTCATCGTCAATGACCCGGCAGGCATCAAGCACGTGCTGGTTGATAACGCGGACAACTACATCAAGGGCAACATCGAACAACGCATTTCCGGGGCCTCGTCCGAGAAGATGTTTCCAACGAAGGAAGATTGGCGTGAGCGGCGCCGGACGATGTCCTCCTCCTTCGACTATCGTTCTACCCTCGGCAACTCATCAATCATTCTCGATTCCGCACAGGCTCTCCTGAACAGATGGGGCACGCCGCCTAAGGGAACGGTTATCGAAGTCTCCGGGGAAATGGCCCAGTTGACGCTGGAGATCATCTCGCTCATTCTGTTTTCCTCCGACAGCGCCGCGCTCCTCCCGATCATGGAGCGCACCTTCGCGCATCAACCTGAAAGGATTTTCGACCTGCTCGATTTCGCTCCGCTGCTCGATCGTCCATGGTCCGCATACAAGCGCCACAAAGGCCGCCGCCAATTCAAGGAGTTTAACGACTCCGTCGATCGTCTCATCGCGAAACGCACCCGTGAAGGCACACAATCAGGAGACGATCTCCTCGGCCACCTCATCCGGGAAAGAGACACGGAAACCGGCCACGGGCTGAGCGCCCAGGAGATACATGGCCAGCTCATCACCGTCGTCGGGGCCGGACATCAATCCGTGGCATTGGCCCTCACCTGGATATGGTATTTGCTCGCGCAACATCCGCTGCACGAAGCCCGGCTGCATGCGGAGCTTGATCGGGTGCTGGCCGGCAATACACCCGCACTCGACGATTTACCCCGGCTCCCATTCACGCGTATGGTCATCGAAGAAGCGCTCCGGCTGTACCCGCCGTTTCCCATCATGGCGTGGCGCGAAGCTCTCGCCGACGACGAGGTCTGCGGCGTGAAAATTCCCAATGGCGCTACCGTCTCTATCGTTCCCTGGGTACTGCACCGGCACACAAAGTTGTGGGATCACCCCGAGCGCTTCGATCCCGAACGCTTCTCGCCCGAGCGCAGCGGAAAACGATCACGCTATGCATATCTGCCTTTCGGCACAGGTCCTCGTGTCTGCATTGGCGCGTCTTTCGCTATGACGCAGCTGATGTTGACCCTGACTACCCTCGCCCAGCA
>Ga0209040_10001624_pt1 | contig 17838 bp, 16 predicted proteins | sample BogFormECP12_OM3_FD_188240 | JGI IMG/M metagenome (GOLD analysis project Ga0209040, IMG submission 188240) | Bog forest soil microbial communities from Calvert Island, British Columbia, Canada - ECP12_OM3 (SPAdes) (version 2) | ecosystem: Environmental > Aquatic > Freshwater > Wetlands > Bog ...
ACTCGATCGTGCTGCTGCGGCTGGCCGAGAAGGCGTTTCGCCCGGGGCCGTTCCCGTTCCCGCTGATGCACGTCGACACCGGGCACAACTTCCCCGAGGTGATCGAGTTCCGCGACCGCCGCGTCGCCGAGCTCGGCGAGCGGCTGATCGTGGCGAGCGTGCAGGAGTCGATCGACACGGGACGCGTGGTCGAGGAGACCGGGCCACGGGCCTCGCGCAACCGCCTGCAGACGGTCACGCTGCTCGACGCGATCGCCGCGCACGGCTTCGACGCGGCCTTCGGCGGGGCGCGCCGCGACGAGGAGCGCGCGCGGGCCAAGGAGCGCGTGTTCTCGTTCCGCGACGAGTTCGGCCAGTGGGATCCCAAGAGCCAGCGCCCGGAGCTGTGGAACCTCTACAACGGGCGCATCCGCAAGGGCGAGCACGTGCGCGTGTTCCCGCTGTCCAACTGGACGGAGCTCGACGTGTGGGAGTACATCGACCAGGAGCAGCTCGAGGTCCCCTCGATCTACTTCTCCCACGAGCGCGAGGTCTTCAGCCGCGACGGCATGCTCTACGCCTGGCGCGAGGGCACCGAGCTGATCGACGGCGAGGAGGTGGTCACCGACACGGTGCGCTACCGCACCGTCGGCGACATGAGCTGCACCGGCGGCGTGCGCTCGCGCGCGAGCACGCTCGAGGAGGTCGTCGTCGAGATCGCGGCCACGCGGATCACCGAGCGGGGCGAGACCAGGGCCGACGACAGGGTGTCCGAGGCGGCGATGGAGGATCGCAAGAAGGCCGGGTACTTCTAGTGGGCCGGAGAATGCTCTTAGGCGGCGCGCTCCGCGCGCCGGATGGGTCCTCGCGCAGCGGCCATCCACGCTCGAGATGACGCTCGATCTGCTGCGCTTCACCACGGCGGGCTCGGTCGACGACGGCAAGAGCACGCTGATCGGCCGGCTGCTCTACGACTCCAAGCAGGTGTTCGAGGACCAGCTCGAGCACGTGGCCGCGGCGAGCGAGCGCCGCGGCGGCGAGGGCACGCTCGACCTGGCCCTGCTCACCGACGGGCTGCGCGCCGAGCGCGAGCAGGGCATCACGATCGACGTCGCCTACCGCTACTTCGCAACCGCCAAGCGCCGCTTCATCATCGCCGACTGCCCCGGCCACCGCCAGTACACGCGCAACATGGTCACCGGCGCCTCCACCGCGGATGTCGCCGTGGTCCTCATCGACGCCCGCCGCGGCGTGCTCGAGCAGTCCAAGCGCCACGCGTTCATCAGCGCGCTGCTGGGCATCCCGCACATGGTCGTGGCGGTCAACAAGATGGACCTCGTGGAGCACTCGCGCGAACGCTTCACCGAGCTCGTGGACGAGTTCGCCGAGTTCGCCGAGAGGCTCGGCGACAGCGCACAGCACGGCGCGCGCAGCCTCGACGTGTCCTACATCCCGATATCCGCGCTCAACGGCGACAACGTCGTCGAGCGCTCGGCGCAGATGGACTGGTACGAGGGTCCGGTGCTGCTCGAGCTGCTCGAGCAGGTGGACGTCGCCTACGACCACCCCGACGAGAAGCCCGCCCGCTTCCCCGTGCAGTGGGTCATCCGCCCCTCCGGGCAGTGGGACAGCGACTACCGCGGCTACGCCGGCCAGCTCGCCAGCGGCGCCCTGCGGCGCGGCGAGGAGGTGGCGGTGCTCCCCGGCGGCGGGCGCACGCGGATCGCAGCGATCGACACCTACGACGGCGAGCTCGAGGAGGCGACGGCACCGATGTCACTGACGCTGCGCCTGGAGGATGAGCTGGACGTCTCGCGCGGCGCCCTGATCTGCCATCCCGACGAGGCCCCCGCGGTGGCGCGCGCGATCGAAGCCGACCTGTGCTGGATGGCCGAGGAGCTGCTGCGCCCGGGCGGGCGCTACGTGCTCAAGCAGACCTCGCACAGCGCCGGCGCGGTGGTCGAGGCGATCGACGACCTCGTCGACGTGCACACGCTCGAGCGCGTCCCCGCGCCGCACGAGCTCGGCCTCAACGACATCGGCCGCGTGCGCCTGCGCCTCAGCGCGCCGCTCATGTTCGACGCCTACACGAGCAACCGCCGGACCGGCAGCTTCATCCTCATCGACGAGTCGACCAACGCGACCGTCGGCGCGGGGATGATCGTCGCGCCCGCCCCGTGATCGCGCTCACCGCCGGCCGAGCCGCTGCGCGTCCCGCCGGGCGGCCCTCGTGGCCGCCGCTTAAATAAGCTGTCCAGCCCATGTTCTCGAAGGTCCTCATAGCCAATCGCGGCGAGATAGCGGTGCGCATCGTGCGCGCGCTCGAGGAGCTGGGCGTCGCGAGCGTGGCCGTCTACTCCGAGCTCGACCGCGACGCGCCCCACGTGCGGCGCGCCGGCGAGGCCTACAACCTCGGCGAGGGGCCCGCCGCGGAGAACTACCTCAACGTCGAGAAGATCCTCGACGTGGCGCGGCGCTCGGGGGCCGAGGCGATCCACCCCGGCTACGGCTTCCTCGCCGAGAACGCCCCGTTCGCCAAGGCCTGCGAGGACGCCGGCATCGTCTTCATCGGCCCCCCCGCCAGCGCGATCGAGGCGATGGGATCGAAGACGCGGGCGCGCGAGCTGATGCAGGCGGCCGGCGTGCCGATCGTGCCCGGCACGACCGAGCCCGTCGCCACCGTCGCCGACGCCCTGCGCATCGCCGGCGAGCAGATCGGCTTTCCGGTCGCCGTCAAGGCCGCCGGGGGCGGCGGCGGCAAGGGCTTTCGCGTAGCGCTCCGCGAGGACGAGCTCGAGTCCGCATTCGAGGGCTCCAGCCGCGAAGGCGAGAAGTTCTTCTCCGACCCCACCGTCTACCTCGAGCGCTACCTGCACGACCCCCGCCACGTCGAGGTCCAGGTGCTCGCCGACCGCCACGGCAACGTCATCCACCTCGGCGAGCGCGACTGCTCCATCCAGCGCCGCCACCAGAAGGTCATCGAGGAGTCCCCCGCACCCGAATGGGTCGTCGATCCGCAGATGCGCGAGTACATCGGGCAGATCGGCGTGAACGCCGCCAAGGCCGTCGACTACGTCGGCGCGGGCACCATCGAGGGGCTGTTCACCGTGGGCGAGGGCCGCGAGGGCGAGCCCGAATACTTCTTCCTCGAGATGAACACGCGCGTGCAGGTCGAGCACTGCGTCACCGAGATGACCACCGGGATCGACATCGTCAAGGAGGGCATCCGTGCGGCCGCCGGCGAGGAACTCTCCTACGCGCAGGCCGACGTGGAGCTGCGCGGGCACGCCATCGAGTGCCGCATCAACGCCGAGGACGCCTCCAAGAACTTCGCGCCCGCGCCCGGCCGGATCGGCGCCTACCGCGAGCCGAGCGGCCCCGGCGTGCGCGTCGACTCCGGCGTGCAGGCCGGCGGCGAGGTCTCGCCGATGTATGACCCGATGGTCGCCAAGCTGATCGTCTGGGATGCCGACCGCGAGCAGGCCACCAGGCGCATGCTGCGCGCGCTCGGCGAATTCGAGATCGAGGGCCTGAAGACCCTGATCCCCTTCCACCAGGCCCTGCTCGCGACCGGGCAGTGGGCCCGCGGCGAGACCTGCAGGGACCTGCTCGAGGACCGCCAGTGGCTGAAGACGCTCGCCGTCGCCCCGCCCGCCGCGGCCGCAGCCGAGGGCGAGGACGAGCAGCCGCAGGTCGAGCAGACCTACGCCGTGGAGGTCTCCGGCAAGCGCTTCGACGTGCGCGTCGTGGGTCCCCCGTTCGCCGGCGCCGCCGCGGGCAACGGCGCCGCGCCGGGGGGCGCCAGGGCGCCGAAGCGCAGCGAGCGCAAGTCCACGAGCGTTGGCGGGCCGGACACATTGCCCTCGCCGCTGCAGGGCAACATGTGGAAGGTGCTCGTCAAACAGGGCGACACCGTCACCGAGGGCCAGCTCCTGTGCATCATCGAGGCGATGAAGATGGAGAACGAGATCACCGCGCACAAGGCCGGGACGATCGTCGAGCTGCCGATCACCGAGGGCGCGCCGATCCAGGCCGGCGCGCCGATCGCCACGATCAAGAGCGAGCAGCCCTAGCGAGCGCCGCCACGTTCGCCGCGTGCAGCTCGCGCTGGCGGCCCGAGCGCCGGCCCGCCGGCAGCTGCGCGCCGGCCCCCCGCTCGCGCAGCGCGTGCAGGTAGGAGGCGTCCTCCGCGAGCGTCGCCTGCGCGCGCTCGCGGTCGAGCACCGCGCCGTGGCCCGGGACGACGTGCTCGGCCCGAGCGATCAGCGGGCGCAGGCGCTCCAGCGTCGCCACGTAGGCCTCCACGTCGCCGCCCTCGCCGAGCGTGGGGATCTCCACGCTCGAGACGTAGTCGCCCGCCACCAGCACGCCCGCCCAGCCGATCCACACCGCCATGCCCTCGCCCGTGTGTCCCTCCGCCGGGTGCAGCTCCAGCTCCTGCTCGCCGATCCCGCAGCGCCCCGGCACGGGCAGCGCCTGGATCGAGCCGAGCGCCAGCGGGCGGGGGCGCACCACGTAGAGCTCCTCGTCGAACGCCGACAGCTCGCGCTGCGCCGCCCCGGGCTCGGCCCGCAGTCGCTCCGCGCTGCTCTGCGCGCAACCCAGCGGCGACTCCGGAAAGGCCAGCCGGCCGAGCAGGTGATCCCAGTCGGCGTGCGTGGCGAGCAGGCCGCTCGGCGGCGGGAACGCAGCCTGCTCGAGCAGCCGGGGCAGAAGCTCGAGCTCATCCGGGAGGATCGGCGAGTCGATCACGAACGTCTCCGCCGCGCGCTCCGCGGGCTGCGACATGCGCACCTCGATCGCGCCGCTCGGCGCGGGCCTCGATGCAGGCTCCTCGACCGCGCTCGCGATCGGCCCCCGCACGATCGTGCACGTCGTCTGCAGCAGCCTGCTCGTCACCACGATCACGTCCCGGTGGAGCGAGACGGCCTGCACGGGCGGGGGGCTCCGCGGCGTCTCTAGGAGACGCCCAGAAGCTTCGCGGCCTCTTTGAGGTTCGGGACCTCGGCCGTGGGCTTCTTCTGAGAGGAGTCGAGCGTCTCTTTCGTGCGGTTCACCCAGATCACCGGCACGCGCTGTTTGACGCACGGCACGACGTCGTGGTAGTGGCTAGCGGCCACGTGCACCCAGCCGCGCTTGCCGCCCATGCGCCTCGCGCACTCGGTGAAGTGCGGCAGTTCGGGCTTGTAGGAGCGCACCTGCTGGGCGGTCACGACGAGGTCGAAGTCGATCGGGATGTGCCGGCGGGTCTGTCCCAGCAGCTTGTCGTCGATGTTCGACAGCAGGCCCAGTTTGTATTTCTTGGCGAGCTTCGCAAGCTGCGGGTTGGTCTCCTTGAACGGCATCCAGCGCTGCACCGAGTCGGGCAGGAAGCCCGAGCGCGAGGGCTCAAGCGCCCAGTCCAGGCGTTTGGCGATCTCGATTGCAGTGCGCCTGAGCACCTCCGCGTAGAGCTCGTAGGAGCCCGCCTCGATTTCGCGGGAGATCTCGTGAAACAGCGACAGCAGCACGCCACGATCGATCTCCATGCCGTCCCTCGCGGCCTCCTTGGCGAAGGCCTCATAGATCCCGGTCTCCCAGTCGATCAGCGTGCCGTAGACATCGAATGTGACGAAGGTGACGTTCTTGGGGATGGCCATCGGTCCGGCATTATGCCCTGCCGGGGCTGCCGCGCGCGCTCACCCGCCTTGCGTTAGAGTCCCGCGCCGCAGATGGACCTCTTGGAATACCAGGGCAAGCAGCTGTTCGCGCGTCATGGCCTCAGGGTCTCGCCCGGCCGGGCCGTCACCACCGTCGAGGACGCCGTCGCGGCCGCCGAGGAGGTCGGCTTCCCCGTCGTGATCAAGGCCCAGGTGCTGATCGGCGGGCGCGGCAAGGCCGGCGGGGTCAAGCTAGCCGCCGACGCCGACGAGGCCCGCGAGCACGCCCGCAACATCCTCGGCATGGACATCCGCGGGCACATCGTCCGCAAGCTCTGGGTCGAGCACGCCTCCGACATCGCCGCCGAGTACTACGCCGCCGTGCTGCTCGACCGCTCCGCCAAGAAGCCGCTCGTGATGTTCAGCGTCGAGGGAGGCGTCGACATCGAAGAGGTCGCCGAGAGGACCCCCGAGAAGCTCATCCGCCGCCACGTCGACCCGCTGCAGGGCCTCACCCGCGAGCAGGCCGTCGAGATCGCCACCGCCGGCGCAGCCGACGCGGACGTCGTCGAGGGCGTCGCCGACGCGCTCCTCGCGCTCTATGAGGTGTGGCTCGAGGAGGATGCGACGCTCGCCGAGATCAACCCCCTGATCGTCACGCCCGAGCGCGAGGTCAAGGCGCTCGACGCAAAGGTCTCGCTCGACGGCAACGCGCTCTACCGCCACCCCGACAGCGACACGCTGTCCGACAGCGAGAACGAAGACCCGATCGAGCGGCGCGCCAAGGAACAGGGCCTGCAGTACGTCAAGCTCGACGGCGACATCGGCATCCTCGGCAACGGCGCCGGCCTGGTCATGTCCACGCTCGACGTCGTCGCCGGCGCCGGCGGACGGCCCGCGAACTTCCTCGACGCGGGCGGCGGCTCGGACGCGGAGAAGGTCAAGCAGGCCGTCGAGCTGATCCTCGAGAACGACGCCATCAAGGCCGTCCTGTTCAACATCTTCGGCGGCATCACCCGCTGCGACGAGGTCGCCCGCGGGCTCATCGCAGCGTTTGCCGACATCGGCGAGAGCGGCCGCTCGATCCCCTTCGTCGTGCGCCTGGACGGAACCAATGACCTCGAGGGACGCCGCCTGCTCGCCGACGCGCACCTACCCAACGTGTACACCGCCAAGACCATGAACGAGGCCGCCGAGAAGGTCGTCGCCCTCGCCGCCGGCGTGGGAGCGGCGGCCTGATGTCCGGAGCGGCGGCCTGATGTCGGTTCTCGTCGACGAGCACACACGCCTGGCCGTCGCGGGCATCACCGGCCGCGAGGGCAGCTTCCACACGCTCAACAACCGCCGCTACGGCACCAACGTCGTCGGCGGCGTCACCCCCGGCAAGGGCGGGCAGGACGTCGAGGGCATCCCCGTGTTCGACAGCTGGGAGCAGGCCGTCGCCGAGTGCCAGCCCAACACCGCCATGATCTTCGTGCCGCCGCGCTTCGCTGCCGACTCCATCCTCGAGGCCGCCGCCGCCGGCGTCGAGCTCGTGATCGCGATCACCGAGGGCATCCCCGCGCACGACGAGCTGCGCGTCTACAACCTGCTCAAGCGAGAGCGGGCGGGTGGGCGTTCAATCCGCCTGATCGGCCCCAACTGCCCCGGCATCCTCTCCCCCGGCAAGGCCAACGTGGGGATCATCCCCGCGTCCTTCTTCACGCAGGGCAACGTCGGCGTCGTGTCGCGCTCGGGCACGCTCACCTACCAGATCGGCAACGAGATCGCGCGTGCCGGGTTCGGCTGCAGCACCATCGTGGGCATCGGCGGGGACCCCGTCCCGGGATCCTCCTTCGTCGACGTGCTCGAGCTCTTCCAGGCCGACGAGCAGACCGAGCTCGTCGTGCTCTCCGGCGAGATCGGCGGCTCGGCCGAGGAGGAGGCAGCCGAGTACATCGCCGAGCGCATGAGCAAGCCCGTCGTCGCCTATATCGCCGGATTCACCGCACCCGCCGGCAAGCAGATGGGCCACGCGGGGGCGATCGTGTCGGGCTCCGCCGGGACCGCAGCGGCCAAGGCGCAGGCCCTCGAAGCGCGCGGCGTGCGCGTCGGGCGCACGCCCACCGAGACCGCCGAGATCGCCGTCGAGGTGCTCGGCAGAGCGTCGCTCCCGGCGGCCTGAGGGCCCGATCGCGCCGGCCACCGCGGGACCGGCGCCCGCCGCTACGCTAAGCGTCCATGGACGCCGCGGTGGCAAAGACGCTGGGCGAGCTCGAGCGCAAGCTCGAAGAGCTCGAGCGAACGTTGAGCGCGCTCGGCCGCGAGGAGCTCCGCGCAGCCAGCGCACCGAGCGAAGCCTCCATCGATGCTTCCAGCGGGGAGCCGGACACCTATCCGGCGAGTCGGATCGTCGATGAGACGATCGAGGCCGACCCGCCGATGTGGGCGCGAGCGCCTGTCCCCTCCCCCCGTGCGCCCCTGCCGCCCCCCCGCGTAGCCACGCAGCCCGCGGCCCCACTCGCGCAGCCCGCGGCCACCCTCGCGCAGCCCGCGGCCACCCTCGCGCAGCCCGCGACCCAGCCGCCCGTTGCGACCCAGCCGCCCGTTGCGAGCGAGCCGCCGAGCGCGGCGGAGCTGCTGCGCTTCCGCGACCGCCTCGAGCAGGCGGCACGCGAGCTGACCCATGACTACGACGAGCTGCTCGGACGCCTAAGCTTCGCGCCTGTGCCGAGCACCCCGGGCCCCACCATCTCCTTCGCCCGCGGCGCGCCATCGCTCGACATCGTCGACGTCGACGGGCTGCGCGACGCCGCCGTGCGGGCGTTTGAGAGCGACCCCGCGGGCACGACCGCCTACGGCACCTCCGTCGGCTACCCGCGTCTGCGCAGCTGGATCGCCGACCGCCACGGCGTCGCGCCCGAGCACGTGCTCGTCACGAACGGGTCGATGCAGGCCGACGCGTTCCTGTTCGAGCAGCTCGTGCGCCCCGGCGACGAGGTGATCGTCGAGCGGCCCACCTACGACCGCACGCTGCTGTCGCTGCGCCAGCGCGGCGCGCGCGTGCACGCGGTCGAGCTCGAGCCCGACGGCATCGACACCGGGGCCCTGGCCGAGCTGCTCGGTCCGGGCGGCGGCGTGCGCCCGACGCTCGCGCACATCATCCCCAACTTCCAGAACCCGGCCGGCTACACGCTCTCCTTCGAGAAGCGGCGGCGCCTGCTCGAGCTCGCCGCCGACCACGGGTTCATGGTCTTCGAGGACGACCCCTATGTGGAGCTGCGCTTCAGCGGCGAGACGCTGCCGACGATGCTCTCGATGGACCCCGAGCGCGTCGTCTACGCGTCGTCCTTCTCGAAGACCGTCTGCCCGGGCATCCGCGTGGGCTATCTCGTCGGCCCGCCCGACCTGATCGCCGCGATCGCCCAGCTCGCCACCAACACCTACATCTCCCCCAACATGGTCGCCCAGTCGATCGTCTACGAGTTCTGCGCCTCGGGCGCCATCGAGCGCTCGATCGAGACCGTCAAGGCGGCCCTGTCGGAGCGCGCGCAGACGCTCGCCGGCGCCCTGCGCAGGGATCTGCCCGAGGCCGAGTTCGTCGCGCCCCAGGGCGGCTACTTCATGTGGGTCACGCTGCCCGACGGTGCGGACGTCGACAGCCTCTTCCGGGCCGCCGCCGAGCGCGGCGTGTCGTTCGTCAAGGGCACCGACTTCCTGCTCGAGGGTGGGCAAAACACCCTGCGCCTGGCCTACTCCGGCGTCACGCCCGAGCAGATCGACATCGGCGTCAGCCGCCTCGCCGAGGCCTACCGCTCGCTCTAGCGCCCGTAGCGCTGGCCGAGCACCAGCTGCTCGGGCAGCGCGGTGCGCGGCGGCGGCGAGGGATCGGCGATCACCGACACCGTCTCCGCGACGCTCAGTGTGAGCGTCAGCCGCGCTCCGTCGGCGGCCTGCAGCACGACCTGCTCACCATCGCGTTCGGCGAGTGAGCCTTCCAGCCCCGGCTCCAGCCCCGCCGCCTTGAGGTAGTGCAGGAGATCCTCGGCCTCGTTCTCGAAGCGCAGCACACGCACCGAGGCGCCGGGCGCGACGTCGGCGAGCGGCACGCCCGCGAGGCGCGCGCCGGCCACGATCGGGTGCCCGTGGGGGCACGTCTTGGCGTCGCCGATCGCCGCGAGCATGCGCGCCTCCAGCGTCGGTGACATCGCGTGCTCGAGACGCTCCGCCTCCTCGTGCACCTCATCCCACGGGATACCCAGGACGTCGGTCAGGAAGCGCTCGATCAGGCGATGGCGGCGCACAATGCCCTCGGCGTGTTCCGCGCCGCTGGCGGTGAAGGCGATCGCGCGATCCGGGTCGCGCGTGATGTAGCCGTCGCGCTCGAGGCGGCCGATCATCTCGTGCACCGTCGGGGCGGACAGCTGCATCGCCCGTGCAACGTTTGCCCCGGTCATCGGCAGGCCCGCCTCCTGCAGCCAGAAGAGGCTCTGCAGATACTCCTCCTCGGCGACCGTCGCCGTGGGCACGCGCTCGCCGTTCATGGCGCTGATGCTAGAGGACCCGTCAGGCTGAGAGCTGATCGAAGGTGCACTGCTCCGGCGCCTTGTCATCGCGCCAGCGGCGCAGCTTGGCACCGTGGCGAATGCGCCCCGCGGAGACGTGGTCGAAGTCGATCTCGACGACGAGCTCGGGGCGCAGCGCGATCCACTCGAGCTCCTTGCCCGCGCTCCAGCGGCTGGGGTCGGCGGTGCCGCGCTCACCGGACTCATAGGCGGCCAGGTAGCCGACCAGCCGGCGCTTCTCAGCCGCGCTGAGGCCCGAGCAGTGCCCCACCACGCGCAGCTGTCCGTCGTCGTACAGGCCGAGGATGAGCGCGCCCACCGTCGCCGGCTCCTTGCCCGGTCGCCAGCCGACCACCACGGCGTCGATCGTGCGCACACGCTTGACCTTCACCATGCCCTTGCGCTCGCCCGGCCGATACGGAGCCGAGCGCTCCTTCGCGATCGCACCCTCGGCGTGCTCGAGCCAGCGCATCGCCTCAGCGGGGGCGCTCGCCGTCTGCATCAGCTCCACCGGCGCCCCCGCGAAGCCGGCGAGCAGATCCTCGAGCTCGGCCCGGCGCTCGGAGAAGGGACGCTCCAACAGCACCTCCTGCCCCCGCGCGAGCAGGTCGAAGGCGACGTAGACGGCCGGCGTCTCCAGCGCCAGGCGCTGCACGCGCGAGGCGGCCGGGTGCACGCGCTGGCCGAGCGCGTCGAAGTCCTCGTTTCCGTCGGCGCCGCGCAGCACGATCTCACCGTCGAGCACGTAGCGCCCGTGCGGCAGCACGAGCTCAGGGAAGTAGCGCCCGAGCGGCTTGCCGTTGCGCGACTGCAGGAAGATGTCCTCGCCGTCCACGAAGGCCACGCAGCGAAAGCCGTCGAGCTTGATCTCGTAGACGTAGTCCTCGCCGACGGGGAGCTCTCGGCGCGAGAGCGCGAGCTGCGGCTTCACCGGCCGCTGCAGCGGCAGGCTCACGACTGCTCCGTGCGCCTGCCGCGGGCACGGCTCGGCTGCACGCGCGGGGGCTCGCCCTTCTGCTTGCGGAAGTGCGGCGGCCAGGGCGCGTCTCCCAGCCCTTCGCGCTCGTCGCGCGCGGCCAGCTCCAGCAATCCGTCGAGGCGGCCGGGGTGCTCGTCGATCGCCGCCGAGGGATCCCCGCGCTCGCGCAGCCGCGCCGGCACCGTCTGCAGGCGCAGCTCGGCCGGCTCCACGTCGGGCACCTCATCCCATTCCAGCGGGCACGACACGCGCGCGTCGGCCACCGCCCTGACCGAGTACGCCGACGCGACCGTACGATCGCGGGCGTTCTGGTTGTAGTCGATGAAGACTCCTTTGCGCTCCTCCTTCCACCAGCGACTCGTCGCGCGGCCCGGCATCCGCCGCTCGACCTCGCGCGCCAGCGCCAACGCCGCGCGGCGCACTTCCTGGAAGCTCTCGCGCGGCTCGATGCGCACGTAGACGTGCATGCCGCGCGAACCGGACGTCTTGGGGAAGCCGCGCAGGCCGTGCTGCTCGAGCACCTCGCGCACGCCGAGCGTCACCTCCCTGACCTCCGCGAAGGGCACGCCGGGGCCCGGGTCGAGATCCACGCGCAGCTCATCCGGATGGTCGAGGTCCGCGCGGCGCACCGGCCACGGGTTCCAGTCGATCACCCCGAGGTTGACCCCCCACACCAGGTGCGCTGCGTCGTTGGGCACCAGCTCGCGCGCATGGCGCCCACTGGGGAACGTCACGGTGGCCGTCTGCAGCCAGTCGGGCGCTCCGTCGGGCACGCGCTTCTGAAAGAACGGCTTGCCGGCCACGCCGTCGACCCAGCGCTTCATCACCGTGGGGCGCTCGCGCAGATGGCGCACGACCGCCCGCTCGCACTCCAGGTAGTAGTTGACCAGGTCGATCTTCCGCAGGCCGGCGTCGGGGAAGAACAGCTTGCCCGGATTGCTCACCCGCAGCTCGCGCCCGCAGACCTCCACGACGACGTGCTCGCTCTCGTGCGCGGCCATTGCTGGAAGGATGCCCGATCGTGCCCTCCCGCAGCGAGCACCCACGCAGTCGCAGGCCCGGCCAGCCGCGCCGCCCGCCGGTCGCTGTTCGGGGGATCCCGCAGGGGCTGCTCGTGGCCTGCGCGTCCTTCGGGCCCGAGCTGCCCGCCGCGCGCGTCGCAGCCGCGATCGGACGCGGACTGCAGGCCGGCGGGCGCCCCGAGCTCGATCTCTGCCCGCTCGAACCCCACCCGCTCGCCGCCGAGGATCTGCGCGAGCTCCTCAAAGCGCTCGACTTCGACGCCCGCATGCGTCGCGCTCGCGCCGTCATCGTGGCCGAGCAGGACCTTGCCGCGCGCACGCTCAGCGGCGCCGCCCTGATCGCCAGCATCACCTTCGAGATCGCCACGCGCGCGCGTCAGGGCGGGGTGCCCGCCTACGCCGTCGGCGGGGCCGGCGGGCTCGACGCCTTCGACGCCCGCATGCTCGACCTGCAGATCGTCATCGAGGCGCCCAGCGCCCGCACGCTCACCGCGGCCGGCCGCAAGCTCGCCGGGCTTGTGTGAGCGGGTCCTCCCGCGAGCCGGCGCCGGTTGCCGATCGCTACGCTCGCCCGAGCTGATGGCAACCGAGCCCGAGCACCAACCCGCGGGGCGCTCTTCCTCGCGTGCAGCGCTGCTCTCCGCGCCCGGCGGGCGGCGTGCCACGGTGATCGGCGCAGGCTCGTTCGGCACCGCCCTCGCCGTGCTGCTCGCGCGGGGCGGGCTGCGCACCACGCTGCAGACGCGCACCGACGCGCAGGCCAAGCTGATCAACGACGAGCACGAGAACCGCATCTACCTCCCTGGCGTCGAGCTGCGCGGCGCATTGCGCATCGAGCCCGCCTCCGCCGGCGTCGCGCGCGCCGACTACGTGTTCCTGGCGGTGCCCTCGTCGGGGCTCGGCGAGGTCATCGCCGAGCTCGACCGCGCCGGCCTCGGCCGGCGCACCGCGGTCGTCTCCGTCGCCAAGGGCCTCGTCCCACCCGACGGCCTGCCACCCACGGTCCTGCTGAGCGCGCGCTTCGGCGCCCACCGGGTGGCCTGCATCGGCGGCCCCGCCCACGCCCAGGAGATGGTGCACGCGGGCGCCGCCCTCGTCGCCGCCTCCAGCGACGAGGAGCTCGCGCATTCGCTGGCCAACGTGTTCACCCGCGCCGGCGTCGTCTGCGAGCAGTCCAACGACCCCGTCGGCGTCGAGCTCGCCGGTGCCGCGAAGAATGCGGCCGCGCTCGCCGCGGGCGCGACCGAGGCCCAGGGCCTCAATGCCGCCGGCGCCGCCGCCGGGCACATCTTCGCCGAGGTCTGGCGCTACGCCGAGGGGCTGGGGGCGCGACCCGAGTCGATGATCGGCCTCGCCGGCGCAGGCGACCTCGTCGCTACCGCGCTCGCGCGTGAGAGCCGCAACCGCCGCGCCGGCGAGCTGCTCGCCGCCGGCGTGCCCGCCGCCGAGATCCCCGGCCAGATCGGCCACGCGGTCGAGGCGCTCGAGTCCGTGCCGTTGCTGGCCCGCGCCCTCGAGGCAGCCCACGTCGGCGCACCCGTCACCAGCGCCCTCGGGAGGCTCATCTCCGGCGAGCTGCCGCTCGACGAGTGGGTCGCGTTGGTGCGCGCCACCGTCCCGCCCGCCGCACGTTGGCGCCGCCGCCCCGAGCCGGGCGTCTGGCGCCGCCTCTGGCGCCGCCTGGCGGGAAGGCCCGCGCACTGAAACGCACGTGCCATCAGGCACACACACGCCCTGGCCGGTGGTCCCCCTCCGCTGCGGCGTATCGGGGCAAACTGGCACCGCCCCTCCGCTGCAGTTGATAGATCACCCCTCCGCCGGTGGTGTATCAGTTTGGATTGGCGGTGGGATAGAGTCCGACCGTCGTGAAACGGCTGACGGTCCTCATCGTGGCGGCGGCGCTACTCGGTGGCTCGGCCCTGCTCACCGAGCATGGGCGAGCGACCGCCTTCTCTCCGCCGAACCACAACTGCCCGGCGGTCCCGACGCTCAGGAGCTTCAAGCGGGGCTACCCGATCCTGATTCAGACGCGCAATGTGTCGTGCGCCCAAGCGTTGACCATGGTGCAGGCAATGGAGTCGGGCGTCGGCGTGACGTTCGTCGGCAACCCCGAAGGTCCGGCCTCCCAGTTCCGCTGGAAGCTCTACGGCCTACCCGGCTGGACGTGCTTCGGCGACGGCAGCGGCTTTCCCGGTCACGGGGAAGGCGGGGACTGCTCAAAGGGAGCCGCCACCGTCGAGTGGTACCACGCCTAGATGTAAGACCCGTCCAAACTGACCCACCAAGCCTCCGCCGCCGTGTATGACTATGGTATTACCGGTAACTACTATGGCGCACATCTGCCCTGCCGGGTGTTCCCTCCGATCCGCGGCGTATAACTATAGTATTACCGGTAACTACTATGGCGCACCCGCGCGAGAAGGAGACGCAACATGGCGAACGTACGCCCGGGCGAAGTCGACCCCGTGAAAGGCCTCTCGCTGGACCCCGACGTGTTCCTCAAGGAGGAGGCTCGACGCGAAAAGGTCCTACGCATGCAGGACAAGATCCGACCCGGCCGCACGACGCCGGTGGCCATCCGCTTCGACCGCTTCACGCTCAAACGGCTCAAGGCGCTGGCGGCGCTGCGCAACACCGGCTATCAGACGCTGCTCAAGGAGTTCGTGATCGAACGTCTCTACGAGGAGGAGAAGCGCACCGGCATCATCGAGTCATGAGCGTGCCGAGCACCGCCTCGTACACGCCCGCGCCATGGGAGGCCTCGGCGATGCGCGCATTGGGGTAGGCCGCGGCCGCGGCGCGCATCGATGGGTCCCGCGCGACGGCGTTGGCGACGAGCCAGAAGACGTCCACCTCGGCGGCCGTCGCGAGGTCCTCTCGCGAATCACCCACGGCGAAGGTCTCCTCGCGCGCGTAGCCGCGTGTCCGGCGGTGGAAGGCGACGGCGCCGGCCTTGGAGGCACCGGCGGGTACGAGGTGGTAGCCGCGCACGTGGGGCAGCGCGGCGAGCGCCTGCGAGCGCGTGCTGACGACACCGTTGTCGAGCAGGCGCAGATCGTGATGGCCGTGCTCGGCGAGCACCTGGTCGACCTCGGAGGCGTCGACGAGGCCGCGGAACAGGTGTGAGACTTCGCGGTCGGTGTGCCACGGATCATGATGCTCGAGGCGCCCGGCATAGCGCTCGAGCAGCATCGCGGGCGCACCCGAGAGCTCGATCTGCTCGGCGATGCTCAGCTCGCCCGGGAGCAGCTCGCCGGTGAGCCAGTGCTCCTCGCCGTCGAGCACGACGCATGCGCCGGCCTCGAAGATGTAGGAGCTCTGCCCGAGCAGGCGCGCGTCCTCGTAGAGCTGCGCACGACGGCGCCCGGACATGAGGACGACCTCGACGTCGGCGCGCATGCACGCCTGCAGCGCACGCACGCCGTCGATCGAGACAGCTCCCTCCCCGTCGCGCAGCAGCGACGCGCCGCGACCGAGCAGGGTCCCGTCGAGGTCGAGGTACAGGCAGCGCATGCTCACGCGACGGTCGCGCCGGCCAGCGGAGGGCGTTCGACGGGTCCATCCATGACGCCGCGCAGGCGCCCCTCCTCCTGGAGGCGACGGGCGACCGTGGCGAGCACCGTGGCGGCCATCGGGCTGAGCGCCGACAGCGGCTGGTGGCGGTTGTGATGCTCGTCGAGGTCGACCTGCACCATGCCATCGAGGCCGACCGCCCTCCAGCTGTCGATCAGCATCGCGATCTCGACGCCATAGCCGGTCACGAAGGGCAGGCCTTCGAGCAGCTCGCGGCGCGCCGCCACCTCCCCGGCCAGGGGCTGGCGCACGCCGGCCAGCTCGGGATAGAACAGCGCGAGCGCCGGACGCGCCATCAGATGGTTCACGCGACCTCCACCGTCCTCCACCGAGCCCCCATCCTCCCCGCGCACGTTCGCCGCGCGCGCATCCGCCTCGTGCACCCCCGGACCCCAGCGGGGGTGCAGTGGGCGGCGGTAGAAGGCCTTGACGAACGAGACACCCGATTCGCACACGAGCGGGCCGAGCAGCCCGGCGGCGAAGTGCGCGGAGAAGTTCTCGGTGTCGGCGTCGAGGAAGCACACGAGATCCCCGTCGAGCGCCGAGAGCGCGCGCCACATGGCGTCGCCCTTGCCGAGCACCGGCCCGAACGAGGGCATCAGTTCGGCCTCCTGCCGCACGACCGCGCCGGCCCGCTCGGCGACCGCGGCGGTGCCGTCGGCCGAGTCGGCGTCGACGACGACCACCTCGTCGATGACGCCCTGCTCACGCAGGCCGAGCAGGGTCCTGACGATCGGCCCGACCGTCTGCGCGCACTCGCGCGCGGGCAGGCACACCGAGACGCTCAGATCGCGCCCCGCGGCCACGCGCTCGGGCGGGAACAGCGAATGGTGGAAGGAGCGGGCTTTCGCCCAGCGCTCGGCGGTGGCGGAGGACATCGCCTCTACTATCTCAAGCTCGTGGCCCGAGACCGCACAATCGAGCCCTGGAGCGCACTGCTCGACGCCGGGCGAGCGGACGGGCGGCTCGTGCGCGAGGCACGCGAAGGGCCCGCGCGGGGGAGATCGGCGCAGGCCCCGGCGGAGCTCCATCCCGAAGTGCTGGAGGCGCTCTCACGCCAGGGCGTGCAGCGCCTCTACAGCCACCAGGCGCAGGCCGTCCACTCGGCCTGGGCGGGGCCGACGATCATCACCACGGGCACCGCGTCGGGCAAGTCGCTGTGCTTCAACCTGCCCACGCTCGACGTGCTCTGCCGCGACGCCCGCGCGCGGGCGCTCTACCTGTACCCGACGAAGGCGCTCGCCCAGGACCAGGCCCGCGCGCTTGCCGCCTTCGGCCTGACCAAGCGCGTGCGCCCGGCCATCTACGACGGCGACACGCCGCGCGAGGCGCGCACCCAGATCCGCCGCAGCGCGAACGTCATCCTCACCAACCCCGACATGCTGCACGTGGGCATCCTGCCCAACCACGCGGCCTGGGCGGAACTGTTCGCGAACCTGGCCGTGGTGGTGATCGACGAGGCGCACGTCTACCGCGGGGTGTTCGGCTCGCATGTGGCCAACGTGCTGCGGCGACTGCGCCGCATCGCAGCCGCGTACGGGACCGAGCCGCGCTTCCTGCTCACCTCGGCGACGATCGCCAACCCGCTCGAGCTGGCCGAGCGCCTGACCGGCCTGGAGGACGTGCGCCTGATCGACGACGACGGCTCGCCCGCGCCGCGGCGGCAGATCGCCGTGTGGAATCCGCCGCTGAGAGACGAGGCGCTGGGCACGCGCGCTTCGGCGCTGGGCGAGGCGGCCGAGCTGCTCGCCCGTCTCGTACGCGATGGCGCGCGCGTGATCTGCTTCATGAAGTCGCGCAAGGGCGTGGAGGTCCTGAGCCGACTCGTCAAGCAGGATCTCCAGGACACCCACCCCGAACTGGCCGAGCTCGTGGTGCCCTACCGCGCCGGCTACACCCCGCAGCAGCGACGCGAGCTCGAGGGCCGGCTCACGCGGGGCGAGCTGCGCGCGGTGATCACGACCGACGCGCTCGAGCTCGGCATCGACATCGGCGAGCTCGACGCGGCCGTCGTGGTCACGTTCCCCGGGACGGTGGCCTCGCTGCGACAGATGTGGGGCCGGGCGGGACGGCGGGGTCGCGGCCTGGCGGTCTTCCTCGCC
>Ga0209040_10001625_pt1 | contig 17835 bp, 15 predicted proteins | sample BogFormECP12_OM3_FD_188240 | JGI IMG/M metagenome (GOLD analysis project Ga0209040, IMG submission 188240) | Bog forest soil microbial communities from Calvert Island, British Columbia, Canada - ECP12_OM3 (SPAdes) (version 2) | ecosystem: Environmental > Aquatic > Freshwater > Wetlands > Bog ...
TGTCCATGATCCGCTTGCCGACCACCGTCGAGCCGGTGAACGAGATCAGGTCGACCTTGGGTGACAGCGTCAGCTCCTCACCCACGAAGTGATCCGATGCGGTGACGACGTTGACGACACCGGCTGGGATGTCAGTCTTCTCGGCGATGAGTCGGCCCAGTCTGGTCGCGTTGAACGGGGTGTTCGGCGCCGGCTTGAGCACGACGGTGTTGCCGGTGCCCAGCGCCTGGCCGAGCTTGTTGATCGTCACCTCGAACGGGAAGTTCCACGGCACGATCGCGCCGACCACGCCGACCGGTTCCCGCCACACCTTACGGGTCGTCAGCGTGCCGGTGAGGCTGATTACCTTGTCGCCCAGGTCGGTCTCCCACGGGTACTGATCGATCAGCCTCGCGGGGTACTTCAGCCCGTCTTCCAGTGGGGCGTCTAGCTGGGGCCCGAACGTGATGGCTCGGGGGGAGCCGACCTCGAGGATGAGCTCCTCGCGCAGCTCCTCTTTCTCCGATTCGATCGCCTCGTGCAACTGCAGGAGGCAGCGCTGACGCAACTTGTGGTTGGTCGACCAGTCGGTCTCATCGAAAGCCCGCCGGGCGGCGTCGATCGCCCGGTGCATGTCCTCTTTCGACGCGTCGGCGACTTCGCCGAGCGACTCCTCGGTTGCCGGGTTGATGTTCGTGAAGGTGCCGGCCTGGCCGTCGACCAGCTTGCCGTCGATCATCATCTTCGGCTCGAACCGGACCTTTACGGTGTCAGTCATATCTGTCACTCTCTTTTGACTCGTTAGAGGGCGGCCCGCTGGGCACTGATTACCCTACGGAGAGCCTTACTGGAAACTAGCCGATTGGCAACGTGCAATTTCTGCGGGGGTTGGCTACTGGGGATCGAACAGCACGGGTAGTGATGTCGGGGACCGGAAAACCTGCCCGCGGATGTGCGGGTCGTCCCCGTCCGGGTCCAGCCGCAGATTCGGCAGTCGGTCCAGCAAAAGGTTGATGGCGGTGCGCATCTCGAGCCGCGCCAGATGCATACCGAGGCAGACGTGCAGGCCGTGCCCCCAGCCCAGGTTTGCCTTGGCTTGTCGGTGAATGTTGAACGTGTCGGGATCCGGGTAGCGATCCTCTTGCCGGTTCGCCGAACCCAACATCGGCATCACCGTCGCCCCGGCCGGGATCGGCACCCCGCCGAGTTCGGTGTCGCGGGTCGTGACCCGGGTGATCGTCAGCAGCGGTGGCTCCCACCGCACGCCTTCCTCGATCGCCTGTGGTAGCAGCGAGCGGTCCGCGCGGATCGCGTCTAACTGCAATGGCTCCGACAACAGACCGAAGAGCAGGCTGCCCAGCGACCGGTAGGTCGTCTCGACGCCTGCGGGGAGCAGCAGCCGAAGGAACGAGAAGATCTCTTCGTCGGCGAGCTTTTCCCCGTCGATCTCGGCCGCACCGAGCGCGCTGATCAGGTCGTCCTTCGGCTCGGCGCGGCGGGCCTCGAGTACCGGGGCAAAGTAGTCGCACAGGGCCGCCGATGCCGCAAGCCCGCGTTCCGGGTTCATCAGCCAACTCAGCAGCGAAATCGACCACCGCTGGAACTGCGGATAGTCCTTTTCCGGCAACCCCAACAGGCCCGCGATGATCTGGCTCGGATAGTCGAAGGTGAACTCCTTCACCAGATCTGCCTTGCCATTGGGTGCAAACTTGTCGATCAGGCTATTTGCCACCCGGCCGACCAACTCGTCCTGCCAGCGCGCCAATGACTTCTGCGTGAACGCCTTCGATATCAGCGAACGCAGCCGCCCGTGGATCGGCTCGTCCATGCCGAGCATCACGCCTTCGCCCAACACGGGCCCGAACGCCGCGATGACGGCGGCCGAGGAGAACGTCTCGTTGTCGCGCAGCATTTGTTGGACATCCTCGTGGCGATACACGATGAACATCGGCAGGGATTCCTCGTGTGGAAGCGCTCCCGACGTCTCGAGTCGCTGCACCGGTTCCTCGCGGCGCAGTCGCGCCAGTTCAGTGTACGGGTCGCGCACATCGCCGGATATCGCGTCGTCGAAAGAGCCGAAATCCTCGAGATCGTCAAATAGCTGTTCCATGCTTACCTCTCAGTCCCCTTCACTCCCCTGATTTCTCTGGCGGCGCTTGGCCGCCAACGATTTCTCTGGCGGCGCTTGGCCGCCAACGACGCCAAGCGCCGCAACACCGGCTGCGGCAGAACGCGCGCGACCAACACCATCGCCCGTTGACCCGCGGTCAACGGATACGCCCCACCCCGCATCGAGCCTTGTCTGGGTATGCCGAGCACGATCCGCGACATGTGGTGCATGCCCGAAGACGGGAGAATTCTGTTGAAAGCCAACAGCATCGAAGCGTCCGGGCCAACGCCGCGGCGGCGGAACGACTTCTCGTCAGCCAGCGCCTTGAGCAGTCCGTCGGTGAACCGCTCGGCTGGTCTGGCAAAACTGACCGCGAATCGCCCGCGGGTGTTCATCGTGTTGTGCAGCCGAGCGTAGGGGCCGTCGAAATTGCGATCATCGGTGGTGCCCGCGTCGGTGATGATCTCGGTGTCATACGTGCCGGCGACCAAAACGGTGACACCGAGACCGAAGGGCGCGATCTCGCACGCCATGGACTCACCCCAGCGCTCCAACGCTCCCTTGGCCGCCGAGTACGGCGCGGTGCCCGGTTGACCGCGCACCCCGGCCGCGCTGGATACCAACACGATGCGCCCCTCACCCGCTGCCCGCATCGACGGCAGCAGAGCCTGGGTCAGCGCGACGGGGCCGAGGACACTGGTGGCGAACATCTTCTGCCACAGCGCCGTATCGGTCTCCTCCACCATTCCGGCGGCGGAAATCCCGGCGTTGTGCACCAGCGCATAGGGTGCGCCAACGGCTTCTTCGATTGTCTTGGCCGCCGCGGAGATTGACGCGGCGTCCAAAAGGTCGAGCTGCACACCGATCAGCCGGTCGTCGTCTGCACCAGCGCCTGCCGCCTCCCGTAGGAGTGGAACCCCGTGGTCGGGCGTGCGCATAGCCGCGACCACGCGCCACCCCTCGCGGTACAGCCGGACGGCCGATGCGAAACCCAGGCCCCGGGACGCACCGGTGATGACGACGGTGCGCGGATCAACCATTCTTGCTCGCACAGGGGCCGGTACCCGGCGGCGGCGGGTCGACGTGGGGCCGTCCATTGGGCTCTCCGCTCATCCAGGTCGACCAGATGCCGACCGAGTACGGGCCTGGAGCGCCTGCCTTCTCGTAAAAACCCTGCGGGTCATAGACTTTGGCCTCCGGGTAGGGCCACGGGCAGGCCACCGAGGTCGCCGCTTTGCTGACCTTGATGGCCGCGAACCAGGCGCCGTAGGCGAAGTAGGACACGTTGATGATCGCGAACATCACCAGGAAAGTGCCGAGTACCGGACGGCTTGGGAAGATCTTCGCTTTCGCGGCCAGCTTCTCGGCGACCGACTTCCCGGTGTCGTCGCGATAGCAGAGTATGGCCGCGGGCACCATCACGAAGGTCACCGAGAACGACTCCCAGATCAGCGGGAATTGGAATGTAGTGCCGGTGAATACCGAGCCCCAGGGAATCACCTGCGAGTAGATGTACATGCCGGCGTGCACCAGCTGGATCTCAAGCCACGCGTCAAAGACGAAGCCGATCGCACACGTCAGCAGACCCAGGCTGACCAACGGGTGTCGCGATACGAAACTCTCCGGTCCGTATTTGGCCTGCAGCTTGCGCAGGATCCAGACCGCCGGGAAGTAGGGACCGAAATAGAAAGTGACGTAGCCGAATACGACGAACGGTTCGACGGTTGGTGATAACGACACCAGCGGCCAGGACTCCGGCCAGTGGATCAGATCAGGGTTGTAGACCGCGAATGGCGCCCAGTTCATGATCGGGTCCTGCCACACGATCAGCGTGGTGCACAGGAACATCAGCATCACCGGACTGCCCGGGTTCCGCCGCCAGCCCCTGATGAATACCACCAGCAGCACCAGCAGCATGATGATTGTGGAAATGTGCAAGAAAGTGATGTAGTCCAGCCCGAACAGGAACCGGACGGGGCGTGGCCGGCCGTGCACGTTGGGGTTGGCGACCCGCGGGTCCAGGGCGACGCGGCAATTCGCGATGAAGAAGAGCACGAACGCCGCCAGCGCAGCGCCGGCGATCCAACCGCCGCACCCCTTGCGTTCGCCGCCGCCAGGCCGGGCGGGCTTTTCGTCTGCCTTTAGAGGTGCGGATTGTTCCGTAGACATCGAGTCAGCCTTCCTCTCCGAAACGATCGACCAGATGAGAGTTGATGCCATCGGCATCGAGGGTCCGCGCCACCAGATAACCGGCGCCCATCCACGCTCGGCGGGTCCACTTGCCGAATGACACCCGGGTGCCGGGCGCGCCCGCCGCGGCGGGCATCATCTTTACCCGCTCCAGCGCCTCTTTCACACCACGCGGACTAAGTGGATGGGCGTCGGTGAACGCCCGCACCAGCGTCTCGGCGACGTCGCGGTTGACCGGCGGCACGCAATATTCGGGACGCCGCCCGCCATACTTCTTCGCGTAACGGTCGAGGAAGTTCTGACCGATCTGATTGGCTTCGTCGTACTGGTCGACCCCGATCCACCCCATGAACGCGTTCCACATGATCGGGTTCACCCACGCGTTCTGGAAAGCCGTCGTGGTGAATCGCGGCGGGTCCCAGTCGACCGCCTGCAGCGCGGGGTTGATGAACACGATCCCGAAACCGAAGCCCAGATGCACGATCGCTTCCGCCTTGGCATCGTGTAGGACGCGCACGGCTTCATTGATGTCCTGGGCGGTCTGCGCGATTCCTGCCTCCGCGACGATGCGAATGCCCTTGCGCCGAGACGCGTTTCGCAGATTCTTCAGGTAGCTCTCGCCGATCAGGTTCTGCTCGACCAGAACCCCGATTTCGGTCAGCCCGCGTTTGGCCACCAGGTCCGCGATGAAAATCGGCTCGTCGGTCATCGATCCCTGCGGGAAGGAGAATGTCCATTCCCCCAACCAGTCATCGGTGCCGGTGACGCTGATGGCCGGCACCTTGAACCGCTCCTGGATGGCTTCGCGGGTGGGCACGCAGTTGTCGGTGATGTGTGGCCCGAACACCACCAGACAGCCTTCTTCGACGAGTTCGCCAAACGCATCGATGACCGCCTTGACCGATCCCTTGGGCAACCCCTCGACTTCGCGGTAAATCATCTGCACGGGCCGGTCCATCAACCCGTGCTCAACGGCCTCCTCGAACACCAGGTCGAAGCAGCGCGTGAAGTCCGCGAGCATCTCTTCGGGGAACCCCGGTGGCAGCGTGAAGTCCATCAGGTAACCGACCTTGATCGGCTCGGCGGTGCTTTCGTAGGACATCTGACCTCCCGGGTGACGCAGTCACAGGCTGACCTAATATTTGTTCAGACCGTAGCCGTGGCGGTATACCGCGTCAATCATCGGATCCGTCCGCTCCGCCCAGATAGACCTCGACCATCTCGCCCAGGGCCCTGCCCACTGTCACGTCGTCGGTGAGCGGCCCGGCGATCGCGGCCCGGGCCGCCTCACGCATGGTCAGGCCCTCCGCGACAAGCTGGGCTGCCGCGATGAGCACGCGAGTCGATGCGACCTCACGCAGGCCACCCGCTTCCAGGCGGCGGATGGCGCGCCCGAATCGCACCAGCTCAGCCGCGGTGGCGCCGTCCACGCCGGCCTCGTGTGCAACGATCCCCTCTTCGATATCGGCTGCGGGAAACCCGAATTCGATAGCGACCATCCGCTGACGTGTCGAATCCTTCAGGTCCTTGAGAACGCTTTGATAGCCGGGGTTGTAGGACACCACAAGGCCGAATCCGGGCGCCGCGTCCAGCGTGACACCGAGACGTTCGATGGGCAGCTGTCGCCGGTGATCCGCAAGCGGGTGCAGCACCACGGTCGTGTCTTGTCGGGCTTCCACCACTTCGTCGAGGTAACAGATCGCACCCTCGCGCACCGCCCGGGTCAGCGGACCGTCTATCCAAACTGTCTCGTCGCCCCGCAGAAGGTACCGCCCGACAAGGTCCGCGGTGGTGAGGTCGTCATGGCAGGCAACGGTGATCAGCTGCCGACCGAGATCGTAGGCCATCGCCTCGACGAATCGGGTCTTGCCGCAACCCGTCGGCCCCTTCAGGACGAGCGCCAGGCCCTGGCGATATGCCGCCTTGAAAATGGCCTCTTCGCTGCCGACCGCCTGGTAATAGGGCCGTACCATCTCCGCCTCGGTGATCACGCCGTTCCGGCAAGCAAGCCCGGACTCGTTGGCCATAGCTTCCCTTCTGATACTCCCGGCGATTGGAGCCTAGTCGGAACAGATGTTTGTTTCAAGTGCCCAGACGAGCGGGTCGGGACCAGTGGTACACCAACTGCGTTCTGGGACTTGGCATCAGGGCCGAGTTTGGCTCGTCACGACACCTTCCGGCGGACCTCTGCCGAGCGCAGCGCGGACCGGAACAGTGGTCCGATCACACCGGCGAGTTGATCTGGGCGCGCAATCGTCGCGTGCGCGGTGTTGCCGAACACCCTGCGCAGCGATTGCACGTCGGTTCCCGCGCCGATCGTCAGGCATACGCAGCCAGTGCCCCGACGGCGAGCCTCGGTCAAAGCGCGGCGCGCGTCAGCAGCACCGTAGGCCCGTTCGTATCCATGGTCGTACGCGAGTCCGTCGGAAAGCACCACCAACAGCCGGCGTGACGTACCTCCACGCGTCTCCAAGACCGCCGAGCCATGGCGGATGGCCGCGCCGAGGCGCGAGAACGCGCCGGGCTCCAGGCTGTTCAATCGCCTCATGACTTGGGCGTCGAAGTGGTCGTCAAATCGCTTGACCGGCACCATGTTCACCGCTCTGCGCCCCTGCGAGTAATAGGCGTAGAGCGCAACCCGGTCACCCAGGTCGTGCAATGCGACGGTCAGGTTGGCGACCGCCGCGCGCTGTTGTTCGTGCACCGTCCGCCCCAGGGTTCCGGGCTCCGCCGCGGATCCCGACACATCGAGGAGGACCAGCACCGACAGGTCACGCCTGCGCCGGAGGCTGTCGAGGTATACCGCTTCGTCGGGCACCGACCCGGCCCGCACCTCGACGCGGGCTTCAACGGCCGCGTCGAGGTCGATGTCGTCGCCCTGGTACTGGCGGTGGCGACGGTGCAGACCCATTCCAAGTCGCGATAGCGGCCGCCGCATGCCGATTGCGTCGTCGATCGCCTGGGTCGCCGACGCCTTGATCTTCGGCTCGACCTCCCGCACGGTGCACCACGCGGGCCGGTAGCTCTTGCGCGTGACGTCCCATTCCGGATAGCTCACGCCGTCCGCGGCGGTTACGGGCTCGTGGTCTTGAACATCCCTGCCGTCCTCGCTCGAGGTAGAGGCCAGCGACGATACGGCGTGCGGACCGCGGTTCGCGGAGTTCGTGCGGTGCGTCGGGGTGTCCGCGCCGGGCGGTCCGCCGCCGCTACCGGTCTTCCGCGCCGACGACAGCATCTTCTTCAACCACTTGCCGATGAAGCCGCCACCACCAACCGGGCTGGTGAACAGATCTGGATCGTCGGAATCGTCGATCTCGCCGTGATCGAGTTCCGCTAGTTCCTGCGCGCCACGGCCCCGCGGGACGTGCCGGGGGTTCGACTGGCCCTGTTGTTCGGCCACTCGAGAAGATGCCGCGACCACCTTCGCCGCGCGTATCACGCCGAACTGCGGCGCCGGGTCGTCGATAACAGTCCGTCCGGCGGCAATGCCCAACGAGGCGGCGGGCGAATCGCTGCGCCCAGCGATATCGCGGTCGCCGACCGACGCCAGGATGCGTGGTAGCAGCTCGGCATTGCTGACCAATGCGCGGTGGCCCTCGACCGCGAGGTAGCGCCTGGCCATCCGGGGGCGGCGGAGAAGGGAACGCACGACGTCGGGATCCAGGCTGCCAGCGGCGATCATCGATGCCTGTACCGCAACCGCCTCGAGTCTCGCACGGGCTCGCGCAGCAGCATCGATATAAATCGTCTGGCCGTCCGTCCACGAAGGCTCACCCGGTTGCAGTTCGGCAACCGCCACCGGTCGACCGGCAAGCGCAGAGGCAAACATGCCGAGTCCCTGCAACCGGTCGTCAAGAGCGTCGTCTGCCACGCCCGACCTCCGAACCCCCGGGGACCCCGTTGACCAAATATCTGTTCCAACGTAGAGTCCGGTGTCACTGCAGTCAATCGGATCAGCTGCGCAGTAATGACCGGATGTGCCGAAGTGCCTACGGTCAGGCTTGTTGATCAAATATCTGCTCCGCCGTAAAGTCCGGCTTGGCCGCAGTCAGCAGTCAGTCGTTGCAAAGTCGACGCAAAGTCGATAAAGGAACCTCCCAACAAAGTGGATTTCTCATACCCGGCGGACGTTGAACGGTTCCGCGCCGAGTTGCGTGAGTGGCTGTCCGCGAATCTGACCGATGAGCTGATCGCCGCCCGACGTCCCTCCGGCCACAACGACGTGGTATTCGAGACGTTGCGCACCTGGAATCGCACGATGGCCGACGCCGGCTGGGCGGCCGTGTCCTGGCCCCGAGAATATGGTGGCCGGGGAGCGACGGTGCTCGAGCAGCTGGTCTACACCGAGGAGACCACCCGTGCCCGGGCGCCATTGCCGCTCAACGTCATCGGCATGAACAACATTGCTCCGGCCATCATGCAATACGGCACTGAATCCCAGAAGACAACGCTGCTCCCCCGCATGATGCGCGCCGACGACATCTGGTGCCAGGGAATGTCAGAACCCGAAGCGGGATCCGATCTCGCTGCGCTGCGCACCAGGGCAGTGCGCGATGGTGACGACTTCGTCGTCAACGGCCAGAAGATCTGGACCTCACTCGGGCATCGGGCGCAGTGGTGTCAGTTGTACGTGCGCACTGATCCGGATGCCCCGAAACACAAGGGGATCTCCTGCCTGATTGTCGACATGAGGCTGCCGGGCATCCAGGTTCGACCACTCGTCACGCTCAACGGCGACACCGATTTCGCCGAAATCTTCTTTCACGATGTGCGGGTGCCGGCCGATGCGTTGCTCGGGCCGCTGAATGCCGGTTGGCAGGTGGCCACCACCACGCTCAGCCACGAGCGCGCCGGAGCCGCGCGGCTGTACGCCGAGATGCAGGTGCGCTTAGAAGAACTGGTCGCTGACATTGCCGCGGCGCAGGCCGCCGACGACCCGGTGACACTGCGGCGCCTCGGCGAAATAGCGCTTCGCATAAAATATCTCGAGGTGCTCTGCCAGCGATCGATCTCGGCGACGCTGCACGGCGGGGACGCCTTCGGGTCGGCCAGCCTCGCCAAGACCGTGTGGGGGGAGATTGGACAAGACCTGGCTGCCCTGGCCTACGACGTGTTGGGCAACCACGGTAGCAACGCCTCGTGGGCAAACTACCGTCTGACCTCGCGCTCACTGACCATCGCGGGGGGCACCAGCCAGATCAACAAGAACATCACCGCACAGCGCGTACTCGGGTTGCCACGCAAATGAATCTCGAACTCACCGACGAGCAAGTGGCACTGCGCGACACCACACGGCGTTTTCTAGCGGAAAAGGCGCCGATTTCGGGTCATGTGCGCAAGCTGCTCGACGATCCGACCGGCGTAGACGAGCAGGTCTGGCGCGGTCTCGCCGACCTCGGGACGACCGGACTGCTGGTGCCGCAGGACTATGGTGGCGCCGGCATGACGATGGTCGAGGCCGGTCTCGTTGCCGAGGAACTCGGCGCCGCCCTGCATCCGGGACCGTGGCTGTCAAGCGCGGTTGCCGCGACGCGCACGCTGACCCGGCTCGACGTCAACGGGACTGCCGCCAAGCTGTTGACCGGGATCGCTGACGGCACCACGATCGCGGCTGTCGGCTTCTTGGATTCCCAGAACACCTCCGTTGTCGCGGCCGAGCAAGGCTCGGATGCCGCAGACGTCGTGCTGCGGGGCGAGATCGCGTGCGTGCCCGACGCCGCGGCTGCCGACACCCTGCTGGTGCTCGCCGAGGATTCAATAGGTACAGCGCTTTTCACGGTAAAAACTGATTCATCGGGGATCTCGGTGACACCCGAGCCCGGTATCGACCGGACCCGCAAGCCGTGTCGTGTCACGCTCAACGACACGTCCGCACATCGGCTGGCCACTCCCTCGTCAGAAGCCGTCGACGCTGTGATCGATGACGTGCTTATCGCCAATGCCGCCGACGCGCTCGGCGCTGCACGAGCCGTCATGCATCTCGCCATCGAATACGCAAAGGTGAGAAAGCAATTCGGTCAGCTCATCGGGTCGTTTCAGGCAATTCAGCATCTGTGCGTCGACATGTACGAAACTGTCGAGCTGGCCCGCAGCGGAGTGATCCATGCGCTGTGGACCGCCGACAACGCCGACGCCGACGAGCGGCACCTGTCCGCGTTGCGGGCGAAAGCGTTTGCAGGACGGCTGGCCACCGTCGGTGATACCGCGATCCAGGTATTCGGGGGTATTGGCTACACCTGGGAGCACGACGCTCACCTCTACCTCAAACGTCTGCTCAGCTGGAGCACGTTCCTCGGTGGACCTGACCGCTATCTCACTGAACTCGGTGCGCGCCTTGCGGAAAGGGCTCTGAAATGATCGATTTCACTGATCAGGTTGCGATCGTCACGGGAGCGGGCCGAGGGCTCGGTCGTTTGTATGCGCTGGAGTTGGCTCGGCGCGGTGCCTCGGTGATCGTGAACGACCTGGGCGGAACGATGCACGGCGAAGGCTCCGATGCCAGCGTCTCCGACGCGGTCGTCGACGAGATCGCGCGCGCCGGTGGGGTCGCGGTGGCTTCACACGATTCGGTGGACAGCCGCGAGGGCGGCGAAGCGATCGTCCGCACCGCTATCGACCGGTTCGGTCGCCTCGACGCAGTGGTGAGCAACGCCGGCATCTTCAACAGTGTGCCTTTCGAGGATCTGTCGCCGGCCGACTGGCGGCGGATGCTGAGCGTGCACCTGGACGGCGGGTTCTATTTGAGCCAGCCGGCATACCGAGCGATGAAGACGGCCGGGTACGGGCGGTTCGTCTTCATCTCCTCCTCCGGGGGCATGTTCGGACAGCCGCTGGAAGCCCACTACGCGGCGGCCAAGGCGGGCCTCGTCGGGCTGGCCAACGTTATCGCCATCGAAGGTGCCCAGCACGGGATCCTCGCGAATACCGTTCTGCCGTTCGGCTTTACGCGCATGGTCACTGAGACGGTCGGGGATCCCAAAGCGCTTGAGGCAACGGGATTCCTGAAGGTGATCCAGCCTGACCTAGTCGTGCCGATCGTGGCATTTTTGGCCAGTCGGGCCTGCGAGTTCACCCATCACAACTATTCGGCCTGTGCCGGACGTTTCTCGCGAGTATTCGTGGGCCTCGGCGAGGGTTGGCTCGCCGAACCGGGCAGCAACCCCACAGCCGACGACGTCGCGGCGCACCTCTCCGAGGTTTCAGCCACCGAGCCGTTCACCGTTCCCGGCTCGATCTTCGAAGAGGTCTTCGCGGTCTGCGAAAGGCTGGGCGTCAACGTGTTTTCACAATGACCCCGCCACACCCGATGTCGAGCAGCCATGGACATTGAACACCTCCTGACCACCACCAGGTCGGCACGAAGGTCGCTCGATCTGGATGCGCCCGTGGACATCGACGACATCCGCGAATCGCTTCGGGTCGGGCTGCAGGCCGCGAACGGCTCCAATGCGCAGTCCTGGCGATGGTTGGTGGTCACTGACGCCGGGCTGCGGGAACAACTGGCGGGCCTGTACCGCGACGCCTATCTGCTGCGAGTCGGCGGGCAGATGCTCGGCGATCTGCTACCGGCAGGCACCCCGGAGGGCCGGCTCATGTCGTCCACCGAGTGGCTGGTTGAGAACTTGGCGAAGGTGCCATTGCTGGTAATCCCTTGCTACCAGCCGTATCTGCCGCGCATCGATGGCGACGAATCTTTCTACCAGGCCACCCTGTACGGCTCGATCTTCCCAGCGGCATGGAACTTCCAGCTGGCGCTGCATGCCCGCGGCTACGGGACGTGTGTCACGACTCTGCATTTGCATCAGGAAGACGCCGTTGCCGAGCTGCTGCAGATCCCGGACAGCTACGCGCAAGGTTGCCTGCTGCCAGTCGCCCGCCTGCGTGCCGGTCACACCTTTCGGCCCGCGCCCAGACGCGCGCTTGACGAGGTCGTCGCCGTCGACGGCTGGAACGGCCCGCCGATCTGATGCCGAGATGAACCGCGCCGGAATGCGTCGTTGAAGCTGGGCGGCCTGACGACAGCAACCTGGTAGCGTTAAACCAAATATTCGGTCGCCAATGAGGCGACCTTTGTCGGGCGGGAGCCGTGGAGGTGTCGTGGGGCTTCAGCAACCATCCCAGGCTGCTGCCGCCCGACCCGCTGCGCGCCTAGACTTGCCCGATGCCGATTCGTTGGTGCGAGCAGGTCGACCGGGACGTTCTCGCATGACGCCGCGCGGAAGAGGTGCTGCCAAACACATCCCAGACTTGGCGGACGATCGCGGAGGCGCGTACGACGACGGCACTCGCCGGACCGAAATCCTGCAAACCGCCGCGTCGTTAATTGCCTCCTCGGGTTTGCGGACCTCTCTGCAAGAGATCGCCGACGCCGCGGGCATATTGCCGGGAAGCCTGTATCACCATTTCGAATCGAAAGAAGCGATCCTCGTCGAGCTGGTGCGGCGGTATTACGCCGACTTGGACCGCATCGGCGAGATCGCCCACCAGAAGTTGGACAAGCCCGACTCGCGCTCCGCCGCTGACGAGATCTTCGAGTTGGGATCTGCGATCGCGCGCTGCGCGGTGCAGCATCGCGCCGCTCTACAGATGTCGTTCTATGAGGCGCCGAGCGCGAATCCGGAACTCGTAGAACTGCTTCAAACACCGCCCACCGCGGTCCAGCAGGCGATGCTGCAAACGCTGCGCGCCGGTAGGTGGAGCGGCTACATCAGATCCGATATCGATCTGCCGACGCTGGCCGACCGTATCTGCCAGACGATGATGCACGTCGGACTGGACGTCGTTCGACACAACGCCGCAGCCGACCAGACTGCGGTCGTGTTGTGCCGCATCATGTTGCATGGCCTGGCCAGTCGACCGCACAGTGACAAGGAATTGGATCGCTCCCCTGCTTTCGCGGCGGCCGAGGCGGCAATCAAGACCTGGAGCGACGAAAGCGAATCCGACGCCAACGACAAAGCCGCCCATGTCCGTGCGGTAGCACGAGCCGAGTTCGGCCGAAAAGGTTACGAGGTCACCACCATCAGGGACATCGCCTCTGCGGCGGGATTGGGTACCGGGACCGTCTATCGGCTGATCGGGTCGAAAGACGAACTGCTCGCCTCGATCATGGAGTCGTTTGGCAAGAAAGCCGGCGGCGGATTCGCCAGCGTTCTGCGCACCGACGCCACGCCGGTCGAAAAGCTCGATGCGCTCAGTTGGGTCAACATCAACGCGTTGGACCAATTCCCCGACGAGTGGAAGATCCAGCTCGCGTGGATGCGCCAGTCGCCGCCGGACACGCCGAACCCGGGGCTGGCGTTCACCATGCGACTACGACAGCTGCGAGCACTGTTGTCGGAGGGAATCCAGTCGGGCGACATCCGGATCGAGGACCCCCCGTCCCTCACGATGCTGTCGCGCTACGTGATGGACATCCTGTGGATGCCGGAAAACATCGTGCGGGCTCAGGGCAAGCACGCAGCACTCATCAATGCCCGTGACACCGTGGTGCGCGGCGTCGCCGAACGCGGCGGACGCAAGTAAGAGCGACTTCTCCAAACACTCACCGGTGGCGGCGCCGTCCACGCATACTTGCGGTGTGCGCCGTTCGGGCCCGGAAATTCATGTCGGATGGCCCTTCACCAGCCTTGTTGTACCAAATATCTGTTCCCCGTAAAGTACACCGGAGCCTTTACGGTAGGCATCCCAAGAGAGGATAGAAATGACTGGTATCGATCAGTTCCGCTACGACGGCAAGCGGGCGTTGGTAGTCGGAGGTGCCACCGGCATGGGCGCCGCGGCGGCCAAGATCGTCGGCGCGCTCGGAGCTGAGGTCATCAACATGGACTACGCGCCGGTCGAGTCCGGCCTCGGCCGCGGGATCCAGGTGGACCTTCGGGACCCGGCGTCGATTGACAACGCCCTCGAGCAGGTCGGCGGACCCGTCGACGCCCTCTTCTCTGCCGCCGGTATCGCCGACGGTCCAGACCTGATGAAGATCAACTTCATCGGGCATCGGCACGTGATCGACCGACTGATGAGCGGCGGCCACCTGAGACGCGGTTCGGCCATCTGCTTCATCTCCTCGGTGGCCGGCATCGGGTGGGAAACCGATTTACCGCGGCTCCAGGAGTTCTTGGCCACGCCCGACTTCGAGTCGGCAGACGCCTGGGTCAAAGCCCACGAGGCGGACAACTTCGGCCATTACGGCACCAGCAAGCAGGCCATCAACGCCTACGTCGCAACGCACGCATTCCCATTCCTCGCGAAGGGCGTGCGCATCAACGCGATCTGCCCCGGCCCGACCGACACTCCCCTGGCCCGGGCCAACGCCGACCTCTGGCTGACTTTCGCGCAGGACTATCGAGAAGCCACCGGCGCCGAGGTCCACACGCCGGAGCAGATGGGCAACGTGATGGCGTTCCTCAACAGTGACGCCGCCGCCGGTGTCAACGGCGTCACGCTCCTTGTCGACTACGGGCACGTCAATTCATCGAATACCGGAACTTTCGCAGCCGGCAAGCCGATCATCGACTTGCTGATGGGCCGGATCTCGCTCACGTAGCCGGCCACGCACATTTACCCCCGAAGACGGCCTTAAGGCTGGTAGAAAAAGGCGTGCGGCGAGAGCACGCGTGCAAGCGGCTGTCCGAATGGAGGTGCGCGGTGGGAGGCCGGTTCGTCACCGCGGCGGTGACGGTTCTAGTGGTAGCGGCATCCTCCGCGGGATGCTTTAGTTCGGCAAAAGTGACGGAGCAAACCGCTCGGATCACTGTCGACAACAACACCCGCACCTCGCACGCCGTCACTTGCAATCAGGTGCAGTGGTTGTTGACCGCGAACATCGCCGCCGCGCCGGCAAGTGTCCGCGTATTGCTCAAGCTCGATTCCGAAAAGCCGAAGCTGGAATCGGTCAATATCGACAATTTCGCGGGCTTCACCGGCGTCGCCGACGTCGGTGCGGGTGATGCGAAAGCCGCTTTCGCCAACGGCACCTACACGATCACGGGCACGGCCGAAGGATCTCAGCGCAACGATCCACGCGTCTCCGTTACGGCACCCTTCAAGATCGAGATGGTCTGCTAACAGCGCGCATCAGATGGACGTCAGGGTTCCGCTGCCCACCGCGTCGACGATGTCGTCGATCACCGAGACGGGGAACTGCGTAATCGCCGTGCCGACTTTGGTCTAAGCCCGTCTCAAACGCTTGTGAGATCGTCGTGGGGTCCAAGGCGAGCAGGGCCTGCCAGATGTCGTAGGACGCCATTTGCGGTGCGGTGATCAGGTCACGCAGGTCGACAAAAAGTTCCGTCGGCAAGTTCGCTAGCTCAATTGGTGTCCCGTCCCAGCTGACCAACGTCCAGCCATCCTGCGGATCGCCCTGAATCACCACCTGCCTCGTCAGTCCCTAAATGGAAACACCCACCCCGGCACCATTGGGAATCGGATGCGGCGCGCAGCGACGACGTTTGCGCGTGCGCAAGTAGCAGTTGCCACTGGTTCAATCCAGTATCGCGCACCAGCGGTTATGCAGTTCAGAGGCGGTATATAGGCTAGCTTAACAAATCGCCAAGACGATACCAGGACAATTGGGCAGGCAATTGGTCTGAGATACAGGTTGTGGTCCGACGCCGAACGATTCTTAACGATGCCTCAGTCGGTGGTGTGGACGATCAGCACGTCGGTCTTAGACCTGCGGGAGACTTCGGATGGGACCGATCCCAGCAGCCGCCCGGCGACGCTGCTGAGTCCGACGTTGCCGACGACCAGCAGGTCGGCATGGACCTCCTCGGCCAGGTGCACCAGCGCGTTGATGGGGGGACCGACGATATCCTTCTCCTCCACGTTCTTGGCCCCGGCTTTGTGCGCCCGCTCCCTGGCGTCGTGCAGGATCGCGTAGAAGGGGGCGTCGCCCACCATCCGGTAGTCCGCGCCGTGGGTGCTCCCCGGCGGCACGGCGTAGCCGCCGTGTTCCTCGGGGACGGGGAGATGCGCCGTCGCAACGATCAATTTCGCGCCGTGATCCGCAGCGATCGCGCCTGCGCGGTCCACCGCGCGCAGCGACGAGTCCGAGCCATCGGTGCCGACCACGACGGTCTGATAGGCGCTCATTTCCCACCTAGTGTAAGGCCGACGGCGGCTCATTAGAGTGCAAACCGATGTTGAGCCGGTCCCCCGCCGGAGGTATCAGCCGGCGCCGTTGCCGTTGAACTGAGAAGTGTCCACGGCCGTGGACACTTGCAGTGGAGCCGGCGGCCCGGTTGTCGTCGATGTCACCGCCGTCGAGGCTGCCCCGACAGCATGTCACCACATAATTGACCGGCTTGGCCATCACGCTCCCCCGTTCGCGGCCATCTTTGGACAGCGGCGCCGCTATCTCACGATCGCGGCCTTGCGCGGCATGCTGATAACGCATCGCGGCCTGTGGTGTCGAATGCCCCAGGCGCGCCATGAGTTCGGCCAGGCTGGCACCGGTAGCCGCAGCCAGCACGGCACCGCTATGCCTCAGGTCATGCCACCTCAGGTCGCCGCGACCTCAGTATCGCGCACCAGAGTTTTTGCAGGTGCGAGGTAGTTTTCGGGGCTGGTCATTCAGCGCGTGCCAGATACGTGCCAGATAAGCGGAGGGCTCCCTAGAGCGGCACGCAACCGCACCAAAGTAGGGAGTCGTAGCGCCGAGCATGGCTACGCTCAGTGCCATGCCGGAAACGTCGTACGCCAAGTGCGGCGATCTCAGCCTGGCGTATCAGGTGTTCGGCGACGGGCCGGTCGAGCTCGTCGTCGTCATGCCGTTCGTCAGCCACATCGAGCTGGCCTGGACCCTCCCCCAATTCAAAGCGTTCGTTGAGCAGCTCGCCACGTTCTGTCGCGTCCTTTTGTTCGACAAGGCCGGGGTCGGGCTTTCGGACCCGGTGCCAAAAGTTCGCACGCTGGATGATCGGGTGGCCGAGATCGAGGCCGTCATGGACGCCGTCGGCTTCGGACAGGCCGTCGTCTCCGGTCTGAGTGACGGTGGACCGGCGTCCATGATGTTCGCGGCAGCACGGCCGGAGCGAGTGCGGGCGCTGATCCTCTGCGGCACATACTCGTTTCACCCAGGCAGGTGGGACGACATGGATCGCGACCCGGCCGAGCTGCGGGCGCGCTTCCTTTCCGAGCTGGGTGAGGACTACACGCCGTCGATTGAACAGCTCGCCCGCTGGCTGGAAGCCGGCCGCGCCGTGCGCTCCGGGTGGGGCAGCGGTGCGGCAGCCAGCATCAGCGCGCCGTCGGTCCGGTCGATACGCCAGCTCGCAATGTTGGAGCGCATGAGCGCGAGCCCGGGAATGGCGCGGGCGTCATTCGAAGCAGCCTTTCTGACTGACGTGCGACCGATCCTGCCAACGATCACCGCGCCAACCCTGGTCATCCATGCCCGCGAGGACCCCGCGGTTCCGGTGCAGGGCGGCCGGTATCTCGCCGACCACATCCCCGGCGCGCGGTACCTGGAGGTCGAGGGTGTGGACCACGCACCCTTCTTAACCGAGCCCGACAAGATCCTGACCGGGATCGAGGAGTTCCTCACCGGCAGCCAT